>ERZ781275.885-NODE-885-length-26952-cov-3.850950_pt1 | contig 26952 bp, 23 predicted proteins | sample MGYA00375853_ERZ781275 | MGnify/ENA primary metagenome ERZ781275 (study PRJEB29790, sample SAMN03653691) | human gut metagenome | host: Homo sapiens | place: USA: Dallas, Texas | collected 2012-07-23 | study: EMG produced TPA metagenomics assembly of the Gut...
AAAACAAAAAAAAACCCCCCGCCATTGCATTGACAATCACTACCTCAATCTGGAATACAACCCCACCATGCTGCCCGACACCGTGGACGGTACAGCCCTCAGCCTTGCCGCTTTTGAGCTGCGCTATCACCAGTCCCTGATACTCCTTGAGAACTCACCGGTCTTTTATCTGAAGGGTATCAATGCAGCCTATAACACTTGGTACACTCTTCGTTGAACAAGCAGTTTTTCGCGCTTTTTCAAAACCAACAAAAAGAGGCCAGCGCTTCAAATTATCCAATAATTAACAAATTATTAAATTAAAGTTCTTTTGCATACTATTATCTTGACAATCGCTACAACACAAAGTATAATAGTCCAAAGTAATTACTATAATCAAATTGTACTAATTGAGGTTTTGTGAATGAGTAAAAGAAAAATAAAACAACACGTGGACTTTTTTTCAGAAAAATGGAAAACACTCGAAAGGTTATCCGAAGCTTATGCCAAAGCTGCGGGCTTAACTCCCATGAGTTTAAACGTACTGGGTATCCTCTATGAACACACCCAGGGTTGCACACAAAAGTTAATTTGTAAACAGAGCCAATACAACAAACAAAGCGTCAATATGATTATTAAGTCCTTTTGGCGTCAAGGCTTAGTCGAACTTTCAGAAATGAAAGAAGACCGCAGAAATAAGCAGGTAAAATTAAGCGAAAAAGGACAAAAATACGCAGATTGTGTTATTGGCTCTTTATGGAAATGTGAAAATGACGCACTGGAAAAGATAACCCCCGAACAGCAAGAAGCCCTGATTATCTTTTTAGATATCTATGAAGAATGTTTTCGCAACGAGATTGTCGCGTTGACGAAGATTATGAATGCGGAGGCCTCGACTAATGCATAAAGAAGTTTGGATTTTCTGCCCTGTATGTCAAAATAAAACACGGCTAAAGGCTAGGCACGATACCGTATTAAAAAATTTTCCACTTTTTTGCCCAAAGTGCAAACAAGAAACCCTGATTAACATAACAAAACTGAAAATGACTGTTCTTACAGAGCCAGACGCTTAAGACGCAGAGCCAATGAAATGTGAATAAATTTCATTGGCTTTTTATATTTGAATGGAGGTATAAACTTGATAAAAATACTAAAAAATCTTACCACAAAAGAGTGGGGGCTGGTTGCCATCGTTCTTGTCCTGATTGTTTTTCAAGTATGGATTGATTTAACATTACCGGAATTTATGGGGAAAATCACCGAACTTGTTCAGACGCCCGGCAGCGGAATGCAGGCGATTTTATTCGCCGGCATCCGGATGCTGCTGCTCACCCTGGCAAGCGTTGCGGTTTCCGTTGTTATCACCGGGCTCGCCGCGCGAATCGCAGCCAATCTTTCTTCAAGATTGAGAGCAGGCCTGTTTAATAAGGTACAGTCGTTCACAATGCAGGAAATTAATAATTTTTCCATTTCCAGTTTAATTACACGAACGACAAACGACATTACACAGGTTCAAATGCTGATGGTAATCGGGCTGCAAATCCTGATTAAATCACCAATTTTAGCTCTATGGGCCATTGTAAAAATCATGGGCAAAAGCTGGCAGTGGTCAGCCGCGACAGGTATTGCAGTTGCGATACTGATTATTGTATCTTCAATAATCATTTCTCTGGCGATCCCAAAATTCAAACTGCTTCAGAAGCAGACCGACGATTTGAGCCGTGTTTCAAGAGAAAACCTAACCGGCCTTCGGGTTGTCCGTGCCTACAACGCGGAGCAGTATCAAGAAGATAAATTTGAAAAAGCCAATTCTGCTTTTACCCATACCAACTTATTTTCCAACCGACTAATGGCCGCACTGATGCCTTCTGTTGAGCTGATCATGAATGGTTTAACCTTATCGGTATACTGGATTGGCGCTGCGCTCATTGCATCCTCCGCTGTGTCGGAAAGGGTTCCCTTGTTTTCAGACATGATGGTATTTTCCTCTTATGCCATTCAACTGCTCATGGCCTTCATGCTGCTTGGTGTTGTTTTAATCCTGATTCCCCGCGCCAGCGTATCCGCAGACCGCATTTGCGAAGTCCTAGATACCAATCCGGCCATTCAGGATGGAATCATCAGCCATACACGCACCGCTACGCCCGGCGAGGTAGAATTTAAAAACGTTAGCTTTAAATATCCAAACGCGGAGGATTATGTTCTGCAAAACATCAGCTTTCGGGCAAGCAAGGGCGAAACCATCGCCTTTATCGGCTCCACAGGCTGTGGCAAGAGTACGGTTATCAACCTCATTCCAAGGTTTTATGATGTTACAGAAGGCGGCGTTTATGTGGACGGCATCAATGTCAAGGATTTTACCCAGGCGGCTTTGCGCAATAAAATCGGGTACGTTTCACAGAAGGCCATTCTTTTTAAAGGGGATATTTCCTCCAATGTGTCCTTTGGTTCAAACGGAAACGGCGGGGTAAGCCATGAGGCCGTTACCTCTGCCATTTCAACCGCCCAAAGCACAGACTTTGTGGAAGCCATGGAAGATTCCTATCAAAGCTATGTGGCGCCCGGCGGCACCAATCTTTCCGGCGGACAAAAGCAGCGGCTTTCCATCGCCCGGGCCATTGCAAGAAAGCCCGAAATTTTGATATTTGACGATAGTTTCTCAGCCCTTGACTATAAAACCGATAAGTTGCTGCGAGGCGAACTGAGACATCATGCCACAGACGCCACCATTATCATTGTGGCTCAGCGCATCGGAACTATTAAGGATGCCGATAAAATTATTGTTTTAGATGAAGGCCGGATTGCCGGGATGGGCACACACCGCGAATTGATCAAAAAATGCGATTTATACAAAGAAATTGCCTATTCTCAACTCTCAAAGGAGGAACTGGAAAATGAATAATGCGCAATACAATAAAAACCAGAAGGCCGAAAACACGGACCTCTCCGATTTTTCCGGCATGAGCGGATCTGTTGCAAAAGCAAAAGATACGAAAAAAACAATAAAAATGCTGTTGACTTATTCAAAAAAATACCTGCCGGGTATCATCATTGCAGTTATAGCCGCTGTTGCAGGGACTATCATTGCCCTGGTAGGCCCTGGCAAACTCAAAGTTTTAACCAATCTGATTACTGAAGGTATCCCGACCATCATCGATATGCCTGGCATTGTTAAAATTGGGATTCTTTTAATTGTATTGTACTTAACGAGTGCGCTCTTAAATACCTTACAGGGATGGATCATGGCCACCGTCACCCAGAAGATATCTCAAAAAATGCGAATTGATATCAGTAGAAAAATCAACCGTCTGCCCATGTGGTTTTATCATAAAAACACCACCGGCGACATTCTTTCCCGCATCACAAACGATGTCGATTCACTGGGGCAGAATTTAAATAACAGTTTGACCACCCTTGTAACGTCCATCACCATGCTCACGGGCTCTCTCATCATGATGTTCATCACAAACTGGACCATGACTCTTGCGGCAATTGCCTCTGTCGTCCTTGGATTTATCACTATGATGATCATTATGAGTAAATCTCAAAAACATTTTGACAACCAGCAAAAATATTTGGGGCTTATTAACGGCCATATCGAAGAAACCTACACGGGCCACCTTATTGTAAAGGCCTATAACGGCGAGCAGCAGATGTTTGAACCCTTCAAAGGCCTAAACAAAAAACTAAACAAAAGTACCTATATGGCCCAATTTCTTTCTGGCCTGATGATGCCTATCATGACCTTTGTAGACAACATCAGTTATGTTGCTGTCATCGTTGTCGGTGCGTCTTTAGTGATAAGCGGACAAATCTCTTTTGGCGTGATTGTCGCGTTCTTGGTCTATGTGCGCTATTTCACCCAGCCCCTCACACAAATCGCCCAATTGGCTCAAGGCTTACAGATGGCGGTTGCCTCTGGTGAACGTGTCTTTGAATTCTTGGATGCAGAGGAGATGGCTGATGAAAAAAATAAAAAAGCGCCACTGCAGAATGTAAAGGGCCATGTCGAATTTAAAAATGTCAAATTCAGCTACGAAGGGACCGATAAAATGGTTATCAATAACTTTTCCGCCATCGCCAAACCCGGACAAAAAATTGCCATTGTCGGTCCAACCGGATCAGGAAAAACAACCCTTGTCAATTTACTCATGCGTTTTAATGAGATCAACAGCGGTGATATTTTAATTGACGGCGTTCCAATCCGGCAAATGACAAGAGCTCAGGTGCATTCTCTTTTCTGTATGGTCTTGCAAGACACCTGGCTTTTTGAAGGCACCATTCGGGAAAACATTGTTTACAACAAGCAAAACGTATCCGACGAAGATCTCAAAAAGGCCTGTGCGTTGGTGGGCTTGCACCACTTCATCCGTACTCTTCCCAATGGGTATGATACAGTCCTGAACGATAAGGTTAATCTTTCAGCGGGCCAGCGGCAGCAGATAACCATTGCCCGCACCATGATTGATAACGCACCCATGCTCATTTTAGATGAAGCGACAAGCTCCATTGACACCCGGACAGAAGTGATGATTCAAAATGCGATGGACAAGCTTATGGAAGGCCGCACCTCCTTTGTCATCGCCCATCGCCTTTCCACCATCAAAAACGCAGACATCATCCTAGTGCTCAAAGACGGTGATATTATTGAAAGCGGCAGTCATACCGAATTAATTGAAAAAAACGGTTTTTACGCCGAGCTTTACAACAGCCAGTTTGAAGTCGCTTAAAAGGCCGGACCCTTTCAATTAGGGCTGTCCCTATAAAGATTCCTTGAAAAGCAAAAATAAAAAAGCACAGCCCTGGAAAAATTTATCATGACATAAAAAGTCTGTTTTCTCTGGGCCGTGCTTTTTTGGGGAATTGGATCAAAACAAGCATTATCCAATTGCCGCCTTTTACGGAGGATTTAATAATTTAGTTTTTTAGATTTTCAAATATTTCCACAATTTCGCTCATTTTCTTTGCGCCGAAGACCACATCCCGTTTGTTGAGGATCATGGCAGGCACGCTCATGAGCTTGTATTCTTCCTTGAGCTCTGGAAAAAGGGCTGTGTCGATCATTTCCGCCTGTATGTTCGGGTTCAGCAGCGCGATGCGCTGGCAGGCCGCTACCACATCCGGGCAGAAATGACAGGACAGGGAGATACAGATCTGGGCATTGACAGGATGGTCGATGGCCGCAATCCGCTTGGCAAGCGCCTCATCCACTGCCTGGCCCGGTCCGGCAAAGTTATAAACCGCCAGAACAAAGGAATTCATTTCATGGCCGCCGGGGATACCGGTAAATTTGACGCCGGAATACTGACCCTCTGGATCAAACAGGGCCGCAACCGGCAGGTTGTCGAGGTGCATGGCGGCTTCCAGCTCAGGCTTCTCACCTTTTTTATAAGCTTCCACCTGGATATGGTCGTTAAGGGCTGCCACTTCCTCTAAGAAACCCTGCATTTCCTGGGTCTTTGGCACAGCCGGGTCGATGATGGTCACCACCCGGGCGGTGCGCTCGAGCTTTTGGAAGATTTCCCTGAGCTGGCCCTTCATGGCTGCCGGGATAAAGCCATCTTCCGCTCCCTGGGGCGCTTCCGGCTTTGGTGCCGCTGGTGTCTTGGCTGCTTTTGGCTCAGGCGCTGCCAGGCCCAGGCGTTCCCGCTCAGCCGCCACGTATTTTTCCGCCGCGGTGGCTGCAATGGCGCCGTCGGCCACTGCCGTGACAATCTGGCGCAGCTCCTTTGGCCTCAGGTCGCCCGCGGCGTAGACGCCGGGGACATTGGTTTCCATGCGGTCGTTTGTGGGGATATAGCCCTCAGCATCGACGTCCACCCGACCCTTGAAAATCTGGGTGGCCGGTTCATAGCCCGCAAACACAAACATGCCAAAGGGCTTGCCGTCCTTACTCTCGTAAGTAAAGGTCGCGCCGGTTTTGTTATTGAAAAATTCAGCCTTTTTCAGAAAATCGTCACCGGAAACCTCCTTCACCTCAGTGTTGTACCACACCTCAATGCCAGGATGCTCTTTTACCTTGTCCGCCACCATCTGGGCGCAGGTAAAATCATCCTCACGCACCACGATGGTCACGCTTCTTCCATAGCGGGTCAGGAACACAGCCTCCTCGGCCGCAGCAAAGCCGCCGCCCAGAACAAAGATGTCAAGTCCGCTGAAAAACTCGCCGTCACAGGTCGCACAGTAGGCAATGCCGCGGCCGGTATATTCCTTCTCACCAGCAAAACCGATCTTGCGCGGGGAGGCGCCTGTGGCGATGATGACCGCGCGGCTTCTGTAGGTGCCGCGGCTGGTGTGCAGCGCCTTCACTTCACCCTCAAGGTCTACACCCTCGATCTCGGCTACAGTAAATTCCGCGCCGAAATCCATGGCGTGCCTGTGCATTTCATCCATAAGCTTAGGGCCGGTGGCGCGGCGGATACCGGGATAGTTGACGACCTCTGCGGTATTCACAGCCTGGCCGCCCGGCTGGTTTTTCTCAATGATCAGCGTATCGAGCATGGCCCGGGCGGCATAGATACCAGCCGAGAGTCCGGCGGAACCGCCGCCGATAATAATCAAGTCATAAATCTTATCCATGGCGCCCTCCTGCTTCTTACAGCTTTCCGACTAAATCTAAGCTTGGTGTCAGTGTGTCTTCGCCTGGCTTCCATTTAGCAGGGCAGACCTGGTCGCCGTGTTCTCTTACAAACTGAGCGGCCTGCACCTTGCGCAGCAGCTCCTCAGCGTTACGGCCGATGCCCATGTCATGGATTTCGTAAACCTTGATAACGCCGTCCGGGTCCACCACAAAGGTACCGCGCAGCGCCTGGCCTTCTTCTTTGACCAGCACACCGAAGAATTTTGCCAGCACGCCTGCCGGATCGCCTAACATCGGGTACGGAAGGCCCTTAATGGTGTCGGTGGTGTCCGCCCAGGCTTTATGTACAAAATGGGTATCTTCAGAAACCGAATAAATTTCACAGCCGATTTTTTTGAACTCCTCATAATTGTCCGCTACGTCCGCCAGCTCTGTCGGGCATACAAAGGTAAAATCTGCCGGGTAAAAGAAGAACACGCCCCATTTTCCCAGGACATCTTCCTTTGTGACGGTTTTAAAATCACCTTCATGATATGCCTGTACTTCAAAATCGATCAATTCTTTGCCAATTAAATTTTTCATGTTGATACCTCTTTTCAATAATATTTATTTTTGTTAGCTATTTCTAACTGTTTGATGAGTGTATCTTAACACGATAAAAGAGGCTTGTCAAGAATAATTCTAAATTAAAAACAAATTTTTAACAAAAAAAAGCCACAGAGATTTTGAGGGATTCTCTGTGGCTTCAACACTCAGATTTTATAAAACAGGCTAAGAGCGGCCCTGTTCCGCGCTCAGGGATACAGGTTTTTCTTTTCTGCGCGCAAACGCTGGCAGCAGGTTCGCGATAGAGCCGGCCAGAATCAGCAGCACACCAATCACCATATTGAACGGCACCGCTTCGTGCAGGATCAGCACTGCCAGGATAGGCGACAGCACCGGTTTAAAGAAAAACACCAGCGACGCCGTATTGGCTGAGGTTTCCTCAATGGCCATGAAATAAAAGGCATAACCGCCGCCAGTCACACCGATGCAGATATAAAGCATCGTGAGGACATTGGACGCCGTATAACCCGTAAACAGCGGAATATTGGCAAATAAGGCAAGGCCGCTGCCGCTCAGCATATCCGCCACCGGTCCCACATGGCTGATGCCGATGAGCAGCAGCATTTCCAGGCTGGCGAACAGAAAGCTCCCGCAAGTCACCACCACGCCGCCGTAGCGGTTACACTGCTTCTTGGAAAAGACCGAGTACAGGGCAAAAGCCACTGCGGCCAGAATCGCCATGACTACCCCCGCGATGTTGAGGGAGGTGTGCAGAGGGTTGACAATCACCAGAATTCCGATGATTTCAAGCACAATGGCCGCCACATGGTTTTTCTTGATCACCTCGTGCAGGATAATGCCCGAGAAAAACAGCACAAACACCGGATTGCTGGAAAACAGTACCGCCACCACCGAGGCGTTGGCGTTTTCCACGGCCAGCTGGTAAAAGGTCATGCTGACCACAACCCCCAGAAAGCCCAGCCCCGCAAAGTGCAGCAGACTTTTTTTATCCAGATGTTCCTTTTTCTTCTTAAGCGTCCTGAGCGCAAAGGGAATTAAAACAAGACCGCCGATCAAAAAACGGGTCAGGTTCATCTGTACAGCGTTAAATTGGCCTGAAACACTTTTGAGGGCGATCTCCATCGAACTGAAAAACAGCGTCGCAATGACAATATATAAATAGCCTTTTTTCAAAATCAAATCTTCCTTTCATTTTTCGTACAGTAACGATTTTACCCCTCTCATTACCATAAGTAAAATGAAATATTCTTATACGCTTTATAACCATTTGTTATGGTAAAATAATGTCCAGAAAAGCCTCCGCAGCCTTCGAGATACCGCCCTTTTTCCGCTTGATCACACAGATCTGCCGCTTTGGTATCTCAATTCTGGACCGGATCTCGATCAGGCTCCCCTGGTCCAGACGCTCCTGTGCCACATCGCGCACCGCGATGCCAATGCCCAGGTTTCTTTCTGCGTAGGGCATGATCAACTCCATAGTGCCCAGCTCAAAAGCCGGTTCCAGCCGCATCTTATGCTTGAGGAAAAACGAGTCGAGATAATGACGGCTGGCCGTGTTGCGCTCTGTACAGATAATGGGGTGTGCCATGATCTCCTCAAAGCTCAGCACCTTCTCGGCAAGCGGCGCGTAGTCCAGCCCTGCCACAAAAACATCCTGTATCTCCCGGATCGGGTGAATCTCAATATCGTCCGAGGCTGCCACCGGTGAGGATACCACCCCTACCTCAATACGCTCCTCCTTCAGAGCGATGCGCGTGCCCGGCGTAGTGCCGCTCTGCATATTGATACGGATATCCGGGTACAGGCTATGGAATTTTTCAAGATAAGGCAGCAGGAAAAAGCGGGCGATCATGTCGCTGGTACCCAGGCGCACCACCCCATTGTTCAGGTTTAGCATTTCCCAGAGCTTCTTTTCGCCCAGGGCCAGCTGCTCATAGGCCTTCGCCACATGGCCGTACAGCATTTCGCCCTCCGGCGTCAGGGTCATTCCCTTCTGATTCCGGTGAAAAAGCTCGCACGACAGCTCCTTTTCCAGCAGATGGATCGATTTGCTCACTGCCGGCTGTGAGATATACAGCGCCTGGGCCGCCTGTGTAATGGTGCCATGGCGCGCTACGTAGTAAAAGACCTTGTAATGTTCAAAATTTACATTCATAAAAATACGTCCTTTTTCCGTTAATCCGTTTCATTATATCACATTTTGAATTTTATGCAACCTGCCCACTTTTCGACTTTTTGTCACGATTAATCTGCCTGAAAGTACGAATTTTTTTCAACTTAAAATATTTTAGACAAACAAAAAAATCCCCCTGCGCCTGTCTTTGGGAGAGAATGCCGGACTTTTTTCCGGTTCCTTTCAGTTTTCTTACAGAGACTTGAAATTACCTGTAAAAGCGGATATAATTAAGAAGTCTACTGTGGTCCTATAAAAAATGCGCAAAAGTGTCTGGTTTTTAAATAAACCGCCGGCTTATATCACAATGGTATAGAGTCAACAGCTAAAAGCGTAAATACTATTTTTAGGGGGAATTGTATGCAAGAGCTAGATCATAAGGCGATTGGCCTTCGTATTCGTAAACAAAGAACATTTCTGAACATGTCCCGTGATGAATTGGCAAGAAAAATCGGTATCACACCAACTTTCCTTGCCGATATAGAACTGGGGACTAAGGGCTTTTCTCTAAAAAGCCTGAATCGTTTCTGTGACGTTTTGAAAATGTCCGCCGACGCAATTCTCTACGGCCCCAAAGAATACATGGGGACGAAGTACGCAGCACTGCTGGAGCTTTTGGAACGCTGTCCAGCAGAAAAAGGAAAATACGCAGAAGAAATTCTGACTCTGTTTTTACTCAGCCATGACCCAGTAGAATAAAAAAATGCGGGTGTCCAAATTGCAGTTGGGCACCTGTTATTTTTTTACACTCTTAAACATACTGCCAGCGCCCGGCGTCTCCTCCGCTCTGCTCCGAACCGCTTCCCGGATCAGTTTTGAGCCGATTTCCCGCATTTCGCCAGCTGTGTACCAGGGCTTCGCATAAAGCGTATAATCAATATCGGTACGGTATCCCTGCAAAATCGCCCGGATCTGCTCCGGGCCCATGCCCTGCCGCACATACTCCGATACGTCAAGCCCTTCCTCTAAACCCATCCGGATCAGGTACATCTTTTTCCAATCCAGATTTTTGTCCGCATAGACCGATACATCTACCTTTCCTGTAAGCCCTTCCCGTATTTGCCACATCTGGCAGTTTGAATACTCAGGATCGTTATAAAAGGTCACATCCACACCGGTCATCAATCCCCAGAAAATTTCCCGTATCTGCTCTGGTGTAAAGGCCTCCGTAATATACGGCGACACATCGAAACCACATTCCATCGCTTCCTGAATCACATTCTGCTGTTCTCTTGTATACCTTGGCTTAACGCCCATTTTTCCACAACCCCAGCAGCATCATCAGCGCCTCAAGGCCCAGGCATTCCGCGGCGACCAGACCAAACCGGCTGTTAAAGGCCAGTCCGGCAAGCAGCGCGCAGGCACTGATAACCACCAGTATTCTCCTCGCCCGTTTCCGGTAGTGGGTGCACTCCGCGTCGTCCAGCGGTTTTGCGCTGTTTTCGACCGGCGCCCATTTGTAGATCACCGGAAAAGCGGACAGCGTAAGCGCCGCGGTAACCACCGCAACCGTCCCCGCCGGGCAGAACCGGGCAATGAGTAAAACAGAAAGTATTGTGATCCATGACAGCAGATAGCAGACCCCGCGTGTATCGGCGTGGTAACCGCCGGCATAGGCGCGGATGGCCGCATAAACAATTAAAAAGACTATGGTCTCCGGCAGCATGCCGAGAAGCAGGCCCACCAAAAGCATGGAAGCGTAGTGAACTGCCTTGAGCATGGCCGATTCCAGGCCAAACTGGTAAATTTCCACATCATCTAAATCGATGATCCGGTGCGCGACCAGACGGTTAACCGTCCATTTGGCACCCCGACCAATCATTAGAACTTACGCAGATCCTTAACTTTTTCGGGAAGTTTGTCTTGGTGATGCATTACCCAGCAAGCGGAATTTGCATTTTTAATTGCTTCCTGCCTTGCTGATTTCGCAACACCTTTTAGCATTTTATCTTTTAAACTATTCTTTTTCATAATAGACACCTCATTAAAATTAATGAATATATCAGCTGATATTCATCATTTTAGTGTTTGCTGAGGATATCTTCAATCCAATTTACCCCAAAGCCCCTTTTGATTGTCTTTTTGACATCGTCCATGCTCCAAATACAAATTTATACGTCTATTCTACTTTCCGGTGACATTAAAATTTTTACTTCGAAACGACCTTCATCACTTTTTCGCTGCATTGTGCCCTCGTATTTCTCTACGGCCGACTTCACGTTCTTCAGGCCTAGCCCCATATGTTTCCCGCCCTTTGTAGATACCAGACTGTCTTTATCCCAAACCAGTTTGCCATTATAGGGATTCCGAATACTGATTGTTATAAATTCGTTAAACTTATAAACCGTTAAATCAATTTTTCTTCTTTCGATCGGAACCTTTGAGCAGGCCTCAATTGCGTTATCCAATAAATTTGAAAAAATTGTGGTCATATCAAAAGGGTCTATAAAATCAAAGTTTAAATCTTCTACTTGCGTATTAATTTTTATACTTTGTTCATCGCATTTTAAAATCTTGTCATTAACTATAATTGTTAGTACACGATTTTTACATTTAAAACGGCCCGAAAAAGCGTCCATGCTCTCTAAAATCGTTTTTGCATACTATTTTGCTTCTATGCCGCTTCCCTCACTATATATTTCCTCAAGAGTTTGCATATGATTTTTCATATCATGAATCAAACGGCGTGAATGATCATATTGTGTTTCAATGCTATGATAATAATTATTTTGCATTTCTTCCTGTTGCTTTTTTAAGTCTATCTCTCTTTCGAGCTCATACTTTTGTGAGATAGTTTCAAAAAGATAAATTAGATATGTATCCAAGCCTAAAAAACCCGCAATCATCATAGTTAACATTAAACCACTTGAAGTCTTATCAATAAAACTCATGATATAAATAAGCAACGCAGCTTCAAATAACGCCAAAACTATCAAAAACAAATTCTGCTGTAAGGTAATAATATCAAATTTATGCTTTTTCATTAATGTTACAATTGGTTTGTAAAAACATAATAGCATAATTTGATTTCCTAACCCACAAATAAATAACAAAACTATATCGCTTCGAACAGTTTCTATTGTTCTTCCACTAAAAACCGTAAAGAATAAGACTGATAAAGTATCTATAATGAACATATACAGAAAAAAGAAGACACCTGCGCCTACTATTCTTCTTTTATCTTTTGCTTTAAAAAGCAACAAGCCCAAAGCACATGCAGAAATTATTCCATATATACTCTTTAAAATCGCAATACCAGTTAGATTAAACGCAATAGCTACTACAACAAATAATAACCAAGCTAAAATATAAATTTTCCCACTATACTTTCTTTCAAATAAATCAGATAAAAATTTAATCATTACATAACCTGATACGCCATAAGACAAGAACATATCCAATATATAAATCCACTTATCCATACTCTTCCCCTAAACTTATCCTCCTAGCCAATCCTCTACAACAGCTTAAAATTCTCCTCAATATAATCAAACAGCCGCGCCTTAAATTCCACGGCCCGTTTCTGGGCGATGGGCAGGGTTTCGCCATTGTCCAGATACAGGTCGGCGCCCGCAATACGCTTACAGTGAAACAGGTTCACGATCACGCTCTTGTGGCAGTATTCAAAGTCAAAGTCCTTAACCTTTTCCATGATCTCACTCAGAACGCCGTTAAATTCAAAATCGCCCTGGGTGGTGCTCATTTTAATCTTCCGCCGCACACGCTCAAAATAATAAATGTCATTGCTGGCAAAAACCTTCAGCTCGCCGCCCATCATCAGAGAGATGTCATGGCTCTTGTTTTCCTTTTCAATAAAATCAAACACCTCGGTCAGCACCATGTTTACCTTAGCCGTGTTAAAAGGCTTGACCAGGTATTCAAACGCGTGCACAGCAAAGGCGTTGCGCATGTAGTGAGTGTAGCTGGTGATAAAAATAATCTTGACCCGGGCGTCCCACTTGCGGATCTGCTTGGCCGTATCAATCCCATCTGTTTCCGGCATCTCCACGTCAAGAAAAAGGATATCAAACTGGATACGGTCTTCAAGCACTTCACTGCCGTCATGATAGACGTATGTCTCCACATCAATATTGTGTTCCTCACCATATCTGATAATGAGCGCCTCCAGCTTTTCTGCAATCAAAGCATTGTCGTCACAAATCCCAATTCTAATCATCCCATCCACTGCCTTTCCAGTATTTCTTCCATTATACCATATTTTCTTCCCGCACCCTATACAAAGCCATCGTGAAGATTATTTCCCCTTAATAATTTTATACCATAAAAATACTCTATAAAAACGAAGATTTCAAGATTTTTTTCAAAAAAAGAAGCCCCGGCGTTTGGAGCTTCTCAAAAAAGGGAGGGTTTTTCAGCCTCGCTGACTGAAAAGAGGATTTAATGACGCCTGTCTGATGGAACAGGCATTATGAGATTTAATTAAATACGAATGATAAGGTGACCGTCCTTAAATTCCATAAAAAAATCCCTCTCGGATTCAGAGAGGGATGAACGAACACAGTATAATCTGGATGGTAAGGGTTTTTGTTTCGTTTCTTAAGCACTCTAAATCGGAGTCTTTTAAGAACCAATCACTATGTCGGTCTTCTGGCTCAGCAATATCATCTTTCCGCCTTCCCATCATCGTTGACAGTGGCTTTTCAGAAAGCATTTTGCATTACAGCTGCGATTACAGCAAGGGATTCTCACCCTTTTCCCACTACATAGGATCATTCAATATTTAATTAACTTCATCATACGCCCTTTGAGCGGCTTTGTCAACAACTTCTTTTTAAATATTTACGATTTTTAAAGCCTGCCTTCTCTGGCCGCCAGCTGCCTTTATAATAATAGAGCACCAGTACCGCCCCTGTCACAATCCAGGTCAGCGGATAGCTGATGTAGATCATGCGCGCGTCGTGGACAAACCGCAGGGTGGTAAAAATCCAGCCCAGCCGCAGGCCGCACATGCACAAAAGCGTGATGATCATAGGGATTACCGTGGCCCCGGCACCCCGCAGCACGCCCACAAACACCTGATCCGCAGCGTAAATACCATAAAGGGGCACCACGGTGTAAAGCTGGCGCATACCGTTTAAAACCACTGTTTCGTCCGAGGTAAACATGCCCAGAATCAGACAGGCGTTCAGGATAATGGCTGCGCCCAGGCCGATGGTCACGCCCACGCACAAAAGCAGGCAGACGTTTTTGCCCTTTACCACCCTCTCCCAGCGTCCAGCGCCCATGTTCTGCCCTACAAAGTTAGAAATCGCCAGGCAGAAGGCGTCAATGGGCATAAAGAGAAATCCGTCAATTTTCATATAGGCGGTAAACCCGGCCATGACCTCCAGCCCAAAGGTATTAATCTGGGACTGGACCACTACGTTGGAAAAGCAGACCAGCACAGACTGCAGTCCAGCGGGCAGGCCAATTCGCACGATATCCCTGAACACCTGTGCGTGAAACCGGATTTTGGCCAGCCGGAGCCGGTAGATGGGATCAGCCCTCAGCAGGATAATGACAATCAGCACAGCGGCGGCCAGCTGCGAAAAGGCTGTGGCCAGTGCCGCGCCGGCCACGCCCATGCCAAGCGGCCCCACAAAGAGCAGGTCGAGCCCGATGTTCAGCACAACGGTGACCACCAGGCAGGCCAGCGGGGTTTTGGAATCGCCCACCGCGCGCAGAATCCCGCTGCCAATGTTGTACAAAGTCATGGGGATCATGCCCAGAAAATAGATGCGGATATAGGGCACGGCGTAGGCAAGCCCGGCCTCTGGGATGTTCATCATCCGCAGCATGGCCGGCGCAAGGGTCAAGCCCAGAACGGTGAGCGCAAGGCCGGCCGCCAGGCTCAGGGCCACGGCGGTGTGCACAGCCTCCTGCACCTTGTCGTATTTCCGGCTGCCGAAAAACTGTGAAATCAGCACGCTGGCCCCGATGGACAGGCCGATGAAAAAATAGATCATGAAGGTGATGAGCAGGCTGCTCGCGCCCACGGCGGCCAGGGCATTTGCGCCCACAAAACGGCCGACGATCACAGCATCTACGGTGTTGTATAGCTGCTGGCAGAGGTTTGAGAACATGAGGGGCAGGGCGAACAGCAGCAGCTGCCGGCCTATCTTCCCCTCGGTCATCTGGCCTTTTAACGGGATTTCACGGGTTTCTTCCATAATGCTTTCCTTAACTAATAGAGATGGCAGGCCACCTGGTGGCCTGGCGCCACGTCCTTCAGGCGTGGCTTTTCGGCTTTGCAGACGGGCATACATTTTTCACACCGCCCGGCAAAGGGGCAGCCCGGAGGCAGCTCCAGCGGGCTCGGCGGATCGCCGGGGATGGTTTCGATTTTCTTGCAGCAGTCCATATGCAGCGAGAACACCGACCCCAAAAGCGCCTGGGTGTAGGGGTGCATGGCTGTTTCACACAGCTCGCCGCCGCCCACGGTCTCCACGATATTGCCCAGGTACATGACAGCCAGCCGGTGGCTCAGGCTCTGGACCAGGGCCATGTCGTGGCAGATAAAGATCATGGCAATGTTTTTCTCCCGCTGAAGCCGGGTCAGCAGCGCCACGATTTTCTTCTGGATGGAGACGTCCAGGGCCGAGGTAGCCTCGTCGCAGACCAGCACCTCGGGGTTCAGGGCCAGCGCCCGGGCAATGCCCACGCGCTGGAGCTGTCCGCCGCTCATGCTGTGGGGATAGCGCTGCATAAAATCAGCGTCCAGCTCTACCATCGCAAGCAGCTCCCTGGCCTTTTCCGCCCGCTGTTTCCGGGGGAGCCGGCCAAAGTTGACAAGGGGCTCGGTAATAATGTCGCCCACGCGCATCTTTGGGCTGAAGGAGACAGCCGGGTCCTGGAAGACCATCTGGATATGGCGGCGGTTCTGCCGGGCCGCCTCGCCCGTCAGCCCGGCAATATCTTTTCCTTTAAAGTATATCGCACCGGCAGTGGGCTTTTCAAGCTGTACCAGCATTTTTACAAAGGTACTTTTTCCGCAGCCGCTTTCCCCCACAATGCCAAGGGTCTCCCCGCGCCGCGCCGCCAGGCTGACGCTGTCGCAGGCTGTAAGGGGCCGGCCGTCTGAGGTATGGAAGCGTTTGGTCAGCCCTCTGGTTTCCAGAATAATTTCATGATTTTCAGACAAAACGCGCACCTCCAAGCTCGGGCACCGCGGCCACCAGTTCTTTTGTGTATTCCTGTCTGGGATGAAGGATCACCTCTTCCCGGGTGCCGCTCTCCACAATCTCGCCGGCCCGCATGACAATGATCCGGTCCGCCATATACGCGGCCACGCCCAGGTTATGTGTGACGATCATGATCCCTGTGCCAAAGCCCTGGCGGAGGGCCATCATCTGGCGCACAATCTGGGCCTGGGTGGTCACATCAAGAGCGCTGGTGGGCTCATCGGCCAGCAGCAGATCGGGCTCAAAAGCCATGGCCATGGCAATGCCCACCCGCTGCCGCATGCCGCCGCTCAGCTGAAAGGGGTAGCTGTCCATGATGTTTCCCGCGTCGGGCAGGCGCATGCGTGTCAGCATCTCCACGGCGCGGTCCCGGGCGGCTTCCCTTGTCACGGCCTTGTGGGTCTGGATATAGTCCACAAACTGCCGGCCGATTTTGCGGATGGGGTTGAGCATGCTGCCGCTGTCCTGAAAAATCATGGCGATGCGGCTGCCCCGCAGATCCCGCCAGTCCTCTGGCGTTTTCTGGAGCAGGGGCTCCTCATCAAAAAGAAGCTCGCCGCGGGTGACCCGCCCGTTTCCCGGCAGCAGTCCGAGAATGGAGCGGATCACTGTGGTTTTTCCGCTGCCGCTCTCTCCCACCACGCTGATGATCTCATGCTTTTTCATGTGCAGGTCAAAGTGCGCCACCGCCGGCGGTTTTTCGCCGTACTGTACACTCATATCCCGGATTTTCAGCATCTTTTTCTCCTCTCGTTAGCGCGCCGCCCTACTGCGCCGGCTTGATTTCCTTGGTCAGCCAGTAATAGTCCGCTGGCAGCATTTCGACGCCGGTAATCTTCCTGCTGGAAATAATGTTGGTTTCCGGATAAGCGTAGAAGACGCTGGCCGCGTCGTTCATGATAAGCTGCTGGGCCTGGATGACCAGCTCACGCCGTTTGGCGGTGTCAAACTCAGTGGACAGCTGGTCAAGGACTGCGTCGACCTCAGGGTTGCTGTAGCCGGCTGTGTTGGCGTTTTTGTTTTCATCGGTATGAGTTTTCCAGTATTCCTTCAGATAGTTTTCCGGATCGCCGGTGTTGGCGGTGATGACATTCCAGATCAGCAGGTCGTACTCGCCGTTTTCCTGCATGTCCAGCAGGGTGGTATACTCATAGGTTTCAACCTTCACGTCAATGCCGATCTCCTTCAGGTTCGCCTGGGTGGCAGTAGCCAGAATGGGCAGCTCGGCGCGGCTGTCGTAAATGACATACTGGAGGGTCAGGTTCTGGCCGTCCTTTTCCACAATGCCGTCGCCGTTGGTGTCCGCGTAGCCTGCCTCAGCCAGCAGCTGTTTAGCGCTTTCCAGATTGTAGGCGTTCTCGTCCTTCAGGGTGTCAAAGCCGTAATCCAGAGACGGCGGGATCGGGGCCTTCCCGGCCTCAAAGGTGCCGTGGAGCAGGTTATCCGCATAGGTCTGGCGGTCCAGCGCACGGATGACCGCCTGGCGCACCTTCACGTCTGCCAGCGGCCCGCGCTGGTTCATAAAGGAAAGCACGGTCCGCAGCGACGCAATGCTGTTGATGTCAAAGGACTCGCTGCCCTCAAACAAAGCTAAGTCACTGCTGCTGATATTGACTGCCATATCCACCTCACCAGACTGCAGCGCCATGGCGCGGGTGTTGGCGTCGTCGATAACCTGGATATTCACTTCATTGTAAGGCACCTCGCCGTCCCAGTAATTTTCATTTTTTACCACCACGCATTTTTCCTTGTCAAAGGACTTAACCGCGTAAGGCCCGGTACAGACTGGCCCGTCGGTGGCAAAGGTGCTGGTGTCTACGGTGGTGTCCACGATCAAAAACAGCGGGTCGGCCAGGCAGCCCGGCAGCCCCGGCGTGGGGCTCTTGGTCTTGATTATGAGGTTTGAGCCCTCCGCGGTCATGGCGTCATACTGGAAAAAGTCCGAGCTGGCGCGCTTGCTCATCTCAAAGGTTCTCTCCAGCGACGCCTTGACCAGGTCAGCGGTCAGGGCTGTGCCGTTTGAAAATTTGACGCCGTCACGGATTTTGAAGGTCCAGGTCAGGTTGTCGCTGCCCAGCTCCCAGCTCTCCGCCAGCCAGGGCTCTGCGCCCATCTCATCGTTGAATTTAACCAAGGTTTCGCCAACGCCGTAGCGCATGACCACCCAGCTGAAATACTGCTCCGTGGGCTCAAGCGTATCCGCAAAGCTCGTCACTCCAATATTCAGCTGCTCCGAAGACCCCGAAGCGCCCCCGCTGCCGCCGCAGCCGGATAAACCCGTGGCCGTCATGGCCAGAATCGCCACTGTCAATACTAATTTTTTAAACTTACTCATTTTATCTCCTTTCATATTCATATGAAAATTTAATTAACAACAACATCAGACTGTCAAAAAAGTTAAAAGGCAACGGCAGAGTTAAAGTAAGAAGCTCTTTCAATGGAAAATTGAGAATGGAAAATGGAGAATGAATGAACTCTTTTTCTAACGAAAAAGCGATTCGTACAGCGGCCTGCGGCCGCTATTCTACTCAAAATGCGCAGCATTTTGTTCCTGTAATTTTCCATTCTCAATTCTACATTCTCCCTTAACTGGCCTCTTTTTAACGCTTTGTCGCTTGCTGATAAGTTTTTTTGACACGTTGAATATTTTACGCCCTCTAATCCTGCCGCGGATCCAGAATATCCCGAAGCCCGTCGCCCATCAGGTTAAACACTGAAACCACAATAAAGATGGCGATGCCCGGAAACAGCATGAGCCAGGGCGCGGTCTGCAAATACTGCCTCCCCTCGTTGAGCATCAAGCCCCATTCCGGCGTGGGCGGCTGTGCCCCCAGCCCCAGAAAAGAGAGCGCTGCCAGCTCAAGCATCATGGTGCCCACGTCCAGTGCCGCAGTTACGATCATGGTCGGAATAATGTTTGGCACCACATAACCGCCCAGAATATGGCCAGTCCTCGCCCCTGTGACCACCGCCGCAGAGATATACGTGCTGTTTTTGATCTTGAGCACCAGGCTCCGGCTGAGCCTGGCGTATTTTGTCCAGCTCACCACAGCCAGGGCAATGACCGTGTTAAACAGGCTCGGGCCCAGCATCCCGGCAATGGCAATGGCTAAAACCATGCCCGGGAAGGCGATCATCATATCCGAAAGCCGCATGATCACCGCGTCCGCCGCGCCGCCGAAATAACCGGCGATCATACCGAGAAGGGTCCCGGCCGCAAAGACAATGACCACCAGCGTCACCGTCATTTCCAGAGACACCCGTGTCCCGTAGATAATTCTGGACAGCTCGCAGCGGCCCAGCTGGTCTGTTCCGCAGGGGTACTCGGCTGACGGTGCCCGGAGGGCGTTCTGCATCACAGCCTCATAGGGGTCATGGGGCGCGATCCACGGCGCAAACACTGCGGTCAGCACAATGGCCGCTGCCAGAATGCCGCAGATGGCAAAAAGCCTGTTCTGCCTGAAAAAAGCCTTCATCTACGCCTTCACCACCTTTCTTTTAGCCTCGCGGTGCCGCTCCCGCAGTCTGGGGTCCAGATAGCCGTAGGAGAAATCCACCAGCAGGTTAATGACCATGTAAATCAGAGCAATCCAGATTACATAGCCCTGAACCAGAGGGTAATCCCGAGTGGCAATGGCGTTGACTGCCATCTTGCCCAGGCCGGGCCAGGAAAAAATAATCTCCACCACCGCTGTGCCGCCGAGCAGCGAGCCCAACGACAGGCCCAGCAGCGTGACCAGGGGCAGCATGGCGTTTGGCAGCACCTCCCGCCACAGGATGGCCGACTCCTTAAGGCCCCGGGCCCGGGCGCCGGCCACGTAGTCCTGCCGGAGCTCCTCCAGCACCGCGGTGCGCACCTGCCTTGTATATTTGGCCGACATGGCAATGGCCAGTGTGACTGCCGGCAGCACCAGCTTCATAAAGCCTGTGCCCGAGGTGGCAATGGGAAACCAGTTCAGTTTAAGGCCAAACACGTACAGCAGCACCAGACCGATCCAGAACCCCGGGAAGGACACACCGGCAAAGGAAAGCCCCCGCACCAGGTAATCCGGAAATTTATTCTGATAAACCGCTGCCAGAATTCCAAGGGGGATGGAGATCACAAGCATGAGGATCAGCGACGCGGCCGCCAGCTCCAGGGTCGGGCCAAGGCAGTCGAGCAGCACCGCGCTCACCGGAGCCTTTGAAGAATAGGATGTTCCCATATCCCCGGTCACAAACCCCTTAAGCCAATTTCCATACTGCACCAGAAATGGATCATTAAGGCCCATCTGCTCCCGGGTTTCTGCCAGCAGCTCCTCAGACGGCACCGTGCCGCCCTCCACCAGCATCAGCTCCGCCGGGTCGCCGGGCGATAAATAGGTCAGGCAAAAGGTCAGAAAGCTGATGCCAAAAAGCACCAGTACGATTTGCAGCAAACGGTTAACAAGCTGTTTCGTGTTCAAGAAAAAAATCCTCCTCTGTCAAAATGGCAATACGGGTAAAAAACCGAAACGGAGAATGAAAGGAAAAGGACATGAAAATAAAGCCCTCCTATCTACCGTAAGAATACTTAAAACAAAAATACAAGCAGGTCTCCTGACTTAAGTTCTTTGTATGTCCACGCCTTCCCAAGGCTGCGCCTCAGTGACATTTTGCGGACAACTCCCTATTACAGTGACGGGATCGTACCGGATTCGCACCGGTTTCTCTTTTAATCCCCGATCGGGAACTTGTATCTGGCATGATTAAATTTTTTAAACAAAGATTTCACTGTGGTAAACTGTGAAATTGCTTAAATTATACTGGCATTTTACGCACTTGTCCAGTCTTTTTTAAAAATTTCAGCAATAATCTTAAACGCATACCCCCACCCGGTATGTTTTTACTTTTATTTTTTTCTGCTTGACATTGGTTTTCATCATGCCTTATACTCAAGGCAATCGGCTTAAATCAAATCATTTCAAAAACGAAAGGAGTCCGCAATGGAAAAAAACCTGTCAATCGGTACACTGGCCGCCGCCCCCGGCGAGAAGGTCCAGGGCCTGCTGCCCATCCCCCATACAGAAATCGAGGTGCCCGTCACCCTGATCAACGGCGCGGGCAGCGGAAAAACCGTCCTCATCACCAGCGGCATCCACAGCTGCGAATACGTCGGCATCGAGGCCGCCATCCAGCTGGCCGGTGAGCTGGAGCCTGAGAGCCTGAGCGGAAGGCTCATCCTCATACACCCGGTCAATGTCCCGGGCTTTGAGTCCCGCTACCCTACGCTCATGCCACAGGACAATAAAAACCTCAACCGTGTTTTTCCCGGCACCCGGGAGGGCACCCTGGCTGACCGCGTCGCCCATTTTTTTGAGTACAGCCTTTATTCCCAGATTGATTTCTACATTGACCTGCACTGCGGCGAAATTTTTGAAGACCTGACTCCCTACGTGTATTACGTAGGCGCAGCGGACAACGCCGTGTCCGAGGCCGCGCGCCAGGCCGCCCTTCACGTCGATGTGCCCTACATGGTCAAATCCTCCGCCACCACCGGCGCCTACAATTACGCCGGCGTACTCGGCATTCCCAGCATTCTGCTGGAGCGTGGCTGCGCGGGTCGTTTTACCCAGGCAGAGGTGGACGCGGATAAAAAGGATGTCGTCAATATCCTGAAGCACCTGGGCGTGCTGCAGGGCGTTCCCGAGCTGCGCCACCGCCCGGTCGACCTCACCGACCTGGTCTACCTCATGCCTGCACGCCACGGCCTCTGGTATCCTGAGGTACAGGCCGGCGACCTTATCGCCAGAGGCCAGCGTCTCGGCGTGGTCAAGGATTATTTCGGCCGGGTACTCGATACCTACTGCGCCGAATACGACGGCGTGGTCCTGTACCAGTCCGCCACCCTCTGGACCGATGATTTCTGCGAGCTCATCACCTACGGCAAATTTGCAGAAACAACTGGAATGGTGCGTTAATTTTTGTTTTACCCCTTGACAAACCGCCTCGGGACAGTTAATATTAACATATGAACAATGATTCATATGTTTTATTCATCATATTTTAATCTAACTTTCCGAGGAGGCCATTATGGCAACAAAAACTTATATACTTGAGCACCTGGGGTGCGCCAACTGCGCTTCAAAAATCGAGCGCAAAATCGCTTCCCTGCCTGGTGTCAGCGAGGCCAACATCGTCTACGCGACCAAGCAGCTTCGTCTCACCGCCGAAGACCCAGACGGGCTTTTGCCGGAAATGCAGAAAATCGCGGTTTCCTACGAGCCCGATATTCTCATTACCGAGCAAAAGCGCCGTTCCCTGAAAAAAGCCCCCGCGGCCGTCGGGCGTGCTACTCATGCTCACAAGGAACATCCTCATGACGCAGATTGCGGCTGTGGCCATCACGATCACGAGGAACACCACCACGACACTGATTGCGGCTGCGGCCATGACCATCACGATCACCATGCGCATTATCACGTTCCCGGACATCCGGCGGACTGCCAATGCGAGCTCTGCCGCCACGGCGAGGAATACTGTCATATCTGCGGCGAGAGCTTGGCTAACTGCACCTGCAAAATGCCGGACGCGGACGTGGAAAAGGCGGTTTTCATTCTTGAGAATCTGGGCTGCGCCAACTGCGCGGCCAAGATGGAGCACAAAATCAAAGAGCTGCCCGGCGTTGAGTATGCCACCATCACCTACGCCACCAGGCAGCTGCGCCTGTCTGCGGACAACGCCGCAGCCCTGCTGCCAGACATTCAGAAGATCTGCGCCGCCATCGAGCCAGACGTCAGGGTTATTCCCCGCAAAAAGTCAGTGGGTAAGGGCACTACTCAGGTTTATACCCTTGAAAACCTGGGCTGCGCCAACTGCGCGGCCAAAATGGAGGCCAAAATCAACGCCCTGGACGATGTCTCCAGCGCCACCATCACCTATACCACCAAGCAGCTGAAGGTTACCGGGAAAGACCCGGACAGCCTGCTCCCGCAGCTTCGTGACATCTGCCAGTCCATCGAGTCAGATGTGCAGGTTATCCCTAAGGAAACCCGGCCCAAAGCCTTGATTCCAGAGGCTCCGGCCACTGCCGGGAAGGCTGTCAAGAAAAAAATGCCGGCTGAGACCAAAACCCTCATTGGTATTATCATCGGCGCGGCGCTGTTTGTCATCGGTGAGATCATGGAGCGTACCCTGCCCCCGGTTTACAATATTCCGGTTTTTGTGCTGGCCTACATCATTCTCGGCGGCCGTATTGTCGTCACAGCGGCCAAAAACCTGATGAAGGGTCAGGTCTTTGACGAAAACTTCCTGATGAGTGTGGCCACGTTGGCGGCCTTCGCCATTCAGGACTACCCTGAAGCCGTGGGCGTCATGCTGTTCTACCGTGTCGGCGAATACTTTGAAGACCGCGCGGTTGAAAAGAGCCGTAAACAGATCATGGACGCGGTGGATATGCGCCCTGAAGTCGTCAGCCTGCTGGTCGGCGACGAGGTGCGGGTTATCGACGCAGAGGACGCCGCCGTCGGCGACATCCTACTGGTGCGCCCCGGCGACCGTATTCCCCTGGACGGCGTCATTGTCGAGGGTGAGAGCCGAATCGACACCTCCCCGGTGACCGGCGAGCCTGTCCCAGTCAAGGCCGGCTACGGCGACGAGGTTGTTTCGGGCTGTGTCAACACCTCCGGCCTCTTAAAAATGCGGGTTGAAAAGGTTCTGGAAGAATCCATGGTCACCCGTATTCTGGATTCTGTGGAAAACGCAGCGGCCAGCAAGCCAAAAATCGACCGGTTTATTACCCGTTTCTCACGGATTTATACTCCTTTTGTAGTCGGTCTGGCTATCCTGACCGCCGTGGTGCCGTCCCTTGTGACCGGCGACTGGTATTACTGGATTTACACGGCCATCACCTTCCTGGTCATCAGCTGCCCCTGCGCGCTGGTGCTCAGCGTACCCCTGGCCTTTTTCTCAGGCATTGGCGCCGGCTCCAAACGGGGCATCCTGTTTAAGGGCGGCGTCTCCATCGAAGGAATCAAAAACATCGCTGCTGTGGTTATGGATAAAACCGGCACCATCACCGAAGGGAACTTCGTGGTACAGCAGGCTGTCCCGGCAAACGGCATGGGCGAGGCCAGGCTTCTGGCCCTGGCGGCCAGCTGTGAGCTCACCTCTACCCACCCCATCGGCAACAGCATTGTAACTGCCGCCGAAGAACGGGGACTGTCTGTGGAACGGCCTGACTCTGCCAGAGAAATTGCCGGCAAAGGCGTCGAAGCTGTGTTGAAGGACGGCACTGTGCTCTGCGGCAACCGCTCGCTGCTCGAATCCCAGAACATTGACCTGGACGGCTATAAGAACGACCATTACGGCACCGAGGTGCTCCTGGCCCTTGACGGCAAATTCATCGGCTATCTGGTCATATCAGACACCATCAAGGCCGACGCGGTGGACGCCATCGCCAAGATCAAGCGCCTCGGCATCCGCACTGCCATGCTGACCGGCGACGCACAGGAAAGCGCCGAAGCGGTCGCAAAGTCCACAGGCATCGACGAAGTTCACGCCAAGCTGCTGCCCGAAGACAAGCTGAGCGAGCTCCAGGCTATTCGTAAAGCCCAGGGCGGCGTCATGTTTGTCGGCGACGGCATCAACGACGCGCCGGTACTAGCCGGGGCGGATGTCGGCGCGGCCATGGGCAGCGGGGCCGATGCGGCTATTGAGGCGGCAGACGTTGTGTTCATGAATTCCAGCGTCGAGGCCATTCCCGAAGCCATCGAAATCGGCCGCAAAACCAGCCGTATCGCCTGGCAGAACGTGGTTTTTGCCCTGATCATCAAGGCGCTGGTCATGGTTCTGGGCCTGCTGGGCTTTGCCAATATGTGGATGGCTGTCTTTGCTGATACCGGTGTTGCCATCCTCTGTGTGCTCAATTCCATCCGTATTTTATATAAAAAATAAAAAGCATTAAAAAAATCCCGGCTTTCGTCCTCCGAAAACCGGGATTTTTATTGTCCTTTTATTTGAGCAAAACACCGCCGCAGTAGGGGCACTGGTTTTTATCCACCGGTGAAAATTCGCCGCAGATAATACACAGGATCTCGTCATCCTCTGTTTTGTCATACTTTTCAGGTATTTCATATCCGGCATGGTGGCGTACCAGCTCGCCTTTTTTAAAATACTGGGTAAAGTCTATCTCCGGATGGCCTTTAAAGACATAGGTCATCTCCTTGCCGCCCTTTTTTATGACAAAGGTGTGGTAAGAATAATGTTTTTTGCTCCCCGAGTTCTCCGCATTTTTGCGGACCACCCGTCTGAGAGATTTAAGCTCGCCGTCAAAGGTTTTATCCTTGGAAAACAGGCCCCCTTTTCTGAAATAGGTTTTTGCCCGGGTGGAAAAGCCTTCCTCCAAATCGTTTTTTGCGCCTCTCATTCGCTTTACACCTCCCAATAGATACTCCGATGCTTCATTTGATTTATTTTATCTATCAATTTATCTATTTTCTTGTTTTTAGTATTTTATCACTTTATTTTTCCTGTTACAAGCGCCTCTAAAAATCTTAATTATTATTAAAGCTTCCTTATCTTCATCATTCCTCTAAAATTAATAAAAGATACCCTCTCAGAGATAAAGGGTATCTTTCGAAGTCAATAAATATTAAAGGCCCTTTATCTTTCAAAGGGCCTTTACGGAGGCCGGATTTATGGGTAAACCGGGTCCCGTGATGGGTTTATTCTTCTACAGCAGGTGAAGGTGTTTCCTCCTTCGGGTATTTTTTCTTCATGTAAATCTGAGTCGCGATACAGCCGCCGATGGCAATAACCGCGCTGACGGTCAGACAAATGAAAATATAGGTGTAGCCTTTGAGCTCATAATTGTCAATAAAGCTCCCGAACAGCTGGTGCATAAAGCTTTCCGGCAAGAATCCAATGACGGACAGAAGGCCAGAGGCTGCCCCAAAGATATGGGCCGGCACATGGGTTTCTGTTAATACCGAGGACGCAACGCCATAAGCGCCGTTGGCCAGGAAGCCCAGCACCAGGGTAATGACAATCGCAGCCATCAGGAAGCCGGCTGTCTGCGGCAAAATTAAGTAGGCGAAGCAGCAGACCGCGCAGGCGGCCATGACCACCAAAATGGTTTTGGAGGGAGAGTTTACCTTTTTGGCAATCCCGCCCAGCAGTGGTGCAGAGATAATGGCAATCCCATAGTAACGGATCATCCCGACAATGCTGACTAAGGTCAGCGGAGCTAAAAAGGCGTCTGTGAGGTACGGGGTGGTGTAGTTCATCCCCATATAGACGATCATGACAAAGAACAGCGTGCCGCTGGCCAGCCAGACGCCCGGATGCTTGAGTGCCTCAATGAATTCATTGATATTGAACTTTTTGTCGGGGTCATTGGTGACCTCACCTTTGAAATGCGGAATCGCGAACAGTGAGATGATCCCCAGAACCAGGATAACGCTTGCCAAAAAGATCAGCGAAGCGCTGACACCAACGCGGTAGTCAGGCATTGC
>ERZ781275.886-NODE-886-length-26937-cov-3.704412_pt1 | contig 26937 bp, 26 predicted proteins | sample MGYA00375853_ERZ781275 | MGnify/ENA primary metagenome ERZ781275 (study PRJEB29790, sample SAMN03653691) | human gut metagenome | host: Homo sapiens | place: USA: Dallas, Texas | collected 2012-07-23 | study: EMG produced TPA metagenomics assembly of the Gut...
GACCAGCACCCAGCCTTTAATGTCTGCCCCGGTGATGGGTTCGCCTTTGAGATAGGTGTACGCCTCCTCCTCATCCTTCACGGTATAGACGGTTTTAAAGTCCTCAGGCTTCAGCACCATGGCGAGTGTATGAGACGGTTCAAAGCGGTTTTTCTTGAGTGTGCCCAAGTGTATGCCGGGGCGCAGTACCTTCAGTCCCTCAATGTCCTTCAGGGTGATGCCTTCGGGCAGGCTGTAGAGCTGATCCCCCTGCAGATGCAGGTTGTTGAACCTCCGGTTCAGGTATTCTTCGGCAAAGACCTCATAATCGCCAAGCTCTCTGCGCCCGGCAGGCTTCAGCCGGGACTTTCCCTTGAGCCTGAGGGCCTCTTTCTCAGGAGGACATTCCGCTGTTTTTCGGAGTTTGGCGATAAAATGACCCTCACCCCGGACATGGAAGGGCATGACATGAAGGGTTTTTGTGAGTGCTGGTGTCCCCTTTTCAGACCATTCGGGCCGGCCGCGGTCATTAAGCCCCCCGAGATCAATGTCCATCAGCTCATAGCGGTCATTTCCCAGGAAATCTTCAATGACCTGTTCGTTTTCTTCGGGCGAGAAGGTACAGGTCGAATAAACCATGACGCCCCCGGGCTTCAGCAGCTTGTCCACGCTCTCCAGAATCTTGATCTGACGTTTCGCACAGTGCAGCACCCGTTCCGGGTTCCACTCCTCAGCAGCGCCGTTGTCCTTTCGGAACATGCCCTCTCCCGAGCAGGGAGCGTCCACCAGGATTTTATCAAAGCGCTCGCGAAACCGTGCGGCCAGACGTTCCGGGAACTCGTTAAACAGCAGCGCATTGGGTACTCCCATACGCTCCACGTTGCTGGCAAGAATCTCAGCCCGGTTGTTGACCAGTTCATTGGCAACCAGCAGCCCTTGACCCCCAAGCATACAGGCCAGCTGGGTCGATTTTCCGCCTGGCGCGGCACAGAGGTCCAACACCCAGTCCCCCGGCTCTGGCGCGAGGGCCTCGGCGGAGGTCATGGCTGTGGGCTCCTGTACATAATACAGTCCCGCGTAGTAGGCAGGATTTTTCCCTGGACGGATATCACTGTCAATATAGTATCCCGTGGGGCACCAGTCCACTGGCTCCAGCTCAAAGGGCGTCTTCCGGGCCATCTCCTCCGGGGTACACTTCAGAGTATTGGTCCGGATGCCCTTGTTCACGCTCCCATCGTAAGAAGCCATGAGCTTTTCATAATCCTCATCGTTTAAAAGTCCCCGCATTTTTTCTTTAAAGGCCTCTGGTATCTGCATGATTCATCTCCATTGTAATAAATTGAAAATGGAAAATTCAGGAACAAATCCGCAGAGCGGATTTGTTCCTTCATTCTCCATTCTTCATTTTCCATTCGTAACTTCTGTTATGTCGGTATATCCGACGCTTTCGTTTTCCGAAAATACAAGGCAAAGCCGCCATTATCTCACTTTCTTGGCTTCGCAAAGATCATCCGTCCCGCGGCGGTCTGCAGGATACTGGTGACGATCACGGTAATGTTATCGCCGATGTACTTCCTGCCGTTTTCCACAACAATCATGGTGCCGTCGTCCAGGTAGGCAACGGCCTGACCGGATTCCTTTCCGGCTTTGACCAGCAGCACCTTCATCTCTTCACCGGGCAGCACCACGGGCTTCACGGCGTTGGCCAGCTCGTTGATGTTTAAAACCTCAGCACCCTGGACCGTTGCCACCTTGTTCAGGTTGTAGTCATTGGTCAGAATCTTACACTTGGTTTCCTTGGCCATCCGCACCAGTTTGGCGTCAACCTCCTGAATATCGTCATAGTCCTCCTCAGATATCTGTACTGGGACGTCCAGATCATTCTGCATCTTATTGATGATATCCAGGCCCCGCCGTCCGCGGTTGCGCTTGAGATCATCCGAGGAATCCGCGATGAGCTGAAGCTCATTCAGGACAAAGACCGGGACGATAAGCGGCCCCTCCATAAACCCGACCTTGCAGATATCGTAAATACGGCCGTCGATAACCACGCTGGTATCCAGCACCTTGGCCGCGGCATTGTTCTTTTTCTTTGAGATCTTCCGGGTGGAGGCGCTGCCGTCGCGTTCCTTTTTGCCTGCCTGAATGGCAGCCACAATGTCATCTCTTTTCTTAACCGGCAGCGTAAAGCCCAGGTACCCCAGGACGATATAGATCACTGCGGTCAGAAGGCTGCTGACCCATGGAAACGGGATCTGATAAAAGGCAAAGCTGATCAGCATCGCGATGATCAGGCCGATTACCAGGCCGCCAACCCCCAGAGCAATGTCGACGAGCCGGACATCTTCCATACTGGCTTCCACCATTTTGGTAAGATTTTTGACCCCCTTTAATATCAGAGGGAAGAAAATAAAAAAGATAAGTCCACATAAAACCATAATAACAATATAAGTTCCCAGCTCGATTTCTGGTGTAAATTGGATGTGCAGGGTCGCCTGAATCCACTCATTAATGATCACCATCTGTGCCAGAGCGCTCCCCAGCAGAATGCCCAAAATCGAAAAACATACTCTTAAAAATTTTTGCAGCATTTCATGTTCACCTCCTTTCCATTCATAATATTTTTATTATATCACGATTAGCCTTAAAAATCTGTTAAACCAAAAGCATCATATAAAGAAAGAGCTGTCATAAATGACAACTCTTTTTTAATCATCGCCTTACACGCCCAAATCGCGTTAAATTTTTTCTTCAATCACCTGAAGCGATTCCTCTTTGCTTCTTCCCTGTACCAGCACCATCTCACTGATGAGAAAGTTTCTGGCGGAGGTAAGCATCTTTTTCTCTCCGGTTGAAAGTCCCTTTTTCCGGTCCAGCAGCGTCAGGTTTTTCACGACCTTGGCAACGTCAAAAATATCGCCGCTTTTCAGGATATCCATATTATCCTGGTACCGCTTGCTCCAGTTGCCGTTCATCTGGTCACTCGGCTCCTCAAGGCTGTCGAGCATTTTTTCAATGACATCGGATGTTACTATATCACGTACACCAACCTCGTCCGCTTTGTCTACAGGAATCAGGATTTCCATTCCCTCAGATACAATTTCCATTAAATAGTACATCTGGGTGGTGTCAAAAATTTCTTTTTCCTCGATGTCTTTGACCACACCTGCACCATGCATTGGATATACAATTTTATCGCCGATTTCGTACATTATATACACCTCAATCATAATTGCTGGTTTCATTATACCATAAAAAAAACACAAATGTAATATTTTATAAGAAATTTAATGCTTTGTCAATGAATTTTTTCACTTTTCAGCCCTTGAAAAGTTTTATAATGAAATTACAAAGTACTTAAGAGGTTGTGCTCTTTACTTTGAATAAACTTATAAGAGGTACTGGTAATGAAAGCAAAAGATGTTTATATTGTCGGTTATACGGTTCAAGGACTTTGCAACAGAAGTTGAGAGAACGCCATCTTTTAATCTCCTTCATTTGGGTTACGCCGATGGTTATGAAGCTTGTGTATTCACGGAATCAGCCCGACGAGTCTCTGAAAATTGAGACGAAACCCGGTAGCGCTATACCGGGTCGCTGATAGAGCAGAAAGGAAAAAAGAAAATATGAACTATTATTTCGCAGGATATCAGATTTTAAATTTTGAAACCAAAGACGGAGGACGCATTGACGGCTTTAACATCTTCCTCATGTCCAAAGACGACAACGTCAAAGGACAGAAAGCCGAGAAGAAATTCATCTCCCGAGCCGACTACGACAGAATGCGTGTTAACTTCGACGCCTTCGTCGGCAAGAACGTCACGATTTTCTGTGACCTTAAAGGCCACCCCGTTTTGATTCAGGAACACAAGACCGCGGCTTAAGGACCGCCATGGACAAAGCAGAAAAGAAAGCGTTACAGGAACGCTACAACGATATTTCACAGATGGCCTTTGAAGCCTTTGCCACCTACTACCTCTGTGACGGCATCTTAGAAGAAATGCTGGAAGATCACCCCTTTCTCGCCCCCGCAAGGGCCATACAGGAACAGGTGAAAAATTAGGCAAGCTTGGCAAAGCGTACTTGCCTGATTTATTCACCTGCCCCACGCCGTCGGCGTGGCCGGATTGGAACTACAGGAGGCACTATGAATATTCAATTAATTTTTCTTATGCTTGGAGTGGTCGTAGGTTTGATATTCGCCTATAGAGACTGGTTTTAAGCTACAGGAGGCACCATGATTGTATTAGCAGTTATTAGCTTAGTTGTCGCTGTTTTAGGCGTATCCTTTATAGCTTTCAAAATTTTTATAAATTATTATCCACATCGCTGAGTACGGGAGGTAATATGACAACCCTACAAATAATGACCATAGAAGCAACCATGGCAGGCCTGATCTTCGGCGGCGTACTCGCCGTACCCGTGACCCACATGCTTTCAAAGATATTTGACAGGTTTTAACATGGAACTACAGTTTTTTAATCTATTCATTCACTTCACCATCTTAGGCTTTTTTGGCAGCTTAACCCTCTGGGTGGTCGCATTCTGCGGCTATCTGATCTTTAAAGCCTTTTGGAATTCCACGCACTGAAAGGGGGTGACACCATGAGCGAAGGTTTAACCACTGCGATTACTGAAATGACCAAGTCTTTTACCGATGCTATTTCGAGTTTACAGGCTCCGGTACTCGGCATCTTGGGTGCTGGCGTAGCCATTGTTGTTGTCTTTGCCGTCTACAAGATCGGTAAGAAAGCATTCAACAAATCCACATCTTAACGCACTCATTAAAAAAGCCTGTCGGCCTTCCTGTTTAGGTTGGCAGACAGGTTTTTTATATTCTCCATATTATTATTATCATAATGACAATGAGGATGAAAAATAAAGCTTTGCTAAGTTTATTTTGATACGCCATATCATGTAGCTTTTTAAAAAAGTCGCTATTTGTATGATTTGCTCCAATTATTAGCCATATTACAATAACAAGCAAAAGCATAATAATGATTGAAAGTAGTTTCATTTTTTCACCTCTTTTTGTTTATTATAACATCTATTGAAAGGATTTAAAATATGGAATTAAAAATAAAAAGAAATGTTTCTTTAAAAGTTATTAGTGTTTTGTTAAGCTTATTAATAGCTATTATGCCGTTCTTTCAACCAAAACGGGTACAAGCAAATCCTTTAATAGTTGGCGCAGCTTGCATAGCTTCTATTCTTTTAGGAATGAAAGCGGCGGGATATGCGAATAATATTATTCTTACTCCCGAACAAATGACAGCTACCAATGAAGAGCTAACTGCTAACCTACAGGCTGTATTTCCAGACCCCACTGAATATAACAAACAGCTTAACGCTCTCCAAAACCTCGACAACGATTTAAAAGCCGGAAAAGACATCGACTGGAGCAAATACAGCGGGAAAGCCCTGTACGCCGTCTTAAAAGGGGTGGTAGATGTAGTATGGCCAACGATTCCCGAAGACGAATCCCAAGGCCGAACCCTCTTAGGAACTTATGGGAACAACCGTCTTTATGTTACTCTTAATCCAGAAACGACAGAAGGTATGTGGCCTACTATAAAAATACCGTACTTTCCGCTAACAGGTTGGTACTTCGAGGATTATGGTTCATATAAAAATTGTATTGTTAACAATGTTATAGCAAAAGATGGTAAACGCTATGCCGGTTTCTATGTTGATATTGTTGGCAGCAGTAATTATCGTATTAATAGACCGGGTTCATTTGGTTTTTCGTTTTTTGTGTCTCCTTTTCCGGATTGGTCTGTTGGTTTAGATAATGATCTTATTCTTACAAAATTTTTAGGTTTAGCAACAGGTGATCAAACGTCTATTTATCGACCTGATTTTAAAAACAAGTTACCAAACAAAGTAAAACTCCCAACCCGCCTGCCCCAAACAGTCATAAATAATATTACAAACTACATTGACGGTTCGACTGAGAATCTGATTGTAAACCCTACCCCTGACGAGCTCCCGCAGTTGCCCGAGGGCTACAACCCGAACACCGATGACCTCCCAGACCTCCCCGGCTACGAAGATGTTACACCCGATCAGCCCGGAAGCGAAGCCCCCGAGCCCACCCCAACCCCCCCACCGCCGGAACCCACACCCGAATACAACGGGGACAAATGGGTCAACCCCATCGGTGATTTCATGGATGGTCTGTTAAAGTTCATGAAAGCCGCCTTTGTCCCCACGCTGTCTTTAAACCTCGACGCCCTGAATAGCATGCCCGACAACTTAAGCGAAAAGTTTCCCTTCTCCCTGCCCGGTGATCTAATCCGCCTGTTTGGAATCTTTCAGGCCGAGCCCGTCCCCTTCGCTTTTGATTGGGAGGTCGATTTCACCTCGGTCGGCGCCGGGAAGATTCCTATCAAAGGGGACTTGTCCATGTTTGACGAGTACGCCCCACTGTTCCGCAATCTGGCTTTTATTGCCTTTATCATCGGCTTAGCGTGGAAAACCTTTGGCATGTTCTTTGGAGGTGGTGACGAATGATCGCAGATTTCTTCATTCTGATTATCAACTTCTTAATTACGCTCATCTGCGGGATTATCGCTTGGATTGTCAACATTCTGCCCACCTCCCCCTTTACGGGCATTACCCTTGACGTCCCGTCTGAGTTCATGGGCTACGTGAACTATTTCCTGCCCGTCAATCTCATGATGCCCGTACTCCTTGCCTGGGGAACCTGCATCGTGGGCTATAAGTTTATCAAGTGGATTATGCACATTCTGAGAATCGAATAGGAGGTACAAAAGACAACCATGTCAACCAAATGTTACACCGGAACCCCCGGAAGTGGAAAAAGCTTACACGCTACCCGAAATGTGGTCGGCTGGCTCGAGGAGGGCAAAAACGTCATTGCGAATTTTCCCATCAAAGTCAACGAGATCAAAAAGAACCGGGGACACTTTTTCTATTTTTCCAACGATGATATCACTGTCCCCCTTCTCATGCAGTTCAACCGCACCATGCACGAACCCCGGAAGATGGGACAGACCCTGCTGGTGATTGATGAAGCATCGGTTAAATTTAACAGCCGTACCTGGAACGCCAAGGATCGCCTGGACTTTCTGTCCTTCTTTGCCCAGCACCGCCATTACGGCTATGATATTATCCTTATTCAACAGAACCTGAACCAAATCGACAGCCAGATCCGGGCACTGGTGGAAATCGAGGTACACCACCGTCACGCTAACAATTACTGGCTGTACCGCTGGCTCCCCTTTCAACTGTTCATTGCGGTCGAGCGCAATACGGCCATCAAGGACAAGAACAGCGCCGACTTTTTTACCTACTCAAAATATTACGGAGGGCTTTATGATACGTTTTTTGAATTCAATCCTGCGCTTGCTGTTAAACCTACAAAGATTATTCAAGATCAGATAAAAAGCGGCGAGATCGTGCGTATTGGCGGTGAACCCGCAAAGATGAAACTTACGTCTAAGAAAGCGGCCCCGCACGCTGACCGGAAGTCCTCGGGAGAGGAACCCGGACGGCGGGCGGAGCCCGCTACTTGACATAAGTCACATATTACGGGAAATTGTATGCAGACGCAAAGAAAAAATGTCGTACAGATCAAAAAATTTGGTGAAAATAATTATAAGATTACCATCTGCAAACAGCTTATAAAAGGCAAGAAAGACCAAAAGCAGACTGTAAAGAAAGGACAAGGTAAACATGATAAAAAACTAGCGCACTCCCTTTCAAGGACAAAATCACAGGTTTTAGAAAAAGCATTGTGCAATGATTGGAATTGGTTTGGTACTTTTACCCTCGACCCAAAAAAGTACCAGCGTGATGATCTGGACACCTTTATAAAAGACCTCAGTCAGTTTATCAGAGATCAGCGGAAGAAACGCCAGATAGACATCAAGTATCTGCTCATACCAGAATTACACAAGGACGGTAAAAATTGGCACATGCACGGTTTACTCTCAGAAATTCCCTGTCAGGACATGGAACCCCACCCGCTTAAAAAGCTCTCTGAAAAAGGCTATATTAGCTGGGAAAGCTACCGTCAAAAGTTTGGCTTTAACTCGCTGGGGCCGATCCGGGATAATGTCAAGACCGCACTTTACATCACGAAATACATTTCAAAGAATTTAGACACAACTAGTATTGCACTTAACAAAAAGATGTACTACTGTTCCAGAGGTCTTAAAACCGCTGAGAAGATCAAAGAAGGTCAACTTACCAAGCCCCTTGACTTTTCCATGGCTTTTGAAGGGCTGTATTCGAAATCCACCTTTGTCGATAGTATCGACTGGTTCAAGGATTATTTTAAGGAGTATGAAAATTTATGAAATATCTTAGAGTTTTGGAAGAAATCACGCACTCAGAAAATTTATACCAATTGTATTATCTAAAAGGCTATCTGGCAGGCTTAAAGGACTGCAATTATATTAAGCCGAATGACTACCGCCAGTTAGCTCAGCACATTGAAAAAAAGAAAATCGAACTGGAGGCTTTACAGTCCTCCAGATAGGAGGACAAAAATGAAAAACAAATATTTTACCGAAGAGGAACGAATACAGCTTGAAGGCTATCTTAAAGCCAACATGCCCAAACGGGAAATTGCTAAAAATTTAGACAAGTCCCTCAAGACTATTTACAATGAAATCAAGCGGGGCACCATCGCCCTTTTGAACTCTGATCTGATCGAGTATGAAACCTACTGCGCAGACTTCGCACAGTCCGACTTTTTGGAAAAACAGAAAAACAAAGGCACACAGCCAAAGGTACTGCGTGATCAGGAGCTCCTGACACTCATTCAGCACAAGCTTATAAAAGAGCAGTTAAGCCCAGACGCTACCATTGGAACACTACGCAAAGAACACCCGGAAAAAGATATTCCCTGCACCACAAGCCTTTATTATGCCATTGACAAGGGCTATATTCCCGGTGTAACAAACAAAAACCTACCTGTGAAAGGGCTCAAAAAAAAACGGCCAATAAAGCGCGTTAAGCGGAAATATCAAGTCAAACAGTGTACCAGCATTGAAAACCGTCCCGAGGAAATCCTTGACCGTCAAACCTTTGGTCACTGGGAAATGGACTGCGTTGAATCCCTGAAGAGCGATCAGCAGTGCCTGCTTGTCCTTACCGAACGTAAAACCCGGGACAGCATTGTCTTTCGCATGTCCCGAAAAAATGAAGCCAGTGTCATTCAGTGTCTGGACATTCTTGAGCGGAAGTATAAGCACAAATTTAAAAAAATCTTCAAAACCATTACCATGGACAATGGCGCTGAGTTCAGAAACCCAGAGGGAATAGAAAAATCGCTTTACACCAAAAAGAAAAGGACGGCAACATACTATTGCCATCCTTATACCGCCTGCGAACGGGGCAGTAACGAGAACTATAACCGCTTTATCCGAAGATTCATCAAAAAAGGTGAAAAAATCGCTGATTTAAGCTTACATTACATTAAGCAGGTCATTGATCGTATTAATCACTACCCGCGGAAAATCCTCAATTACTGCTGTTCTGCTGAGCTTTTCGAGCTTGAACTCTCTAAGCTTTAAACTTTTTTCAAGAATTTTGTAATTTTATGTTGACATTCACACTTTTCAGCCCTTTTGCGCGATATAAAAGGATACCTGAAACGAAAAGCGTGGTCAGCTCCGCGGCCGGAATGGTCAGCCACACACCATCCATGCCCAGAGCAGGCGGCAGAACAAGCAGAAAGATGACCACAGCGGCCAGTCCCCGCAGAATAGACACTGCAAAGGACGGCCCCGGGCGGTTGATGGAGGCAAAGAGTGAGGTGGTCACAATATTGGCGCCCATAAACAGAAACGCCAGGAAATATAAGTGGATACCTGACGAGGCAATCCGGTCCATCTCCACATTTCCTTCCCTGTTAAATATGCCCACGATACCGTCCGCCTCCAGAAGCCCCAGCGCCAGAAACAACAGCCCCAGAACTGCGCCCAGCAGAAGCGCCGCCGCGTAGGTCCGCCACACACGTCCTGTCCTCCCTGCGCCGTAGTTAACGCTGAGAATGGGCTGTATGCCCTGGGCGATCCCGGTAAAGACCGCCACAGCGATCAGGGCAATGTTGGAGATTACCCCGTAGGCGGCCACCCCGATGGTGCCGGACAACCGCAGGATGGTAAAGTTAAACAGCAAGATAATCACCCCAGATGAAAACTCCGTGACAAAGGAGGGCAGCCCTGTTGTCAGGATCTCCCGCACAATCCTTCTCTGCGGTGTGCAGGCTGCTGGTCGGAAGTGGTTCCTCCGCCGTATAAAATGCAGAGACAGCACCAGTATGCTGAATACAGGCGCCAGCCCTGTAGCCAGCGCCGCCCCAAACATTCCCAGTCCCATTGGAAAAATGAAGCTGTAATCCAGCACGATATTACTGAAGCTTCCTGCCAGCATGGCGGCCATGGACAGCTGGGGGCTTCCATCATTACGGATAAAGCAGACCAGAATGTTATTGACGATAAAGGCGCAGGAAAAGAGCAGAATCGTCCTCAGGTATTGGACTGAGAGCGAAAGGGTCTCTCCCTCTGCCCCCAGCAGTCCGGCCAGGGCTGGCGTAAAGAAAATGCCAATCAATGTCAGCAGGCAGCCCAGGGCTGCCCCCATCGCCAGGGTCATGGTAAAGACGCCATCCGCCGCCGTATCCCGCCCCTCACCTCTCAGAACCGCATACCGGGTCGCCCCGCCCATTCCAAGCATGAGGCCCGCACCGTTAATAAAGCTGTAGGCCGGCAGCACCAGATTCAGGGCCGCCAGACCGCTGTTGCCCACCCCCCCTGCCACAAACACCGTATCTGCCAGAATATAGCAAGACAGCCCAATCATACTGAGGACATTGAGCGACACATAGTGTACAAATATTTTTGACAGGCTGCCCGTAATCATTTCTGTTTTTTCCATGTTTTCCTCCTGAAAAATAAAAGCGCTGATTCCTCACACCCCATGGCCTACGGCGTGAGAAACCAGCGCTTTACATCGTGCCCCTGTCCGGCGACAGGGGCACCAAGCGTTTAATCTTTAATTCAGTATAATTTACCACATTCCCGCGAATGTGGCAAGTCTTTCTTAAAGCTATGTTAAATGAGCATGGAGAGCCCGATACGTTTGCGTTCCACATCCACAGACAGCACCTTGACGGTGACCACGTCGCCGACGGATAGAACATCGGTGGGATGGGAGATATAGCGGTCACTGATCTGTGAGATGTGGACCAATCCGTCCTGGTGCACCCCAATATCCACGAAAGCGCCGAAATCGATGACGTTGCGCACTGTGCCTACCAGCTCCATGTCTGGCTTCAAGTCCTCAATGCTCAGAACATCGGACTTAAGGTGCGGCTTTGGTGCAGAGTCACGGGGGTCACGTCCCGGCTTTTTCAGCTCCTTGATAATATCCCGCAGGGTTGGCTCGCCGATTTCCAGCATGGCCGCTGTGGCTTTTACGTCCAGAGCGTTGAGCCGGGTGACCGTTTCAGCCAGCTTATCGGCCTCCAGGTCCGCAGTAGTCAGACCCATGCTTTTCAGCAGGTTCTGGACTGCCTTGTAGGATTCGGGATGGACGCCGGTGTTGTCCAGGATATTGTCCCCGTCATCGATCCGCAGAAAGCCCGCGCATTGTTCAAAGGCCTTTGCTCCCAAGCCCTTAACCTTTTTAATCTCCTTACGGCTTCCAAATTTACCATTCTGTTCACGGTAGTCAATGATGTTTTTGGCAATGGTTTTGTTGACGCCTGCCACATGCTTTAAGAGGGACACAGACGCGCGGTTGATGTTGACGCCGACGTTGTTGACCGCGTCCTCCACGGTATCGTCCAGAACCTTTTCAAGCTCCTTCTGATTGACATCATGCTGGTACTGGCCAACTCCGATGTGCTTGGGGTCGATTTTCACCAGATCGGACAGAGGGTCCTGCAGGCGGCCCGCAATGGAGATAGCCCCTCTCAGGGAAACGTTGATGTCCGGGTACTCCTCAGCGCCCAGCTCAGAGGCCGAGTACACTGAGGCTCCCGCCTCATTGACCACAATGTACTGCACCGGTCGGTCGGTTTTCTTGAGCATCTCGGCCACAAACTGCTCAGATTCCCGGGAGGCGGTGCCGTTGCCGATGGAGATGATGTCCACCTTGTATTTTTCAATCATACCCAGCAAAATCTTTTCGGATTTTGCCACCTCATTTTTCGGCTCCGTTGGGTAAACTGTGGCGGTATCCAAAAGCTTGCCCATGGGGTCCAGAACTGCGATCTTACACCCGGTACGGAAGGCCGGGTCAAAGCCCATGGTCGTCTTATCCTTAAAGGGCGGCTGAAGCAGCAGCTTTTTCAGGTTGAGTGCAAACATCTTAATGGCGGATTTCTCAGCCTTTTCTTTGAGCTCAGTACGGATCTCACGCTCAATCGACGGGAAAATCAGGCGCTTGTAGCTGTCCTCAATGGCGCTCACCAGATAGCTGCTGGCCTTGTCCCGAAGAATGGATTTCTTCAGGTAAGTTCGAATTTCTTCTGCCGGGTCTATGATCTTCACAGCCAGCACCTTGCGTTTTTCGCCCCGGTTGAGGGCCAGCACACGGTGGTTAGCGATCTTTTTAACCGGCTCGCCATAGTCGTAATAATTTTCAAACTCTGTCTTTTCCTCTGCAAAGGCCTTGGTGACTGTGGACTTAACCGCGCCCTTTTCGGTCACCATACGGCGGATTTTCTTGCGGTAATCCGCGTTGTCCGAGATGGTTTCAGCGATGATGTCCATGGCCCCCTGCAAGGCATCCTCGGCGGTTTCCACGCCCTTCTCAGGATTGATGTAGTTTTTGGCATCCTCAGCCAGATCCGCCTCAGTATCGAGCTGTAAGTATATCTTATTGGCAAGGGGCTCCAAGCCCTTTTCCTTTGCCACCGATGCCCGGGTTTTCTTTTTCTGTTTGTAGGGCAGGTACAGATCCTCGGCCTCCTGCAGTGTAGCAGCCTTATCAATGGCGGCCGCAAGCTCAGGTGTCAGCTTACCCTGTTCCTCGACACTGCCCGCAATCTCTTCCTTGCGCTTCTGCAGCTTTCTGAGATAGTTCAGTCGGGCGTCCAGATCACGCAGCAGAACATCGCTCAGATTGCCGGTAACCTCCTTGCGGTAACGGGCGATAAAGGGGATCGTGTTGCCCGCGTCTATGAGCTCCACGGTGTCCTGCACCTGTTTAGGCCGTATATTAAATTCCTGTGCCAGTTTATCAATTAAATATTCCACGTTGTTGACTCCTCTGTAAATTACAATTTCTCATCGGTTCATTTTACCATTATAAGCCGTCAGCCGCAAGGAAACCTTTTATTTAAGATGCTTTTAAGCCTGAAAACCCCCAATTGTCAAAGGCGGCGCGCCATGTTAAAATGGTAGAAGAAATTTGAAAAAGGAGGGGTACCATGGGAAATAAGTTTATTGTGGATTCAATGTGCGACATCAGTGAAGAAATCCTGCGCCGTTATGAGTTTGAATCCCTGCCGATTCCGGTCACCCTTGATGATAAAACCTATTACGACGGTATTGATATTACCCCGGAAATGGTCATCAATTTTGTTAAAAACAATCCATCCAGCTTTCCGAAAACTTCACAGATTCAGGCCCTCGCTTACCAGGAAACCTTTGAAAAGCACTTAAAAAACGGCGACGACGTCATCTATCTGGCCCTGTCCTCCGGACTTTCCGGAACCTACCAGACGGCCTGCCTCATCGCCTCCGAGCTTCTGGAAAAATATCCGGGGCGCAAAATCAGCATTGTGGACTCCAAATGCGCCACCACGGGTATGATGATGATCCTTCACCAGGGACTCAAGCTCGACAAGCTGCATAAGCCCCACGAAGAAATCGTGGCAAGCATGCGCTTTCTGGCCGAACATATCCAGATATTCTTCATGGTGGGCGATATCCGGTGGCTGGCTCAGGGCGGCCGTATCAGCAAGAATGTGGCCCTCATCGGTGAGATGCTCAAAATCGTTCCGATTCTTTACTTTAAGGACGGACAGATTCTGGCTTTCGACAAGGTCCGCGGACAGAAAAAGGCTCTGAAAAAAATGATGGCCTCTGTCGACGAGCGTATGGCCGATAAGGACCAGATTGTGGGCATGATCAACAGCACCGCACCTGAGCTCCAGGAAAAAGTCAAAAAATACATGACCAAGGAATTCGGCACCAAAAATTTCCTGATCCCGGAAGCCGGAGCCGGCAGCGCTCTAACGGTTCACATCGGCGTTGACTGCCTGGGTATCATGTTCTTTGATGCCCTGCCAGACAATTACGTGCGCGTTTACCCGTAACTCTTTGAAAACACACGCCAGACAGCGCTGTTTTCCACTCTGTCTGGTAACACAAATCTATACCAGCGGAAGGAATGAAAGGATGTGATTTTGTGGCCGAACTGACCTCTATGCGAAACATTGGAAGAGAAATTGAAAAGAAGCTTAAGGCTGTTGGTATCTGCTCTGCCGAGGAACTGTCACAGCTCGGGAGCAAAGAAGCGTTTCTACGCTTGAAGACGCGTTTTTCAAACGTCTGCCTGGTACATTTGTACACGCTTCAGGGTGCCATTGACCATATTGAATACAACCAGCTGCCCGATGAAGTCAAGCGTGATTTAAAAAGCTTCAGTGACGAATTAAAATAAGGACATTTCCTTTTTGGCTGACCGCCTATATCCCATATCCCAAAAGAGGTGGGGTGCATTCTGCACCCCACCTCTTTTTTAAATACACCGCATCAGCTGCTCCCGGCTGATCTTTCTGTGGATAAATACGGCCAGCAGCAGATCCGCTGTCAGCAGCAAAATCAGGCTGCCCAAAGCCCAGAGCATCGGACTCCCGGGCAGGAGCCAGACCGCCAGGGCCGGAGCAGCAGCCAGAAAGCTCAGCACCGCCGCCACATAAAGCCCCTGCCGCGGCTTTTTCATCAGCATAGTCGACAGCCCAGTGACGTAGGTCATCAGAAGACTGAACAACAGCCCCGCCGCCAGAACCAGCCACTGATCCGGCGATAACAGGGCTGTTCCGCCGATAAATACAGAAACCACCAGCACCAACAGAACCGCCAGGACGCTGATGATCAGTGAAAACAGAAGGGCCAGCAGCCCCTTTCCCAGAAACAGGGCGCCTGTGCCAATGGGCGTGGACAGCAGGGACTCAAAGGTTTTGTAGGCCCGTTCGCCGCCAATGGTGTACGCCGTCAGATTCACTGTAATCCGGGCCGTTCCGAGGCTCAGTACTGCCAGAGCCACATAAAGGTTGACCCCGCCAAAGAAGTAGTCCCAGAGTACCATAAAAATGGCCGGTGCCAGCGTAAACATCAGCAGGCTGAGCTTAAAACGCCCCAGCGCTTTAAAATACCGCCATTCATGGCCAAGAACTATCAGGCTCTGGCTTCGGATATCCCGCTGATATCCACTCCCCGCCACAGGGTTTTTTCCGCCATCTGCTAAAAGGCCGCCCCTGTTCAGCCGTTTCAGCCGCCAGAGCACCCAGCCAGAGACCAGGGCCGTCAGCACCAGAAAAACAGCGCTCAGCAGCAGTACCGCTGCCTCATCCTGCCTCTGAGATACCAGTGTCAGCAGCACCACCAGACAAAAGCCAATGGGGATAAAAAACCGCTGACCACGGCTCCCGGCCTCCTGTACATCCGCGGAGACCGCCGAGGTGTACAGTCCGGTCAGGGTCAGACACACTGCGCCAAGGATAAAAAGTCCAGCCACAGCAAGCAGCATCTCCCCGCTGACGTCAGGCAGAGCACCCACTGCCGCCTTTAAAATAAGCACCGGCACCAAGCTCAGGCAAAAACAAACGCATGAAGCCTCCAGACAGAAAGCCCCCTTTCCAAACAGTAGCTGCTTCTTTTCCACACTTGTGGACAGAAGGCTCTCAAGGGTCCGCGTTTCCTTTTCAGCCGCAAAGGCCTCAGAAGCCCACTGCCCCAGCAGAAACAGCGGATACAGCACCATGGCGTTCAGCACAAAGGGTCCGGCGGGCCGCCACAGGGACAGCCCGCCAATGGCAAGAGCCCCGCAGGCGTAAAACGCCAGGGTGCCGCTGTCCTTAAGGGACAGACGCCACTGCTGGGTACAGACTGCTCTAATTCCGTCCATATTTTTCCGCCTGCCCTTCAATTTTCATATACAGTCTTTCCAGATCAAAGCCATCTTCACCGGTTTCCTGTCTCAGGGCGTCCAAGCTGTTGGTAAAAATGTTTCTGCCGTGGCGCAGAATCGCGATCTGGTCTGCCATCCGTTCGACCTCATTCAGGTTGTGGGTGGTCAGGATAATGGTGGCGCCACTTTCCTCAGCCAGCTCCCTGAGCATGGAGCGCAGATGCTCGATGCTCACCGGGTCCAGCCCGTTTGTGGGCTCATCTAAAAGCAGCAGCCGCGGACGGTGCAGCAGAGCGCGGATCAGCGCCACCTTTTTCTTCATCCCTGTAGAGAAGCCCTTGACTGCCAGATTTTTTTTATCCAGAATATCAAAGTGCGCGAGCAATGTGTCAATCCGCGCGTCATAATCCTGGCGTTTCATGCCATAAAGCCGCGCAAAATAGCTCAGGTTGTCATAGACGCTCAGTGGCTCGTACAGGCCCGTGTCCTCAGACAGTACACCGCAGAACCGGCGGACAGCATCCCCTTCCGCCTCCGGGTCCAGGCCGCCGACTGCGATCTCCCCGCTGTCCGGCGACAGGAGCCCCAGAATCAGACGAAGCGTGGTGGTTTTTCCCGCGCCGTTGTGTCCCAGAAGCGCACAGATCGATCCCTGCGAGACGCTGAGTGCCAGCTGGTTCAAAGCCCGCACACTCCCAAAGCTTTTGCTCACCTGTTTTATTTCAATAAATGCCATTCTCATCCCTCTCTTTCCGAAAATAGTATAGCACACTATACAATATTTGTATAGTGTGCTATACTATTCTGCGTTGATACTTGTCGTTTTCCTGTTTTTATATTATGATTAGAAAAAAAGCAGGAGCTTCGGAATGAAAACACGTATCCGCGAATTGAGAAAACAAAGGCATATTTCCCAGGCAGAGCTGGCAAAGGCCGTCCGGGTCACCCGGCTGACCATCACGTCCATCGAGAACGAAAAGTACACGGCCTCACTGGCCCTCGCGTACAAAATCTCAAAATATTTTGGCCTGACCATTGAGGAGGTCTTTGATTTTTCAGAAATTGAGGAGGAATAAAAAGCCATGGATCCCTTTAGAAAAACCATCGTCCGGCGTTTAAGGCTCAGCCTGCTCGTCGCTGTCATCGGCGCTCTGGCCGCCATTGCAGGCATTCTGTACAGTCTTCCGTCCGGGGGCCTGCCCGACACCTCTGTCCTCTCAAAAAGCATGGGCCTGTTCGCAGGCATTGAGGCTGTCAGTATTTTCCGAATCCTACGGTATGCCCGCGCCCTCAAGACCCCCGATCAGCTCGAAGCTCTCGAAATCGCCGAGAAAGACGAACGCAACCAGTCCATTCAGCTGAGAACCTGCCGCAGCACCCTCTACCTGACCCTTGCCCTCCTGGGCTTCGGCGGCATTGTCTGCTCCTTTTTCAACCCGGCCCTGTTCCTCATCCTTGGGGCTATCCTGATTGCAGTCCTCGTGATTTTCCTGGCCTTCTGGCTTTACTACAGGCAGCATTAAAAAAAGGCGGGGTGTTAAATGCACCCCACCTTCAACTGACCGCCTGTAAAAAGACAGAGTCTCTGAATACGCTGCAGTTTGAAAGGCCAGAGCCTTTGCTTACCCCTCGGGCAAATATTTGTTGTTAAATTCTATTTTTGCGATATCCGAATACCGCTTGATAAAATCCGTTTTAGCTTCTGTGTATCCATCCCGGTCGTATTCATACTGCTTCCAGAGCTTCAGCTTCAAGCGCTCGTACTCCCCTGCCACATCGGGATGCGCTTTCAGAAAATCCCTGAAATAAAGCTCAGGCCAATTTCCAAAATATCTCACATGAAGATGGTAGACCCTGTCCGGAAACCCCTGCGGCGTGTAGCCCTTGCTAAAGGACAGCTTTACCGGGTCGTTCTCCCGTGACATCAGTCCCCAGCCAAGGTTTTCCAGCGTCTCAGCTGCCTCGGAAACACTGCAGGCTCCGTCAATTTCCAGCAAGATATCAATAGTCGGTTTTGCGGCCAGCCCCTCAACAGCCGTACTCCCAATGTGGCTGATCCGGACAATATTTTCTGGTTTTACATGGCGGATAATCCGCTGCTTTTCTTCTTCGTACCAGTCTTTATAATTTGGATTATGCTTCTTCAAAATGATGGGAAACAATGTCCACAGCTCCTCCAATGATAATTCCGTTAAATCTGCTTTCACCAGAAATTCTCCATTCTGCATTCTCAGTTAAAACCGTCCCTTGTTTCAGCTTTTCCGATTTCTTCATGCCTTGGCTGCTGTCTCAGGAACCAGTATTCATTTATAAGTCTTTCTTTAAATAAACCATATCAACCAGCTGAACACCGTCCTCAAACATCGGGTGGTCGTAGTTGTCTGTAAAAAAGTTCCTGATTCTGTGGGATACTTTAAAACCACTTTTCTTATAAAACCGCATGATCCAAGGGACATCGCCAGTTCCCACAAGCATTGTTGCATGCTTATCTTTATAATACGAAAATATGTGATCCAGAAGTTTGCTTCCATACCCCTCACCGTGCCATTTTTCATAAGTAGCTATATTTTTCAGTTCACAGATGCAGTCGCTTTCCTGCGTAACGACGCAGACGCTTTTTAAGTCGTCATCATATAAGGCAAATAATTCTCCTCGATATAAGTATTTCTCGATCATCTTCCAATCTTCATCGGCAAGGAGCAGAAGCTCCATAAAATTCACTTTTTCGCTGTTTTCAATGGTTTTTATAATCATTCTGCCTCCGCCATTTTACTTATCCTTACTTCCGTATAACACGACATCATTATTTTATTGAAGGGGTCCTATCAAACGCTACTCAATACTCTTGAGCGACTCAACCATGTCCACTTTTTTGATCACCGGCGCCATGAAGAGATTGACAATCAGGGTAAAGGCCATGGTGAACAGGCAGGCAAAGATATAGCTGCTGGGGTCGATGCCCCGGCCAAACATGACGATGTCGGTCTCGACAGTGGTGATGATAAAGTTGTTTAAGATCACGCCCAGTCCCAGACCGATGAGCATCCCGATAAAGGAAAGAATAATATTTTCCCTGAAAATATAGTTATTTGTCTCCCGGTCATAGAAGCCCAGAACGCGGATGGTTGCAATCTCACGCACCCGCTCCGACACATTGATATTGGTCAGGTTGTAAAGCACCACGAAGGCCAGGGCTCCGGCAGCCACCAGCATGACCAGCACCACCATGTTCAGGCTGCTCAGGCTGTCCGTGGAGGATTTGACAATGCTGCCTGTAAAGCTCACAGACACCACATCGCTGTTCTCCAGCCATTTTTCCCCAAAGGTGTTCTCGGCATCTGTGCCAGTATCCTTCAGGTTAAAATAGGCAATATTGTATTTGACCGGCTCACCTGAAGCGCTCTCATAGGCCTTTGGTGATACATACACATAGTTTTCAATATAATTTTCCGTAATATCCGCGACCTCTATCTTAAATTCCTTATCGTCTGAGTACAGCCGTATGGTGTCGCTCACCTTAATGCCCAGGTCATTCGCGAGCTTTTCGGTGATGATGGCGCCGCTGTCATCCAGATCCAGCTTTTGATCCGGCTCCTTCCGGTGGCGCAGATTGATGAAGTGATTCATATCGCCGGGTGTTTCTGGCACATAGAGGTAAGCGTCCTTCGAATGACCACCATCCGCTAAAGAGACGCTCATCTTCAGCTGTTTGGCCAGCATGGCGTCCTCAACCTGAGGATCAGCCCTCAGTTCAGATTCCAGGGGCGCCTTTGCCTCCAGGGTATCCTCGTTTTTAAAGGCCATCATACCGTCGTATACGGATATCTCCTCAAACTGCTTGGGAATGATGGAGAAAATGGAGTCCTGCAGACCAAAGCCCGCCAGAATTAAGGCGGTACAGCCAGAGATCCCGATAACAGTCATGAAGAAGCGGGCCTTATAGCGCAGGATGTTGCGGGCGGTAACCTTGGAGATAAAGCCCATGCGCTTCCAGATAAACGGGATTTTTTCAAGGAAGATGCGCTTGCCGATCTTCGGCGCCTTTGGCCGCATCAGCTCAGAGGGTTCTTCCCTCAGCTCCACAGAGCAGATAAGGATCGCCGCTCCTACAGTACACAGGATGGTAATAATACAGCTGATGATAATCGCGCCCCAGGGCACTGAAAGCGACAGCTCTGGCACCTGGTACAGCAGGCTGTAAGCGCCTACGATCAGCCTGGGCAGCGTATTAATACCGCTGACCACACCGATGGCGCAGCCCACCACAGCCGCCAGGGCTGCGTAAATCACAAACTTGGATGCAATACTGGCCGGACTGTAGCCCAGGGCTTTCAGAGTCCCGAGTTCCATGCGCTGTTCCTCAACCATGCGGGTCATAGTCGTAAAGGCCACCAGCGCAGCCACCAGCAGGAAGAACACCGGAAAAATGCCGGCCACATTGTCGATACGGTTGGCGTCCTCGCCGTAACCGCTGTAACCTGGGTTATCGCCACGGTTAAACACGTACCACTTGCCAAAGTCTACGTCTTTCAGTTCCTTTTCGCTGTCCGCAATTTTCTGCCGGGCGTCATCCAGCTTCTGCTGTCCCTCGGCGCGTTTTGTTTCCAGCTCAGCGCGTCCCTCAGCCAGCTGGCGTCTTGCGTCGTCCAGTTTCTGCCGCCCTTCTGCGAGCTGCTGCTCTGCCTGAGCCTTTCCCTGCTCAAGCTGCTGCCAGCCCTGAGCAATGGCGGTCTTTCCCTGCTCAATCTGGGCCGCCGCGCTGTCCAGCGCGGCCTTTGACTGATCCAGCTGGGCTTTTGCGGCTGCCAGCTGACTCTCGGCGTCCTTTAGCTGCTGTATAGCTGCGTCCAGTGCCTCTGTCCCCTGGTCATAAACCGGCTGAAGAGTTTGCAGCTGGGCCTTTAACTGGATCAGCGCCTGCTTCTGTTCTTCCGTCCGCTTTTCTTCTGGAATGGCCTCGATGACTGCGATCTGGCTCTTGATGCTGCCGATCATGCCCCCAAGCTGATCCAGCTCGGCTTTTTTATCAGCAATCTGCTTCTCGGCCTCAGGCTTTCCAGCGTCAAAGGCGGCCTTATTCTGCTCATACTGGCTCTGTCCATCTGTATACTGCTGCTGTCCGGTGTTCCACTGGGTTTCTGCGTTCTGCAGCTCGGCCTGCTTCTCATTCAGAGTCCTTGTGGTGGAGACCACCATCTCGTCATAGCTTCTCTGTCCCTCGGCCAGCTCGGCCTCGCCGTCCGCGATCTGCTGTTCGGCTTCCCGCAGCTGCTGCTCGGCCTTTGCGATCTCGTCGTCAAAGGTGGTCTGGGCGTCCAGAAGCTCCCGTTTAGCCTTGTCAATCTCCTGTGTGCCAGTGGTCATAATATCGTCGTAGTTGATCTGAAGGCGTTCCTTCCCCACGCTTTCCAGACGTTTTTCCAAATCTGAAACGGCGTCCTTGTACTCGGCGCTGTAGGCTGAGACACCGTCTGCGCTGGCAGTGGAATAGACATAGGCGTCGGTGTAGCGCTCTGCCTTAAAGACCTCGGGCTTCACCATCATATAAAAGGAAATATCTCCGCTGCCCACCGATGTGGACCCCCGCTCGATGGAGATGTACTGTGGCGAACGGATATAGCCCACCACTGTGTACTCGCTCTGGGACAGGGTATCCTCCAGCTTTTTTTCGCCTACCTCGGGCGACATCCTGATGGTGCTTCCGATGCTGTAGGCGTTCCTGCCTGTGTGAGGGCCAGTAGTGTCCGGCATCTCGATCACGCACTCGTTATCCTTTTCCGGCATACGCCCCTCTAACAGCAGCGGCTGATTCAAGCCGTCCTTAGCCGGTACGGCCAGCACCTTGAACACCGGGCGCTTTTCGCCGTTTTCCACGATCACATCGGTCGAGTAGGCCGGCGTCACTGCTGCCACGCCTTCCACCTTTTTCAGGGCTGCCACGTCGTCGTCGGTAAAGCCGTAGGTGGATACCAGATGGATATCTGCCAGCTTCTGCGCTTCAAAATACTGGTTGGCCGTATATTTCATGCTGGGGCTGGTGCTCTTGACGCCCCCAAAAAAACAGATTCCCAGAGCAATGATTGCCACGATAGACAAAAAACGGCTCAGGGACTTCCGTATTTCCCGCACTGTGTCTTTTCTTAATGCTTTCATACTTCCCTCATTTTCTCATACTGGTTTTATTCTAACACATTAATCTGAAATGTTTAACCATAATTTAAGCGATTAACTTGACGCGTTCGCCATTTCGGGATATAATCAAATTAAACATATTAACTTACTATGAATTGGAGGTATCACGATGCGTATATCCGCAAAGGGGCGCTATGGTCTGGCGGCTATGATCGCCATTGCCCAGGGAGATTTTGAGGGAGACTATGTTCCGGTCATCGTAATTGCGGAAAAGCTGGGGCTCTCTAAAATATATCTTGAACAGGTTTTTTCCCTTCTGAAGCGCGCCGGACTGGTCAATTCCGTCAAGGGCGCCCAGGGCGGCTACCGGCTGACAAGGGAGCCGGACCAGATCAACGCCCACGAAATTCTGACCGCGCTGGAACAGATTCTTTTTGAAAGCACTGAGACCAGTGTAGAAGAGGCTTCACCCGCCATCGAGCACACCATGCAGAAATGTGTCTTCACCCCGCTGGACCGGGCGGTGCAGGAGCACCTTGAAAAAATCACACTGGACGAGCTGGTTGCCGAAGCCGGCCGGTACAAGGGAAACAATCACTTCATGTTTTTTATCTGAGACGGACAAAAGCTGCCGTCCATGGCCATTACCCCATGGACGGCAGCTTTTGCTTTGTAAAAATAAGGAAAAGAAATGAAAAAGTATATGTTAACCCACCACATCATGGTGAGGGATTGTCCGCTGCTTTCGTGCTTTGTTATATCAGTATAATACCCTCGAAATGTGATGGTAACATGAACGCTGTGTGAAAACTGTTTAAATTAAGCCCTCTTTAAGACTTTTTCCTGTCACTCTAAAAACAATAATCTTAAAAAAATAGTAAGAATTTTGACGACCCGGCAGTAAGATTTTGCTGATAGAATAAAACTACAGCAAAACGAAAGGACAGGAAAAAGCCATGAAAAAGCATTCCGCTGCCGGACGGCAGCCCATCACACGCCTGACCCCCGACCCCGAGCTGGGGCTGACCAGCGAGCAGGCCCAGCACCGCATGAGAGCAGGCTGGCATAACCTGACAAAGGAGCAGCTCTCCAAAACCGAAGGACAGATTATCCGGGACAATATCTTTACCTTTTTCAACTTTCTGTTCTTTGCTCTGGCCTTCTGCCTCTTTATGGTAAAAGCCTACACCGATATGCTGTTTCTCGGCATTGTCATCGTCAACGTACTCATCGGCATTGTCCAGGAGCTCAAGGTTAAGCGGACCCTGGACAAAATCTCCCTTCTCTCCGGCCAGAATGCACATGTGGTCCGGGACGGCGCGGTTCAGACCCTGCCGACGGACGAGCTGGTGCTGGACGACATTGTGCACTTTACAGCCGGCAGCTCCATCTGTGCCGACGCCATCTTGTGCGAGGGCACTGTGGAGGTCAACGAAGCTTTGCTGACCGGTGAGGCTGACATCATTGTCAAGCACCCGGGCGACCAGCTGCTCTCCGGAAGCTTTATCGTCTCTGGAAGCTGTTCCGCCCGCCTGGACAGGGTGGGCAGCGACTCCTACGCGGCCAGTATTACCCATGAGGCCAAACGCCGTAAAAAACATCGCTCCCAAATGATGCGTGATCTTGACCGGCTGTTAAAGTTCATCGGTATTGGTATTATCCCTCTTGGGCTCATCATGTTTTTTAAACAGAGCGCCCTCCTGAACACAGGCGTTCCCTATGCGGTCAGCTCCACAGTGGCCGCCATGGTAGGCATGATTCCGGAGGGACTGTACCTGTTAGTCAACATCGCCCTGGCTGTCAGCGTCATCAACCTGGCGCGCCGCAGAACCCTGGTGCATGAGCTGTCCTGCATTGAGAACCTGGCCCGGGTGGATACCCTCTGCCTGGATAAGACGGGCACCCTGACTGAGGGCGTCATGGAAGTCACAGGCACCATTCCCCTCGCCGGCCTCACACAAGAGGCCCTTGAAAGACAGCTTGCCGCTTTTTTACAGGCCTCTGCCTCGGAAAACGCTACGGCCAAGGCCCTCAAAAGCCACTTTCAACAGATCGCTCCCCCCCCTTTCTGTAAAAAAAGAGATTCCATTTTCCTCTGAACGCAAGTGGAACGCCCTTATCCTGAGCGACGGCTCCGCCTGCTTTCTGGGTGCACCCGAGCGGCTTCTGGGCAAGAACTATAGCCGCTACACCCCACAGCTAAAGCCCATCCTGTCCTCTGGAAAAAGAGCCCTCCTGTTGGCCCGCGGCACAGCCGAGGACACCGAATCTCCGGAAAACAGCTGTCTGACACCCCTTGGATTCATTCTTCTCTCGGATAAGCTGCGGGACGACGTCCAGGAAGCCCTTGCCTATTTTAAGGAGCAGGGCGTGACCATCAAGGTGATCTCTGGCGACAACGCCGAAACGGTCTCCGAAATCGCCCGGCGCGCAGGTGTGAACGGCGCCAGTGCTTTCATCGACGCCAGCACTTTTAGCGATGACGCGGATATGGCCGCAGCCGCTGAAAACCACAGCGTCTTTGGCCGGGTAACGCCTGAGCAGAAACGCCGGCTGATCTGCGGACTAAAGGAAAACGGCCACACAGTTGCCATGATCGGCGATGGGGTCAACGATGTTCTGGCTCTCAAGGACGCGGATTGCAGTATCGCCATGGCAGCTGGCAGCGACGCGGCCCAGCACGTGTCTCAAATGGTGCTGCTCGACTCAGACTTTTCCGTGATGCCCCAGATTGTCCGGGAGGGCCGCCGGGTCATCAACAATATTGAGCGTTCAGCCGCCCTGTTTCTGGTCAAGAATATCTTTTCCTTTATTCTGTCCCTGATCCTGCTGTTTGCGGCCATCCCTTATCCCTTCCTGCCTATCCACATTACCCTGATCAGTGGCCTGATGATTGGTATTCCCTCCTTTGCCCTGACTTTTGAACCCAATTACCGGCAGGTACACGGACATTTTCTGAGAAATGTGCTGTCAAGCGCGCTGCCGGGCGGTTTGGTCAATGCCTTTAACCTGCTGGCAGTCCTGATTGCCGGCACCCTTCTCGGGATACCCATGGATCAAATCTCTACCATCTGCACGCTTCTGGTCGGTGTGACCGGGCTGCTGGTACTTCTCCGACTCTGCCAGCCGTTGAACCTGCCGCGGGCAGGCCTTGTCGCTGTCATGGGCGTTGGCTTTTTCGGAGCGGCATTCCTGTTTGGCCCCTTGTTCAGCCTGAGCTCTCTTACACTTGAGAGCTGGACGGTGTTTGGTGCCTTTACAGCTCTGTCACCTCTGCTGATGGCCGGATTGACCGCTCTGCTGCAGCATCTTACGTTATGGCCAGCAAAAACTAAAACCTTAAAAGCATCAAAGTCTCTGAGCCTGCGCGAAACCGACAGGCCATAGCTTTGCGGTGGGGTGTGAAACGCACCCCGCCTTTTTTGTTTTCTTTTTCCAAAAGTATGCTACAATATAACTATACTACTTATGATTAAGGAGATGCATCTGTGACAATAAAGGAAAAGAAATGTAAGTTTATTCCTGCCCTGTTCCTGATTTTGCTGGCTATGGGCACCTCTGTCCTTTTATTCCTGTCAAACCTGCTTCCCCACGCCAATAACCGCTTTGAGGCAGGTCCTGTCACCATGCTCGACACCCACTGGACCATTACCGGAGATGGGCTGACCCGTTCCGGCATTACCCTGCCGGCATCTCTCCCCGCCACCCAGGCTGCTCTGACGAACACGCTTCCCGTCACACTTCCTGAGGACGCTGTTCTTGGAATTCCGACAGCTTTCCAGTCTCTGACGGTAAGCATCGACGGCACCGAAGTTTACAGCCTTCCGGCTGACAGCGCTTTTGGCAGCCTTACCCATCTGGTTTCCATTCCAAAGGGCTCCGAGGGCAGAACCGTCACCCTGACTTTTGAGTCGGTTTACCCCACTGCCAATATGTCTGTGGGGAATATCATCCTTGGCAGCCGCACCGCTGTGCTGTTCGGACAGCTTGACAAAGATACCGGGAGCCTCCTCGTGTCGCTGATCATGCTGATCATCGGGATTCTTCTTCTGGCGGTCTCAGGCTTTCTCGCCGGGCCAAAAACCGGGCGATACCGCTTTGTCTGCCTTGGCACCTTCTCAATTTTGGCCTCTCTTTGGATTCTGACAGATTCCAATTTTTTGCAGTTTCTTCCATTCAACAGCACGATGGGTGTTCTCCTGTCCTTTTACAGCTTTACGCTGATGGGTGCTCCCATCATTCAATTCATCAAGCTGAGCAGCCACAAGCGTTATCACAAAGCCTATGACATCGTCACGCTGCTGATGCTGTCCAATTTTCTGCTCAACCTCTGCGTTTCCATGGTCAGCGTCCTGTATCTGCCCAAACTGCTGATCATCACGCACGCTCTGCTCATCAGCGCGATCCTTCTGTTCTTGTGGACCCTTGTGCACAGCTGGGTCAAATGTCACGAAAAGCGATTCAGCACACTGTTTGCCGCCTTTTTTCTGCTGTGTGCCGCAGGCATCATCGACCTGATCCGCTTTTATGACAATCCTGTGGACAATGACAACAGTCTGTTCTTTAAAATCGGACTTTTGGTGTTTATCGGGATTCTCGGCCTCTCAAGCATCAAAGACAGTCTCAACCTTTTCCGGGACGCTGTCCATGTCGAGATTTATAAAAAGCTGGCTTACACTGATCCCACCACCCATCTGGCCAACAGGA
>ERZ781275.903-NODE-903-length-26176-cov-3.612611_pt1 | contig 26176 bp, 24 predicted proteins | sample MGYA00375853_ERZ781275 | MGnify/ENA primary metagenome ERZ781275 (study PRJEB29790, sample SAMN03653691) | human gut metagenome | host: Homo sapiens | place: USA: Dallas, Texas | collected 2012-07-23 | study: EMG produced TPA metagenomics assembly of the Gut...
TTCCCTACAACGCTGTGGATGAAAATGGCTTTCAGGGTGTGGATCATGCCCATGCCATGGTATTTTATGATGCCCTCATGAAGCAGGGGGTTCGCTGTACGATTCGTAAGGAGCATGGTGCGGATATTGACGCAGCATGCGGACAGCTGCGTGTGAAGCATCTGAAAAAGGAACAGGAAGGGAGTCAGTCATGAGTATTCGATATTATGGAGCGAGTCATGTCGGACTTCGGAGAAGGGATAATCAGGACAGCATCTGTTTTCTGGAAAACGGAGAGCATGCCCTGTTAGCTGTAGTCTGTGACGGCATCGGCGGCGGTCTGGCAGGAGATGTTGCGAGCCGCATGGCCATCGAGCATATGAAGGAAAGCTTTTTGAAAATGGAAAAATGCAGCTCGGATGTTCAGGTGAAGCACTGGCTGCAGGATACCATACAGGAAGCAAATGATTTGATTTTTACACAATCCACCCGCAATACAGAACAAAAGGGGATGGGCACCACACTGGTCGGCATTTTGAAATGTGAAACGACAACCTATATTTTCAATGTGGGAGATTCCCGTACCTATGGGTTATATGCGGATGATTTTCTGGCACTGACAGAGGATCATTCCTATATTGCGGATATGCTGAAGCGCGGAGAATTAAGCGAAGAGGAGGCAGCGGTGCATCCAAATCGCAATATGCTGACCAATGCACTCGGCATATGGGATTCCGTTCGCATCGATATCAATAAAATCAAAAATGATTACAGGGCACTGCTGATTTGCAGTGATGGATTACACGGCTATGTCAGTGAAGCAATCATTCGTGAGATACTGGAGAGTGCACGCAGTGTGGAGGATAAGGTCCGCCTGCTGATTGACAAGGCTCTTCTTGCGGGCGGCTATGATAATGTGAGCGTCATCATCGTGGAACAGGCAGGTGATCTCCATGAATAACAACAACAAAATGATTGCCGAGCGCTATATGATCGTTTCCTCCTTGGGGGAAGGCGGTATGGCGGATGTTTATCTGGCAATCGATACCATATTAAACCGTGAGGTGGCAATCAAGGTTCTGCGCGGGGAGCTCAGTAAGGATCCGGTAACACTGCTGCGCTTTCAGCGGGAGGCCAACGCGGTCAGTAAGCTGAACCATCCCAATGTTGTGGATGTATACGATGTCGGAGAGTTTGAAGGACGTCACTATATCGTCATGGAATATGTACGCGGGCGTACCCTGAAGCAGCTGATTTCCCAGCGTGGAGCACTGCATCAGGAAGAGGCTGTAAACATCATGCTTCAGCTGACAAGCGCGGTACAGCATGCACATGAAAATGATATTATTCACCGGGATATCAAGCCGCAGAATGTTCTGGTTAAGGATGATGGAACGGTAAAGATTACCGATTTTGGCATTGCGCTGGCGCACGACACGGTACAGCTGACGCAAAGCGATGCCGTACTGGGCAGTGCGCATTATCTGGCACCGGAAACAACACGCGGGGAAACACCGAGCAATCAGGTGGATATCTATGCGCTTGGTATCGTGTTTTATGAGCTTTTGACCGGGAATGTTCCCTTCCATGGAGACAATCCCGTACAGATAGCAATGAAGCATCTGCGTGAGGAAATTCCCAGTGTCCGTGATTTCAATCCGACGCTGCCGCAGTCTGTGGAGAATATCATTATCAAGGCAACCGTGAAAAACCGCAAGCTGCGCTATCAGAGTGCAAAGGATATGCTGTATGATCTGCACCGCTGCCTGCTTCCGGAATATGCCCATGTTGAAAAGCTGGTGTTTGAGGAAGAGCATCCGCAGCCGACGATGGTCATGGAGCAGCGCAAGCAGAAGCAGACCAAGAAAACTGAGGTGCGCAAAAAGCATGTGGAGCCGATTGAAGAGGATGAAGAAGATGATTCCGGTAATCGGAAAATCACAAAAATCATCATTGCTATGATTGTTGGGCTGTGTGTGATCGGTGTTGCGGCCTTCGTACTGATGAGCGGCGTGTTTGATAAAGAAAAAATAATCAAGGTTCCGGAGCTGTCCACATCACAGACACAGCAGGAGGCAATGCAGACGCTGACCTCCAGCGGATTTAAAAAAGATAACATCACCATCAAGCAGGAGCTGAGTGACGATGTGGAAAAAGGTCATGTCATCCGTGTGTCACCGGATACCGGAGAGGAAATCGGTGAAAATTCCAAGCTGACGCTAACTGTTTCCAGGGGAACCTGGTTTGTGGTAAAGGATTACCGCCATCGATTACCGGAGGAAGTGGAAAAGGAACTGAATGAACAGAATCCAAATATCAAGGTGGAAATCAGCTATGAGCAAAGGGCAAATACATGGCCCGGATATATAGCGGAACAAAGCGGTCCGGAAATCGGAGAAAAGCTGGATCCGGATAAAGAATATACATTAAAATTAACCGTCAGCCAGCTGATGAGCTGGAAAATAGAGGGTGTTGTAGGAAAAACGGCAGAAGAGGCGATTGCTTTAATTAAGGAAAAGACGGGAATACTTCCGGTATCGGATGAGCGTTCCTATGATGACCTGAGTGAAGAGGAACAAAAGACCATTAAAAAAGGAGTCGTTACAGATGTGGATCCCGCAGAAGGAACGGAATATGTCCAGCAGATGGAGAATCCGAATGTTATAACGATAAGGTTTTACAAATGACAGAAACAGGAAGAATTATAAAAATTGTATCCAGCCGCTATGAGGTGCTGACTGCTGATCAGGAGCGGGTGTTGTGTGTAGCCATGGGAAAGCTGCGTAAGGCGCACTCTCCGGTTGTCGGTGATTTGGTGGAATTTGAACGCTTTGCAGATCAAAACGGTATTCAGAAAATTCTGCCTCGTAAAAACGCCCTTGTACGCCCATCCATCGCCAACGTGGATCAGGCGATCATCGTCATGTCCTGCAAGGACCCGGATTTTTCAACAACCCTGATCGACCGCTTGATTTTCAGTGTATGCTATGCGGGAATACGGCCAGTTTTATGCATTACCAAGCTGGATCTCATTGCTGAAGATGATGTTATTCATGAAGAGATTCAGCATTATATCGACAGCGGCTATGAGGTGTACCAGAGTGGAAAAGGCTATGCCAGTGAGGATCTGATACAGGCCTTGAAGGGAAATATCAGTGTGCTGACAGGACAGAGCGGTGCGGGGAAAAGCTCTCTGTTAAATCGCATAGATCCCACCTTTCATCTGCAGACACAGGAAATCAGTAAGGCTTTGGGGAGAGGAAAGCATACAACACGGCATTGTGAGCTGCATGAGATTGCCGGCGGCTGGGTGGCGGATACACCCGGATTTTCCTCGATGGATTTCACGGCGATGAATATCACACGGCTGGCGGAATGTATACCGGATTTTCAAAATGTACAGCAGGCCTGCAGATTCCGTGACTGTATCCATGTCAATGAGCCCGATTGTGCCATACGTGCTGCCGTAGAGGATGGAACGATACGGAAGGAGCGCTATGCGCATTATCTGGAAATTGTGGATATGATACAAAAAGCAAAGCCGCGATATTGAAACGGCATAAGAAAATACAATACAATTATGAAGGAGGACACACGTTATGAAAGAATTAGTAATCGCTCCGTCCATTCTGTCACTGGACTATTCCAGAACGAGTGAACAGCTGAAGGAGCTGGATGAAAGCAATGCGAAATGGATGCATTTTGATGTTATGGATGGCCATTTTGTACCGAATCTGACCTTTGGACCCGACCTTCTCAAGGGCTTCAAAAAAGCAGTGGATATGGTAATGGATGTTCATATCATGGTAGATAATCCGGATATGGTTGCGGAAATCTTTGCCAAGGCAGGTGCGGATGTCATCACCTTCCATCTGGAAGCTGTAAAGGATATGGATGCCTGCATTCAGCTGTGCAAAAAAATTCGTGAAATGGGGGTACAGGCAGGCGTGTCTGTGAAGCCGAAAACCGGTGTGGAGGCACTGCTTGCGCATCTGAAGGAAATGGATCTGGTTTTGATCATGTCGGTAGAGCCGGGCTTTGGCGGACAGTCCTTTATGGAGGATACGCTGGAAAAGGTGCGCGTCCTGCGTGAGCGAATTGAAAAGGAAGGTCTGGATACACGGATTGAAATTGATGGCGGTATCAATGGGGAAACGGCAAAGCTGGCAGTTGCTGCCGGAGTGGATACGCTGGTAGCCGGAAGCTATGTGTTCAAAAACGGTATTGCAGAATCTGTGGATAAGCTGCTGGCATGTCAAAGGTAGTTCTTGTCGCCGGCATGTGTGAGACTGCGCCTTTCATTGCACATGCCGATTATATCGGTGTGGACCATGGAGCGGTGTGCTGTATGCGACAGGGCATCGCCATGCGTAAGGCCGTAGGAGACTTTGACAGCATAACAAAGGAGGAGCTTGCACAGCTCAAGCAGTATTGTGAGGTGGAAAAGCTTCCCTCCCATAAAAATGAAACCGATACAGAGGTTGCAATCGAAGCAGCACTGCGTATGGGATATGACGATATTATCCTATATGGCGGACTGGGCGGCCGTCTGGATCATGAAATGGCTAATCTGCATTTGATGATCTATCGCGAGCTACCGCTGACTCTGATGAATGATACCAATATCATCAGGGTGCTGCATCCGGGAACCTATGAGGTGGAAAAACAGCATACCTACTTGTCCTTTCTGCCGCTGGAGGATTCCTGCATCAGTGAGGAGGGTGTTGCCTATCCCTTAACCAAACGTGTCCTAAGGGTCACGGATATCTATCCGCTTTCCAATGAAATCAATGGAACTATCGCGAGGATCACTATACATTATGGGCGTGTCCTGATGATGCAGTGCAGTGATGCACAATAATCCGGATGTATTATGATGTACAGGGATATGAAGAATACAGTTGTCTGGGAGCATGTCATTGCGGCGTGCTCCTTTTGTGCGACAGGCAGTCGCTTAAGATGTCATGTGAACAGGCACATGACATTTTCCTTTTATAAACGAGAGCCCATGATAGTTCGCTATGAACATGGAGGATGTTCGTGGAAGAGGGAAATCCTGTAGGTGAAAGTCCTACTCCGTGCGCACTGGTGCAAATCGGAAAGTCTAGTCTAGGGCAACATCGTGAGGTGTTGTCTGAAGGAGACGCAGAAATCGAGAGAACTGTAGATGAACCAGCAGACCGAAATGAAAAGTGAAACACAAGATGCGGCAGTGGAAATGTGATGACGTTGCGAAAGGTGCGGAAATCTATTAACTAAATATTCAAAGAACCAGTCGGATATATAGGCACTCCATTGTGAAGGTGTTTGGTATGTTGGTAAGGATAAAGCGTATGACCCTGTGAGACCTCTTTATTAACCGAAAGGGTAATCAGTTATAAGAGTAAATCGAAGTATTGACTACATAAAGAGGAGTCAGACAATCTCGTAGTAGCGAAGTAGTCTTATGACCAAACGTAAGATGAAGCAAAGGGGATTGACCTTTTACAATTCTTACTTGATGACATCGTAATGGTAAGAAAGACGGTACTTAGGTACAAACGAATTCAAGGAACGATGAAAGAGAGGAGGGGTTTGAAATTTATGAATGAAGCATTGAAACTTAAGTGGCATAGTTTGTATGGACAAATACTACAAGATAGGAAAATAGCAGAAGCATGGAAACAAGTGAAAGCAAATCATGGAAGTGGAGGAATAGATGGGGTAAGTATCGAAGAATTCACGAAACATGAGGAAGAAAATCTTGAAGAATTACTGAATGAACTTAAGAGAAAGGAGTATAAACCAACACCTGTAAGAAGAGTTTATATACCAAAGAAGAATGGAAAGAAAAGACCACTAGGAATACCAATCATAAAGGATAGGATAGTACAACAAGTGCTGTATAACATACTTAGTCCTAAATATGAAAATGGAATATTTCACAATTGGTCAGTAGGCTATCGACCTCGAAGAGGAGCGGATAGTGCAATGCAAGTTATCATCAAGAATATAGAGGAAGGAAGAAACTGGATATATGATTGTGATATAAAAGGATTCTTTGACAACATTCCACATAAGAAATTGATGAAAGTGTTGAACAAGTGTATAGCAGATGGAACAGTATTAGATTTGATATGGTCATGGTTAAAAGCAGGATATATGGAAGAGGGAAAACATTTACCAACAATAAGTGGAACACCACAAGGTGGAGTCATATCGCCACTATTGGCAAACATCTATCTAAATGAACTTGATTGGAAACTGCATGAAGCGAAGATACACTTTGTGAGGTATGCGGATGACTTTCTGTTATTCGCAGAGAGTGAACAAGAGATAGAAAGAGCAGGGACAGTCGCAAGAGAAGTCATAAGTAGTTTGGGATTAGAAATCTATTATTTAAATGTCTACAAAGCAATAGAAGTATTAAAAAGACATGACATAGAAATACACTGTTTATTACAACCAATGGGAACCAGACTGCATGCGATAGACCAATACACAAGGCAAAGATTAAGGATGTGTATGATACATAAACATCCAACCATAAGAAAAGCATTTGGAATGACACATAAGTGGAATATTGAATGGTTTTCCAAGGTAGGGTTGAAACCAGCAAATTGGTATTACTACCATATCATGAATGGATATACACTTGAACAATACGTAGAAAAGCAACAAGGCAGAAATAAGTTAAGAGGTAAGAACAACATTGAAAAACAACGACAAAAAGGAATAGAAATATTCTCGAAAGAAAGACAAAAGAAAATGGCTTACGCAATGAGCAAATAAGCCATAAACATTCATAAATAGAAAATTTAGTAAATTGGTAAGCCGTATGCGTTAATAGCGCACGTGCGGTTTGATAAGGGGCTAGCCTAGAAATAGGTTAGCCTACTTTATTCTTTTGTTTTCTACCGGAAGCGGGTATAATGAAGGGGAATACTTACAGACTGCTGTATGCGGGATGTCACTTTGACATATACTGAGGGAAAAGGAGGATGTGATGATGCTGAAATTAAAATTGAAAAGCGGTGAGGTGAAGCATTGTGAAGCGGGTACCTATGTTCATGAGCTGCTGGAGGCATGGAAGGTAAAGGAGCCGGTTTATGCAATAACACTGGACGGAAAGCTGCATGATCTGAATTATCGTATCAAGAAAAATGGTACGCTGGATTATATTTATGCGGATAGTGAAACCGGAAAGCTAATCTATGAGCGCAGCTTGAACTTTCTGTTCATTGTAGCGGTGCGCAGTCTGTTTCCGGATGCCCGTGTCCGTATGGAGCATGCCCTCAGCGGCGGTCAGTATTGTGAAATCGATAAAGCAGGCTATTGCAAGCCGCAGGATGTACGAAAAATTGAAAGGCGGATGAAGGAGCTTATTGCCGCAAACGAGGTGATTCACCGACGTGTTGTGCCCACTGCTGAGGCACAGGCGTATTTTGACCGTCTGGGAATGAAAAACAAGGCGAATCTTTTGGCATGCAGGAAAAGTGCGACCAGCAGTATTTATACACTGTGCGGATACGATGATTATTTTTATGGCATCATGCTGCCGGATACCTCCTATCTCACGCATTTTTCCATCCGTTTTTATGCACCCGGTATCTGGCTGTCTGCGGGAAACGGATTTCAGAACCAGGCAAAGCTGTTTCATGTGTTTCAGGAGTTTGAAACATGGGGCAGGCTGATCGGTGTATCCAATATCGCAGAGCTGAATGCACAAATTCAGCAGGGCTATATGGACGATCTGGTGCTGATGAGTGAAACGATGGTTGAAAAGAAGCTGGCAGAGCTTGCGGCATCCATTGTACAGGGGCATCCGCATACGAAATTCATTCTGATTGCAGGACCGAGCTCTGCAGGGAAGACAACCTTTTCCAGACGTCTGGCAATTCACCTGAAGATTCTTGGGAAAAAACCGCTGCCGATCTCGATGGATGATTTCTATAAAACCCGTGAGGACTGCCCAAGGCTGCCGGATGGAAGCTATGATTTTGAAGGGCTGGAGGCACTGGATTTGGAGCTGTTCAATGACACCATGCTGAAGCTGCTGCATAAGGAAGCCGTGCATATGCCGCTGTTCAATTTTAAAACCGGACTGCGCGAGTGGAAGGAAAGGGAGACGGTGCTGGACGATGATCATATTCTGATTATAGAAGGTATCCATGGATTGAATCCTAAGACCTCTGCTGATTTGCCGGAAGAGGCGAAGTTTCGCATTTATATCAATGCATTGACGCATTTGAATCTGGATGAGCATAACCGTATACCGACAAGTGATTACCGCCTGATTCGCCGTATTGCCAGAGACTATCAGTTTCGTAGCTGGAGTGCACAAAATACCATTCACTTCTGGAAGAATGTAAAGCAGGGAGAGGATCAAAACATCTATCCATATCAGGAGGAGGCCGATGCTATTTTCAATTCCTCCATGGTATATGAAATGTCTATCCTTAAGAAAATCGTGATTCCATTGCTGGAACAGGTGCATCCTCATGAAGCACAGTATCTGGAAGCCAATCGCCTGAAAAAACTTCTTGCGTATTTTGTGGACGGCAGTGAGGAGGCAGTGCCAAGAAGCAGCATTCTTGCGGAGTTTATCGGAAACAGTGTATTTGATGTCTGAATTCCTATCTCCCTTCACGAAGTGTGTTTCATAAGCTGTATATGAAAACGCACTGTAAACGGTCATCGATATCCCAAGGTATTTGGGAACGATATTGATCCATTCAAATACATCATTATGTCTGGTATAAACAGGATATCGACAGTATTTCTATATAGCAAGCAATCATTGAGGATATTGTAAAAAAGCAGATCATCTGTATAGGTAAGGATGATCTGCTATCTCTATGGGTTACTCCAAGATTTCCGGAGAAAGAAAAAAACAGGTTGCCCTGTTTCATATCCACTCTTAGATAGCTTTTTTGTTTTTCAGCGTTTTTAATGCACGAGCACTAATACGGATCGTTTGAGGTTTTCCATCAACAACGACTTTAACTTTCTGTAAGTTTACATTCCAGTTACGACGACTAGCACGCATAGAGTGAGAGCGTTTATTACCTGATAAAGGTCCTTTACCTGTAATTGCACAAACTTTTGACATACCGTTTACCTCCTTCCGTACAATACTTTAAAACACAATTTGCTTAGATATCATACCATCTTATAATGTAAAATGCAACAATAATTTTCAAAATTTGTACAGGGAATGCGCTGTACATAGAAATCGCATTCTGCTGTTACAAAAGGATATTTGATAGATGAATGGAATTTTCACATAACGAAGCGGTTTCAGGAAAGATAAGGGCTTATACAGGTGGATCGGGAATACTGTGACGATGATGTGATATAAGCACACCGGAGGTAATTCCTTCCAAATTAACAGCTCTTTTTTTATCTCCCACAAAAACTTAAGAATTTCATGCGGAAATAAAATTGCATGTTCTCTTACTTTCTTATATAATTAAGCTGATAAACTTTGTATGAAAAGGGAATGTGATGATATGAAGAGAAAAATGATTGCGGGTATTGCACTTCTTCTCTGCGGCAGTGTTCTGCTGCAGCAGGGCTTTGTCGGTGCACAGAATACGACAGAAAAAGAACCAGAAGCTGTTTCCTCCAGACTTCCGGAGAATCATGTGTTTAAGAGAATCGATGAAAACGGTAAAATCATCATTGAGGATACTGCCAAGCTGGAGGCTGAAACCAAAAAGGAGCAGGCGGCTCGTGAAAATATGGCAAAGGTAAAAGGGATTGGTAGCGCCAGAGATATCAAATATGGGGTTGTTAACTTCAAAACGAAGTCAGATTCCGGGAAAAACACCAGCTATACAGAGGTGGGCACTGGCTATACCGGCTATACCAATGGATATTATGCTGCAGATGGGGCGTTTCTTGGCTATGCAAACAATGGTACCAAGGTGAAGTTTATGCTGGCCGGTGTTGTCGGTCTGGTGGACGCCGATGAGGTAGAAATTCTGGACTATGAGGATGAGGACAAGGTACAATCTGTAAACTACTACATATGCAAGAATGGAAATATCTATCATTCCATTACGCTGAATATCCGTCAGCCTTACTATACGAGTACAGCAATGGTCGGCAAGCAGCAGAGCTATATGAAGAGCAATACGGTATACTACAGCTATGACGGGCATTATTTCTATACGACCTATCAGAAGATGATTGATGATTATAAGGCGAACACAAGGAAAAATTCCATCAATGCGTCACAGCCGTATTATAATTATTATCAATATGTATCATCACGTACAAAAACGAGCTTTACTGCCAGTGATATAAACGGCTATGTAAAAGACTATCTGGGAGCAAATTATACATCAAGCAACACCAAAATGTATGGAATGGGTAAATTTTTTATACAATATCAAAATACATACGGCGCCTACGCACTGGCATCCTTTGGCGTTGCCGTCAATGAGAGTGCATTCGGTACCAGCTCCATCGCGTTAAGCAAGAACAATCTGTTCGGGCACAATGCGGTGGACTCCGATCCCGGATTGGCGAACGGCTATTCATCGCCGCAAAACAGTATTCTGGATCATGATAAATACTATGTGAATCTGTGGTACTCCACGCCGAAATATTCAACCTATCACGGGGCATTCCTTGGAGACAAGGCAAGTGGTATGAATGTATCCTATGCTTCGGATCCATACTGGGGTGAAAGTGCAGCACACTGGATGTGGCAGCTGGATGAATATGTCAGTGGAAAAAGTGATGCGGGCTCCAAAAAGCTGGTCTTCAAGGATCAGGGGGCAATCAATATCCGCAAGGAAGCGACAACCTCCTCAGCAAACCTGTATACCACACCGAAAAATGGAAATATGTCCTTTAACATTCTCGGAAAGGTAAAGGGAGAAGCCGTAAGCGGAAGTACAGACTGGTATAAAATACAGCTGGATGTACCGATGAACAATGCGAGAACGGCGATTGATTACTCCGGGAACAGCTATAATTTCGGGAATAGCTACGGCTATGTACACAGCTCTCTACTGTCTGAAAACGGCTATACAAGCGATTCCTCCGGTGGAAGTGACTCCGGCAACAGCAACACTGCCTATAAGCTGGGGGATGTCAATAACGATGGGAAAATTAGCTCGATGGACTATGTTTTGGTCAAAAATCATATTTTGAATATCAAAAAGCTGAATGGAAAGGCTGCAATCGCCGCAGATGTTAATAAAGATGGTAAAATTAGTTCTATGGATTATGTTTTAATTAAAAATCACATTCTGGGCATAAAGAAAATTACAGAGTAAGGAGTGTTTGCATGGATATAAAAAAGTTATGTATAGGAGGAGTAGCTACATTTCTGATATTGGAATTGATTCCAATCAAGGCGAGCAGTGTCGCTCCTGGAGAAGGATTTAGCGTTTCAGTATCTTGTGGGAATGTAGAAGGTACTGTAAATGCTTCTGCTAATAATGCGACAATCACAAGCGCAGGAAATTGGTGTGAACGGGGAGGTGTGATTGAGGTCAGTGCGGTTGCAGGCGGTGCTGGGACAGCAACTATAACCATTACTGGTATAGATGCAACAGGAAATGCAAATACAGCTAATCCAGTTGATTATAGTGGAGTGGCGATTGGCAGCACGAGTGTTAATGTTGTAGCACCTAGTAATAATATACCTTCGCAAAACCAGCAATCGAATAATAATGAACAGCAAACAGAGGAAAAAAAGCCTGAGGAAAAGAAACCGGAAGAAAAGAAGCTGTCAAGCAATGCCAATCTGGCAAGCCTGAGTATCTCTCAGGGAACACTGAGTCCGAAATTCTCAGCATCCAAGACAGAGTACACGGTAAATCTGAACGGGGATGTTTCCAGTATCAAGGTAAATGCGACTGCGGCAGACAGCAAGGCTATCGTATATGGAACGGGAACCAAAACCTTAAAGCCCGGAAAAAACACAATATCCATCAGTGTAGCGGCAGAGGATGGAAGCACCAAGGAGTATACGATCACAGTTAATGTCGATGAAACACCGCTTGTATACGTAACCTACAATGGAACAAAGCTTGGCTTTGTCCGCAGTCTGGATGGCGTTAATAAGCCTGCAAAATCCTTTGAAGCTGTGAAAATCAAGGTGGATGGCAAGGAAGTCAAGGCATGGAAGAGCAACCTGTTAAAGAAAACGGTCGTCTATCTGCAGGATGATAAAACAAAGGAAAAGAATTATTATATATACAATACAGATACAAATACAGTAGAGACTATGCTGCGCCCGATGGCTCTATTGGGAAACAATGTATTTATCGTAGATGTACCAAAGAATCTCCAGACGCGCGAAGGGATGACTTTCACAACGGTGAAAATCGATAAATATGAGCTGAACGGCTGGACCTTCAAGGATGCAGCCTTTGAAAATTACGCATTGCTTTATGTCATGGATGAAAAAGGCAACATGGTATATTACCAGTATGAAGCTACGGAAAAAACACTGCAGCTGTATTCCGGTGCCGCGACGATACCACAGACTGCCTATGATCAGTATCGCAAGGATGTTGATGCGTCACTGAAAAAGCATAAGCTCGTTATTTATGGGTTGGCCGGCGGCTGTGTGGTGCTTGCAGGATTGAGTGCATTTTTCTTCTTTCGTAAGAAAAAAACGGTGAAATATCAGAAACGAGCAATCTCCGGATCAAGAAGAGATGCGGAGGCAGACGCTTTGAGAAACATATCTGACGACAATTAAGAGAGGGAAAACCTCTCTTTATTTTAACCTTTGTGCACCTCTTTGAAAAAAAAGAAAAAATTTATGAGAAATCCTTGGAAATGGTTTTTAAACCGCTTAAATTATGATATCATATATGAGTATAAATGTACGCCGAAGGCTGGCTTAGCCAGTGTGGGTAAGGAGGTAACCTTATGAACAAAAAGGAAATATATGCCTCGATAGAAGTAGCGGATCATGAAGTACGCCTGGTTGTCGGTGAATTTTATGAAACGCGGTTTAATATTCTAAGAGTGGAAAAAGCTCCCATACAGGGAATTGAAAAACAGAAAATCATGGATGAACAGAATGTTGTAAACGGCATTATCAAGGCCAAGAAGCAGGCTGAGGATGCACTCGGATATCACATCGAGCGGGTTCTTGCGGCAATCCCTTCTGTCAACGTACAGCGTCATAACAAAAAGGTAAGCGTTGTGCCGGAGGCCAGCAGCAAACGCATTCGTCTGAGTGACATTCAAAAGGGGTTGAATGAAGCAGTCAGCTTTAAACCGGATCCACAGCTGGAGCTGGTCAATATCGGCTGCGTCAAATACATAACAAACGGTATCACTTCCAGAAAAATGCCGATCGATGAAACAGCAGAGGTTCTGATCATGAATGTCGATCTGCTGTATGCGGATAAAGAGGTTGTATATGCCTATGCGCGCTGCATTGAAAAAGCAGGACTGGAAATTCTGGATGTATGTCTGGATTCCTATGCCATGGCCAATGAAGCAGCGGTATTTGAACAGACGGTTGATAAATATGTCATACAGATTGACCTTGCAAGAGATCATACGACGCTTTCCCTGTTTACACATGGTAAGCTGGTGAATTGTGAGGTATTAGAGGATGGATACGGTGTATGGCTGCGCGATCTTATCGAACAGTATCACCTGAGCAGCAATGTAAGCTATCGACTGGCTCAGAATACCTGTACCTTTGATGCGGAAAATGCAAAGGATCAGATCATCTATATTTGGTCACAATCCGGTGAACAGAAGCAGATCAGCGAAAAGCAGGCGTGTGAAGCCATTGTTCCCTATGTAAAGGACTGGTTGAATATGATAAACGAAACCTGTGCTCCGATCATAGAGAGCGGCGATGTGCGCTATCTGCTAAGCGGTGAGGGCTGTGAAATTCCTTCCCTTCAGCAGCTGCTGCGCTATCTGAATGCACCTGCACAGATTTATGTTCCACAGACCATCGGTGTCCGTGAATGTTCCTATGTAACCTGTCTGGGCTTGTTTTACAGCTGGAGGGAACAGATGGCAATCCGCAGAGATGAGCGTGTCTGCTGCAATCCGCAGGAAGTGGAAGAAACCATGGATACGGTTACGAAGAAAAGCTCCGTCGATGAAGAGGGCGGATTTACAAGAAAACTGAAAAGCATTCTGTTAAGCGATAAATAAAAAGAGAGAGCGAGGAATAACGATGAGCGATTTACAGTTTGAACAGGTAGCAAATATTAAAGTATTTGGAATTGGCGGTGGCGGCTGCAATGCCGTGAACCGCATGGTTTCCGAAGGTGTCAAGGGTGTGGAATTTTATGTGGCAAACACAGATCTTCAGGCACTGAATATTTCTCCTGTTGAAAATAAAATTGTCCTTGGACGGGAAGTGACCAAGGGGCTGGGTGCCGGTGCGAATCCGGAAATGGGAAGACGTGCTGCCCAGGAAAATGAAAATGAAATTCGTGAAGCCATCAAGGGAAGCGATATGGTGTTTATCACCACAGGGCTTGGAGGAGGAACCGGGACCGGTGCTGCTCCGATGTTTGCGAAAATTGCAAAGGAAGAAGGGGCATTGACGGTAGGTATCGTTACAAAGCCGTTCACCTTTGAAGGAAAGAAGAGAATGAATTCTGCTGAGGATGGCCTTGCTGAGCTGAAGCAGTATGTCGATTCGTTGATTATCGTATCCAACAACAATCTGATTGAAGTCATTGGACGTCGTCCGCTGACCGAGGCTTTCCAGGCGGCAGATAATGTGCTGCGGCAGGGTGTGCAGACGATTACCGATTTGATTGCTGTTCCTGCACTGATCAACCTGGACTTTGCAGATGTGCGCACCATTATGGAAAATCAGGGCTCTGCACTGATTGGAATCGGTATGGCAGAGGGGGAAGACAAAGCCCGTGCTGCAGCTGAAAAAGCAATTCAGTCTCCCTTACTGGAGGCACAGATTACCGGAGCGAGCAATGCCATCGTCAATATCACCGGTGGGGAATCCATTACACTGTTTGACGCAGAGGATGCCATGGCGCTTGTACGGGAAGCTGCAGGCAATGACATCGATGCGATTTTCGGTGTTGCGATCAACGAAAAGCTTGGTGATTCCATCATCGTAACCGTTATTGCGACCGGATTCGATAAGGAAGAGGAAGAAGAGGAAGAAATTCCAGCAGCATCTGCATTTACACAGCCGGTTTCCCGGCCAAGTGCAAGAGTGCAGACTGAGGAAAAGCCACGGTATCAGGAATTGGAAGAAGATGACCGTGAAGGCATCCCATCCTTTTTCTCCCGTCGCTAGCGATCATGATATTTTATTATATTGATGACAGCATGCTGGCAAGAAATGAATTTGCCACAGCTGTTCTGCATCGTTTTGAATGCTGGATGGAGCATCATCCGGCAGACCTTGTGCTGGTAAGCACAGCACAAAAGGATAATCCGCAGCTGGAGCATTTTATTGATGCCATGAAGCACACGACCGTACTTGCCAGTCCTGCACAATTTGAATTTCAGGGAATTCGCGGAGATCTTCGCAATGGTTTTCTCTGTGTTGAGGGCTTTTCCGAGATGCAGAGCTTCAGTGGCTCCTTTGTAGCCTATGACACGAAGCGTGCTGTTTGCGAACGTATCTATCTGGAGCTGTTTATGGAGCATGATACATCCGATATGGACAGCTTTGTGGAGGAACTAGAAGAAATGCTGAGTGAAAAGCTGCAGATGCTCCAGAAAAAGAAATCTATCCTGAGCTGAATACGAGGACATGTTATTGTGACTGTCCTTTTTTTATGCGGAAGCTTTCAGGAAATAGCGATAGCTAAGGGATGAGTGCCGGACAGTTGAAGGCTGACAAGCCCACATGGCCTTTCCTCTTTCAGAACAAAGGATAAAGGCAGGTGGTTTAAGCATTGCTCGTAACCTTTTTTCCTCTTATGGGTTTCCATCCGCTTCATGTACAGGAGGGGCTGCCCCCATGAGCTTCCTTATTCCTGTCTGTTTCACAGAGGTTTTGTCGAAGCACACATATATCCTGTCTGCGCACATACATTGTGGTAGTGAAGGAGGGTGTATATGCCTTATCGAATGAACATACAGGAGGTAGTTCAGGAAACCTACAGTGACCTGGATAAGGGGCTGAGTGAACAGGAAGCTGCCGCCAGACTCCGGGACCAGGGGAAAAATGAGCTGCTGAAGAAGAAAAAGGAAACTGTCTTCCAGATGTTTCTGGAACAGTTTCAGGATCCGATGGTAATTATATTGATTATCGGAGCAATCGTATCGGTATTTTTAAAGGAGTACATTGACGCATCCATCATTCTGACCGTAATTATTCTGAATGCCATCATCGGCGTTGTACAGGAATTCAAGGCAGAAAAAGCAATCGATGCACTGGAAAAGCTGTCCACACCAAAGGCCTTTGTTGTCAGAGAGGGCTTTCTCAAGGAAATTGATTCCAAGGAGCTGGTCGTTGGCGATCTGGTGGAGCTGGAAGTGGGAGGATACATACCGGCCGATATGCGTCTGGTGTCATCCGTTAATCTGAAGGTGGAGGAAAGTACACTGACAGGAGAAAGTGAAGCGGTGGAAAAGGATGCGGCCCTGGTATATGATGAGGAAATCAATATCTCCGATCAGAGAAACATGGTCTTTATGTCCACCTATGTTACATATGGAAAGGCCAGAGGCATTGTCGTACGCACCGGTATGAGCAGTGAGGTTGGAAAGATTGCACGGATGCTGGATGAAACCAAAGAGGATATGACACCGCTGCAGGTGCGTCTTGCCCATTTGTCTAAAATATTGGGAATCGGCTCTGTAGGCATCTGTATTGCCATGTTTGTGGTTGCTGTATTGCAAGGAAGAGACCTCTTTGATATGCTGCTGCTTTCGATTTCACTTGCTGTCGCTGCCATACCGGAGGGACTTCCTGCTGTCGTTACCATCGTACTTGCACTTGGTGTTCAGGTGATGAGCCGCAACAATGCCATTATCCGAAAGCTGCATGCAGTGGAAACACTGGGCTCTGTCAGTGTCATCTGTTCGGATAAGACAGGAACGCTGACACAGAATAAAATGCATGTGGTATCCTCTTATGCAAATGGTGCCCTGCAAACCCGCAGTGAGGAGCTGCTGCGCGGCTTCTGTTTATGCAACAATGCAACCGTGCAGAAGGAGGAAATTCTTGGAGAGCCTACCGAAGCTGCTTTGCTGGCGTTTTGCGAAGATAACGGTATGCATAAGGATGCAGAGGACCTATCCTATGTGAGAGTGAATGAAATCAGCTTTGATTCCACGCGTAAGCTCATGACAACGATTCATCAGCACGGCAAAGAGTACGTGGCATTCACCAAGGGTGCCTTGGAAAAGGTGCTGGACCTATGTACACAGGTGCGCATGGATGGCACAACCGTGCGTATGAGCAGCTATGAGAAAAACCGCATACTGGAAGCAAGCAAAAAGGTCAGCAGCGATGCACAGCGTGTTCTTGCTCTGGCTGTTCGTACGCTGAAAAGTCCGCATGAAAGTGCTGTGGAAAGCAAAATGACCTTCATCGGCTTTGCCGGCTTAATCGATCCACCTCGCGAGGAGGTGCGGGATTCCATCAGGCTGTGCCACAAGGCAGGTATTCAGGTTGTTATGATTACGGGTGATCATCCGCTCACTGCCTTTGCCATTGCCCGCAATCTGGGAATCGCCAAACATGAACAGCAGGTGATTACCGGAAAAGAGCTGGATGAAATGAATGAGGAAGCATTGGCACAGCATGTACAGAGCTATTGCGTATATGCCCGGGTAACACCGGAGCATAAGGTTCGTATCGTCAATGCATTTAAAAAGCATCAGCTTGTCGTTGCCATGTCAGGAGACGGCGTGAATGATGCACCGAGTTTGAAAAATGCAGATATCGGTATCGCTATGGGAAAAACAGGAACCGATGTATGCAAGCAGGCCTCTGATATGATTCTTGCGGATGATAACTTCGCAACGATTGTCGAGGCAGTGGAGCAGGGAAGAAATATTTATCTGAATATTCAGAAGGCAGTGCTTTATCTTCTAAGCTGCAATCTTGGTGAAATCATGTCGCTGTTTCTTGCTATTGTCTTTATGCCGCATGTGGTCTCCACCTTATCTGCCATACAGATTCTATGGGTCAATCTGGTGACGGATGCCTTTCCGGCTCTGGCACTAGGCGTGGATCCGATGGATAAATTCATCATGGAAGAAAAACCGCGGGATCGCCAAGAGAGTCTGTTTGCGCACGGCGGTATGATATTCACGATTATGAACGGTATGTTCATCGGTACGATTACCCTGGTTGCGTTCCGTAACGGTCTGGATGTCAGTCCTGCCAAGGCACAGACCATGGCCTTCATGGTATTATCGATTTCTCAGCTGTTTCATGCATTGAATCTGCGTTCCCGTACGCATTCCATACGGGAGGTTGGAATCATGCAGAACAAATGGCTGATTCTGACGATGGTGTTTGGTATCACATTGCAGATTGCGGTATGCCAGCTGCCAATCTTCAATATGCTGCTGAAAACTGTTCCACTGGATTTGACCTCCTGGACAATGGTTCTCGGCATGTCCTTCAGTATTATCCTTATCAATGAAATCAGCAAGTGGATAGCCAAAGAGAGGTAGCATGTTTGCCCCGAAATATGGTATACTACTCCTGTTGACCATTGGCAGGTACATATGACTCTGGTCCTGTGTGCCTGCTTTTTCTATGGTCTTTTTGAAAAGGAGTAGATGTATGAAGCATTTTGAAGAACATGTCGAGGACATTTCTCTCATTCTGGACGAAGAGGAATGCTCGGATACAAAGCAAACAGATATGATTCTGGATGTCGGGGATCGTCCACCGCTGCTGCAATGGCTGTTTCTGAGCTTTCAGCACGTATTTGCAATGTTTGGGGCAACAATCCTGGTACCGACGCTGACAGGCTTGCCTGTTTCGGTAGCACTTTTTGCAAGCGGTGTGGGAACGCTGATTTATACGTTTGTGACTAAGCGCAAGGTTCCGGTATATCTGGGAAGCTCCTTCGCCTATATCAGCGCAGTGGTAATCGCAATCAAGGCGATGGGTGGCAGCGTGGATGCTGCACAGACCGGGCTGATGCTGGTTGGTGTGATCTATGTAGTCGTTGCATTGATCGTACGCGTTATCGGAAAGGAATGGATCGATAAGCTGCTGCCGCCAATCGTTATCGGCCCAATGATCGCGGTAATCGGATTGGGGCTTGCGGCGAATGCTGTCGGTAATGCCCAATTCATAAAGGATGGGGATCCCCGTGCCATGATCGTCGCAATCGTCACCTTTTTGATTGCGGCCTTGATTTCCACAAAGGCGAAGGGGTTTTTCAAAATAATCCCGTTTCTGATTGCCATTCTCGGTGGCTACGTGTTATCCCTATGTCTGGGACTGGTTGATTTTCAGGCGGTCGTGGATGCCAAATGGCTGTCCTTTCCTGATTTTATCCTGCCCTTTAAAGTTGGAAATTTCCGCACCTATAACTTGTATTTTGGTCCGGAAACGCTTGCGATTCTGCCGGTTGCACTGGTTACGATTTCTGAGCATATCGGAGATCATACGGTACTTGGGAAAATCTGTGGACGCAATTTCCTAAAGGACCCGGGCTTGGAGCGTACACTGATGGGGGATGGAATCGCAACCGCGGTTTCTGCCTTCCTTGGAGGTCCGGCGAATACGACCTACGGAGAGAATACCGGTGTGATCGGTATGACAAAAATAAGCAGTGTTTATGTGACAGGCGGGGCTGCCTGTATCGCGATTCTGCTGTCCTGCGTTGGTAAGATTTCCGCCTTTATCTCAACGATCCCTGCCTGCGTATTGGGTGGTATGAGTATTCTTTTATACGGGGTCATTGCCAGCAACGGCCTGCGTGTCCTTGTCGATAATAAAATTGATTTTGGAAAGCAGCGCAATCTGGTTATCGCCTCTGCCATGCTCGTCATCGGTCTTGGCGGTGCCATACTTCCTGTGGGAAGCTTCATGACCCTTTCGGGAACCGCATTATCTGCGCTTGTCGGTATCATCTTGAATCTGATTCTGCCAAAAGCGTCTTAATTCTTGAGAACAACCAAGCAGTATATGAAAGAAGATGAATTCCTGAACATACGGGATTTATCTTTTTTTCATACAATGCATAAACCTAATAAAAATTCTTATTTAGGATACAGATATAACATGAATTACGCTATAATTATGCTATGGACGAGGAAATAAAAAAGGCTTTGACACCAAAGGAAGCAAAAAAAGAGAAGATGAGAAGAAAACGGCAGTTGCGAAAGGAACGGGAAATACGAAAATTTTGCAAAGACACGGCAAACGAGGAGCTGCTGTTTCGCTTCATGAAAGCATATTCCATGAATGAAAGCATGGCGCTGAAGACACTGAATGAGTACCATATTGAAATAACCCGGCAACAGATTGCGTACGCAAGGAAAAAGAAGAAGGAAATTCAGGCAAGCAACAAAAGGAAGAGAATGCTAAAGAAAGAGCGAAAGCAACGGTTATTGCAGGAGAGGGAATACCAGGCATATAAAGCGGATGTCTGTTTGCGTTTCATAGAGACGGGGCAGATCGATACACTGGAGGAATCTGAGATTATCAGGGAAGAATTTTTTTAAAGGAGAAGAGAATGCAGTTTAAACGAATTTATGTGGAAATAACGAATACATGCAATCTGTCCTGCAGCTTCTGCATACAAAATCAAAGAAAGCCCCGCAGGATGTCAGTTGCGGAATTTTCACATGTCATCAGAGAAATCAAGCCATATACCAAGCACGTGTATCTTCATGTGCTGGGAGAACCACTTTCCCATCCGGATCTGGGGGCGTTTTTACAGATTTGTGATGAGCAGGGAATGCAGGTAAATCTGACAACGAACGGCACCCTGCTGAAAACATGCCGGGATGTTCTCATGAACAGCAGACTGCGGCAGGTCAATGTATCTTTGCATAGCTTTCCCGAGCATGAACAGCCGCAATATCTGAAGCATGTCTTCTCTGTGTGTGAGGAGCTTGCCCAGCGTGGTGTACATATCAGCTATCGCTTGTGGAGTGTACAAAATGGCAGGCTGTCCGATGAAAGCACAAGGCTTCTTCAGCAGCTGGCACAGCATTATCACATACCGCATCCGCAGGAATTTGAAAAGCGTATGCGTCTGGATGTGGGAGACCATCTGCATCTAAATATGGAATCGGTGTTTCAATGGCCGTCCTTGCAGCATCCGTATGTATCCGATTACGGGCGATGTCTTGGGATGATGCAGATGTGTGCGATTCTGAGTGATGGAACTGTTGTACCCTGCTGTCTGGATTCCAAAGGAGATACAGCACTGGGAAATATATTTACACAGTCGTTTTCCTCTATACTTTGCAGTGAGCGCGTTATACAGATGAAAGCGGGCTTTGCACAGCATAAAGTCGTGGAGGAGCTGTGTAAGCATTGCAGCTACCGGCTGCGCTTCACAGAAAAAAAGAGAGTAGAAAAAAGTGTATGAAAGAAGAAAGTATTAGAGAATTCTCATTTTTTCAACAGTATGTCACGGAATTGAGCGAGTCGGGTATTGCGATGAAGGCTGCAGAAGCTTGCATAATGAAGGAGCTGCTGGAAGCGGATAAACAGCTTCCGGAATGAGAGCTTTTGACCAATTCTTCGTTTGTGGAATTCATTATGATGAACATTGTTAAAGATGTAGCACATGAGGAAAAGGACATCCCCCTTTCCTGAGTAATGGAAACCATAGAGGAGCTGGCGTCTACAAACACCGAAGAAGAAGCGCTTCCGTTGATTACAGAATTTGTTATGAATCTTAGAAGGCTTGTAAAGAAAAAGAGAACACGGAATATCCGCAAGCTTACAACTACAGATAGAAACTATCATGAGATTGAAAATCTGCTGAGTGAATTGGATCTGCATTTGATGAATGCAAGTTCCTATCCATGGTCACAGGCCCTGCTTGTGGATATTTTGAGAAATGTGGATCTGGATTCAATAACGAAAGGAAATTATGAACGCGCCTATGCGGATATTTAGGAAATGCGTGAGGAACAGGAAGCCTGTGATGCCTGTTATAATCGTTTAATAAAACACTATTCTGAAGATGCCAACATCTTATATGGATGGCTTTCTCAAACGTGGATGCGCAAGGACTATGATGCCTGCTATGATATGATCAAACGTGGGCTACAGCTGCTGGATAGCTTTTTTCAGGAGATGTTTTTGGATATTGCACGGGATATCGCAGAACAAACCGGTGATGACAGTGCCTATGTGCAATGGAAAAAGCAATATGGGAAGAAGAATATATATAAACAAAATTTGACGGGTACCCAGGGAAATAAAATACAGCTGCCACTGGATATCCGCGCCTATACGGACGCAAAGCCCAATCAACCGTGTCCCTGCGGTAGCGGGAAGAAATTCAAGGCGTGCTGTAAAAAAATACCGGATAAAACAGAGGCATAGGGTGTATGAATATACTTGTAGGAACAACCAACAGAAACAAGGTACAATCTGTACAGCGTTATCTGCAGGCATATGACGTGCATCTTGTGACACCACAGGATTTACAGCTTCATGTAAGGATTGAAGAGGATGGTGCGACACCGATTGAAAATGCAAAGATCAAGGCACTTGCCTATTATCGCTCTGCCCGTATACCGACCGTTGCTTTCGACAGTGGTCTGTATTTCCTCGATTTGAAAGAGGATGACCCGCTGCAGCCGAAAACATACGTTCGTCGTGTACAGGGGAGAGAATTAAACGATGAGGAAATGATCAGCTATTATTGCGGAATAGCCGCAGACTTCGGGGGACGCCTGCTTTCCGCCTACCGTAACGGGGTTTGCGTTGTGTACGATGAACAGCACATTTATACGTATATGGAGGATATGGAAACGGCAAGAGACTTCGCCTTTTATCTCTGCGACACGCCGCATGAACAGCGTACACCGGGATGGCCGCTTGATTCTATTTCTATCGATGCAAAAACGATGAAGTATTTTCATGATATGGCGGATGCAGAGTATGCAACTGCAGGGGAGGATGAAAAACGACTTTCCTCGTATAGAAATATGCTGGTATTTTATCGTAGGGCATTCCATCTGGAAGAGACATCCTAACACCTGTTTTCCCAAGGGAAGGCTGTTTATCACATCAGAAAAAGGAAATTGTTCATCCTTTTTGCTTTCCGGTTATAAAGAATACCAGATTCATGATATAATAACACTCGAAAAAGGATGCGTGGACATGGAATTAAAAGCATTGCGTATATCAGAAAAAAAGGCAGAGGTTCTTCATAGTATGCAGATTATGCAGGCAGAGGATCTTTTAACCTGTTATCCGTTTCGGTATGAAAATCTGGAGGCAAAGCCCCGGGATACATGGGAAAAGGAAGACAGGATTATCCTTGAAGCTGTTATTGTAAACCGGGCAAGGGTGATCCGCTTCAAGGGAAAACAGAGTGTTACCCGCTTTAAGGTAATGCTGGAGGATGAGGAATTTGATGTTTCTCTGTTTAACCGTCCCTGGGTATCGGCCTTTACCATAGGGAAAATGATTACCATTATCGGAAAATATGATGGCGGTAGCCGGATCACTGCGCTGCAGTATAATTTTAAGCCGATGCGGGCACAGCTGGGGATTCATCCGGTATATAATGTTCGCGAGGGCATTACCCAGAAGGAGCTTGTTCGCTATATCGATAAGGCATGGCAGGCTTTGCAGGATCAGATTCCAGATGTGATTCCAAAGCCGTATCTGGAGAAGTATCGTCTGATCCCCAGAAGGCAGGCTTTGTATTTCATTCATCACCCAGCCAGTATGGAGGCGGTGAAGCAGAGTTTACGTCATTTGAAATATGAGGAATTTCTGAAATTCCAGCTAAGTATGCAGGCATTAAAGGCAAGGGATACAGAAATGGTCCAAGGGAGTGCCAAACAGTTTTCGATGGAGGACGTCATGGATTTAAAGCATGCCCTGAGCTTTAACCTGACCGATGACCAGAACAAGGTCATTGAGGAGATCTTACAGGATCTATCCAGTGACAAGGTGATGTATCGCATGGTACAGGGGGATGTCGGCTGTGGAAAGACGATGGTGGCGGCCTTTGGATTATATGCCTGTGTTTTAGCACATAAGCAGGCGGTCTTCATGGCACCCACGGAAATTCTTGCCAAGCAGCATCTCGCAAATCTGCAGCGATTGTTTGCGGACTTTGATATCACCGTTGACGTACTGTATTCCAGTCTGAAGCCGGTACAGAAGCGGGCGGTGCTGGAGCGATTGAAGCATAATGAAATCGATATTCTCGTTGGTACGCACGCACTGTTTCAGGATGATGTGGAATACTACGATTTGGGCATGGTGGTAGCGGATGAGCAGCACCGTTTCGGTGTTGCCCAGCGAAAGAGAATGCTGGAAAAGGGAGAGAAGGTTGATTTTCTGTTGATGAGTGCGACGCCGATTCCCCGTACACTGGCGATTTCTCTATATGGCGATATGGATGTGTCTACGATTCAGGAGCTGCCCAAGGGACGCTCTGCGGTAACGACAAAGCTGATTTCCAGCCGCTCGATGAGCCCAATTCTGGAAACCGTGCTGGAAAAAATAGACGAGGGAGATCAGTGCTATGTGGTCTGCCCAGCGATTGAGAAAAATGAGGATATGGATATGCGCAATGTGACGGATATCTATGAGGGGATGTGCGCATCTTTGGGACGGCGGTATCGCATTGCCCTGCTGCATGGAAAAATGAATACACAGGAGAAGGATGATGTCATGGAGCGCTTCCTGCGCAAGGAAGTCGATATTCTGGTTTCCACAACGGTGATTGAGGTTGGTGTGGATGTAAAGGATGCCAATATCATGGTGATTTACGATGCACACCGCTTCGGACTCTCACAGATACATCAGCTGCGCGGCAGAGTCGGAAGAGGAACGCGTCCCGGGTATTGTTATTTGTTAAGCAGTACAAAGGATCCGGATTCCCTGCAGCGCTTAAAAATCTGTGAACAGACAAGAGACGGCTTTGCGATAGCCCGTGCGGACCTGCAGCTCAGAGGCCCCGGCGATATTCTGGGAACCAGACAAAGTGGTGTTCCGGGCTTTATTCTGGGCGATGTGATTCAGGATGCCAATATTCTGGAGGTTGCGCGTGCAGATGCTGCGGAAATTCTTGCTCATCTGGATACAATCGGCTATGAAGAGATAAAAATGTATGTCGAGCATACAGTTGGGAGTGCGACATACCTCGATTAGTGGTATAATATACAGGAAAATAAGAGGAGATACTACGTAATGGATACAATATTTGAATGGTTAAAGGAGCGCAATATCGCGTATTCCGATAAGAAGCTGATTACACAGGCACTTGTGCATTCTTCCTATGTGAATGAGCATAAGTCCTATGCACATGATAATGAGCGTCTGGAGTTTATGGGGGATGCTGTATTGCAGCTGTGGACAACAAAGAAGCTGTTTCTGCTGGAGCCGGAGCTGAGCGAAGGGCAGATGACGACACTTCGTGCACAGCTTGTCTGCGAGGAGGCACTGGCGGAATACAACCGGCAGCTGGGTCTTGGGAAATATCTGATGCTTGGCGTTGGTGAGGAAAAGACAGGCGGAAGACAGCGGGATTCCATTCTGGCGGATATGTTTGAGGCACTGCTTGGTGCAGTGTTCCTGGATCAGGGGATGGAGGCAATCAACATCATTTTATCTGCGGTCGTTACGCCTGCCATCAGTCGCCCGAAGAGTGAAAAGGTGATTGATTATAAGACGAAGCTGCAGGAATACATACAGTCGGATTCCCGCAAGACCGTGCATTATGAAACCGTAAATGTTTCCGGTCCGAGCAACAAGCCGGAATTTGAGGTTATCGTCATGCTGGACGATATCAATCTGGGACGTGGTAAGGGCTTCTCAAAGAAGCGGGCGGAACAGATGGCGGCCAAGGATGCCTTTGAAAAAATGGTGAAATAGCAGGTAAGAGCCTATTTCATCTTGCTATCTGTAAGCGTCATTTTAAACAGGCTCTTTTTCCAGGACTCTATGTCTGCAGTTCAAATAAAATCAGAAACGCAAAGAGACACTTTTCGTCAGTATAAACGAAAGCCATGTGCTGTTATAGATATGGCTTTTTTTACTGTCAGGAGTGCGGACTCTGAAATGCTGAGAAGCAGGATCATTGAAGAAATTTACGGATTGAAG
>ERZ781275.904-NODE-904-length-26127-cov-27.637734_pt1 | contig 26127 bp, 20 predicted proteins | sample MGYA00375853_ERZ781275 | MGnify/ENA primary metagenome ERZ781275 (study PRJEB29790, sample SAMN03653691) | human gut metagenome | host: Homo sapiens | place: USA: Dallas, Texas | collected 2012-07-23 | study: EMG produced TPA metagenomics assembly of the Gut...
TACCCATCACGTTGGTCTGAGCGAAAGTGAATGGATCCTTGATACTTCTATCTACATGGCTCTCGGCAGCGAGATGGATGATGCCATCCACCTTGTAGTCCTGCATCAGCTTCAGCATCAGGTCGAAATCACAGATATCACCCTTAACGAAAGTATAGTTAGGCTTGTCCTCGATGTCCTTGAGGTTAGCCAGATTGCCTGCGTAAGTCAACTTGTCAAGGTTGATGATGTGATACTCAGGATATTTGTTCACGAAAAGCCTTACTACGTGTGAGCCGATGAAACCAGCACCGCCCGTGATAATGATATTCTTCATTCTAATCAATGTATATATTCGAACACAAATTACACGAATCATTCAGGAGAAACTATAACCTCTATATTCGTGTTATTCGTAAGATTCGTGTTCAAAAAAATTAATATTCTAAATTCTTTTTTAATGTTTGATCTTTCTCTTCAAGAATTGAAAGGAGATATTTGCCATAGTCGTTCTTCAACATGGGCTGAGCATTCTCACGCAACGTATCACTATCTATCCAACCTTGGCGATAAGCAATACCATCCAAGCAAGCAACCTTCAAGCCCTGGCGCTTCTCCAAGACTTCGATAAAGGTAGATGCCTCAGAAAGGGAATCATGGGTTCCTGTATCAAGCCAGGCGAATCCTCTTGCCATGGTCTGTACCTTCAGCTGCTTATCCTTCAGGAACTCCTGGTTTACTGTTGTGATTTCCAACTCACCACGAGCAGAAGGCTTAATATGCTTGGCTACTTCCACTACCTTGTTAGGATAGAAGTACAAGCCTACCACGGCATAGTTGCTCTTTGGATGTTCTGGCTTCTCCCCGATGATATCAGGATCTCAGGGATACCTGCCAACATCAGAACCGAGATAGGATAATAAATCATCGGTTTATCAAAGATAGGAATCTTTCAATTATTCCCCATCATACGATACGGAAAAGGTGCCCCCTGACACGCTTTAACAGAAACGGATGACGGAGATAGAAGCAATACCTTGGTACCAATTGCACCGATACGCATGATACCGACACAGCGTTATCGTCAATATACTCTTTATGCTTTATGTCCTTTGCTGATAACAAAGTCAAGTTCTTCAAAGAGGGTATCGATGGTTTTAAAAGCCCATTCCTGTACTCTTGTTTCGTCCCAGCTCTTTTCATATGGGGCTGAAGCAATATTATAGTCCATTGCCAGATGCATATCAGCAATGTCTATCTTTTCAGATTTCGCATCCGTATCCAAAGTATTCAGAAAACTGCCTTGTAATGTTTCCTCAAATTTTTTAGGCTGTTCTTTTTCCTTCATACCACTTTGAGAATAAGGATGAAAATGCCAATGAGGTTGAGGATGCGGCATATCATCTTTAGGCTCTTCTGTCCATTCTGCTCTAAACAACAACCTTTCCATATCAAATACCTGAAAAGAAACACTCGATACAGCAGACTTTTTCTTCTTCCCCATGTTTGTATATCCGATAGATGCATACAAGTTGAAGCCTTCTCGAATGGCTACTATCGGAACATATTTGCCATGAGTGCCTACCATTTGGAATGTAGCGGAACTGGCATTGTAGTCCCTAAGAGTGTAGGAAATAGAATTACTACCATATGCCTCTTCCATATTCAAATTTCCAGATTGCCCGATTCTCACTTTTAGTTTTTGTAGAACACCTCTAACAAGAGTTGGTGTATTTTGTTTAGCAGCCATAGAGTCCCCTTACCAAGTGTTCACATTTGTAATAGTCAAATCTAACTCCATTAGCTATTTTCTTGCCATATCCAATCAATAGTTGCAACGTATAGTCCTCATTATCCGAGAATCTTGGCAATGGAATCTGATCAACAAACTTCTTTTCCAAGTTAAACCAAATTCCGCCAGCCAATTGCTTGGAATATATTGCTAACAGAGTGTTATAATACTCGGATGATAATATGGCAAGATAAGCATAGAGATTATCAATAGGCATTTGCTCGTCTTTGGGCAGCCACGCCAATCCTCTTTCTACGACAAATCGCCCTGATTCATCTATAGAGTAATTAGATGAGTTACCAAATTCAGCTGAAACCAATTTTAACTCCGGTGTATATTGCCAAGAACCAGGACGTGTCAATGCCCACCATTCCCTGATGCCACTAGCACGAGAGGCCAAGGATTCCTTTGAACCTACTATTTTCCGATAATACGTAGGAACTTTATTCTCGAGTTGTTCCTCGCTAAGAATGTTAAGTCCATTTTCACCATATGGAAAGAATACGTATGACTCCTCTTGAAGAACATTGTTTTGCAAGCTACCACTGTCAACGGACGGTCTAAAGAAAGATTGTTCCTCTTCTCCCATAGCCAAGAGCTCTTGTTTCTTTATCTTGAACAGACTGTTGTTTCCTGTACGACAGCCCTGTCTTACGTTAAAGACATCCTTAACGCGCTCCATAGCACCACAAGCGAGCAAACCGTCCAATGTCTTTTTTACCTGCATCTCTTTATAAGACAGAGGCATCCAAACTTCATTGTTAAAAACACTTTTAGCATCTTGTTGATAGATGCTAACATCCTCCATGTTCAACGGAATGGCAGCCCCATAATCTATCATACGCAACTTTCGCAAGGCATCGGGTACAAGCTTTCCTTTATTGTCTGTCCACAACATGGTTATGCTCCCATCAAAATCTGCTCTAACTTTTGCCATTACGACACATACATCCACGAATGCTCTTTGGAAAACGAAACTTCCCAAACGACCAATATAAAAAGGTGTTGCTTTTTCCTTGGAAATCTTTCTAAGCTCTTTTGTTGAATCGTTTATCAAGAAAGAGGTCGGCATTACACATCCGATGACACCACTCTCTTTCAATGCATTTACCGCTTTCAAATAGAACACGCCAGAAAGATTTGGCTTTCCTTTTGGCATCAATTCCTTTACGGACTCTCGCTGTTCATCGTTCAACTGTTCCCAGGAACTATACGGAGGGTTCATGAAAACGATGTCCACGTTAGGCCAATTGCATACTATAGAATCATGTTCCTCTATATGTAACTCCAAGCTATTATTCCACTCTTCTTTCTCAAAGTGGAGTACAAAATTAGCTATATTGATAGCTATGGAAGACACATCCCATCCGTAAACTTTCACCTTGCCCGTAAATCCAATGGTCTTCAGTTGGCGCAATGCTTCAACCAAGAACTCACCAGAACCACAGGCTGGATCCAAAATGGATATTTCCTCCTTGTCTTCAATATGGCTTTCTTTTATAACCTTCTCGACTATAGAACGTGCCAAATAGGTTGGTGTATAGAACGCTCCCAATTTCTGAGGGTCATAGGCATACTTGATGTCATAATTAGTAAACAAGCTCAACTGAGGATTGAATTTCGCAATATAGTTTGCCTCTTCAAAAAGTTGACCGGCTGCATGACGTAAAAGTAATGATATATTAGGCAGAAAGCCATTCATACCTTCTCTCAGATGTTGCAGATGCTCTTCCATAGTAGTAAGTTTACCCACTATGTCAAGAGTGTTGGCTGGCAATCCTAAGGATACAAGGCTATCGTTACCGATATTGCCGTTGTCCTTGATGAAAGCCAGCATATATAACAGTGCAGTCATTGAACTCTCTGCGCTATTCTCTTCACGAAACCAATTTCTGATACCACGAAATTCTTTCATGACAAAGGGAACAATGCCTTCAATGTTAGGCACGTCCTGTTTTGGAGAAATGTACTGATAGAATTTCTCCATGTTATTCAGTACAAGGCTTTTTGAAATACGCTCAGGCGAAACATTCCCCACCCGATACAGCATAACATCATCTCCTGCCACACGTATATAATTACGCATATTTGATGACCAAGCTTGCTGTTTGTAAGCATCAGCATCCATATCTTGATTTTCAGAATAGTCAAGACAGAAATTGTTGATGTCACCATCTAACATTGCATATTTAAGAACACCAGCATTTTGACAGTGAAGCAGGTTCACTGGCAAAACACCTGTTTGCTTAACCCAAAGAGATATATGTTCGTTCATTATTGTTATATGTATAGTTCCTTGCAAAGATAATATAAATCATCGAAAAGACATGTAAACCAACGATAATCTTAACTTATATTAAGGTTGCAAACGTCACTTCAACCCCTTCCTGTCATTATCCTCGAACCAGTCAGCAAGAGCTTCCTCGAAGCTCCACTTAAACTGATAACCGCAGTTCTTCAATTTCTCACCACAGATATTAGTAGAAATCTGGAGCTTCTTCACTCTCGCAGGACAGATACCCATTGGCGAGCCAAGAAGCATGGCAGCTCTAGCCATAGGCATGATAACCCAGTTAGGAATATCAGGTACAAACTGAGTCAGGCCTGTAACCTTCTTCATTGCCTCCACGATATGCTGAATAGTATAAGCAGGCTCGAAGCAACAGTTATAAATCTCCACGCCCTTAGCAGACTTCACGTCTGCCCCATTCGTGTTATTCGAGTTATTCGTGTTCACCCCTTCTTCCACCTTCCATAGCATGAAGCGAACCAATTCCTTTACATAGATACAAGCCTTGATGGTATCCTTTCTGCCAGGATACGCAAACTTATGACCACGGATAGCCCAATACAATCTGGTGAAGTTACCATTCTCACCCTTTCCGAATACTACACCAGGGCGAACGATAGTGAGCTGGCGATGAGCAGCATCTCCATTCTGCCACTTCTCATGAATCTTCTCAGCCACCAACTTAGAGATACCGTATGCAGTATTAGGAGTTGGCAAAGTAGTCTCCTTCTTCAACTCCTCAGCAGCTCCGTATGGTGCGATACTTGAAGTAAACACAATCTTCTTGATATTCCACTTCTCAGCAAAAGCCACCACATTCTCTGCACCACGTATATTCGTCTCAAAATACTCATGATCCTCATGACCAGGAGTACGATGCACGGCAGCAAAATTGAAGATAACATCATCCTCTGTAGGAGTAAATGGCAAGTTCTCGATAGGCTTGCGGATGTCATACTCGATGAAAGTTGACTGCAACTTCTCACCATCACGCAAAGCAGGCTTGTAATCCTTCACTACTGGATTAGGAGTACCAGGCTTAACGATGTCAAGGTTATATACTTGGGCGTTAGGATAACGCTCCTTAATCAAATTTGTAAGATGGGTACCGATGAAACCGGTACCACCAGTGATAATATAGTTCATAAAACTATGTTTTATAGATTATTGGCTGCACTCGGCAAAATCAAGCGAGCTTGTTTTGCTCTCGTTTGCACAATAATTCATTTGTATTTATCGGTTATAAATTTCTGTATAAATGTCTTCCAATGCCTTGATACGATTATCAATAAAGAAATCAGACTCAAAGTAAGAACGGGAGTTCTTCTCCATTTCTTTACGCTTCTCATCATTCTCTATCAAGTCATTCATCTTTTCAACAAAGACCTCTTCCTTCAATGGCAACAGATAACCATTATTGCCATCTTTCACACAATCCTTGTTACCAAGCACATCACTCGCCACAATCGCCTTACCCAAAGACATTGCTTCTATCACAGAAATAGGAAGACCCTCATAGAGCGAAGTCATGAAGTAGAGCAAACTTCCCTTCACATACTTCAAAGTCTCCTCGTGACTTAGCCAAGGTAAGAGATAGAAGGTATCATCCATATCATACTGATGAATGAGCTTCTTCATATCTTCCAACATAGGAGAATAGAAGCCAACACCTAGCAGATAGAATTTTATATCAGGATGCTTTAGATGGATACCATAAGCAACTTCTACCATGAACAAAGGGTTCTTCTGATAAGAAGGCCGTCCGATAGAAGTGATGTAACGCTCGCCTACTTTTGGGACAGGCAAATCTGATGCCTCAATCTTATCAGAAGAAATCTGTGGAAGACTATCCGGCACAGCATTATTCCAAGCAAAAGCTTTTTTTTCTTTGAAACCAATTACCTTAATACCCAATTCTCTTTCAGAACCAGAACAGGCAAGAAGGTAGGAGTTCAGCTTTGCAATCTTCTCTAACAGAAGAAACACCTGCTTTTTCTTGGCAGATTCAGCCGAAAGAAAAGAAAATGCATGAGCCGTATAAACAACCTTAGTCCCTGTAAAGAAAGCAGCAAATCTTCCGATTACGCCGCCCTTTGCACTATGACAATGCACCAAGTCAGGCTTTTCCTTCTTAATGATCTTGATAGCCTGCATCACCGCCTTCATATCCTTTACTGGATTCAAGGCACGATACATATCTATACTATACGTCTTAACCTGCTTACCATGTCGCATATAAGGCTTGCTGTTATCATCCGCACCATTAACGATAACGAACTCAAACTTGTCACTAGCCAAAGCCACAGTATTGCGAACATAAGTATCTATGCCACTTTTTAGATTTCCAATATGTAATATTTTCATAAAGATTATTCTGCTATTGTTACGACATACATACCAGTAGGCAGTAATCCATCATAAATTTCAACCCACAATAAAGAATCAAATTTCCGAATACAAAACGGAGTCATTGCATCATTGTCAGTCAAAAAGAGTCTATTATCCTTAAGGTAGAACTCATCATTGTCTGTAATTTTACCTTTATTAATTTTAATAGAGTATTCTGCTACATTTGAAGAATATTCTATTTTCACCTCATGTTTTTTGGGAAAATATGTTAGAGTATAATCTCCAACGGAAATAACCTGCTTATTTTCACTGAATTTTACATTTGCCGGATAAGAAGGACAATTAATTTTAGGTACATCTGCATGCTCCTGTTGTTGAACATCTTTCTTACCATCAAACACTGTAAAATCTAGTTCCATTGCAACTTTAAACAACTTATTCCATTCCTCTTGGCTAACTTCTGCAACCTCAGGAATTTGTTCAGAACCTAAAGACAATTCCACTCTTTTTTCATGAGCTTCATCACTATGTTGAGAAGAATTAGTAACTATAGCCAGCTTTTCCTTACAAGCTATCCAACGTACATCAAACTCACGTCTTAACTTAGGACTATTCACCATTTCACGAATGGTACTATAGTACTTCAAAGCATCAACAATTTTAGTTCTATGCTCGATAATTTTACCCAGTTCTATAAAAACAAGCGGAGCCAATTGTTTTCTGTCAAATTGTTTGTATTCAGACAATGTCTCCTCGAGTTTCGTCTTTGAACTGCCAAACCACAAATCCAACTTTTTCTGAAAAGCTTTTGTTTTGAATTCTTGGATGTTTTTTATCGCTTTAATAAAAACCACCGTATCAGAATCAACAAAGTTTTCTACAGAAGCCTTCCAAGTACTAATGTCACCATAACGAATCATGAATAAAGCATCCAGAGACTGCAAATAAGGTAAAACCAAATGGCGTTTTTTGATTATCTCTTTAAAATCTGCATATTCATTAAGACTGCCAATATGATTTACCATAAAAGGTAGCATTTTATTAAACAATAAATCCGACGAATTCAAATCTTGTTTTAATGCCGAACAAAGAATAACAAGTTGATTTTCATTCAAATCATTTTTACCATAATTCTTCCAATCGGTAAGAAGCAAATTACCCCAATCTGGATTTCCCATTCTTGGTGCATATTCGATATTTTCCGGAAAAGAAGTAATATTATACTTAGCATTATAATATTCTTTTGGATAAGGAGGAGTAGACATCTCCCATAATTTAATGGCACCAGCCAATTCTTTATTATTAAATGCAACAAGAGCCAATGGAGATAAATCTACCTTGATATTGATCTTGCCAAGTTCTTCTTTCAAATTATTTATATTATCCAAATTCTTGTCTATAGACAAATTATGTCCATATGATATATGTTTGACTGCAACATTTACAATCTTTTGCCAAGAATTCAACAAGAAATTAGCTTTATCCTTTGAAGAAAGACAATTTGCAAGTACCTCCTTCAAATCATCAACAACCATTGCCCCCATAGCAATCATACAAGTTTGTTGACGAATATCATTTACATGCCCGTTAAGTTTTATAATCTCTTTAACTATTTCATCAGTATTCTTGTTTTCAGCTAATTCTTCCCAGTAATTATCTAAAGCTTTATCAGCTTGTTTTGCTTTAACAAAGAAATCAGCAGCAGCCATTCGTTTACCTTCAAAAACAAAAGCCCATGCCATGCATTCCGCATATTTTTCCTTACTGTTTCTTTCTTTGTATCGACATGCTACCATACGCATCATACTAGCATCGGAACGTAAGAGAGCATTATTCTTCATTTTATCAAGTTCTTCAAAGACATCACGAACTTTGAGTTGCGCAAAAGAAATTTCTTCAGCAGGATGAGCATTTATCCAACCTAAATTTCCATCATCTTCCCAAGCATTTTTCTTGGTGTCTAAACTTTCTATCATTTTGCTTTGCAAACTCATTATAGCTTTTCTGTTAGCTGAAGTTGAATCATTGAAAGCAAAAGCCCAAAATGAATTCATGGTAAATTCATCCAATATGAAAATACGAGAGGTGGCTCTAGTTACAGCAACATAAGCATTGCAAACCTGGTATTTCAGTTCAATATCCCCCTCAATATCTTCTTTCGGATTAGCAAACCATTCAAGTAATTCTTGCACTTTAAACTTGCAGTTATTACCTTCCGTATTAAAACCATAAATGATTACATTTGCATACTCACAACCTTTGGCCTGACTAGGTGAAAGTATTGTTAAGCCTTGCGGAATACCATTTTCAAAATTAATTTTATCCTTTAATGGTGAGTTCTTGATATAATCTTCTACAGATTCTCCTTCTGCTATTGGAATTATCATATTCACCAAATTGCCAGGAATTGCGTCCCAAATAGTATAATCATTAGGAGAAACACAATAGATAGACGGACCATCAATTGAAAAATGAGGAGTCTGTGGATAAGAAAACTCATTGAGACGAGACGCTCGCAATAGTTGGACACGATTAGCCAATCTTACGATTTGCGCTGTTGAACGGAAATTTTCATTAAACTCTATCGGTCTCGGCAATTTACTCTCATCTTTCTTATCTCCCAATCCCGTCATCTCAAAAATGCTGTTGACAAAATAACTACGCAATGAGTCCCAACTAAATCCCGTAGGGTTTAATGTTTGGAATTCATCTCCAGCAAAGACAAACGGCAATTTCTTCACATCATCAACATTCTCTATTTTCCTATTAGAGAACAATGAGACTTTTAAGATAAAATCAATTTCTATTCTCGTGAAATCTTGGGCTTCATCACAATAGATTGCAGAAAACTGTTCCTTTGCATAACCTTTTTCCAGACAATATTTAACTAAATCTTGGTCGTCCCAATATTTATCACTGGTTAAATCCTTATACCATTTGTCCCAAACAACATCATATACTTTCTTGAAAGTATCAATACTTACAGTTAAGTAGTTCCTTCCCAATGCCTCATAGTCATCTGGAGTTAAGTAAGAATCATTATTCCAACCCTTTATATAAGTTCTAATGATATGCCAACAGATACTTGGTCCAAAGTTTTTAACGGCATCACGATCTTTCCCGAATCGTTCTGACCATTTTTTCTTAAAAACAGCAAAAGATATGTACTTTTCATCAGAGAACTTTGTTTCCAAGATTTCTTTATCATAATCTTGGATGCACTTTTTCAGTAAGTCTTTAAAGACATAGAACATATTTTTCAATGATGGTTGAATGTCTTTCTTATAACTTACCGAATGCTTCTTCATTATCTCCTTATACACATTATTCTTATCAAATAATGTCTGAGATAATTTCTTTGCATCTTCAATTAAAGTCTTGCTGTATGAAAGATAAACCGGAGGTAGAAGTTGTGGACAATCAAATGCATCCTTATTAAGCTGAAACCTCAATACAATCTCAGCAAACAGATACTGTAAGACTGTTGATTTTCCACTACCAGCTCTACCTGAAATAAACAAAGGATAATTTGGTTCACTATTGGATACCACTGCAACTTGTTCTTCTGTAAGAACAAGATTACTCTTACTGTCTTGTTCCATACGTCTCCACTCATCGTCATCAAGATACAAGAAACTTTGAGGATACCCCCTCATGTAATTTTCAGGTTCTCCTTCTTTGAGAATCTTTTCTATTCTTTCAGTTTCTGTTTTACGAGGTGCTGCTGCAAGAATCCAATTTGAAGATTTATGATAAATAAGGAGAACGCGATCCTTAATACTAATTTCCTCCCAACCATCGTCATCAACCAAATGCTCATATATATGATTTGAAATGGCTTGAGCTGCTTTTGAGAATTCATCAAAAGAATCATTTTCTTCAGTACCAATGATATCATCTATCCATTCCTTTGTTTCGTAAACTGCATCTTTGAAGAGATTACAGTTTATTGACAAAGGTGAAGAAATAAATGAAACTTCATTACCAGAAAGAGGATTTTTCTCTTGATAATCAGTTTTAGATCTGTCCTCGATTATTTTATCATGGAATGAATTCAATTCGTTTTTTTCTTGCGGACTAAGTTCTTTCTTTGCTACATAAGTTGCTTCAGTACCCTGAGTTATTTGAGCAACGTAAACATCATGGCGCATAGCATCACGCAAAACATAAATGCATACACCATCCTTGTAAATCATCTTTTTCCAGATAAAAGTTGGTCTACTATGTTTCCCTGGGAACTTAGACATGATGAAATCATCTCGCAAAATAGAAGATTCACCATAGCCCATTTGTATATCCACATGCGACTTTTCGAATCTTTTCAACAAGTCACAAAAGTCCTTGGCAAACTTTTCCTTAACCCACCAACGACGTTTCTCTTCTGTTACATAATAAAAATATTCCATAACATATAGTTAAAATTTATATTTTTGGCCTTATACTAAAGCTATTTTACTTTACTAGAACTTCACCATAAGACAACTCAACGATTTTTTCGTTTCTTCCTCAACATACTTATCCAATCAATAGATTACATACGTTATTTTGAACATTCCGCAATAAATTTTTGATATCAGCAATGTTTTTTTTCAACCCATTCCCAATTCCCCTACATCTATTTTTTTTACTTGTTTCAAAGACTCCTGATATTCTATTTGATATGTTGCATCTTCAATTTCTACATAGAATAAACTCTCTCTCTTCTTGGCAAGATAAAGAGGAGCAGCCAATTCTACCAACTGTATATCAGTAAAACCATGAATCATAGCCCCATAAATTTTACCTAAAGGTTTATCCGACATCAAAAAACGAAGGCATACTAAAATTCTCACCCATGGAATATCTGTTTGAATGTTATATTCACCATGCAGCCAATTATCTCTGAATAACGAATTAATATCGATATCCAAAAACTCTTTACTACGCCTTACAGATAGTTGATAAATCGCTAATGGAACAGAAATTCTATCATTAGTATTACTAGAAAGACTTTGGTCTAAACTTAAAACTTCTTCTGTTTTGCAGATATCAAAGATTTTTTGCCTAACTTGCCTATGCGCTTCTTCTCTTATAGAATACGAATAGGGCAGGGTATTCAGAAACTTATTCATATACCCATCATAGTTCGCCTCTTTGCCATAGAAATGGTGGAAGAGATGACGGGCTATCTCGTAATCCATTACAAGGATTATCATATCAAAGCCGAACTTGTTACCATTAGAAACCTCCGAATAATAGGGATTATCTACCTGAGAGGACAAAACATTCATAATGCGGAATAGATGAGCAGGATCTATTCTATCCAAATCTTCAATAATCAAAACAGACTTAGCCATCATCTGCTCCAAAGACTTCTGGATAAGACAGGTAAAAGCGTCACATTCACTGATACTACCCATCTTTCCATAGAATCCATTGAGATGATCATCTACTACATGAAGAACATCTTGACTTTTATACTTATCATGAATGGTAGAAGCAAGATCTTTCAAAGCCTCATACCCATCTTTCAATCCTTCTATGGGAATGATTGAAGCAACAAAGTCGCCTAACTTTAACAAAGATTCTTTGTTGCATACCGCATCAAATATCTTATCATACCCCTCTTTAAAGTCATAGATACGATTATCCTTTATGAGTTGAAACAGAATATCACGCTTGATATACTCAATGACATCCCGATTCTCCTCAACCACGTAGTTTACTGGATGGAGAGTGAAGAAATAGTAATCATTCTTCTTTTCATCATAGCTCTTCATGAACTCATTCAGAAAGCAAGACTTACCATCTCCAAACCTAGCAGAGAATATGATTCTGCTCTCATTTTCAAACACCTGCTTGAAGTCTTGAATGTTTTGAGAAATATCAATTGTATCCATTGTTATTGCTAAATCAATTAAACTTTGTCTTTTGAAGAAAAACATTGAGATATCAATAAGTATTCAAGAACATCTTACTTTCTTGTTTTTACTTTATTGAAGAGTTTTTGAACAACTTCAAATCCAATAAAAGATAACAAACAAGCAATTCTTGCTTTCTTTCTTGCTCTATTGTCCATTAATACAGACAAACGAATCTTTTTTATGCGACGTTCAAAATCATTACGATGCGCATACCCATTAGGCATTTGCAACAACAAATGAAAAGCAAAACTAACAATGCGGCAATTATAACTTTTAATGATTGCTTGAAGCTTATCTCTATCCTTATCCATCAGAGACATCAATCGCAAACCACTATCCAACTTATGTGGAGAGAAAGCTGCACCTTCAATACTATTGCTACGAAGTAAATAAAAATAACTCTGCTCGTCATTAAAAACTACCTTATTTGCTTTCAATAAAAGACGATATGTCGTTGGAAGGTCTTCGAACAGTAAACCTTTTGGATAGCGAATACCATCAAATAGGCTAGCCTTATACATTTTTCCCCAAGCAGTAGTATCAAAATGCTCTTGGTAGAACATCTTTTCTGTTGCTTGAAGTCCATCTAAAACCCAATCTTTTGATGATTTTGCACTTGGATTTGGAGATGCTCCTTCGCAAAAAGAGCAGAATGTATTGATACTTACATCTGCGCAATATTTCTCTATCAGATGATAGAGGCCTTCTATATGTGTAGGTGAAATATAATCATCACTATCCACACATACAACATACTCACCTGTCATCACATTCAAAGCCATATTTCTGGCATCTGCCAAACCTCCATTCTGCTTATGGATTACCTTGATGCGACTATCCTTCTTGGCATATTCATCACATATCTCCCCACATCTGTCAGGAGAACCATCATCCACCAACCAAACTTCCAAGTTTTGGTAAGTTTGGTTGAGAATGCTATCTATACATTGAGGTAAATATTGTTCAACGTTGTAACATGGAACAATAACACTTACTAACGGATAATTCATAACCTATCATTAATTTTCAAACTTTTGTAAGCCCAATCATTTCATTACTTTAAAATGTGAAATAACAGCATTGATGACTTTTAGTTGGCATTTATCAAACTTTCTTGCATAAAGAATATCAGGATTTAGAAATAGTTCTTCAAGTTTTTCTATTGGTACTAACTCTGGTGACGAACCATTAAATTTTGCATAGCGCAAGTTTCCCTTTTTCGAGAAGCGGAATTTGCCACCCCATAATAGCATTTGCTTATATAGCTCATCCGCACACACTGTGTATTTAAATACCCCCCTGTACTTCGGATATTCAGATACCAAATATTGCACAGCTTTATATGTTAGACTCGCCCATTCCGAACCATATTTAAATACTAAAGGAGTGTTTCTTAAGCGATTGACATGAATTATTTTTTGCAACAAAAGTAAAGAATGGCGAATAATCTTATATACGACACCATAGCGCATATGTTTTGTGCAAAACCAATAATATTGTAGTCTCTTGATAGCATCAGGATATTCGCTACAATCTAAGAACTCTACATTTTTATTTTCAGACTTGGCAAAATATTCAAGTATATAAGGTGTAGATTTCATAGGCAAATCTTGTGCCGAGATTAAATGTATTCTATCATAATCATTCTTAGAATCAAGAACAGCCTTGAATAAATCCAATTCTGATTCTACCAACGAAATATCACCCCATCTCACATCATGCCTGTTTACAAAATACAAATGTGAATGACTAGGAGAGATAATATCACTCTGCATGATAGAACTCTTAAAATCTAAATGCAGGAATATGTCTATCAAAGGATGATCTAACAAGCTTAATAACGTATTTATTTGTTCTACGTCTTTATGAGCCATGATACAAATTGCATGTTTACACATTTTTTCCTATTTATGAACAATTGTATACTCTATTTTCCAAGCAAAATATCCTGCAATTTTCGAGAACAAGCTTCCAAAGAATAGTTCTTTCTTATAAAATCAATCATACTTGACTTTGAGAAATCTTTGTTCAAACATTTCACTACGGCTATTCCTATTTCATCAATACTATATGGATTGACAAGCTCCGCATGTCCATGCCAATATTCTTTAGGAGCACCCAAGTTCGTCAAGACGACTTCCGCTCCAAAGGCAGCAGCCTCCATAGCTACCATTCCCACACCTTCCAATAGACTTGGCAAGGCAAAAACTTTGCATCGTTTATAATATGAGATTAATTCCTCATTTGATATTCTGCCTACATAATGAATATTTTTAGAATCACCAATTTGATCATCCAACCATTTTTCTTCATCACGACCAACCAAAGTTCCTGCCAAAACAAGTTCAAAGCCATACTTTTTAGCAGCTTCGATTATACGTGGAACATTTTTGTTCTCGGCACTTAATCTACTACAATGGAAACAGAAATTTTCCTTGTTCTCTGGCATCGAATCCGCAACACCGAATCGCAATGACAAAGGTACAATTTTGATTTTTTCACGTCTAATATCACAGCATTCCGACAGATATTCCGTTTCTTGTTCGCTTCTTGTAAGATAAAGATTAGCATCTCTTCCATAAAGATAAAAATCATGGAAACGAGAAGATAGTCCTAAATGTTTTTTTGCGCCCCAATATTTAACAAAGAACTTATATACCTTTTTCGACCATTTTGGGTCAATAATAGGAGCAATCGCTATATTAGGATTAATTTTAGACAATCCTCTTATAAGATTAGGGAACATTTCACCAAAAGACAAAAGAATAATCCAATCATATTTTCTCCAATCATTATCTTCCCAAAAATTAATTAAGTCACATTCGTGCCCCAACAGCTCTAAGCCATCATGCCACATAATTCCTTGTTGTAATACACCACCTCCAATTGACAATGCTGAATTTGTATTAATAATCGCTATTTTCATAAATCGTTAATTATATAATTTGCTATTGTATTTCCCTTAGCTAATGGTAGTTTCCATGAAAGTTTATGAATAACTTGAGAATGATATATCTCATTCCAGGTTTTATCATCAAACTCCAGGTTAAGCATTTTTGTCATTTTACAGACTTCAGGATTATCTACAGGATTCTCATCAATCACATTTCTAAACTCCTCGAATTTATAATAAGCAATAGCTATTGAGTAATCCACTAGAAAATAATCTATCAGGCTATTCTCTTTACTCCAATAATTAAGGAATAAGTTTAAAACATACTTAGCTACAGCATTCTTATGACCTGTACCTATAAAGAAAGCAGACCACATATTTCCCCCATTTACATGCCTTGGGTTATAGGTCTTATTTTTTATACTATAAAATGGAGAGTCATAATGAGGCAAGAAATCAGAAAGAAGAATTGTTGAGTCTATCCAAAATCCACCATACTCACTCAACAATGCCATTCTGAGCAAGTCAGAGAAATGAGTGAGAGTTATCTTACCAGAATGAAGTTTTTTATATATATAATCTGGAAAACTTACATATTCTGATATATTGTTTTTGTCTAAAGTTATCACTTTATGGCTACCAGCATATTTTAATAGATTAGAATATGCTTTCTTAACTATTGGTGGGGCATTCTCAAAACTTTGATGCCAATACACCCATATAGGGCAATCGTCTCTTATGGGTTCTTCCAAGGAGTATCCTTCTGGTAAAGAATCCCCGGCATATCTTTGCAGATAAGTTAATATTTCTTTATGCTTTTGCTCATTACCAATTTGGGTATATGGAGCCAAAGTAAAAGCTGCAGCTTTCACTGGATTGAAGAAATGGCACTTGCAGAACCACTCCTTCTTCAAGGCTAGAACTTTGTTATAAATTCGTAAATAGTTCATATTATAAAACGACTATTTTATTAAAAAACTATGATATTCCTTGTCACTTGCTAATGTAAAGAGTCTTATCAGCATAGCATATCGCTCTGCGCCCAAAACTCTCAATGCGAGTCTCAACATTGGCTTAACGACTTTGTCCTCCAACTTCTTACCTTTATTTTTCTCTTCCTTTGTATAAGAAGCAAAACCAGTCTGCTTGGTACTTGCCTTCAAAAGCAAGCGACTATTCTTCAAAATTTTATAGAATGGCGTATTAATCTCAAAAGGATTAAACTCTACCTTATGCCCATTGAGATAAACTCTAAATATTCTTCTCTGCAAAGGAGTTATTACAGAGCCATCAAAATAATGATTGAAACCATAGGTCATCTTGCTAAATCTATCATAACCATTCGCATAAACCCGCTCTCTGTATTCCTCAATAATTGGCTTAAATGAAGGATAGGTCGTTACATTGAACTGTGGATGACGACGGTTGATGACAGAGGTCTCAAATGGATCAAATCCAGAGAAATGGAAGAACAACAGCGGAAATTCATCTCCTGTTTTCTTTCTGCGAATCATGTACCCTTGCTTTTCATCGATGAAAAGCTCACGTTCATGCAGATTCCAAATAGCGACATTCATACCATGGTGAGATGACACACAAGTTGCCTGTGGAAAGAATGCAGGAATATAGTCCATCCACTTTTGATCAACAAAAAGCCCTTCAGAACTTTGCGAATAACATTTATACTGTAAACGATTCTGCCACCACTTTGTAATTTCCTGACCTACTTTATCATTCTTTAAAGCACAAAAACCTAAGTTGTATATGCCTACCTTATTAAACGTCTCTTCTGATACCGCACCATCAAAATGCTCTTCAATATCGCAATAATGAGGAGTCAGAACCACAGACTTATTATTTAAACATTCATATATATAATCCAAAGGACGAGTTACGTAAATATCTGGATCGAGATAGATAACCTTCTCATAACCCTCCTTAAACAGCTTACCAAAACAGAATGGTTTAATGGAAGTATTGAACTCTATGACATCATATTTGAATGCCATATTCACCCAATCAGGTATCCAACTTTTATCCAAAGCAACTACACCATCTACATCTTCCACTCCATCTATCTTGTCAGCCAAGAAGATAAAGAAATTCAAACTCGGATTATGCTTCAAGAACGATTCTCTCAAAGTCAACGCTTGTGCCAAATAATTTTTGGCGCATATTGTAAATGCACAATTCATATTAATTAATTTATTAAGATTACAAAAATTTCACTCGTCTAGATTTTCTTTGGAACAATCCATCAAAAACGCCTGTAAATATGGCTTTTATTTTTTTTATTTTATTCTTTTCACCTAACAATATCTTTATTGTCCAAGTTAGAAAAAAATCTTTAACTATCTTTCTCTTCAATTCTACTGGTAATGAATAATTGTGCCACAAAATAAGATAGTTTCTCATGACACCATATAAACGCATAGGGGAATAGTTTGCAACCTTAAATTTCTTGCCTAAAAACTTCCCATATCCACCTTCTCCATATTTCTGTACAATTTGGCTGTTACCAACAACAAAACATTGAAGATTATTTTTTTTTGCTTCCAATATCAGCCAATCATCAATGGCATCAACAAAGAAATCCGTATTATATCCACCGATTTTATTCAAAAAACGAATAGGAATCACCGCTCCAGAATTTATTCCTCCAGAGTCTATACAAGTATACGGTACACTGTTACCAGCCGTAGTTGACACGAAATACACAGAGTTAAACTGGGTTTTATTTTCATGGCTTTCTATTTGGCTGATATATGTTTCAAGTCCCCTCCATCGGGAATCCTGATCCATTGTCATCAAATAATCATAGCCATGCTTTGAGGCATATATCCATGCCTCATTATACGCTTTGGAGAGACCTACATTCTCGGCCCCTGCATTTTCCCTTCGGCTAATTATATAGCCTAAGAAATTATCCTTGCCACAACCACCTGGGGTGTTGTCCCAAAGAAAGAAATTGTCTATGTATTTAGACATATCTTCCAAAAGAGATTCTAAATTATCCCAGTTTGGTTGGAACAATATGATAGTACAAAGAATTTTCATGATTTTATTTTTTCCACATTTATGAACATCCGTAAGAAGAGAATACCTATAATCAAAAGGAAACAATTTACATTGATTGCCTTTGATTCTTGCAGTGTCATACGTTACAATCTAATTTTATTATTATTATCTAATATACCATCATTTCTCAATCCTGCTAATATATCATCTCCAATATGAAATCCATAATGTGATATATAAGATCGAACTTTATTTTTTAGAGCATTAAATTTTGGTTGCAATAAAAGTTTATTTCCTGTATTTGGATAGGAAACTATAGGCTCTTCCTTTATTTTCCATCCCTTCAAATATGCATAAAATGGCAGTAAATCCTCTCCTAAGTAGCCTAAGATTCTATTGCATCTTGAATAATTCGACAATGGGTATATCTTACGCAAATCTTCAAGGATACCAAACTGCCATTCTGCAAACTCATCAAATAGCTTCTTCTTACACAAAAACATATTACATGGATACAAATCTATACCATGCACAAAAAACTTCTCAAACTGAGGAAATATATCTGTGTGCTTTTGTTTCATATAAAGATAAAACAAAGCAATATCTTCAGGAATCAATCCCATTTGCGCTGCACTAATTATATTACATGGCAAACAGTTTCTTTTTACCAACATAATATCGTATCCATGCATTAAGTCATCTACATTATCCACTGAAACTATAGTTTTAAAATATCGTCTATAGTGACAAAGTCCTATATATTCAACATCTAAATTTTTCCAGCCCCAGTATTGAGCTGTTAACTCACAATAAAGAGGATTCAATCTACTGATATTTTCACCTGTATCATCACCTTGAAACCCTAAATCAACATCTTTATGTAATGCTTTTCCAACATGTATTGGAAGATAAACATTATTTTTAAAGACTTCTGCTTGTTTATGACAAGCCACTAATATTTTAATTTTTTCCATTTTTATTTAAACGCTTAAAAGATAGTGTACCATAAATAACATAGCAAATCATAATATACCCCAGCCATATACGATAATTAAACAATGCCCACATTCTGCTTATATAATATTCTGAAAAGAATGACATAAAACAAGCTGGTACCAAAGAGATGAAAATATAAAGAAGAACGGTCATTCTACCAGTTTGCCATATATTGCAATTTTTTAATTTTGAATAAATACTTTGGATAAAAATTCCGATTACAAAGCAAACGACAAACGTCCCCCAAAAGCCAAAATCAATATAGTAATTATGAAATGTTGTTCTTACATTACCTAGTCCATATCCTCTGCGAGAATTAAAGTATAATACTTCATCTCTGTGGCTTTTAACCTTAAAATTAGCCCAAAAATTTTCCAAGGTAACCTCTCCAAAATGCGTTGTCTTCACTTGTACATGATCGCTATAAATAAAATCATCTAAGTTTTGGATTTCTGCTCCACAATATTCTACAAAAACAGACAGTCCAGAATCTTCTGATTCTTCTCTTCCAATAAGATAACCTAACTGTTGAAACGACATCGCAAATGTATAGATTGCCAACAATGTTATTATTATTTTCTTGACATTTATTTGAATGTTATTATGCTTCATGCAAATAAAATAAGAAACTCCAAAAGCAACAATCATCCAAAGCATAAACGTTCTTCCAGAGGACAAAAGTGATCCAACTAAACAAAGCACAAAGATAGCCCATATCCAATTCCTTTGTCTTCTGAAATCCTTTTTAAAACAATAAACTGCACTTAAATATGCAAATATATTGCCACATATGTCTGGTAGCCCAACGAAGAAACTCAAACCAGAGGGCAGCTTCATAGCATCATCACCAAATTTCAGAGCTTCTGTATGAAGAACTAAAGCTGCCGCCAGACTACCACCACCATAATAAATCATTAGAAAGTACACCTTTATAAGGTATAAAACAATAATAGAGAAAAATATCACTTTCAATCGTTTCACCTTAATTATAGGCGTAAGTCTAATAATATCCTTTTCAGAAAGAGTAGAGCTTGTTATCTGTAAATTTCCTTTTGCTAATTGAACTATCAAACAGCCTAAAGTGAAACTTAAGACCCCTCCAAAAATTAACCAAAATGTACCTGCATGTATATTTATATTCCATTCTTCTGTATATATAGAAAGACTCAGAGAGCAAATAAACATACCTGCCGCAAACAAAAAAGAAGGAGCTGAAAATTCTTTCTTAAAAAGAACTATATAGTCTATAAAAAGTAAAGTGCCTAAAGATATGATCAAATAAAACAAATACATAAGAACCTTCTTTATTTATTATATTTGTCTATTACCTTCTCAATAACTGGCGCCATGTCGTAATACTTGTATTCCGCCAATCTACCACCGAAGATAAAATTCTCCTCCTTATCCGCCAAAACCTTGTACTGGGCATAGAGCAGAGAGTTGGCATCATCGTTCACAGGATAATATGGTTCCATGCCATCCTTCCACTCCGTAGAGTATTCCTTGGAGATAACGCTCTTCGGATTGTCATAAACTTCGGCACCAAACATGTCAAAGTGCTTGTGCTCAATAACACGAGTGTAAGGTACTTCACGCTCTGTATAGTTCACAACTGCATTGCCCTGATAATTTGGTTTATCAATAATCTCTGTCTCAAAGCGTACTGTACGATAGTTAAGTTTACCAAACTGATAATTATAAAATTCATCTATCTTACCTGTGAACACTATCTTGTCGGCGATACCCTCCCAATAAGAGCGGTTTTCAAAGAAATCTACATTCGTTTTCGTCTCTACTCCTTCAAGCAAGCCATCAATGAGTTTGTTATAACCACCAACAGGGATACCCTGGTACTTGTCATTAAAGTAGTTATTATCGAAGATGAGACGAACTGGTAGACGTTTGATAATGAAAGCAGGAAGTTCTGTACATTTTCTTCCCCACTGCTTCTCTGTATAACCCTTGATAAGTTTTTCGTAAATGTCTTTTCCTATCAAAACCTGAGCCTGCTCCTCTAGGTTACGTGGTTCTGCAACGCCATCAGCTTTCATGCGAGCAACAGCTTCCGCTTTCTGCTCATCAATCTTAGCCTGCGCCTCCTCTGGAGTGGTAACACCCCACATCTGGTAGAAGGTGTTCATATTGAAAGGCAGATTATAAAGCTTACCTTTATAGTTAGCCACTGGCGAGTTGGTATAGCGATTAAACTCTACAATGGAGTTGACGAAGTCCCACACCTTCTTATTGGAGGTATGGAAGATATGTGCGCCATACTTATGCACGTTGATGCCCTCGATGTTCTCACAATAGATATTGCCACCCAAGTGAGATCGCTTGTCAATGACCAAACACGTCTTGCCTTGCTTATGAGCAAGATGGGCGAATGTGGCTCCGAAAAGACCAGAGCCGACTATAAGATAATCATATTTTCGATTAGTCATAATCATTAAATTTTAAGTTCTCTATTATATTGAGGAAATTTAAAAAGTTGCATCTTAGACAACAAGTAACCTCCACTTAGAGAACAAGTGATATTTATTATAATTTCAATAAACAAATTAATTAAAGGAGAATAAGATAACATTGTGGTTTCCCAACCAAAAGCCTTAAAATATTCATAAGTTAAAATATGAGCTGCCAAAACATATAAGGTATTTCGTCCAAGCCATCCACCTTTACAATTATATTTAACACACAAACTTATAACGATAAAAAAAGCAAACAGACTATTGACAAAACCTACTATACTAAAGCCTAAATTAGAAGAGCCTAAATCTACCCCCCCCTTACCTACGGTCACTATCACCCAGAAACAGAAAGTGCAAGCCTTCATAAAAGGTGAAATAGTCTGAACTCGATTTACCCATTGATATTCTTTAATTTTTGTCCCCACATAAATGAATAGCAACGCTAACATTCCTGCCTGTAAGCTAAAAGGAAACTCTATGAAATCAATAGATATCAAAGAAAAACTTACAAACATGAGAACTGCCAGAAGTCTCTCTATTGATTTGAAGTGCTTAGTAATAAGTGTAAGCATAAAGCAGCCCCAAAACAAGGCGAATAAAAACCAAGCTGCTCCAATTCTTGGTATTTCTCCAAAAAGAATGTCTTTTTCCCAATTACTAGCCCATAAACATTTTAGAAAAAACATCTCACACATATTGCAAAAATTTCCGTCTTCTCGAAAGCAACCTATGCAATCTGCTACAAAAATAAACAAGCAAATAACAAGATAAGGCCACAAATAAGCTTTTGCATATTTTTTAAAAGAAGTCCCTATTTCTGTATATTTCCAAAAGAAGCCTGATATAATAAAGAACAAAGGCATATGAAAAGAATAAATCATTCCACCTACACGAGGAATAGCACTAAGCCAATTACTATGCCCAATTATCACCAATATAATAGCTATTGCTTTTGCTGCATCTATATAGTCTAATCGCTTTGCACTCATATTTTACATTTTATCTTAGAAAGGATTTGAACTAAAAGAGTTTCTTTTTGAATATATAAAGCTATAAAATAAATCAAACATCCTATAGCACCCTGCAATATCAATATTGTTAGCACATGAAGATGTAACCTACCAATAAAAAATAAGGTAACTGCCATTATTATACATCCCAATACATAATGCAAATGGTTTTTCTGGAAATACCTTATTGGAATATATTTCTTTCCAATAAAATACATAGAGACAGTTGTCGCAACTTCAGCACTTAAATAAGCAATGGATGTACCAATATAAGAGAAGAATGGTATCAGACAAAGATTCAGAACCAAATCAACAACTGCACCAATTCCACAACAGAGGGTTACGATATTTATCTTTCCCTTCGGGAATAAAACCTGAATGCCAAAGACATTGGATATCGCCACCATCAATATGATTGGAGCGATTATCTGAGATGGCAAAATGGAGTTTTCAAAATTTTCGCCACACAAAGCCGTAATTAAACTTGGAGCACAGAATATCAATCCAACAGTCATTGGCAAAGCTATAGCCAAAGTAAAGTCGTATGATTTCTGAATCAATGCGTTAAACTCGCTATTCTTATTCTCAGCTATTAGATGCGAAGCTCGTGGCATCATAACAGAACCAAGACAGGCAGACATCGTCAACAACATTTGCATCACCTTAGTGGCTGCTGCAAAATATCCTACCGCCAAAGCATTCTTCAAGAATCCCAATAATACCGTATTCAGTTGGAGATAAATACTGGTTACCACAGAAAACGAGAATACCTTCAAGACTGGCTTGATATGTCGCTTGATATGAAGTTCTGAGAAGATGATGTTCTCACGATGGATATACTTACGAAGACGGAAGAAGTTGAAGATATTACCACCCAAGACTCCAAAGACAGTATAACAACCATAGTAGAGCAAATCTGTCTTACTCTTCACAAAGATGAATAAGAGAACGACAGAAACCGTCTTGATGATAAGCCCTCGTATGGTGATATATTTAAAATCCTCTATTCCCTGATAAAACCATTCACAGCCGATAGCCGTAAAAAAGATGGTTAGGCTCAGAATCAAGAACAATGGTATGTTGACTTGAATCTGCGGAACAGTCAAACAAAGGATGGCGACTATAGCGTATCCCACCAATGTCAGCATCGAATGCAGCAACAGGATCTCCATCGCCGTTCGATTCATCTGTACCACATCACTTCTATCTCTTGCTATCTCTCGGATGGCATACATCGGTATGCCTAAACAAGTGAACAAGGAAATATAACTGATAATGGACTGGAAAAAATTAATCTGTCCGATACCATCAGCTTCTATAACTCGGCAAATATAAGGAAAGGTTATCAACGGGAAGAGCATCTGTGTTCCCGTATTGATAAGATTGAGTATATAATTAACTTTTACTGATTGTGCCATTACTTAAAAATATGAGATAAACTTTTCATTTTATAACTAATGCTTTGTAAAGTGAAGTTCTTTCTATTGAATGTATATCTTTAAAATCTAATAAGAATTTTTCTCTGTCATTCTCTGAGACAATACAATCCACTACAATTGCTTTCTCTACCAAGTATTCATAACAAGGGTGGAATGTATGTGTTCCTGCTTTCCAATATTCATTAGCAGCAGCTTCCAATATATTCTCATCTTCCGAGAATTTTGCAACATCCAAGATATTATCTATCTTATTCATATCACCTCTATGATAAATATTTATAGGCGTTACCTTATAAATATGCCCACCATATTTGGAGAAGAACGTTAAAGCACCCAATAACTCACAAAAAAGAAATAAACATTTACCTCTTTCAGGTATATTACTTAGTCTTACTTTATTCAATATATTCTCGACCATTAGAGCCTCACCCTTGAGAGTATCCTCAAATTTTGATTGCGGTTTTATCTCATCGCCAGGTTTAAATAGCCTTTTATCTACTCTATATAAATACATATTTTCGTTTTTTAATGTATAACTTAATGGCGCTCTTTCCAATATACGATTGTATAACAAAGGGATTGAAGCATATCATCTAACTGTGGAATATCATTTGGTGGGCACTCAAATCCTGTACAAGTATAATTAGATTTTGCATGCACAATTTCATTTCTGGTGGAATAGAGATAAGTAGCCAATGTCTTTTTCATTCTATCTTCGCATCCCTTGATATTTTCATAAGTCCACCGAACATTTTTTCCAAAATTAGAATCTGTCATCATGCGCTTTTTTATTGATTGAGGAATTAAATCTTGCAGTTCAACCAAATCGGCACACTCGTCAAGTACTAACTTAGCCAATTCTCCATCTTTCATAGAATTGTCATACGCCCTTGTCAAATTTATCAAAGAATCTAAATATTCACTGTTTCGTTCAGAAACCAGTAACTTATCTAATTTCTGATTTAACTTCTCATAAACAAGTTTTTGAGCTACGAAAGGAGATATGTATTCTAGAATCTTATAGAACATCAAATATCGCAAAGAATAATCTTTTACTTCTTTTGCATTGATATACATCTGAAGCATAGGACTAAAATGGGGTAAGCTTTCAATAGATATGATATCAACATCAGTCTGCTCCGAATCTGATTCGACCTCCTCTTCATCATAGACATCCATTGGGTTATGGTCAGGAAGCTGTAACAAGGTAAAAGTTTTCGAATATCTAGAATTCAAAGAGAAAAGTACACGTTGTACTAACTTCACCTCATCTTCTGCCGACAACTTGTATTGCTCTTTCTCATAGCTAATCTCCAATGCGACATACTCCTCAATTGGACTCCAATAATCCATATCATACATATCTTCTTTTATATTTCTTAGTCCAATGAGCAGTGGTTCTTCACGAATAGAAACAGAAATACCTTGCTTATTAAATTGCTCATAAAAATAAGAGGCATCAAGACCATGAAAATGTCCTTCAATGGCAATGTTGAATTGAGTAAATCGTCCACATCTTACACAATAGTCATCATATGACATAGACTCTATATTTTCTGTTTTTATAAGGAACTCTGCTATATCGAAATTTGTTTCAACTGAGCCAATATCTACACAAACTTCCTCATCGTCTTCTGCTATTTCTGCTATTTCATCTTCCAATTCCAATCCTACGTAATGGAAAACTTTACTAAAGTGCTCCTTTATAACGTCAATATTATCGTCTGTAACTTTCATACTTCAGATTTTAGCACGACTATTTTCTTTCACCTATCCTTATACATATTTTCGTAATACTTCTGGTAATCACCAGAGGTTACATTGTCCATCCATTCCTGGTTATCGAGATACCATTTCACGGTTTCCTCGATTCCCTCCTCAAACTGGAGAGATGGCTCCCAGCCCAATTCCTTCTGCAACTTTCTAGAGTCAATAGCATAACGCATATCGTGACCCTTTCTGTCTGTTACATAAGTGATGAGATCCATAT
>ERZ781275.908-NODE-908-length-26056-cov-3.308873_pt1 | contig 26056 bp, 18 predicted proteins | sample MGYA00375853_ERZ781275 | MGnify/ENA primary metagenome ERZ781275 (study PRJEB29790, sample SAMN03653691) | human gut metagenome | host: Homo sapiens | place: USA: Dallas, Texas | collected 2012-07-23 | study: EMG produced TPA metagenomics assembly of the Gut...
ATCATCCTGCTCGACGGCGCTGAACTGATGGATGGTGCCGTCCCGACCGACGTTGATCGTGAACTGCTTCAGGTTGCCGCTGCCGCTTTTCGGCGTCAGCACAAAATCATCGCCGTTTTGTTTGATATTGTACTGCTGCCAGTCGCTGGACTGGTTGCGGGCAATCAGCATAAACGGCGTGTTGCTGGTGGCGTCTTTCAGCCAGGTCGCCGTGGCCTGCTCGACGAACGGGTTATAGAACCACAGGGTTTTACCATCCGAAACGAGGACGCTCTCATCCGGCTGGGTCATATGCCAGTTAAACAGATTCGGGCGTTTTACCCACAGGTCGCCCTGTCCGTCCTGCACGGCGTTGCCGCTGCCGTCGGTGACTTTTTGCGTGAAGCTGGCATGGAAGCTGCTCACTTTATCAAGACGGCTTTTTAAGTCACTGGCCGCATCTGCCCAGACCTGGCTGACGACCATACCAGACAGTAATGCACAGGTGATTGCGAGTTTTTTCATTGTTCTTCCTTAATGTGCGTCACTCCCGACGCGGGAGCCTCTTCTGCCCCTAATGTAGGACCGCCGACGGCGGCGGGACAGAAGAATTGGCTGATTTTGCGCTTATTTACCCAACTTTGCACTCATTCAAAGGGCGGCGGCGCCAGCACTTCGCGGTTACCGTTATGGCCCTGCTCGCTGACAATGCCCTGCGCTTCCATCTGTTCGATGATACGCGCGGCACGGTTATAGCCAATGCGGAACTGGCGCTGCACCCCGGAAATCGACGCTTTACGCTTCTCGGTCACAAAGCTGACCGCCTGATCGAACAGCGGATCCAGCTCTTCACCGCCGTCGAAACCGCCGCCGCCGCCTTCGCTTTCGCTGTCGGAGGTAATGCCGTCAACATACTGCGGACGACCGCGGGCTTTCCAGTCCTGAACCACAGCGTGGACTTCCTGGTCGCGAACAAACGCCCCATGGACGCGCACCGGCGTGGTGGAGTTCGGCCCGGAGTAGAGCATATCCCCCATCCCGAGCAGCGATTCCGCACCGCCCTGATCGAGAATGGTACGCGAGTCAATTTTACTCGACACGGTAAAGGCGATACGCGTCGGAATGTTGGCCTTAATCAGACCGGTAATGACATCCACCGACGGACGCTGCGTCGCCAGCACCAGGTGGATCCCCGCCGCACGCGCTTTCTGTGCCAGGCGAGCGATCAGCTCTTCCACCTTCTTACCGACGGTCATCATCAGGTCGGCGAATTCGTCCACCAGCACCACTATGTACGGCAGCTTTTCCAGTACCGGGTGCACGGCATCCATACTGTCGCCTGGCTTCCAGTATGGATCCGGGATCGGACGGCCCATGCGTGCCGCTTCAGCAATCTTCTCGTTATAGCCCGCCAGATTACGCACGCCCAGCGCCGACATTAGCTTGTAGCGACGCTCCATCTCGTTGACGCTCCAGCGCAGCGCATTGGCGGCGTCTTTCATGTCGGTGACTACTTCCGTCAGCAGATGCGGAATACCTTCGTAGACCGACAGCTCGAGCATTTTCGGGTCGATCATAATGAAACGCACATCTTCCGGCTGCGCTTTGTAGAGCATGCTGAGGATCATGGCGTTGACGCCGACTGACTTACCGGAACCGGTGGTACCGGCCACCAGCAGGTGCGGCATTTTCGCCAGATCGGCCACCACCGGATCGCCGGCGATGTCTTTACCCAGCACCACGGTCAGCGGCGACGGGTTATCACGGAACTTGCTGTTGTCGAGCACTTCACGCAGGTAGACGGTCTGGCGCTTTTTATTCGGCAGCTCAAGCCCGACATACGGTTTACCCGGGATCACTTCCACCACGCGCACGGCGACCGTGGACAGCGAACGCGCCAGATCCCGTGACAGGTTAGAGATTCGCGCCGCTTTGACGCCAGGCGCCAGATTCAGTTCGAAGCGGGTGATCACCGGCCCCGGCGAGTAGTTCACCACATCCGCTTTAATGCGGAAATCGGCGAGTCGCGCTTCCACCAGTCGTGCCATCTGCTCAAGAGCAAAGGTATCGACCGGCTCGACTTCACTGGGCGGCGGCGTGAGCAGATCCAGCGACGGCAGCGGCGTTGTCGGCTTTTGCAGCGGTCGACTATCGCCATTGCGCATCAGCAGCGGGTGGATCAGGCTCTCCTGCGGCGCAGGCGCGGCAGGCTGGTGCCCCTGTGGGGCAACCGGCTGTTGCTGCTGCACGGGCTGCGGCGCAGTCTGGTAAGGCTGCTGCGGCACTGGCTGAGGGTGTACCGGCTGGTGCTGCGCAGGTTGATAACCCTGCTGCGGAGCGGCGGCCGGTTGTTGATAGTGCTGGGCTGGCTGCTGCGGCTGTACTTCCGGTGTCGGCGTAAACAGCGGCTCGCTCGGACCCTCATTGACCAGCGTTTTCATCGGCGAGAATTCATAATCCGCCGGCGAGAACGGATTAGCGCCCGGCGGCTGCTCGGAGGCGTAGCGCTGCTGCTGGGTGGCGGCAAACTGGCGCGCCAGCTCCGCTTCCGCCGCGGCATCGGCGTCATCGTCATCAGTCGCGTTATCGTCTTCCCAGCGATGGCCATAGCGCTGCTGTTGAGTGGCGGCGAACTGGCGAGCCAGCTCATCCTGCTCCATAGCATCCGCTTCCTCATCCGAGAGCAGCTCATCATCATAATGGGGGTCGCGCTCGGCCTGCCGCGCGCGCTGTTCAGCTTCCCGCTGCGACGGTAGCTTGATGCCATAGGAGGCCAGTTCCCGACGCGTCGGGACACGAACGCGATTTGGCCGCGGTAGTTTTGGACCAATGCCCTCTTTCACCTGGACCCGCGGTCCGCTGGAGGCCGGGCTGAACAATGGCGCTGTCGCTGCGGACGCGGCGGTCGCCGTCTTCGCAGCGGCTGCGCCGCCGCTGGCAGCCGTTGCCTGATGCACTCCGGCCGCCACCGCAGAAACTACGGTTGACTCCACGGGCGGTTTGGACGGCGAGGCGGGCGGCGTCAGCGGTTTGGTGGCGATCGGACTTTCCGGCTCCGGAATAGGCTGATACCAGGAAGCCAGCAGCTCGCGTTCGCGCGCCCGCTTCTCTTCCACTTCCTCGAAATAATAGAGCGGCGGACGTTTCACTTCTTCCTGCACGACCTCAGGCTCTGGCTGCGCGGCAGGTACCGGCGCGGGCTCAGGCTGATACGCCTGCGGCGCAGGCTGACCGGCATGCGGATCGTAAGCCGGCTGCTGATACGGTGCAGGTTCGGGTTGATACCCCTGCGGCGCAGGCTGGACAGCATGCGGATCGTAAACCGGCTGCTGATACGGCGCAGGCTCGGGTTGATACCCCTGCGGCGCAGGCTGGCCGGCATACGGATCGTAAACCGGCTGCTGATACTGCACTGGCTCAGGCTGATACGCCTGCGGTGCCGGCTGACCGGCATGAGGAGCATAAGCAGGCTGCTGATACGGTGCCGGCTCTGGCTGGTAGGGCTGCGGCGGGTAACCAGCTTCCGGCTGATAAACCGGCGCAGCGCCCTGATGACCAGCCGGTGATTCGGCCCACGGCTGCGGCGCGGCAGTGGCCGCCGCCGCTGCGCCCACCGGCTCAGCGATACTCTGGCCGTTCAGCAACGGATCGTAAGGGTCGAAATCGCCCGGGCGCGCGGCGCTGGCGCCGGAGAACAACACATCATTCTCTGCGGGACGCGCGGCGCTGGCGCCGGAAAACAGTACATCGTCGGCGGCAACAGGCGCACCGCTGGCGCTGTACTGCACTGCCTCTTCCCCGTCATCCATCCGTTTGCCGGAGAAAAGCGCCGCGTCGGTTTTACGCCCCATGGGGTTGGTAAACTTCTCAGCGAGACGTTTACGCCGCGCCAGTGCGCTGCGCAAGATACGGGCGCGACGCGACTCCTGGGGGGTTGCCGCCTCTTCGTCGTCGTACTCTTCATCGTCGTCTTCGTATTCGCCTTCATCGACCCAGGTATCATCCCGACGGGTACGATTGCTGGCAAAGGTGAGTACGGACAGGATGCCGCCGCCCAGTTTTTCCGCAATGCTGACCCACGACCAGCCGGTAAACAGCGTCAGGCCGGCCGCCCAGATGCACAACAGCGCGATGGTGCCGCCGCTGCTGTGCAGCAGCGGTTGCAGGGTGGTGCTGAGCAGGCTGCCAATCACCCCGCCAGAGGCGAAGTACCAGATATCATCGGCGTTAATCGCCGCCAGACCGCAGGAGGTCAGGATCAGGGCTAACGCACCGATGAGGCGCAGCGAAACGGCGAAATAATCAATATATTCGTCATTTTCCTGATGCCGCCAGGCAAACCAGCATCCGCCGATGATGATCACCGGGATGGTGTAGGCCATGACGCCAAAAATGAAAAAGAGGGTATCGGCAAGCCACGCGCCGGGGGCGCCGCCTAAATTATGGATAGGCTCATGCCATGCCGTTTGAGACCAGCTTGGGTCCGAGGGGTTAAAGCTCAGTAATGCCGCCATCAGCCAGATGGCGAAGAGGGAGCAAAGGATGAGCATCGCCTCGAGGAGTCGGCGCCCGCTGCTGAGTTTGGTAAGTTTGACTTCTTTGTCTTCGGTGTATTCCTGGCTCAAGAAAGGCTCTCCAGGTATCAGGCTGTTTCCTGCCTGCTGCTAAAACGGACAACAGCGCCGGGTCTCCCCGGCACTGTTGCTGTATGGATTAACAGGAGTGTAATCAAACTACGTCGAGTTTGCACCTGTTCCGTGTTAGCGCGTCTTAATAACCAGACGATTACTTTGCTTGACTTCTTCCATTACCACATAGGTACGGGTGTCGTTAACGCCCGGCAGGCGCAGCAAGGTCTCGCCCAGTAATTTACGATACGCTGACATATCCGGTACGCGGGTTTTCAACAGATAGTCGAAATCACCGGAAACCAGATGACACTCTTGAATTTCTTCAAGTTTTTGCACTGCGGCGTTAAATTGCTCAAACACATCCGGTGCGCCACGATTCAGAGTAATCTCAACAAATACCAGAAGTGATGCATCCAGATAATGCGGGTTGAGCAGCGCCGTATAGCCCTGAATAAAACCCTGTCTTTCAAGACGACGCACACGCTCAAGGCAAGGCGTCGGAGAAAGTCCCACCCGTTTAGAAAGCTCGACGTTAGAAATTCGCCCATCTTTTTGCAATTCATTCAGGATGTTACGATCAATGCGGTCGAGATCTTTGCCAGGGCGCTTCTTGCTATCTACCATTATTATTGTCTCTCTGTATTCCTTCCCTACTCCTGTTCCGGCTCTGTGCCTTCACTGCCAGAGCCCATCCTGTTATTACCCGTACGACATTGGGTAACCCAGGGGTACGTGAGAAGCCCGTTGCCTGACGGCAGTCACCGACATCACGCATGGCGTCTGTCCACACCATGCGTAGATTTCGTTAACCCGGATAAAAATGGCATTTGCGTGCATGAAAATTCGCCGCACGCCAAATACTGCTTTTCTTCTTCCTTGAATGTTTTCGCAAAAGCACAGGGGATTGTCAAAGCAAAACATCGATTTTTAGTACAAGATGCCAGATATTCATCATCTACCCTGGTTGATTCTCATTTTTTCGTCTTATAATTGTCCCGCCAACAGTAGAAATAGTTATATTCCTTGCCGGGAAAATCGCCAATTCATCGGCCGCTTCTATTGCACACATCGTTAACAAAATCGCTGCGCTCTTTTTTTACGACAACAAATTCCCTACAATCCCAGCCCAATGTATGCCAATTATTATGGGGATCTCATGGGCACAGCCAAACACAGTAAACTGCTTATCCTTGGTTCTGGACCTGCGGGATACACCGCGGCGGTCTATGCCGCACGCGCCAACCTGCAGCCGGTGCTGATCACCGGGATGGAAAAAGGCGGTCAGCTGACCACCACGACGGAAGTGGAAAACTGGCCAGGCGATCCGAACGATTTGACCGGTCCGCTGCTGATGGAGCGCATGCACGAGCATGCCACGAAATTTGAAACCGAGATTATTTTCGACCATATCAGCCGCGTCGATCTGCAAAACCGGCCGTTCCGTCTGACCGGCGACAGCGGCGAATACACCTGTGACGCGTTGATTATCGCCACCGGCGCTTCCGCCCGTTACCTGGGCCTGCCTTCCGAAGAAGCCTTCAAGGGCCGCGGCGTTTCCGCCTGCGCCACCTGTGACGGATTCTTCTATCGCAACCAGAAAGTGGCGGTGATCGGCGGCGGCAACACCGCGGTTGAAGAGGCTCTGTATCTGTCAAACATCGCCTCTGAGGTACACCTTATCCACCGTCGCGATTCCTTCCGTGCGGAAAAAATCCTCATCAAACGCCTGATGGACAAAGTGGCAAGCGGCAACATCGTGCTGCATACCGATCGCACCCTCGAAGAGGTGACCGGCGACCAGATGGGCGTCAGCGGCCTGCGTCTGCGCGATACCAAAAACAGCGACAACGTCGAGTCCCTGGAAGTAGCCGGTCTGTTTGTCGCCATCGGCCACAGCCCGAACACCGCCATCTTTGAAGGTCAGCTGGAGCTGGAGAACGGCTACATCAAAGTGCAGTCCGGTATCCATGGCAATGCGACCCAGACCAGCATCCCGGGCGTGTTCGCCGCCGGCGATGTGATGGACCATATTTATCGTCAGGCTATCACCTCCGCCGGCACCGGCTGCATGGCGGCGCTGGACGCTGAACGTTACCTCGACGGTCTGGCTGACGCCTGCAAATAATCTTTACAAGTCAGTAACAAAGGTAAAGAAGGCGACGAAAAGTCGCCTTTATTTTTGCCGCGATGTAACATTGCCGTGCCCAATATTCCGATAACGACACCTGCAAAGCGCGCAATGAATAAAACCCGTCAACAAGAGTTAACCCGCTGGTTAAAACAGCAAAGCATTATCTCCCGTCGCTGGTTGATGATTTCCCGCCTCCTTGGCGTGGCGAGCGGTCTGCTGATCGTGGCGCAGGCCTGGTTCCTGGCGCGGATCCTGCATCGGATGGTGATGGAGAATATTCCTGCGACCGCCCTGCTGCTGCCGCTAACCCTGCTGGTGCTGACCTTTGTGCTGCGCGCCTGGGTGGTCTGGCTGCGTGAACGGGTCGGCTTTCAGGCCGGGCAGCATATTCGCTATGAAATTCGCCGCCAGGTGCTCGACCGCCTCCAGCAGGCGGGCCCGGCGTGGATCCAGGGCAAACCGGCCGGCAGTTGGGCAACGCTTATCCTTGAGCAGATCGATGATATGCACGATTATTATGCCCGCTACCTGCCCCAGATGACGCTGGCGGCCTGCGTACCGCTGCTGATCGTTATCACTATTTTCCCGATTAACTGGGCCGCCGCGTTGATCCTCCTCGGCACCGCCCCGCTGATCCCGCTTTTCATGGCGCTGGTCGGGATGGGCGCCGCCGATGCCAACCGGCGTAATTTCCAGGCGCTGGCCCGCCTCAGCGGCCACTTCCTCGACCGCCTGCGCGGCATGGAAACCTTGCGTATTTTTCACCGCGGCCAGGCCGAAACGGATAATATTCGCGACGCCTCGCAGGATTTTCGCCAACGCACCATGGAAGTCCTGCGCCTGGCGTTCCTCTCCTCCGGGGTACTGGAATTTTTCACCTCGCTCTCCATTGCGCTGGTAGCGGTTTATTTCGGCTTCTCATACCTTGGCGAGCTTAACTTCGGCCACTATGGCGCGGGCGTCACGCTGATGGCGGGCTTCCTGACGCTGATCCTCGCCCCGGAGTTTTTCCAGCCATTACGTGACCTGGGCACCTTCTACCATGCCAAAGCCCAGGCCGTGGGCGCCGCAGACAGCCTGAAAACGTTTATGGAAACCCCATTGACCCAGCTGGAGCGCGGCGAAAAAACCTTAAATGACAACGATCTGATTGGCGTGGAAGCGCACGACCTGCTGATTAAATCTCCCGAAGGGAAAGTCCTGGCCGGGCCGCTTAACTTTTCACTGCCTGCAGGCGCGCGGGTGGTGCTGGTGGGTCAGAGCGGCTCCGGGAAAAGTTCACTGCTGAACACCCTGCTCGGCTTTTTGCCCTATGAGGGTTCGCTGAAGGTCAATGGCGTGGAGCTGCGCGAGCTGGACGCCGATCGCTGGCGTCGCCTGTTAAGCTGGGTGGGGCAGAATCCCCAGCTTCCTGCCGCCACGCTGCGGGAAAATGTGCTGCTGGCGTGGCCGGAAGCCAGCGATGCCCAGCTTCGACTGGCGCTGGACAAGGCCTGGGTGAGCGAGTTTATCGCCCTGCTGCCGGATGGGATCCATACCGCCGTGGGCGATCAGGCGGGCCGTCTGTCGGTCGGCCAGGCGCAGCGTATCGCGGTCGCCCGCGCGCTGTTGGTGCCGTGCCGCCTGCTGCTGCTGGATGAACCCGCCGCCAGCCTCGACGCCCACAGCGAACAACGGGTCATGCAGGCATTGACCCACGCCTCCACCCAGCAAACCACGCTGCTGGTTACCCATCAGCTTGAGGGACTGGCGGACTGGGATGCCGTCTGGGTGATGCAGGACGGACAGATTATCGAACAAGGCGACTACGCCACGCTGGCCCGCGCCGGCGGGGTCTTCTCGGCGCTGCTGGCCCATCGTCAGGAGGAGATTTAAATGCGCGCGCTCTTACCCTATCTGGCACTGTACAAACGCCACAAATGGATGCTGCTGCTCGGCATCGTACTGGCTATTGTGACCCTGCTGGCCAGTATCGGCCTGCTGACGCTCTCCGGCTGGTTTCTCTCCGCCTCTGCGGTGGTGGGCGTCGCCGGGATCTACAGTTTTAACTATATGCTGCCCGCCGCGGGCGTCCGCGGCGCAGCGATTATCCGGACCGCCGGACGCTACTTCGAGCGTCTGGTCAGCCACGACGCCACCTTCCGCGTGCTACAGCACCTGCGCGTCTTCACCTTCAGCAAACTACTCCCCCTCTCTCCGGCGGGGCTGGCGCGCTTTCGCCAGGGTGAACTGCTCAACCGCGTGGTAGCCGACGTCGACACCCTGGATCATCTCTACCTGCGGGTCATTTCGCCGCTGGTCGGCGCGCTGGTGGTGATTGTGGTGGTGACCTGCGGATTAAGCCTGCTCGATGTCACCCTCGCGCTAACGCTCGGCGGTATCATGCTGGTGACCCTGCTGGTTATGCCGCCGCTGTTCTATCGCGCCGGTAAACCGGCCGGAGAGAGTATGACCCAGCTGCGCGGCCAGTATCGGCAACAGCTTACCGCCTGGCTGCAGGGCCAGGCGGAGCTGATGGTGTTTAACGCCAGCGACCGCTATCGCGCGCAAATGGAAAAGACCGAGCTCAGTTGGCAGGAGGCGCAGCGTCGCCAGGCCGAGCTGACCGCGCTTTCGCAGGCGCTGATGCTGTTGATCGGCGGTATCGCCGTGGTGGCCATGCTCTGGCTGGCCTCAGATGGCGTCGGCGGCAACAGTCAGCCCGGGGCGCTGATCGCCCTGTTCGTCTTCTGCGCCCTGGCGGCTTTCGAAGCCCTGGCGCCCGTCACCGGCGCTTTCCAGCATTTAGGTCAGGTGATCGCCTCCGCGCTGCGGATCTCGCAGATCACTGACCAGCAGCCGGAAGTCTCCTTCGTCGAGGGCGAGGCCTGCAAGCCTGCGCAGGTGGCCTTAGCTTTCAGGCAGGTCACCTTCCGCTACCCGCAGCAGTCCTCCCCCGCTCTGGAGAACATCTCCCTGCAGATTGCCGCCGGGGAACATATTGCTATTCTTGGCCGAACCGGCTGCGGAAAGTCGACGCTGTTGCAGTTACTCACCCGCGCATGGGATCCGGCGCAGGGTGAAATATTGCTCAACGACCAGCCGCTGTCCGGGCTCAGCGAAGCCACCCTGCGGCAGTCAATGAGCGTGGTGCCGCAGCGCGTGCACCTGTTCAGCGCCACCCTGCGCGACAACCTGCTGCTGGCGGCGCCTGAGGCTGATGACACTCTGCTCTGCGCCACCCTTGAGAAGGTAGGCCTGGAAAAACTGCTGGAAGATGGCGGACTTAACGGCTGGCTGGGCGAAGGCGGACGCCAGCTTTCCGGCGGCGAACTGCGCCGGCTGGCCATTGCGCGCGCGCTGCTCCACGATGCGCCGCTGATGCTGCTGGACGAACCGACAGAAGGTCTGGATGCGGCCACCGAAAGCCAGATCCTGCATCTGCTGGCGGAAGTCTTACGCGAGAAAACCGTGCTGATGGTCACCCACCGCCTGCGAGGCCTGGCGCGTTTTAATCAGATAATAGTCATGGACAACGGCCAGATAATTGAGCAAGGTAGTCACGCGGAGCTGCTCGCTAAACAGGGCCGGTACTTCCAGTTTAAACAGCGTCTGTAGGCTATTATCTAATTTTTGCTGATGCGTATTGAGGTTAAAATGCGTCTGGTTCAGCTCTCCCGGCATTCTATCGCCTTCCCTTCTCCGGAAGGCGCCCTGCGTGAACCTAACGGCCTGCTGGCGCTCGGCGGCGATCTGAGCCCCGCGCGCCTGCTGATGGCCTATCAGCGTGGTATTTTTCCCTGGTTTTCCCCCGGCGACCCGATCCTCTGGTGGTCGCCCGATCCCCGCGCGGTGCTCTGGCCGGAACAGTTCCATCTCAGCCGCAGCATGAAGCGCTTTCATCAGCGTTCGCCCTACCGCGTCACGCTCAACCACGCCTTTGGCGAGGTGATTGAGGGCTGCGCCAGCGATCGTGACGAAGGCACCTGGATAACCAGCAGCATCGTTCGCGCCTACCACCAGCTGCATGAGCTGGGGCATGCCCACTCCATTGAAGTCTGGCAGGAGAATACTCTGGTGGGGGGAATGTACGGCGTGGCACAGGGGGCGCTGTTTTGCGGCGAGTCGATGTTCAGCCGGGCGGAAAATGCCTCCAAAACCGCGCTGCTGGTATTTTGCCAGGACTTTGCGCAGAGCGGCGGTAAATTAATTGACTGTCAGGTGCTGAACAACCATACCGCATCATTAGGCGCGGTGGATATTCCCCGCCGCGATTATCTGGACTATCTGTCAGTATTACGCGGCTACCGTCTGCCCGAGCGATTTTGGGTACCGCGGGTGCTATTTCCGGGCGGACAATAAAATGTTTTCAGCACATTTTGCGTCAGGATGGTATAATTGCGCGGTAGAGTAGCTTCTGCCTGTTGCCCCGCCGCCGTTTGGGAATAATAAGAGTCAGATAACGCCCATCGTTCTGTCACTCCCCTTTACGTTTGCGCCTGTCACGCGGCATGGCCGTGTGTGTCCCGGGCAATGCGCCAAAACTACTTCGGCGATTCATACCCGTCATATTTCCATTGCCGGCGTGCTGACTGCGCGCCTTGCGGCAAGGTGAATGATTCAGGGTAGACACGTAAAACTTTACTTACATGATGAACTTCGGCATTATCTTGCCGGTTCAAAACTACGGTAGTGATACCCCAGAGGACTAGATGGCCAAAGAAGACAATATTGAAATGCAGGGCACCGTACTTGAAACGTTGCCTAACACTATGTTCCGCGTAGAACTGGAAAACGGTCACGTGGTAACCGCGCATATCTCCGGTAAAATGCGTAAAAACTACATCCGCATTCTGACGGGCGACAAAGTGACTGTTGAGCTGACCCCGTACGACCTGAGTAAAGGCCGCATTGTCTTCCGTAGTCGCTGATTATTTTCGCCCTTAAGGCGTCAGATGCTGAAGGCCGGGATAATTCCCGGTCTTTTCATTTCTACCGCCAGCAGGCAAAAAAAAACCGGCCCCTGGCCGGTTTTTTACATTGAAGATATCGCCTTAATGGGCGGCTTCCGGTTTGTGCTTCGGCGCGCTCTGGAAGTCGTAGGTCAGCGTATTTTTCGCGCTGTCCAGAGAGACCGTCACCTGCCCGCCGTCGACCAGCGAGCCAAACAGCAGCTCGTTCGCCAGCGGTTTTTTCAGGTTGTCCTGAATGACGCGTCCCATTGGACGTGCCCCCATTGCCCGGTCGTAGCCTTTTTCCGCCAGCCAGTCGCGCGCTTCCTGGCTGACTTCCAGGGAGACACCTTTCTGATCCAGCTGAACCTGCAGCTCGACGATAAACTTGTCGACAACCTGATGGATCACCGTGGTGGAGAGGTGATCGAACCAGATGATGTTGTCGAGACGGTTACGGAACTCCGGCGTAAAGATCTTCTTGATCTCATCCATTGCGTCCGGACTGTTGTCCTGCTGGATAAGGCCAATCGATTTACGCTCGGTTTCCCGCACCCCGGCGTTGGTAGTCATCACCAGCACCACGTTGCGGAAGTCCGCTTTACGTCCGTTGTTATCGGTCAGCGTGCCGTTGTCCATCACCTGCAGCAGCAGGTTGAACACGTCCGGATGCGCTTTTTCGATCTCATCGAGCAGCAGCACCGCGTGCGGATGTTTTATCACCGCATCGGTCAGCAGCCCGCCCTGGTCGAAGCCGACGTAGCCCGGAGGCGCCCCGATTAAACGACTGACGGTATGACGTTCCATATATTCGGACATATCAAAACGCAGCAGCTCAATACCCAGCGCCTTCGCCAGCTGCACGGTCACTTCGGTTTTCCCCACCCCGGTCGGCCCGGCGAACAGGAATGAACCCACCGGCTTGTGCTCATGGCCCAGCCCGGCGCGCGCCATCTTGATGGCTTCCGTCAGCGCCTCGATGGCCTTATCCTGACCAAAGACCAGCATTTTCAGTCGATCGCCAAGGTTTTTCAGCGTATCGCGATCGCTGCGGGAGACGCTCTTCTCAGGGATCCGCGCAATGCGCGCCACCACGGACTCGATATCCGCCACATTGACCGTTTTCTTACGCTTGCTGACCGGCATTAAGCGCGCCCGCGCCCCCGCCTCGTCAATTACGTCAATCGCCTTATCCGGCAGATGGCGATCGTTAATGTATTTCACCGCCAGCTCAACCGCCGCACGCACCGCCTTGGCGGTATAACGCACATCGTGGTGCGCTTCGTACTTCGGCTTCAGGCCGTTGATAATCTGGACGGTCTCTTCCACCGACGGTTCGGTAATATCGATTTTCTGGAAACGGCGGGCCAGCGCACGATCTTTTTCAAAGATGTTGCTGAACTCCTGGTAAGTGGTGGAGCCAATCACCCGGATCTTGCCGCTGGAAAGCAGCGGTTTGATCAGGTTAGCCGCATCGACCTGGCCGCCAGACGCCGCTCCCGCACCGATGATGGTGTGGATCTCATCAATGAACAGGATGCTGTTGGTATCCTGCTCCAGCTGTTTCAGCAACGCTTTAAAGCGTTTTTCAAAATCGCCACGGTATTTCGTCCCGGCCAGCAGAGAACCAATATCAAGCGAGTAGATGGTGCAGTCAGCCATGACTTCCGGCACATCGCCCTGCACAATACGCCAGGCAAGGCCTTCGGCGATGGCGGTTTTACCGACGCCGGATTCCCCCACCAGCAGCGGGTTATTTTTACGCCGACGGCACAGCACCTGAATGGCGCGCTCCAGCTCTTTTTCACGGCCGATCAGGGGATCGATGCCGCCAACGCGAGCAAGCTGATTGAGGTTGGTGGTGAAGTTTTCCATACGTTCCTCCCCGCCGGCTTGCTCTTCATTGCCAGGCTGGCTTCCGCTGTTATCGGAAGACTGGCTCGGCTCATCTTTGCGTGTACCATGAGAAATGAAGTTCACCACATCGAGTCGGCTCACTTCATGTTTACGCAGCAGGTAGGCGGCCTGCGACTCCTGCTCGCTGAAAATGGCCACCAGCACGTTGGCGCCGGTCACTTCGCTGCGGCCAGAAGATTGCACGTGGAAAACGGCGCGCTGCAGCACACGCTGGAAGCTCAGCGTCGGCTGGGTGTCGCGCTCTTCTTCCGTGGCTGGCAGGACGGGTGTGGTTTGTTCGATGAAGGCTTCAAGTTCCTGACGCAATGCCACCAGGTCCACTGAACACGCTTCCAGGGCCTCACGGGCCGAGGGGTTGCTTAGCAGAGCCAGCAGCAAGTGCTCGACGGTCATAAACTCATGACGGTGCTCGCGCGCTCTGGCGAAAGCCATATTTAAACTGAGTTCCAGTTCTTGATTGAGCATAGGCACCTCCCCCAATTTTCATGCCTGAATTCAGGCTTTTTCCAGCGTACACAGCAATGGATGCTCGTTCTCCCTCGCGTACTGATTCACCATAGCGACTTTGGTCTCCGCCACTTCCGCGGTAAACACGCCACAAATCGCCTTACCTTCATAGTGAACCGTGAGCATCAGTTGCGTTGCACGTTCAACATCATAAGAAAAGAATTTTTGTAACACGTCAATAACAAACTCCATTGGAGTGTAGTCATCATTGACCAATATCACTTTATACATAGATGGCGGTTTAATCGCATCACGAACTTCGTCGTCAACCAGGTGCTCGAAGTCCAGCCAATCTCTCTTACTCATCGTCAGTGTTCATCATCGGTTGCTGTTGCCAACAGGCGGAGGCCTGTCGATGACCAGAGGTTATGCTCATCACAAATCTACAACAGATCATAGATAACTATCATCTATCGCTTCTATCCGCGACGGCTGTCACATTCCCCGGCAATAGCGTTAACTGCTTCAAATTTTGACGCATTTTTCGCCGTTCCCCCTCCTCAATCGCTTGACGCGTTTTCGTATTTCTCTAAATTGTAGTGGCGAGAGTTGGCGAGCAATTGAACAACTCGTCACTCCACCACCGGTTCATTCCATCTTACTAATAAAGATTTACGAAGGATGTCGAAGTATGGAAATGGGTACTGTTAAGTGGTTCAACAATGCCAAAGGGTTCGGTTTTATCTGCCCTGAGGGCGGCGGCGAAGACATTTTCGCCCATTACTCCACCATCCAGATGGATGGTTACAGAACGCTAAAAGCCGGACAAGCCGTTCGGTTTGATGTTCACCAGGGGCCAAAAGGCAACCACGCCAGCGTGATCGTCCCTGTGGAAGCGGAAACGGCTGCATAACTCTTTTGCTTCATTGTGTACATCCTGCTAATAAAATGCCAGTCCTTCTGACTGGCATTTTTATTTCTCATCCCGACTACTCCCGCGCCAGGGCATCCACCGGATCGAGCCGCGCCGCATTGCGCGCCGGCAGCCAGCCAAACAGCACCCCGGTTAACGTCGAACAGAGAAACGCCGTCACCAGCGCCAGCGGCGAAAAACCGATCTCCCAGCCCGGGAGAAACAGCTGAAGAATAAACGCGATCATCAGCGACAACGTTACCCCCAGCGCGCCGCCGACCAGGCAAACCAGCACCGCTTCGATGAGGAACTGCTGCAGCACATCGCTGGCCCGCGCGCCAACCGCCATGCGGATGCCGATCTCCCGCGTCCGTTCGGTCACCGACACCAGCATAATATTCATTACGCCAATCCCGCCGACCACCAGGGCAATCACCGCCACCAATGTCAGGAACAGCTGTAAGGTATGTGTGGTCCTTTCGGCGGTTTTCAAGACGCTGTCCATATTCCAGGTGAATACATCTTTTTTACCATGCCGCAGCTCCAGCAGACGCAGCAGCTGTTTCTCTGCGGTTTCACTGTCGTAGCCTTCATGAACGCGCACAGTGATGGAGTTCAGCCACGACTGGCCCATTACTCTTCCCGCCATGGTGGTGTAGGGCAACCAGACGCGGAGAATTTTGCTGCTGCCGAACATCGACTGCTTTTCATCCGCAACGCCAATCACCGTGGCCGGCATATTGCCCACCAGAATCACCTCGCCCACCACTTTCGCTTTATTGGGAAACAGCTGCCGACGGGTATTGCTGTCGAGCACTACCACCTGTGCCCGACTGTTGAGCTGCAGTTCATTGAAGGTATTGCCTTCGCTAAAGGTCATGCCGTAGACATTAAAATACTGTGGACCGACCCCCTCCGCACTGGCGGCAACGTCAATATTGTTGGCGCGCAGGCGCAGGCTTTTTGAAACCGCCGGCGTGGCGGAGCGCACCCACGGCTGCTTCTGGATCGCCAGCAAATCGTCATACTTCAGCGCCTGCTGGTAGCGCGGGTCGTCGTCGCCAAAATCCTTACCAGGATACACATCAATGGTATTGGTGCCGATGGCGCGAATATCTGCCAGCACCATCTGCTTGGCGGCATCCCCCACCACCACGATCGACACCACCGAGGCAATACCGATAATAATGCCGAGCATGGTCAGCAGGGTACGCATTTTATTCGCCGCCATCGCTCTCCAGGCCATCACCAGCGCTTCGCGAAAGCCGCTGGTAAACTGACGCCACGCCGAAGGCTCCGCCTGCGGACGGGCGCGCAGTCCGCCGCCCTGGCGGCTGGCGGGCGGGTTGCGGACGATCTCGCCATCGCGGATCTCGACGATCCGCTCCGCCTGAGCGGCGACCTGCGGATCGTGGGTCACAATGATGACCGTGTGCCCCTGCGCTTTTAGCTGGTGCAGGATCGCCATTACCTCTTCACCGGAATGGCTGTCCAGCGCGCCGGTGGGCTCATCGGCGAGGATCACTTCCCCACCGTTCATCAGGGCGCGGGCGATACTGACCCGCTGCTGTTGGCCGCCGGACAGCTGCGACGGTTGATAGTCGGCGCGCTCGCCCAGCCCCAGCCGCAACAGCAGCTCATGAGCGCGCGCCAGGCGCGCGCGCCGTTCACTGCCGGCATACACCGCCGGCACTTCGACATTCTGCGCGGCGGTCAGATGGGACAGCAGATGGTAGCGTTGAAAGATAAAGCCAAAGTGTTCCCGCCGCAGACGGGCCAGCGCATCGCCATCCAGCTGCGCGATATCGGTTCCCGCCACCCGATAGGTGCCGCTGGTGGGTTTGTCGAGGCAGCCAAGGATATTCATCAGCGTCGATTTTCCCGAGCCGGAGGCGCCCACGATCGCCACCATCTCCCCGGCATGGATACTGAGGGTGATCCCCTTGAGGACCTCAACGCTGCCGTCGCCGGAAGGATAGCTGCGACGAATATCACGCAGCTCGAGCAGGGCCGTCATTTTGCCGCCCCGTTCGCGCTCTCGCCGACGATCACCTCATCCCCCTCTTCAAGACCCTGTACCACCGCGACGTCGGTATCATTGCGCGCGCCAATGACAATCTCACGCTCTTTGACCTCGCCGGTACGCAACAGCCGGACGTGGTAGCGGTTATCACCGACCGCATCACCCAGGGCGCTCAGCGGGATGGTGATCACGTTCTTCACCTCGGCCAGTTGGATATGCACCTGCGCGGTCATGTCGAGGCGCAGAATTCCCTGCGGGTTCGGGACCTCGAAGCGGGCATAATAGAAGATGGCGTCGTTGACTTTTTCCGGCGTCGGCAGAATGTCCTTCAGCTTGCCTTCATAGCGAGTTAGCGGGTCGCCCAGCACGGTAAACCACGCCTTTTGTCCCGGTCTGAGGTGGATGACATCCGCTTCGGAGACCTGCGCTTTCACCAGCATGGTGCTGAGGTCCGCCAGGGTCAGAATGTTCGGCGCCTGCTGGGCAGCGATCACCGTCTGTCCCTGCAGGGTAGTAATTTGCGTCACTTCACCAGCCATCGGCGCCAGGATCCGCGTGTAGTCGAGGTTGGTCTTCGCCGTGTCGAGCGTTGCCTGGTTGCGCTTAATTTGCGCTTCAATGGTGCCGATTTGCGCCTGTTTCACCGCCAGGTCGGTGGCCGCGGTATCGAGGTCTTGTCGCGAGACCAGCTGGCGCTGCGCCAGCTGCTGCTGACGGGCCAAGGTCACCTGCGCCAGCTTACTCTCCGCGCGCGCCTGATTGAGCTGGGCGCGCAGCTCCATTAACGTCGCTTCCACCTCTTTGATCTGGTTTTGCGCCTGCTCAGGATCGATAACCCCCAGCAGTTGGTCCTTTTTGACCTTATCGCCGATATTCACGTGCAGCGTCTTCAGCTGTCCGCTGACCTGGGCGCCGACGTCAACTTTTCGCAGGGCATCCAGCTTGCCGGTGGCCAGCACGCTCTGCTGGAGATCGCCTTTGCGCACCACCAGCGTCTGGTAGTGCGGTAGCGGCGCATTGAGGATCCGCCATCCCCAGACAGCCAGACCCAGCACAACGATCGCCAACAGCCACCAGACGGTCCTGCGTTTTCCCTTCACTTTCATATTCCGATTCCTGCTGTTTCCCTGCCGCTCCAGGCGGAGATTCTATCGAAACCCGTCGGCAACAGGACACCCATTTTTCGCGCCAATGATGTTTTGTTTAGCTGCCGGAGAGCTTTGCGCCGCCGAAATTTCCGACGGCGAAGAGATTAATCAGCGCGACCGCGGGCCAGCCACAGTACCCGCGAGAACATTTTTTTCAGCAGCGTCGGCACAGCGTCCACCCCACGGCGGCCGGCTTCCATTGCCACCTCAATCGCCAGGTCCGGCTTGGATGAGCGATGGATGGCCTTGGTGATCACCCGCCGCATATTCATGGGCACATTATCCGGGATCTGCGCCACCCGGTGGTAAACGTCATCAAATCCCTGACGATACATAAAGTGTTCCATATCCAGCGCCGGCAGAGCGGTCAGATGGTCGCGCTCCAGCTCGCGATCGTTATTCAGCAGACCGCGTACGGTCGCGGCATATTTTTTTCCTGCCTCATCGCCATCCACCAGCACGTGCCACTGGATCCCCATCCGGCGGGCGAATTTGATCAATGGCTTCAGGCCCGACTGGGCGAATTCAATCACTTTCACCCCTTCAGCATCAAAATGATGGCCGCACTGGCGGGCCAGCTCGTTGATAACCCAGGTTTCCGTCTCCCCCTCCACCAGCAGCCAACAGCGGGCGAAGAGCGATGAGGCGCGATTGAAGCGGATGTGAAAGGCAATGCGTCGACTCTCTTCGGCATTCATTCCGCCCGGCCCCAGCCGCCATGCCGACACCCGCGCCGATTCACGCACCAGCCGACAAACCTGCTCCACCGGCGTCAGGGACAGCAGCTCTCCGGAGTTGGTGGTGGTCACACGCTGCAACGGCAGCAAATTCAGCAGATGCCAGGCGACGGAGAGCATGATCGGGTGCAGGCGGGTCTCGGGATCCTCAATCAACAGCAGCGGCCGCGCGTCGCGATCGAGGCGCACCGTCCCTTTCGCCTGCAGCAGGGTAGCAAACAGCCCCAGCAGGATCACCCGATGGCTGCGCCCGCCGGGCTTGTCGATCATGCGGTTGATAATATCCAAATAACGCCAGCTACGCTGCTCATCATGGGAACGTCGACGCATCAGGCGATGTCGCGTCTGGGCGCTGCTTTGCTCGGCAAAGTAATGCTCCAGCAGCTGCACCATGGCCGACAACCCCTGACGGATCTGACCGTCGGATAAATTTTGCGGATGGCTGACCAGCTCTCTGGAGAGAAAATCCAGCTGGCGGGCAGTGATCTCTATCTGCGGCGAGTGCGGTACCGTCCCGTTATGAATGCGCCGCATAAAGCGCGCGTCGCGCAGGCGCAGCACCGGCATCAAACGCACCAGGTGTCTGGCCAGCTCATCGATATCCTCCAGCGCCAGCGCTTCGCCTTCGCCATCGATAAAACTGCGCAGGGTCATCACGCTGTCGTCATCGGCGAGTTCGCCTTCCAGGCGGTAGAACACCCTGTGATACCCGTCATCACAGGGCACCCAACAGCGCTGAAGCGGACGGAAACGCCGCACCCGATGGCGCCCCGGCTCGGTTTCACGAAAGGTCAGAATAATATGCAAATGGTGCTCGCGCCCCTGGATGTCGCCCGCGGGGAACCAGAAGTCATCGCGGACAAAGTGATAAAGATCGAACTCTGGCGACAAAAGCAGGGTCAGCGCATCAAGCAGACTGGACTTCCCCCACGCGTTCTCCCCGATCAGGACGTTATTTTGCTCCAGCATCAACGACAGACGATTGATACCGCGAAAACCGACGATTTCTACGCGCTCAAGAAGCATATCCCCTCCGCTACACCACCACTCTCCTTCAGTAATCAACAGTATAGCGAGGGCGGCGGCAAGATGACACTCCGCTTAATCACCTCTGCGCATCCTATTCAGGAGATTAAATATATTCATAAAATTACGCACTTATCGTCTATTAACGGCTATTGATTATTCATCAAACAAAATAGTTTTATTTCAGACGTTATGTTCTACACTATTGATAATCTTGGATGGATATAGGAAGAGTTAAACTGGCAAACGCAATCCCTTCACCTTGCCCTAAATCAAATAATATCAATATATTTAACTGGCTCTGGGATGGCGATTATCTCTAGAATAACGCCGCTTTATTTTTATCGTCGTCCCTTATCACGATAAATAAAGACCGGCACGGTCCGCTCGTGCGCGTATACATTTAAATTGAGGTGGTTATGTTCAGAAAATTAGCAGCCGAATGCTTCGGCACCTTCTGGCTTGTATTTGGCGGCTGCGGTAGCGCCGTACTTGCCGCAGCATTTCCCGAGTTGGGTATCGGTTTTGCCGGCGTGGCGCTGGCATTTGGTTTAACCGTATTAACCATGGCGTATGCGGTTGGCCATATTTCCGGCGGTCATTTCAACCCGGCGGTAACCTTAGGCCTGTGGGCCGGTGGTCGTTTCCCGGCGAAAGAGGTCATTGGCTATATTATCGCCCAGGTGGTCGGCGGAATTATTGCCGCCGCGGTGCTGTACGTGGTGGCCAGCGGTAAAGCCGGATTTGATGCCGCCGCCAGCGGCTTTGCCTCAAACGGCTATGGCGAACACTCCCCGGGCGGCTTCTCTATGCTGTCGGCTATCGTTATTGAAATCGTACTGACCTGCGGCTTCCTGCTGGTTATCCATGGCGCGACCGACAAACACGCGCCGGCGGGCTTCGCGCCGATCGCTATCGGCCTGGCGCTGACTCTCATCCATTTAATCAGCATTCCGGTCACCAACACTTCCGTCAACCCGGCGCGCAGCACCGCGGTGGCGATTTTCCAGGGCGGTTGGGCGCTGCAGCAGCTGTGGCTGTTCTGGGTCATGCCGATCGTCGGCGGGATCCTTGGCGGCGTGCTGTATCGCACTCTGCTGGAAAAACGCGATTAATCCTTTCTAAGCCCGGGTCTCCGGGCTTTTTCTTTCTGGCGACAGCTTTACTCGGCCCGGCTATTTGGGTAGTGTCATGAGCGCTATTCTCATCATGCAAGGGCTGCATCGTTCATGTTCTCGGGACTGTTCATCATTCTGTTGCCGCTGGTCGTCGGCTATTTACTGCCTCTTCGTCACTCCTCTGCGCTAAAACTGATTCACCGGATGCTGAGCTGGATTGTCTATGTGATCCTCTTTTTTATGGGTATCAGCCTGGCGTTTCTCGACAATCTGGCCAGCAATCTGCTGGCGATATTGCATTACGCCGCGGTGAGCGTGGTCATCATTTTACTGTGTAATATTACCGCTCTGCTGTGGCTGGAAAGAAAAATGCCCTGGCGCAGTCTGCATCGTCAGGAGAAATTACCCTCGCGCCTGGCCATGGCCCTGGAATCACTCCAGCTGTGCGGGGTGGTGGTCCTCGGTTTTTTGCTTGGCCTGACCGGCCTGCCTTTTTTACAACACGCCACCGAAGCCAGCGAATATACGCTGATCTTTCTCCTGTTCCTCGTCGGTATTCAATTACGCAATAATGGAATGAGTCTGCGACAAATAGTCCTTAACCGCCGGGGAATGATCGTCGCCGTGGTGGTCACGATCAGTTCATTACTCGGCGGCATCCTCAACGCCTTTATTCTGGATTTGCCGCTAAAGACCGGTCTGGCGATGGCCAGCGGCTTCGGCTGGTATTCACTCTCCGGTATTTTACTGACCGAATCCTTTGGCCCGGTAATCGGCAGCGCGGCGTTCTTCAACGACCTGTGCCGCGAGCTGCTGGCCATCATGTTAATTCCGGGCCTGATTCGCCGAAGCCGCTCCACGGCGCTGGGGCTGTGCGGCGCCACCTCCATGGACTTCACCTTACCGGTGCTGCAGCGTTCCGGCGGCGTGGAGATCGTCCCTGCCGCCATCGTACACGGTTTTCTGCTGAGCCTGCTGGTCCCGATCCTGATCGCCTTTTTTGCCGCCTGAGTAGGCGCTGGCGGCAGACTTCCTGCCGCCAATTTTGCGCTAAATCAATCTCCCTTTAAGTTGTATCAGAAATACCTTTTCTCCTCACGCGCTCGGGCATAACCTTAAACATGTATATCAAATATAACTTTAAAGGTGTGACCATGTTTTGTGTGCAATGTGAACAAACCATTCGTACCCCGGCCGGCAACGGCTGCTCTTACGCGCAGGGGATGTGCGGTAAAACAGCGGAAACCTCCGATCTACAGGATCTGCTGATTGCGTCACTGCAAGGCCTCTCCGCCTGGGCGCTTAAGGCCCGCGAATATGGCATTATCGATCATGAGGTCGACAGCTTCGCCCCCCGCGCCTTCTTCTCTACGCTAACTAACGTCAATTTCGATTCTCCGCGCATCGTCGGCTATGCCCGTCAGGCGATTGCCATGCGTGAGGCGCTGAAAGCGCAGTGCCTGGACCTTGATGCCAGCGCCAAAGTTGACAGCCCGGTGGCCGACCTGCAGCTGGTCGGCGACGATCTGGGCGACCTGCAGCGTCAGGCGGCAGACTATGCCCCGAATAAAGATAAAGCCGCTATCGGCGAGAATATCCTCGGCCTGCGCCTGCTGTGCCTGTACGGCCTGAAAGGCGCGGCAGCTTATATGGAACACGCCCACGTGCTCGGCCAGTACGACAACGCCATTTATGCCCAGTACCACAAGATCATGGCGTGGCTGGGCACCTGGCCTGCGGATATGAATGCGCTGCTCGAATGTTCGATGGAAATCGGCCAGATGAACTTCAAAGTGATGAGCATCCTTGACGCCGGCGAAACCACCAAATATGGCCACCCAACGCCGACTCAGGTCAACGTAAAAGCCACCGCAGGTAAATGTATCCTGATCTCTGGCCACGACCTGAAAGATCTCTACAACCTGCTGGAGCAGACGGAAGGCACCGGCGTCAACGTCTATACCCACGGCGAAATGCTGCCGGCGCATGGCTATCCGGAGCTGCGCAAATTCAAACATCTGATCGGCAACTACGGCAGCGGCTGGCAAAACCAGCAGGTGGAATTCGCCCGCTTCCCGGGCCCCATCGTGATGACCTCTAACTGCATCATCGATCCCACCGTCGGCGCTTACGACGATCGCATCTGGACTCGCAGCATCGTCGGCTGGCCGGGCGTGAACCACCTGGAAGGCGAAGACTTCTCCCCGGTCATTGCCCAGGCGCAGCAGATGGCGGGCTTCCCGTACAGCGAAATCCCGCATCTGATCACCGTCGGCTTTGGCCGTCAGACCCTGCTCGGCGCGGCGGATACGCTGATCGATCTGGTCAGCCGTGAAAAACTGCGCCATATCTTCCTCGTCGGCGGCTGTGACGGCGCGCGCGGGGAACGTAACTATTTCACCGATTTTGCCACCAGCGTGCCGGATGACTGCCTGATCCTGACGCTGGCCTGCGGTAAATACCGCTTCAACAAGCTGGATTTCGGCGATATCGAAGGCCTGCCGCGTCTGGTCGACGCTGGTCAGTGTAATGATGCCTATTCGGCGATTATTCTGGCGGTCACGCTGGCGGAAAAACTGGGCTGCGGCGTCAACGATCTGCCGCTGTCGCTGGTGCTCTCCTGGTTCGAACAGAAAGCGATTGTCATCCTGCTGACGCTGCTGTCTCTCGGCGTGAAAAATATCGTCACCGGCCCGACGGCGCCAGGCTTCTTCACTCCGGATCTGCTGGCTGTCCTCAATGAGAAGTTTGGTCTGCGTTCCGTGACCACCGTGGAACAAGATATGCAGCAGCTGCTGAGCGCGTAAGGAGTCCCTGATGACCATGCCAACTTCGCAATGCCCGTGGCGGATGCAGGTTCACCACATTCACCAGGAAACCCCGGACGTGTGGACCCTTTCGCTGCTGTGCCACGATTACTATCCGTATCGCGCCGGGCAGTACGCCCTGGTCAGCGTGCGTGATTCCGCGGAAACGCTGCGCGCCTACACCCTCTCCTCCACGCCGGGGGTCAGCGAGTATATTACGCTGACCGTTCGCCGCATTAACGAGGGCGCGGGTTCACAATGGTTAACCCACGAGGTCAAACGCGGCGATTATCTTTGGCTGTCCGATGCGATGGGCGAGTTTATCTGCGACGATAAAGCAGAAGATAAATTCCTGCTGCTGGCCGCCGGCTGCGGGGTGACGCCGATAATGTCGATGCGCCGCTGGCTGGCGAAGTACCGCCCGCTGGCAGACGTGCAAGTGATCTATAGCGTTCGTTCGCCGGAGGATGTGATCTTTGCCGAGGAGTGGCGCAACTATCCGGTTACCCTGGTGGCGGAGCACAACGCAACGCACGGTTTTGTCGCCGGCCGTCTGACCCTGGAGCTACTGCAGAGCGTGCCGGATATCGCCAGCCGCACCGTGATGACCTGCGGGCCAGCGCCGTATATGGAGAAGGTTGAGCAGGAGGTGGCCGCCCTGGGTGTCACCCGCTTCTTTAAGGAGAAGTTCTTCACACCGGTGGCAGAGGCCGCCACCAGCGGGCTGAAATTCACCAAACTGCAGCCGGCGAGAGAGTTTTACGCGCCGGTGGGCACCACCCTGCTCGAGGCGCTGGAGAGCAATCAGGTGCCGGTGACCGTCGCCTGCCGCGCCGGCGTCTGCGGCTGCTGCAAAACCAGAGTCGTTTCCGGGGAGTATAGCGTCACCAGCACCATGACGCTGACCGAAGATGAAATCGCCGACGGCTATGTGCTGGCCTGCTCCTGTCGCCCGCAGAGCGATCTGGTTCTCGCCTGAGGTCAAAATCCCCGGTGGCGCTACCGCTTACCGGGGCTACAGCGCTGTGCGATTTGGTAGCCCGGAGAAGGCGCAATGCGCCGCCTCCGGGAAAACCCCTGGCGACAATAAACTCTCAGGCGACATGAGATAAACGCTTTCCCGGACTGAAAAGCTGCCAACCGACAACAGTATCGACTTTACGCCCCAGGACGAATGAGGCATTTTTACCGCCAGACCGACTGACCGGCCAGCGAGTAACGCCCGGCGCCCAAAAGCGCAATCGCCAGCGCGCCAACAAAGAAATAGACCAGATTCTCGATCGCCCACGCCCCCACCGCATCAAGCGCAAATGTCTTGCCGAGACCGACCATCAGCCACGCCACCACCATGGTGAAAGCCAACACCAGCGCCGCAGGGCGCGTCAGGATGCCGACAATCAACAAACAGGGGGCGACCACTTCCCCCGCCAGCACACCGTAGGCGATAAACCCCGGCAACCCCTTCGCCACCAGCATCCCGCTAATGCCATCCACGCCATCCAGCAGCTTGTGCAAACCGTGAAACAGCATTAACCCGCCGACGGCGAGTCGTAACAAGAGTTTACCGGCGTCTTCATGCGACAGCGTTCTGTTTACTGCGTTTAACAATCCCTTAACCATTTGATGTGCTTCCTGTTTTACACCCTGTGAGATCCCAGAGTATGCCCAATGCTTCAGCAATAAAACCAGCAAAAAATTGAGGGCAATCGGCAACGTAAGCTGCAGTTTCATCTAAGCTTGAAGGCGTTATCAAAAAAAGGAGATGGAGATCATGAAACAAACCGTGGCCGCATACATTGCCAAAATGCTGGAACAGGCCGGCGTGAAACGTATCTGGGGCGTCACCGGCGATTCCCTCAATGGATTGAGCGATAGCCTGAACCGCATGGGCACCATCGACTGGATGGCCACCCGGCACGAAGAGGTTGCCGCTTTCGCCGCCGGCGCGGAGGCGCAACTGACCGGCGAACTGGCGGTCTGCGCTGGTTCCTGCGGACCGGGTAACCTGCATCTGATCAACGGTCTGTTTGACTGTCACCGCAACCATGTCCCGGTGCTGGCGATTGCCGCCCACATTCCATCCAGCGAGATTGGCAGCGGCTATTTCCAGGAGACCCATCCCCAGGAGCTGTTCCGCGAATGCAGCCACTACTGCGAGCTGGTCTCCACCCCGGAGCAGATCCCGCAGGTGCTGGCGGTGGCGATGCGCAAGGCGGTGATCAACCGCGGCGTTTCGGTGGTGGTGCTG
>ERZ781275.909-NODE-909-length-25981-cov-3.642444_pt1 | contig 25981 bp, 22 predicted proteins | sample MGYA00375853_ERZ781275 | MGnify/ENA primary metagenome ERZ781275 (study PRJEB29790, sample SAMN03653691) | human gut metagenome | host: Homo sapiens | place: USA: Dallas, Texas | collected 2012-07-23 | study: EMG produced TPA metagenomics assembly of the Gut...
ATCGTACCCTTTTTCGTTCGCCAGCGCACCAGCGCCTCCGAGCCGGCAATCTCTTCGGTCCGCATGAAAACCTTCGGCTGGTAATAGACCTCAAACTGACGGCTGTTCAGGGCTTCCTCCATACCGCTTTCGATTGACTTCTCCTCCAGCAAATGCTGTCGGATGCTTTCATCATAAAAGCAGTAATTGTTTAATTCATGACCGTTTTTCACCATTTTTCTGGCAAAATTGGCGCGGTTCAGCAGCTCATTCAGACTCAGCTTTTCATCGACATCTTCCAGACAGCAGATACCGCAGCAAATACTGAGCGCCTGTCTGTCAAGATGAGAGCGCATATAGTCACGTATAGCGGCATCCACAGCAGACTGCCGTTTTGTCAGCTCCGCTCTGTTGTTATAGTGACGAAGAATAATGAAATTATCCGCATTGATGCGTCCTACCAGCTCATCATGCTGTTTATCCTTTATCAGCAGTGCTGCATAGTGCTTCAACAAATCGTCTCCGTTTGCATAGCCGAAAACATCATTGATATATTTGAAATCCGAAAAATCCACATAGAACAGTGCGTATTTAAGATTTGCATTACTTTTCATAAGCTGCTTTGCACGTGTGATGAAATATTCAAGTGTATAGGCTCTGGTTAAGGTGTCTCTGCCTGCCGTATCCTTCAGCTGTCTGTTGGAGGTTTCCAAACGGAGAATTTTTCGGATATTTGTTATAAATATAAAAATCCACAGAGCAAGCACACTCAGAAACATCATGACATCCAGCAGCATCAGATGCTTTGCATGCTGCTCGGTAAAGGATTCTGCGGCAAAGACCATGTCATTGGTCGTCTGAAAGAAATCCTCACTATCCTGTAGGAGCTGATTCTTCACGTTTTGATCACTCATACTCGTTCTGGCAGCATAGATTTTCTGTTTCAGCTGCTCCCATGCAGCCTTTGTTTGATGCAGTTCATCAAGATAAGCAGCATCATCCGGCAATGGAAGGTCATAAACACCGCTCCCAGTACAAAGGCTATCCACAATATCATCAATATACACAATCAAGTCATCTCCATGAATATCATTAAGCTCCATTTTCACGAGCTTCTGAGAGGCTCCGCGCACGATGCCTGTATAATTGATCAGGCGTCCATGACGCTGGACACGATATATGGAATTGATGGTAACTCCGCCAAGTAGTATAAGACATAAGAAGATTCCAAGCAGAGAAAACAACCAGCCTTTTTTCATAAAGTACCTTCTTTCATGTAGTTCCATCAGCTGCAGGAATGAAGGTAGAGCTATGCCGCTGCTACGTATCATGGAGGGATAATTCCGAATCGAGGCGGACTGATTGCAAACCTGCATATGTAATTTATAACACTATTATATACGTTTTCTGCGTGTTAATCAATGTAAGAGCTATCATTCTATCACGATTTGGTTAGAGACTGCGTAAGAAAAATGCACACCTTTCACATATGAATCGTTTCTTCATAGACGAGTCTATGGTGGGGTTTTCGCACAGCTACACACGCAGACTGCCCTCATTATTCGTGCATCGTTAAGCTATCGCGTGTAAAACGTCTCGACCCTCGCATTGATTCGCCCATCATGAGGAATCCCCTGCCGAAAACCGGTAGGTGAACGGATACCATCCCAGCTCCTCCGGTTGCTGAATAAGAGCAGCCTATTCTAGCATTGGGCTCCTTTCCCCGCAGAGCAAGAAAAAACCACTCATTTCTGAGTGGTTACATTTCGTCAAATGGTGGTCCCGGTCGGAATCGAACCAACGACACATGGATTTTCAGTCCATTGCTCTACCGACTGAGCTACGGGACCATTTGGTTGCGGGGGAAGGATTTGAACCAACGACCTCCGGGTTATGAGCCCGACGAGCTACCAGGCTGCTCTACCCCGCGATGTTTAATGAGCAATTCTTTTTTTGTTGAAGATTTAAATGGCGGAGGAACTGGGATTCGAACCCAGGCGCCAGTTTCCCGACCTACCGGTTTTCAAGACCGGACCCTTCAACCACTTGGGTATTCCTCCAGATGTTCGGTAACATAATGGTGGACCCTGTAGGACTCGAACCTACGACCCACCGGTTATGAGCCGGATGCTCTGACCAACTGAGCTAAGGGTCCAATTAGCAAAATTGGTGGCGGGGGCGAGACTCGAACTCGCGACCTTCCGGGTATGAACCGGATGCTCTAGCCAACTAAGCTACCCAGCCGTCTTTACAATTTTACAATGGTCGGGATGACAGGATTTGAACCTGCGACCCCTTGATCCCAAATCAAGTGCACTACCAAGCTGTGCTACATCCCGAAATAAATGGCGCGCCCAGCAGGAATCGAACCCACAACCTTTTGATCCGTAGTCAAACGCTCTATCCAGTTGAGCTATGGGCGCATCGTTTTTCGTTTTCTATCTTTACGCTGTTCTCATCAGCGCTCATATATAATACAACAGAAAGACCATTTATGCAAGACTTTTTTTGAATTTTTTTCGTTTTTTTTATCTTTTTTCAGGCAGATGCAAAATAGCCTTATAAATAAAGGCCTTGTGCCCTTTTCTTCGATTGTTTTCACTCCTCTTTTGCAGAATTATGCATGTGTCTCATTATATTCTTTACAAAAAATCAGTATTCTGCGAATCAGAGCAAGCGGCATTTTTTCATGCAGGGGCAGATGAATTGCCGTCTTTGTACATTTATAGGAAGCAAGCTCCTCCTGAAATGCCCGAATAGCATCATTTCCCGGATAGAAGCCAATATAGCCCTTACACTGTCCCACCTGCACCAGATACCCATGATACAGAAATGTTGGCAATCCCCAGCTGATTTTTTCCTCTGCATCCGGTACCAGCTCTCTGCATATTGCAAGTATGTCCTGTATCCTTGCACGATACTCCTCATCACATCCCTGTACATATTCCTGTATTGTCCGATCCGTAGCCTTTGCCATATATTCCTCTCCTTTACATGACCACATGTTTCCTTATATCTCTATACATCTCTATCTCTAGTATAGCACAGCATTGAAAAAAAGAGCCGCTATGTTGCGGACTCTTCAGCTTTTCTTCGATCCTTGGTTGCCTTGATGACCTTCTGACGGGAAAACTCCTCCCGCTCCTTTTCCTCAAGTGCATCCGTTATGAATTTGATATTGTGTTCAAAATCCGGAATTACGATGTTCTTCAGGGCATTGGCACGCTTCTGCGCCTTGCGGATTGCATTCGCAAGCCGATAGACACTGTTCTCCACCTCAGCCAGAATCACTGTCATTTCCTTAACCTTATAAAAACAGCGGTAAGCATAATCCAGCTTGGAATTCGCATGATCCAAGCCGTATGTCAGCTTATACTCCTGCTTATCATATTGAATCTTTGGAATCTCCACACCCATGACACTTCGATAGCTGATATGAATTCCGGTATCCACCGGCACCGCCTCCACCAGATCACTGATGACTCCCAGGGACATATTCGCCTGCTGCAAGGCATAATAAGCCTTCTGATACGTAATGGTGATCTTATCACGCAGCAGCTTAACATCATCCAGCAGCGACATCATTTCACGCGTCAGGATATTCCGTTTCCGATCCATCAATTCATAGCCCATATGAGCCAGATCATTTGATTTCTTTGTCGCAATCAGATTTCCTTTGGTTGGAAACACCTGTTTATTGGCCATAATCAGTTACCCTGAGATGCCAGTTCCTTGATGATAGGTCCACTCTTCAGACCAAAGCGTTTCACCGCACGTTCATGATCGTAGTACACTTCAAGAACCTCATTATCCACACGGTCAAGCTCCGCACGCGGCAGGACACTGAGCAAATCCCAGCCCAGATCCAGCGTTTCTTCAATACTACGGTTATCATCAAATCCCTGATTCAGGAAATGCTCCTCAAATAAGGTACCAAAGGACATATACTGCTTGTCGACATCACTCAGCTCATCCTCACCGATAACAGAAGCCAGACTTCTGGCATCCTGCACCTTCGCATAGGCTGCAAACAGCTGATTGGATACATCTGAGTGATCCTTTCTTGTAAAGCCTTCACCGATGCCATCCTTCATCAGACGTGACAAGGAAGGCAGAACACCAACCGGCGGATATACTCCCATCTGATTCAGATTACGATCCAGTACGATCTGCCCCTCGGTAATATAACCGGTAAGGTCAGGAATCGGGTGTGTGATATCATCATTGGGCATGGTCAGAATCGGAATCTGTGTTACAGACCCTCCGGCACCCTTCACAATACCTGCTCTTTCATACAGCGAAGCCAAATCAGAATACAAATATCCTGGATACCCTTTACGTCCCGGTATTTCTCCCTTACTGCTGGAGAACTCACGCAGCGCCTCACAATAGGAGGTGATATCAGTCAGAATAACCAGTACATGCATATCCTGCTCATACGCCAGATACTCCGCAGCGGTTAAGGCACAGCGCGGTGTCAGCGTACGCTCAATGATTGGGTCATTGGATAGATTGATGAACATAACAACCTTTTCCATAACACCAGCTTCCTCAAAGGAACGCTTGAAATAATCCGCAACGTCATTTTTGACCCCCATGGCCGCAAAGACGATACAGAAATTCTTGCCGTCCCCCTCCGATATCTTCGCCTGCTTAACAAGCTGAACTGCCAGCTCATTGTGCGGCATACCGGAACCGGAGAAAATCGGCAGCTTCTGTCCACGAATCAGTGTCGTTAAGGCATCGATACTGGAGATACCGGTATTGATATAGTTACGCGGATACACACGGGAAACCGGATTCAATGGCTGTCCATTGATATCCGCACTTTTCTCGGCATAGATTTCTCCCAGCCCGTCGATTGGCTGTCCGCTTCCGTTAAAGGTACGCCCCAGCATCTCGCGTGATAACGCCAGCTCCATCGGCTTCCCTGTAAATTTTGTTTTTGTGTTTTTCAGGGAGATTCCATTGGTTCCCTCAAACACCTGAATGGCAGCTTTCTTGCCCTCCAGCTGAACCACTCTTCCCAGACGTGTCGTTCCATCTCCGCATTTGATTTCCACCATCTCTTCATAGCTGGCGTTTTCCACGTTATCCAGGAAGACAAGAGGTCCGTTAATTTCACTCAATCCTACATATTGAAGACTCATGTACTTTCCTCCTTACGCAACCTGTGAGACAGCCGCATCAATCTGTCGGAAGTAATCATCCAGCAGCTCGATGTGGTCATTCGGCACATCGTATTTCATTTTGGTAACCTTGTCGAAAATACCGGAGGCCACAGCCTGACTCATCGGTTTTCCCTGTGCTACCAGATCTTTGCATTTCTTATATAAATATAGAATTACATCCATCATTTTCAGCTGCTTTTGCAGCGGTACATACGTATCATCCTTATGGAACGCATTCTGCTGCAGATATCCTACCCGGATGACCTTGCAGATTTCAATAACCAGCTTCTGATCCTCCGGCAGTACGTCGCTGCCGATCAGCTTCACGATTTCCATCAGCTTCGCTTCCTCTGCCAACAGACTCATGATTTCCTGACGGCTGCGCAGAAAGCGCATATCCACATTTTTATTGTACCATTTCGTTAAGTCCGTCACATATTCGGAATAGCTTTCCGTCCAGTTAATGGCAAAATAGTGACGCGCATAGGCAAGCTGCTTGTCCAGCGCCCAGAAGCAGCGCACAAATCGCTTGGTGTTCTGGGTGACAGGCTCGGAGAAATCAGAGCCTTGCGGGGATACGGCACCGATGATGGATACCGAACCCACCTGATCATTCAGTGTCTTCATATAGCCGGCACGCTCATAGAACTGTGAAATCCGGCTAGGCAGATATGCCGGGAAGCCTTCCTCGGCCGGCATTTCCTCCAGACGTCCACTGATTTCACGAAGCGCCTCCGCCCAGCGTGATGTGGAGTCCGCCATGATGGCAACATGATATCCCATGTCACGATAATACTCTGCCAGTGTCAAACCGGTATAAATACTCGCTTCACGTGCCGCAACCGGCATGTTGGACGTGTTGGCAATCAGCACAGTACGATCCGTCAGCGGACGATTGGATTTCGGGTCAATCAGCTCGGAAAATTCCTCCAGAACCTGCGTCATCTCATTTCCACGCTCACCACAGCCAACATAGACGATGATATCGGCATCACACCACTTCGCCAGCTGATGCTGCGTCATGGTCTTTCCGGTACCAAAGCCGCCCGGAATTGCTGCCGTACCACCCTTGGCAATCGGGAACAGGGTATCAAAAATACGCTGTCCGGTAATCAAAGGCACACTGATCGGCAGACGCTCCGCTACAGGACGTGCCGTTTTGATCGGCCATTTCTGTACCAGTGTCAGCTCGTGAAGCTTATCCTTTTCATCCTTTACCTTCAGGATGCATTGATTGATGCCGTATTTCCCGTTCTCTGCCGCTTCCACAACCGTTCCATACAGGGTTGGCGGAATCATGCAGCGATGCTCGATCAGATCTGTTTCCGGAAGCGTCGCAAAAATCTGTCCGGGAACAACCTCATCCCCTACAGAAACCTTTACGGTTACATCCCATAAGACCTCTTCATCCAGCGGTGCCACATCGCTTCCGGTCGCAATGAAGGCACCGGATTCCTTTGCAATTTCCTTTAACGGACGTTCGATACCGTCAAAGATATTACGCAGGATACCGGGCCCCAGTGTTACAGAAATCGGACTGCCCGTAGGCTCGACTGGTTCTCCCGGCTTTAATCCTGTTGTGGATTCATACACCTGAATCGTCGTTGCCTCTTTGCTGATGGAAATCACCTCTCCCATCAGACGTTTATGACCGACATATACTTTCTCCAGCATGGAGAAGTCGACTGCATTTTGGACCTTTACGACTGGACCGTTGATGGAATATATAACATTTTCACTCACATTATCACCTCAATCATACGGTTTCGTATGCAATTTATTTTATAAACAATCCGGAGTTCGTATAGAACCAGTCTTTCTGTTCATCGATGCCGGTGTCAAAGGTTTCATCTACAACGATTCCTTTTTCCTCACATTCCATGCGAAATCCTCCAAGCAGAATATCTGCATCGCATTTCCCCTCACAGGGCTTACCATACGCCTCACAAATATCCTTCAAAACAGCCTGATCTCTGTCTGCGACATAAAACACAACATGCGCATAGCCCAGCTGTGTGAGGTCGGTAGCTTTTTTCTTTAAAAGCTCTACATAATCCTTACAGATGGCAAATTCCTTCAGCTGCTGTTTTGCGGCCTTGAATACCGCATCGGTAAGCTCACGGCGTTTTTTCATAAGTCTGCGATTCGTTTCCTCATGTGCCTTGCTTAGACGAATGGCATGCTCGCTGGCCATTTCCTTCAGTTCCTGGTCTCTGGTAAGTCCAGCCTCACGTTGTGCTTCCAGCTCCAGGCCCTCCATGGATTTTTTTCGGATTTCATCTATTTCCTGTTCAATACCGGCAATCTCGATGTCGCTAACTCGTTTTATCTCTTCCTCAAAGTACTGCTCCAATTTAATTTTGTCATCTAGCATAGCAAACACCTCATAGTTTCACACCGATTGCCTCGGATACATAACGGTCAATGGTCTCTCCGATCTTTGCGGAGCCATGACGGTCGGGTATCTCAACAATCAGTGGTTTCTTTTGTTTCAGTTTTAATTCAGAAATAACCTCGGGGCAGGTTTCAATCAGCTTTGTCGTCATCAAAACGATTGCTATATCCTCCATATGCATCACACGCTCCAGCTCCTCCAGAACCTCATGACGCTCATGGACGACCACCCCTTCGATCCCTGCCAGACGCATCCCCATCTGGGTATCGATGTTATCACTGAGCAGGTAGAATTTCACGAATGATCACCACCCGTATTACAGCTTCATGAAGATAATGAAGATAGAGATCAAAAGACCGTAGATAGCAACACCTTCACCCAGGGCAACAAAGATCATGGATTTACCGAAGTTCTTCTCATTTTCAGAGAATGCTCCGATTGCGGCAGGTGCAGCGGCAGCAACGGCAATACCTGCACCCAGTGCGGAAAGTCCGGTCGCAAGTGCAGCGGCGATAAAGCCAAGACCCTGACCGATGGAGCCGGCCATTTTCATTGTGACATCATCAGCACCTGCAGCATAAGCCTTCGTTGCACTGAAGAATACTGTTCCCAATACGATAGCAAAGAAGAAGCAGACGTGCGTAATCATACGGCGTTTTGCTACAGATACACTCTTCTTTCCACGGAATACATTCACCAGTGGTAAAGAAATCAGCGCGATCAGAATAAGCGGCAATAAAAGTTCAAACATGTTTAACATGATAGTTCCTCCTTTTAATCATTCAGTGATTTAAACATAATTCCGTTCCCCGTGAAATAACGGGAGAACATTTCATAGAATTCCAGACGAAGCACCTGGATTCCGACAATCATACCCTCCAGACACATGACGAAGATATTACCGAGAATCATCACGATCCATCCGGCACCTCCGGCCATGTCCATAATCAGCATAACTGCCATCATCATACCGGCATGTGACAGGACGAAGCCGCCGACACGCAGATAGGAGATGGTATTGGTAATAAAGGACAGACAGATTTCAAACAGCTCGAAGAAGCTTTCCACAAAGAAGCCTCCAAAGCCATCCGGAAACATCTCCTTTTTCTCCATTTTTCTTTCCAGTGCCTCTTTCAGGAAAATCAGTACCAGCGGTACAAGCAGAAAGACAATGGCAAAGAGCGGATTGGTGATGACGCTGGTTTGGCTCATCAGCTGATAAGCGCCTCCTCCAACCAAAGAAATATAGAAGACAAGTCCGGCGATTCCGTTCTGGGAAAAGAACAGCTCGCCATAGTTTTTGTTTTTAATCTGCAGATACAGATTGATGCCGATGCTGATGACGATCAAAACAGCTCCCAGACCCACTGCCATGACAAGCAGTACGGGAATGAAGTTGCTGGTCATAACCTCAACCGGCTTCTCAGATAGACCAAACACAGTTTTATACAACGGATTCAGCAGCTCCTCGTTGCCGAATACAGAACCGTATACAACGCCGAAGATACTGGAGAAGATACCGATACGCATACCGATTTCCCCAAGCCGCATTCCTTTCCATTTATAAAACAGATATCCAACCAGGATCAGTACAAGACCCTGTCCCAGATCTCCAAACATGATACCGAACAGAAGAGAATACGTGAACGCTACAAAGGGCGTTGGATCGATTCCCTCATACTCGGGGGTGCCATACATTTCTACAAACATCGAGAAGGGCCTGGCAAACCACCCATTCTTTAATTTGGTCGGAGGCGAAAGTCGCTTGTCGCTATGGGCAGGCCTGACTTCGATTTCCACCTCCTTCAAATTTGAGAATGATTCCTTCAATTTTGGCACATCTTCTTCAACCACAAAACCTGTAATGGAGAATCTTTCTCCTAGACCCAGTACATATTTTCTGGCTTCAAAGGTATGGTTTATAAACTCCAGTTCCGCCTTGATGTCAGCGAAATTGTCAATGCATTCTGCCTTCAGAGCTTCAATAACTTCATTGACATGCTGCAGCTGCTTGAGATCGTTGTCGATTTCCTCCTGCAGATTCTCTTTGGCCTGAATCGGATTTCCATGGACGAATTCCGGAATACGAATACGTTCAAAGTACAGAGAGGAGAAAATATTGTCCACATCTCCCTCGTATTTCGCGGTCGTGAAATATACACACCAGCTATACGTATCATCCGTACTGAATGACTTGAATACAAACGGGCGGTTGCGGTAATACTGCAGCTTCTCGACACTGTCGATCGGCAGTCTTCCGAAACGAATCTTGATATACTTGCATTCAAACAGATCATCCAGATTCAAATCAATGCTTTCTATATTGCGGACCTGCGTCAGCGCATCGCGGTTTTCCTGGATAACAGTCTCCAGCTCGCGGCGTATTGCAGCCCCGTTTTCAAAGCGCTCGTGGATAGAATCAATATACTTGCGGATGCCTTCCAGATCATACGCACCATTTTTTACGTCCTTCACCGGAAGCGTCATATCCATGTCCTGCAGCACCTCATTGAAATGCGTCAGTACATCGGTAATCGGGTTTTCATCACTCAGCGTGGTAAGTCCGTGTACACTGTCCACAAACTTACTGGCCGGTTCCGGATGAAAGTAATCCAGTTCCACGAATTTCAAAAGTACATCGTTGAGATATTCATTATCCGCAAGGATGTTGACCAGTTTCATTTTTGAAATTGCCATGAACATTCTCCTTTCTAGTAGATCAGCATGCGCTCCATATCCTCAATGGATACATGATAACGCACACCTTCAATAATATTGATGATATTTTCCAGCTCACGCTCTGCGGTATACAGATAGCTGGAATATACCAGGGGGGCATCAAGAGAATAATAGATATTCTTCTTTGCCAATGCATACAGAAAGGAATCGGTATAGTGTTCGATATATACATAATCCTTCTCCATATCCTCAATTCCCAGACGATACGTGCTGCTTTGTAACAGCTTGATAAATGCACGCGCATTCGGCTGCGCAATCAGCTCTTCCACAAATGCGGCGGACAGATGCTCATGCACCGGTACCAGGGATTCCCGTATGACATCCTCACGGGCATTGAAGTATTTTTTGTAGCGGTAAATCTTTTCAATGTTGCTCAGCTCGATTTGTGTCGCAAAATACTGCTTGACTGCTTTTCTGCTTTTTCCCTTCAGCGTTTTGTCAATCACCTGAAAGGTATGGGTGTAATGCTGCACCTGCAGCTGTGTTTCAATCTTTGTATAGTCAATATCATTTTCCTCACCCTTTTTCACACGGTAAGGAAGCAGAATTGCATAATACATCGTATGTTTCAATACATCCAGCAGCTCATCATAGCTATGAACATTTCCCAGCCGCAGCAGATCAAAGCTGGTGTACGGCTTTAAAAAGATAGGAAATTCCGCAATGGCCGCTTCGTACTCCTGGGAAATCAGTACCCGGATTCGAGAAAGAATCAAATCGATTTCAATCTGCTGCATATGCAGCCGGTAATACGGCTTCATGGCCGCATCCGCATAGCGGTACAATTTCATGGTTTTCTTGAAAATCTCCTGTCGCAGGATACTTTCCAGCTGACCTCGGTGAATATTGTTCTCACGCACATCCTTCAGGGCAGGAGCGTAGGAGGTCTCATGCTTCAGGTAACCGGCGATTTCCGCCACGCTTTTCTTATGCAGCAGTTCCTGATACATTTCTTCACTCAGCGCTTCCCCATGCATGCTTCTGGCCTTCGCCACAATAACACCCTCTGCCATACTCATATACACATCACCTCCCAACGTGTACAGGCGAACACACGGCTACATCGCCAGCGTTCGTTTTACAATCTGTGAAACCCACTCCTCCTTATGCTCCTCATATTTTTGCTGGAGAGCATTGAGCGATTCCTCATAGACGGTTTCTTCCTGCTGCATAGCGTTTTGTAAATCCGCGTCCATCTGTTCGCGCTTCTTTGCTATACAGTCTTCTGTTTCCTTTCGATACTTTTCTCTGATTTCCATACTCTGGTCCTGTATCAGATTCTGGATATTGTGGCGTTCCTGCTGTTTCTGCTCAACACGCGCTCTTGCCTGCTTGTCGGCATCTACGATTTTACGAATGATTTCTTCCAAAAAACGACACCTCCTTTATCCTTATTATATCACCGATTTGTTTGGCCGTTCACCAAACTTCTAGAAGTATACACCTTTTTATTTTGGTGTGCAAGCAAAGAATTCACTCCTTTTTATTATGAAATCGGTTCCGCAAAACCCCTGTAAAAATTGCGGTTTTCCACCCTTTTTTCGTGTATTTTTTACCTTATGAAAAATTTGTAAACAAAGCGATACTGAAACCCCTTTTTCTGTACACAGCTGTTGCATGTTGTTTCTGTTTTAAAATGCTGTTTAAAAGCTGCTGTCATACATGCTGTTCCATAATCCACAGTTGAAAATTTCAATTATGTAAAATATAAACAAAACATAAATTATCTTAATTTTTCAGCGATTGTAAAAAGAATACCCCACAGCGTATATGGCAAAGCTGTTTGCGGACCATGAAAGAGGCGCACACAGGCAGAACGGCTCAAGAGATTCCTGCTTTTATCCTGCCCACATAGCAGACATTTCATTCGCAATGCAGGAAAGCATCCCCTTGCAAAAAAGCATTCCGTTGCCTCACGGCTGATTATTTCCATGAAGAAAGCACGCTGTCTGTACAGGGATATCTTACAGAGGATACATAAGATTTCCTATATGGCTTCCTGCAATCACCCTGCTGTATCAAACTCATACAGCTGTAAAAAAAAGCAGGCCTCATCCGAATGGATAAAGCCTGCCACGTTGAAGTTTTCGTGGATATTACTTTATATCTATATAGATAAGGCTGCTAATTTGAATTTGCGTGGATCTTCTCTCCTATATTTATAACCGTGGGTATCCTCTTCTATATTTATATAGGAAAGCAGTATCGCATGTAAGGTATTCGATGATTGTCCGGCTTCCTGCTCTTTGCACAGCTTGCGAAAGCTATCAGCTCTGCTCCAGCACCTTCTGTGCCAGCTTTTCGTTCTGCTCGATCTTCTCATAATCTTCAATCAGCTCTGAGGATGCATAAACATCCGGGTCATTTTCACGATCCTTAAAGACAATTTTCAGCAATATCGGTGTTACCACGGTCGTCAGTACGACCATAATGATAATCGGGCCGAAAAATGCCTCATTCATCAAGCCAACCTTCATGCCCTTGCTGGCAACGATCAGAGCTACCTCCCCACGGGATACCATGCCGATTCCGATGCGAAGACTCTGTATGTTCTCATACCGGCAAAGCTTCGCTCCCAGACCGCAGCCGACGATCTTTGTCAGAATTGCCAGAACCAGAAGCAGTACAGAGAATATCATAATGCTGGTACTCATTTCCGGCAGCACAACCTTCAATCCGATGCTGGCAAAGAACACCGGTGAAATCAATAGATAGGACAGTGTTTCAATACGCATCTGCACATAGTTGCAGCGACTCGTACCGCTGATAATCAGCCCGGCAATAAATGCACCGGTGATATCCGCAACTCCGAAGTAGGCTTCCGCAACATAGGCAAACAGCAGACAGAAGGCAAAGCTTAGAATAGAAAAACGGCGATGTACCTTCTGATAACGGTCAAATAGCTTTTCGATTCCCTTACGTGCAAAAATACCAACAATAACAGCCAGTACGAAGAAGGCAACGATTTTCAGCATAACCTCTGTAAGCTGTACACTCGTATCCGCCATACCGGTAATAATGGTCAAGGCGACAATTCCCAAAATATCATCAATCAATGCTGCACCAAGGATGGCATTTCCACTCGGTGTGGACAGCTTTCCCATTTCCTTCAGCGTTTCTACCGAGATGCTGACGGAGGTCGCTGTCAATATGACACCGATGAACATATTCTGCAGGAATGCCTCCGGCTCCGTATTGAAGAAGGATGCCAGCACATAGCCGGCAAGCAGCGGAACCAGTACACCGATGACAGCAATGACAAAGCTGTTTCTTCCGCTTTTCTTCAGCTCTGATATATCCGTTTCCAGACCTGCGGAAAACATCAGTACGATAACGCCGATTTCCGCGATATGATCCAGGAATTCCGATTCCTGTACAATATTAAAGCATGCCGGCCCCAGCAGCAGTCCTGCAACCAGTGCCCCAACGACCTGCGGCATTTCAATTCTTCTTGTCAGCAGTCCGAACACCTTCGTACTGAGCAGAATCAGCGCCACGTCCAGCAGGTAACGATAAGATTCCATAAACTCTCTCCTTTTATTTTCAACTTAACTGATTATACACCTCTTTTTTATAAAAGCAAACGATTTCATGTAATTTTTAGCTGGCATTTATTTCCTGTCAGTGATCCCTTCACCACCTGCATTCAGAGGATTGTAGTAATTATCTGCATTTTTTCAGACATCCCTTCCCCACTCTGGCAAACTGCTGTTCCACATCCGTGTCATGAAGCTCAAATGTCCGGTTGTTCAGATACTGCAAACAGCAGGCATCGCCCTGAAACCGAAATGCCACATGATATGCACATAGCGCCTGATATGTCTTCTCCTTTGTCTTATTCGCCCCGTACTTCACATCCCCCAACAGCGGATGTCCCAGCCAGCTCATAAGGGCGCGAATCTGATGACTTTTTCCACTGTGCAGCTCCACCTCGACCAGCGAACAGCCCGCGGCCTCCTGCAGTGTGCGATAGCTTGTTTCCATACGGGTATAGCCTTCCTGCTCATGGTCGATGACCTCTGCTGTATTCTGTTCATTTTTGCGATGATACAGCACGATGCGATCCTGCTTTTTCTGCAGTACCCCCTGCACGATGCACAGATATTTCTTTTCCACCTGACGAAGGGCGATCTTCTCATTCATACAGCGAAGCGCCGCCGCTGTTTTCGCCGCAATCACCAGTCCCTGTGTATTGCGGTCAATGCGATGACACAAGGCAGGCGTAAAGCTCTGTTCAACGGCTGGATCATATTCATTCTTGCGATACAGATAATGCAATACACGGTCTGCCAGATTATCCTGCACCTCACTGGTATCGCTGTGCGCACGTAAGCCCTTCGGCTTATTGAGCAGCAAAATGGATGCATCCTCATAAACCACATCCAGTGCATACGGCACCTGTAGAAAGCTGCGGGCGGTAGCTGTTTCATAAAATTCTTCAGGAATGTAGCACTGCATGCTGTCTCCTGCCTGCAGACGCTGGGAAATTTCACAGCGCTTCCTGTTCACCTTGATTTTCTTATTCCTTATATATTTATACATCAGGCTCTTCGGCATGGTTTTCATCGTTTTCTGAATGAATTTATCCACGCGCTGATCCGCATCATTTTCATTGATTATGAATTCTTTCATACACATTCCTCACTTTTTCCTGTAACCATTCACGCCTACATATCGGCAGATACTGCAGGTAGCTGAAAGCAGATGCGATGCAGCACTGCATACAGTGACGGCATTTTACGGTGAATTGTTATCTTTTCCCTGTATATTATACCGTACTTGCATTGCATAATCATAGAAAAACGACTAAAATTACAGTACAGAAGTGAAACAGGAGGAGGGATGCGTGTGTATCGATGCAAAATGTCCGTACGCGCTCTGGTAGAATCGGTATGGATCGGCGGCGATCTGGTGAGCACAGCACCATCCATCGAGCGTGCGAATCTGGGCAGCCGGATTCATCGCATGCTGCAGGGCAGGGCACAGGGAGATTATGAAAGTGAAGTATTCCTGAAGCTGACTACGCAGCTGGAGGATATCCTGTTTGAAATTGAAGGACGTGCAGATGGTGTGCGAAAGGAAGCGGACGCTGTGATCATTGAGGAGATCAAAACCACTGCCATCCCCTTGTCTGAGCTGACGAATCCCATTCAGGTACATCAGGCACAGGCCTACTGCTATGGGCATATGTATCTGCAGGAGCACGATGCCCCCTTTATCCGTATTCAGATGACCTATTATCAGATCGATACCGAGGAGATAAAAAAATTCGAGGAGGAGAAGACCCGGGAGGAGCTGGAGGAATTCTATATGGATACCCTGCGGCGCTATGTGAAATGGGCGGCTCTCAGCATAGATTTAAAAATCAGTGCTTCCACAACCCTGAAGAAGCTGCAGTTTCCATTTGCGGAATACCGCAGTGGACAGCGTGATTTTGCAATCGCCGTATACAAAACCATTCTGGACCGGGAAAAGCTGTTCGCCTCGGCGCCTACCGGAATCGGAAAGACGATTTCCACACTGTTTCCGTCTTTGAAAGCAATCGGTGAGGGAAAAGCGGAAAAGGTATTTTATCTGTGTGCGAAGAATGTAACCGCCTCGGTTGCTTACGATACCCTGCGGTTGCTTTACCAGCAGGAGGTCGCCTTCAAAAGTGTAGCAATTACCGCGAAGGACAAAATCTGCTTTCAGGATGTGCGTAACTGTGATCCTGAGGTATGCCCCTATGCAAAGGGCTATTATGACCGCTGTCAGGATGCCCTGTATGAGCTGCTGCAAGAAACACAGTTCATGGAGCGTGCTGCCATTGAGAAAAAAGCACAGGAGCATTGCATCTGCCCCTTTGAGCTGAGCCTTGATGCAAGCCTGTACAGTGATGTGATCGTCTGTGATTATAATTATGTATTTGATCCACGGGTATATCTGAAACGGTTTTTTATGGAAAAGGGAGAGTATGTCTTTTTGGTAGATGAAGCCCACAATCTGGTGGACCGCGCCAGAAGCATGTACAGCACAGAGCTGAACAAGGCGGCATTTCTCATGGCTGCCCGCAATATTCCGAAGCAGCGAAAACCACTGCATGCTGCATTGCGCGCTGTCAATCGTGAGTTTCTGCGATTGAAAAAGGAATGTGAGGAGGAAGGCAGGGATTTCATGCATCAGAAGGAGCCGATTCTCTCCATCAGACAGCGGCTGGCAGAGGTCATTGAACAGATGGACATCTATCTGCAGAGTGAGCATGAGGATACCCATGATGAGGAGCTGCGTGACCTGTATTTCTCCTGTATCAACTACAATCGGATCTCTGAGTTTTATGATGAGGATTTTATCACCTGCGTTGAACGGCAGGGCACGGATGTCATCGTAAAGCAGCTTTGCCTGAACCCGGCACATCCATTGAAGGAAAGCTGTGCGCTGGGGCGCAGCACCGTCTTCTTTTCAGCTACGCTTTCTCCCATCGATTACTATCTTGATTTGCTGGGTGGAACCAGGGAAAACAGAAAGCTGTTTCTTCCCTCTCCGTTTTCCGCAGAGAAACGCAGGATCATATTATGTGACGCCATCTCCACCAGATATCGAAACCGCAGTGCTAGTTTGGTGCCGATTGCCGCGATGATTCATGCGACAGTTTGTGCCAGAGCAGGAAATTACATCGTCTTTCTTCCCAGCTACGCCTATATGAAGCAGGTGGCAGAGACCTTCTGCGAACAGTTTCCCGATATTCATGTGACGGTTCAGGAAAGCGGCATGGGAGAAGAGGAAAAGCAGGAATTCCTCTCACATTTTGATACAACAGACGAGCTTCATGTGCTTTTCTGTGTACTGGGCGGTATGTTTTCGGAGGGCATTGATTTGAAGGGCGAAAAGCTGATTGGCACCATCATCATCGGTGTTGGACTGCCACAGGTCAATCCCCAGCAGGATTTACTGCGTGACCATTTTGAAGAGGTGAACGAAATGGGATATGCCTATGCCTATCAGGTTCCCGGCATGAACAAGGTACTGCAGGCGGCAGGACGCGTCATTCGCTCACACAGTGACGTCGGTATTGTATTGCTGATCGATGAGCGTTTTACCACCCCGTTTTACCAGCGGCTGTTACCTCCGCACATGCGCCCGTTTGAAGTCATTAACGATCCTAACCGTCTGCATGAGGCTGTAAAACAATTCTGGCAGCAAAACTGCTGATGTATCTCAGCCTGCATCAACCCTTTCAGAATCCCATTGCTTCAAATATCTACGTACATGCCTTCTTATTTTCAAGCTGTATCATAACTATAAGCATCTTCTGCAGTTTGGAGTGCATGATCAGCCTGATATACAAATTCCCATTTCAGAAAATAACCGGTACCCCTGCGCCAATGCTCAATGAGCTTCTTCCTTTATTATCTTTTCCTGGTTTAAAAACAGTCCTGTAGGTATAGATGCCATCCTGATTCGCAGCTGCACTAAGCCTGTTACCTCTCAAAAATTCCCTGTTGAAACCGTAAGCAGGCTAAATACACACAATATCGTTGCTATAAAAAAGAAAAAAGCTAACATGGCGCCTGTTCCAACAGCATATAGCATCATCATGATGATACCATGCAACACAAACGGTAGTCGCATATACTTCAGATATCGCTTTATCCCTTTTTTCGCTTGATGTTGGATGATAATCAAGATAAAAGCCAGCATGAAGTCCTGCTTTTATCGTATATTTGCAATCCTCATGCGGTAGCTTTTCCCTTATACATTCTGATGTACTAACATCCATTCGATTCCTGCAGGTTCCCCTGTATTTATTTAAAAGTGCTAATCATTCCTATATATTTCATCAGACAATGCTTTCCTTATCCTCATTTATGGTATTGGGACAGGCATTGTTTTTTTACCGTGCACTAGATTGCAATTTCTATTTTCCTTTTAAAAATTTATTTGCCCCCTTAACAAATAACGCATATCGTTTTTGTGTTAATGCAGGTTCTTCCTTATCCCAGACAGTATATATGTACTCTTTCTTTTCAAGAATTATCGAACAAAGCTGCACTGCTGTATATTTTTCACGTGTTAAATTATACAGCCTGATAATTTTTTCATCCAATGTTCTATTATAAGCGTCCTTACCTGTATATCCGCAAATTGATGTCAGCTCATCAACACACCTGCCGTTATATTTTTTACACGGCCTACAGATATCATCACCATAGACGGTTAATTTTACATTGATTGTCGGATGATCGATAAGCTCATTTGCGACTTTATAAAAATCATGCCCCATGGCTACATCCGGTATGAATCTTTCAATACCAGCGCCATACAGCTTTAGGATGTCTATAAAATGATGCGGTTTGATAGTAATTTCATCCATCCTGCTTCCCTCCTTCTCCATCTCAGATTCTTATGTTTCTAAAAAGCATTATATCACAACGGAATATGAAAAATCTTTACCCTTTTAGAAATCAGCAGCAGTCCTAAGAAAAAATCATGGTATCCGTGTTTGTAGCAGCTAAATCCCTACCATTTGATTGTCTGCTTATTTCCTACCATACATAAAAAAGGTATCAGCAGCAGAATCCTCGGCTTCATTCCTTCGATCCTTCTCTGCAGATACCTTCTCAGCAGTTTCATCAGTACCTTATTTCAATTGTTTCAGACAGCTTGCTCCTATCGTGTTCTCTGGCATGGCCACCTTGAAATTATCCGCTATCGTAGCCCCGATCATCGCAAACGTATCACTTACCGGCAGCAGTCCGTGTCCTTCCATACGCGGGCTGTAAGCCAGAAATGGAACCATTTCCTTTGTATGATCGGTTCCCTTATAGGTTGGATCATTTCCGTGATCCGCAGTGATGATCAGCAGATCATCCTTTTGCAGCTTATCGAGAACGACACCCAGCAGCTCATCAAAGCGCTCCAGCTCTTCTCCATACCCAACCGGATTTCTGCGATGACCCCAAAGTGCATCAAAGTCAACAAGATTCACAAAGCATAACCCGTGGAAATCCTGCTCCATGACCTCGATTGTCTGCTCCATACCATGCACACTGCTCTTGGATTTATGCGCCTGTGTAATGCCCTCTCCATCGAAAATATCCTTGATTTTTCCAATGCTGATGACATCCATTCCGGCATCCTTCAATGCGTCCAGAGCTGTTTTTCCATACGGCTTCAATGCATAGTCATGACGATTGCTGGTACGCTTGAATTCGCCCTTTTTACTTCCGGTGTATGGACGGGCGATGACTCTTCCCACCATCCATTCCGGACGCATGGTCAGCTCTCTTGCGATTTCACAGTAATGATACAGCGTTTCCACCCCCATCGTTTCCTCATTTCCACAAATCTGCAGAACGGAATCCGCAGAGGTGTAAACAATCAAATCCCCGTTTTTAATTTCCTGCTCTGCCAGCTCATCCAAAATCTCGGTTCCGCTGGCTGATTTATTTCCGATGATATGATGCCCGGTGCGTTTTTCCAGCTCTTCAATCAAATCCTGTGGAAAGCCGGTTTCCGTGAAGGTTTTAAACGGCGTCGTGATGTGCAGTCCCATCATTTCCCAATGACCGGTCATCGTATCCTTGCCAACACTAGCTTCCAGCAGCTTCGTGTAGTAGCCCATCGGCTCGGATACCGGCGCAACATGCCGGAGCGGATGAAGGTTCGCCAGACCCAGCCGTGCCAGATTCGGAATGTGAAATGTCGGCATATGCGCATCGATATGTCCCAGTGTATCACAGCCCTCATCATCATATTCAGCCGCATTCGGCATTGCACCGACACCGAGTGAATCAATGACGATTGTAAAAATTCTCTTATATGGTTTCATGTAAACCTCCTTGTTTTCAGATCCCTGCGGGATGCTATCTCAGGATATGTTATAGTGCCGCAGCGGTTTCCAGTGCAACCAGCATCATATCATGAAAGGATGTCTGGCGCTGTTCTGCGGTTGTCTCTGCATGTGTTACCAGAGAATCGCTGATGGTCAGAATGCAGGCAGCACGTTTATTCAGGATTCTGGCATTGTGAAACAAAGCAAAGCTTTCCATTTCGACACAAACACAGCCGTGCTTTTCAAAAAATTCATTGTGCCCGTCCACATTGTCTTCATGATAGAATACATCACTGGAATGGATTCTTGCCTTAGTCAGCGACTTGTTCACGCTTGCAGCCGCTGCCTCGATGGTAGCATTCAGCTCAGCACTTGGCTTCTGTATATCACCATCGACATCCGCCTGTGCCTTTGCAAAGGTGGACTCACTCCATGCACTGTCTGCCAGTACGAGATCAAACAGCTTGAGTGTATCGGTATAGGCACCTGCACTTCCGATACGGATAATGTTTTCTACCTCATAAAATTTATACAGCTCATAGGAATAAATACCGATGCTCGGCATTCCCATCCCGCTGCCCATAACCGATATTTTCTTTCCCTTGTAGGTTCCGGTATAGCCGAACATATTGCGGACGGTATTGAACTGTACCGGATGTTCCAGATAGGTCTCTGCAATGAATTTGGCACGCAGGGGATCTCCCGGCATCAAAACAGTCTTGGCGATGTCGCCGTTAGCGGCAGCGTTATGTGGTGTTGACATAAATGATTCCTCCTTTAGTTAGGTTTTACGCAAAGCAGACGTTTCATACATCGTGCTTGCTTTTTTTACAGTATTATCATACTATAGGAACAGAGGATAAAAAAAGGACATCTGTCCTCTTTTTTGAAAAGAAGGTGAATTTAATGACAACGCTTAACGATCTGTTAAAGAAAACAAAGGAAACCCACCATAGTCTGCTGAAGCAGCTGTTCGCAAGCTGTCCCAATGAGGTGATGCAGCAGCTGCAGCTGATCCGTCTGCGCAAAAATCAGAATCTGATTTCCACTTACCAGACCAGCAGCCCGGTATTTGTGCTGCTGGATGGTCGTCTGCAGGCAATCGAAGAGCGTGTTGTGGATATCCCTTACAGCTTTACCGAGCTGCAGCCGGTGGATATCGTTGGTGATTATGAGCTGTTTACCGGTATGGAGGGACACTATGTGACACTGAAAACGATGGAAGCCTCGCTCTGTGCAAGGCTGAGTGCCGCCTCCTATCTGCAATGGATGAAAACAGATGCAAATGCCCTGTTTCTGCGCACACAGATGCTGATGAAAGAACTGTCTGTACAGACACAGCTGCAGCGGCAGTATCTGTTTATGGATAATCGTACCCGCCTACTTCTGTTTTTGCTGCGCTCTCTTAAAGAACAGGGAGGAAGACTTCATGCGACCAGAGAACGGATTGCGGCCTCCATCGGCTGTAGTGTTCGTACCTGTAACCGCATTATTCTCGCCTTGTCACAGGAAGGTCTTGTGGATTGTATTCACGGCAAGCTACAAATCAGTGAGCTGCAGCGCATTGCAATAAAAAAAGAACTGGAGACCTCCAGTTTCTCTTCCTGATTAAGCCATGAGAGATTCACATTGGCGAATGTTGTCGACAACGACACAGCCTGTTTTCTCCAGCTTGCTCTTATCCTCATGTCCGTTGGCAATCAAAATACAATGACAGCCAGCACCATGAGCAACCTCACTGTCATGTACACTGTCTCCGATAAAGACCACTTCCTGCGGATTCAGACCGCTTTCCTGTACAAAGCGCTTCGCCAGCTCTGCCTTGGATGCCGCGTGGATATTATCCAGACCACGTACCTGTTCAAAATACTGCTCGATATCATAGTTATCCAGCTGTTCATGCAGGAAATGCAAATCACTGGCACTCAGCAGATACTGATGCATGCCCTTCTGCTTCAGCTGCGCCAGCATCTCTGTTACACCATCATGCAGGGAGCAATCCATACTATGCGGCTGATAATATCGCATATACTCCTTCGCAAGCATGGGAAACGGTGTTTTTTCAAAATCAAAACCGACCTTTTTGTAATATTCAATAACCGGAAACCGAAAATATTTCCGATACTCGCCTTTATCCAGAACCAGAGGCAGCTGTGCCTTTTTCAGAATAGTGTTTAAAGCATCCATACTGACATCAATATCATCCAGCAGTGTACCATTCCAATCCCAGACGACATGCTTTACATTGTTCATAGGAAACCTCCTTCGTATTATTCTATTATATTGCCCCTTATTATATACAAAAGAATATCGCAGTGCAACCATTGTGCTGTGATTATTTTTGCTGTTTACTGCTGTCAGGAACATAAATGTTGCCCGCATGAGAAGAATTTGCGATATTTATTGCATAAGCAGTCAGCCTTTCTGTGATCATCCTGCCAGATGCTTTTTTGTTTACAAAGAAAAAGAAGGACCCCTGCAGCACATGCAGGAGTCTGTTTGTTATATGAATCGCCTGAAAAAGGAATCAGCTGTTAATCGTCGTATTCTTCAAATTCTTCGTATTTTCTATCTGTTTCATCATAGTCGAATGCTTCCGCATAATCCTCACGCAGATCATCATCACGCAGTCGGCAGTTTCTCATGCAGCGGCGATACTGCTCACGGCAGCGATCCTCACAGCTTGGACGCGGCGGACATGGTCTTGGCGGACATGGTTTCGGCGGACACGGTCTAGGTGGACACGGTCTTGGCGGACACGGTTTCGGCGGACATGGTCTAGGTGGACACGGTCTTGGCGGACATGGGCGGTGATTACCACAGCCACAGCCATGAGAATTACCGTTGTTGCCACAGCCACAGTCGCTGTCATGGTGATTGCAGCCGCAGCTGCCATGATTACCACCGCATCCCGGACGGTAGGTGTTGACACAGGAGCAGCGGGAACGGCTTTCCGTATTGCAGCCTGACTGGTTTACCAGAATTCTTTCTCCATTGCGTGCACAGGAAGACCCGCGACCGCTGTTGGAAGAACAATTGCATCTTGAGTTATACATGTAAGATTTCCTCCTTTATATGAGATTTCATCCATCTCAATCCACTATATGCAAATGTCCGATGCCCAACATAGGCGTATCACAATGGTGGAGGAAAAATCTGTGTTTTTTTCTTACCTGCTTTCCAGCATGGCACGAAATACATCAAGTCTGGTATAGGCGTTTACATTAAAACGCGGCAATGCATAGGAATCATCACTGCGTTTAGCCTTGCGATTCTCATTGTATCCAAAGGCAAGAAGCGTCCCCTTATCCTTCAGAATATTCTGTATCCTTTTATTATATTTCCCATACGGATATGCGTAAAAGGTGATAGAGCCCTGCTTTGCGGCCTGCTCTGTGTCCCTGATCAGCTGCTCATCATTCAGCTGATCGATGCGAAAGCCATCCGCATTCTTATGATGGAGATTGTAGGAATGTGAATAATACTGCAATACACGTTCATCCTGCATATCCGCATGGGAAGCATGCTGGCGTATTTCCGGATTATAGGGCCCGTGATGTTCATCGATTGCCGATCCTATCACAAATACCGAACCGGTAAAGCCGTAGCGCTTCAATACCGGCAGTGCAAATTTCGTCGTGGAATAAAATCCGTCATCAAAGGTGATGGCAATGCTTTTCTCATCCAGCTCTTTCTTCCCCATCTTCCATGCATACACATCCTCCAGTGTCACACTGTGGTAGCCCTCCTCCTTTAACAGCTTCATCTGCTGTTCAAATTCAGAAAGGGAGACGACCCACATATTGTTCGGAAAGAAGGCCTGCTTATCCCTATCCGGTACGATATGATGATAGCCGATGATCGGTATGCTGTCCTCGCGGTCAAAGGCCTGCACAAGCGCATTTCCCGCATACAGCAGAAGCAGAATGCACAGCAGGATGATCGTTAGTTTCTTCTGACGCATTCCGGCACCTACCTCAGAAATAGGCGCACCAGGCGCTGCTTGCAGTTGGTATAAGGATGGTAGCGGAAGGGCAGATCGATCCAGTTCGCTTTTTTTACGATGCTCTTGCGATGGGAAAAGGTTTGAAAGCTGTCATAGCCGTGATAGCTTCCCATCCCGCTTTGACCGACACCGCCAAAGCCCATCGCACTCGTTGCCAGATGAATGATGGTATCGTTGACACAGCCTCCCCCATAGCTCAGAGTAGACAATACCTTGTGCTGATTCCTCTTCTGCTCGCTGAACAGATATAATGCCAGCGGTTTTTCCTGATCCAGCAGTGTCTGTACCACCGCATCCAGATCTGTAAAGGTCAGAACCGGAAGCAGCGGGCCGAAGATTTCCTCCTGCATGATGGCATTATCCCATGTGATATCCTCAAATACCGTAGGTTCGATTTGGCAGGTATCCGCTCGTACAGCACCACCCATACAAATCGTCCCCTCTTTCATCAGCGCACAAAGGCGGTCAAAATGCTTTTGATTTATGATTTTCGGATAGGCTGCACAATCCAGAGCACTTCCCTGAAAAAAAGTGTGCAGACTATCCTGCAGATAGGCAAGGAATTCATGTTTCACCGATGCCTCCACGTACACATAATCCGGAGCAACACAGGTCTGTCCCGCATTCAGGAACTTTCCAAACGCAATACGGCGGGCAGCCAGCTTCAAATTAGCACTCTTATCTACAATGCAGGGACTTTTGCCGCCAAGCTCCAGCGTGACCGGAGTCAGATAGCGGCTGGCCTTTGCCATGACCAAACGTCCAACCTCTACTCCACCGGTAAAAAAGATATAATCAAAGCGCTGCTCCAGAAGCTCTGTATTTTCACGGCGCCCCCCTTCAACCACAGCCACATACTCGCTGGAAAAGCAGCGGCGGATCAGCTTTGCGATGATAGCCGAGGTTGCGCTAGCATAGGCGCTCGGCTTGATGATGACCGTATTCCCTGCCGCTATCGCACCAATCGCCGGCTCCAGTGAAAGCTGAAACGGATAATTCCATGGTGCCATAACAAGAACCACCCCATATGGCTCACACTGCGTCCAGCTTTTTGCTGAAAACTGTGCAAGTGGTGTGTGTACACGCTTTGGCTTTGCCCACTGCTCCATGTGGCGAAGCTGATTGGTCAGCTCACTCAGCACCAGTCCGGTTTCGCTCATATACGCTTCCATATCCGATTTATTGAGGTCTGCGCGCAGAGCCGCATGAATTTCTTCTTCCATGTCGCGAATTGCGGAACGCAGCTTTTTTAATGCATTTCGGCGTATTTCCAAATCCTTTGTTGCCTGCGTGCGAAAATATGCACGCTGTTTCGTTACCAATCCTTTGATTTCCATACCATCACCTGTTTCCTTTGTTTCTGAAATTATAGCAGAATTCCGCCTGCTTGTGTACCTTGGGCTGAAAAACCTCCACTGCTTTTCATAACCAGATTTCCATGCAAATCAAAACATAATCGCGATGCATATCGCCTCCTGTTTCCTTTTACAGCCTTTTATAGCGGTCCCCTGCATGGATATCGCTTTATCTGCTTACCTGCAAATTACAATACGAACCATTTCCCCGACAAATTCAGGCTTCACAAATGCCATATATAAATGAGGGAACGGTATACAGACTGTGAAGGAAAGGATGAATGCTGTACGAGCATCTGAAAAAAAGTAGAAATATTTAAAAATTGTGGATTTTTTAGGAATTTCATACATTTTTTACGTATAGAAGTATGTAAGTGATGAACTTACAGAAGGAGGTTTTCGTCATGGTAAAAACGAAAGCAAATAATGTATTGAATTACTGTAATGATTTATTTTTTAAGTACACACTTTCCCGTGAGGATACGGAATCCGTGTATGCACGTAACACCATCATACAACGTGTTA
>ERZ781275.926-NODE-926-length-25412-cov-3.686871_pt1 | contig 25412 bp, 26 predicted proteins | sample MGYA00375853_ERZ781275 | MGnify/ENA primary metagenome ERZ781275 (study PRJEB29790, sample SAMN03653691) | human gut metagenome | host: Homo sapiens | place: USA: Dallas, Texas | collected 2012-07-23 | study: EMG produced TPA metagenomics assembly of the Gut...
TCCACAAGCGCTTTCCATTCCTCCTGTTTGTATATGCCAAGCAAAAACTGACCTTCCTTTGCTTCCTGCGGGGAAGTCTCCTGCTTTCGGTAAAGATCATACAGCATATGCTCACTTCCTTTTGCTTATTGTACCACAGGTCTGTGTGGTTTTGAAAGAGAATCCCTGTGCGCCTCATTCACCTTTTCCAAGAATACAGCACAGTGCTTATACGAAATAACGTTCTGTTACAGCATCGAAATGACCGTGCATTCCCCACGCGGCAGCTTGCTCCTGTTGTCAGCATGGGCAGCCCGTTTTCTTTTGGCTCCCTTCCTTAACAGCAGCTCGTCAATCAAGTTCATCTATAGAAACACACAGGCTGCTTTCACTCTATCGCATAGCTTACTACAGAAAAACGGCGGCAGAAAGGCTTACGGCAATAAAAAAATTCATCAGACACCATTCATGCTGATGAATCACTAAGGATAATACCGCTTACGATGGCAGCAATTCCAATACCCTGTATCAGGGTGGATGGCTCCTGAAGAAAGAAAATTGACAGCACAAGCGCTACACAGGGATCAAGGTAGCTGCCGATGGCTGCTTGCGAGCTGGAAAGCTGGTGCAGTGATGTAAAATACAGTGCATAGGCAATTCCGGTATGCACCACGGCAATACATACGATCCACAGCCATGAGTCTGCAGGAAGCTGCGATACCTTCTGGATACGTCCTTCCAGCAACAGGTACACTAACAGAATCGCCGCAGAGCACAGCAGCTGCAAAAAGGTAAAGTACAAACCGTCGATATTATGAAGAAACCGGTTTGTAAGCAACACACCCGCATAGCACAGCGCAGCCGCAGCCGCAAACAAAATTCCCTTGAGCTGGACAGCGTCTCCTGTTACGCGCGTAATGCACAAAAGCCCTCCCATCGTCAGCACGATTCCCAGTGCCGTGCGGCAATGCACTGGCTCATGAAACAGGAAAACCGCGGTCAGAAGGGCAAGCACCGGTGCAGTATAATAAATCACAGTTGCGATGGAAATCGTAGTCGCAACATAGGCTTCAAACAAAAAGACCCAGTTAAAGCCCAAAAAGGCGGCGGACAGCAGGACATACAACAGCTGTCTGCCACCGATTTTCTGGATCCGCTTCCTTTGCAGCAGAAGAAGACCGCCCAGAAAGACAGCACCGATCAGCGTACGCAGAAAGGCAAGCACATCACTTTCTGCATTTGCCTGACGGACAAACAGCCCCAGTGTACCAAACAGCAGCATGGCACACAGATAGGCAGCCATAGGACGTTTAGTCACGCATCATATCCTTCAGGGCGTGATACACGATATATTCAGCATAGGTATCCATGGCACAGTATTGCTCCAGCTGCTCGTAGATCACCTGTTTTTTTGCATCATCCGCCGTACAGTATTCTCTCCATTTTTCAACCGCATCCATGCCATAGGAAATCTCCAAATCCTGATAGCTGTAATCAGAGAAAACAGGGACCAGCTTCTTCAGGGAATACAGCCCTGCCATCCGTATATCGTAGACGTTACCCGTAGAAAACGGAAGGGACAGATCGACCATACGCTCCCACACAGCTCTAAGGCGCTCCTCATATTCCGGAAACTGCTGTGCCAGCTGTACGAGTCGAAGCTTTTCCGCACCCTCCATATTATAAACGAGAATCGTCCCCGTCTTAGGCAGATTGGCAAGCAGATGCTCAATGAACTCCTTGCGGCAGTCTTTCTCACCGATAAAGCCAACATGGCGCAGCCCCTGCTGCTCCTCGATATGCAGGCTGTATTGGAAAACAAGCACATCAAACGGCTTCATCCCTTCATATGGAGGGAATGCATAGGTTTCCCATTCAAAATCCAGATAGGATATCGGTGCCTGAATATGTGCCTTCTTCCAGCAGCGCAGCGCTCCCTTATCCACGTACAGCCCGTGATTGCGAGCTGCCATAATCTGTGCGTACTGATGCCGTGTTCCCTCGATTCGATCGATATCCGCATCCCGCAGGGTGGTGATTCCCTCCTCCTGCATATCGTATTTTTGGGCAGCCTGCACCAGATTTAAAATGGAATCATCCGCAAGCTCTTCCGGGAAGCAATCATCATAATACATACACTTGCCACCGCGGGTACAGACATGACTTCGCTTCACAGGAATATCGTCCATAGCCTCACAGGCATGCAGCTTTTCCAGTATGCTGTCCAGATCGATTTCCTGCTTTGCCAGCAATTCCCGAATCGTTTTGTGTGCCTTGTTTTTACCGTTGTATAAATATTCATCAATGATCAGCAACTGCCTGACATCCAGCTCTTTTCCTCGAACATACGCCGCATTCAGATGAATGGCATATATCTCATCAATCGAAACGTCCAGCTTTTCCAGCACCGCCAGATACTGTGCGATACGGACAGCCTCATGCTCCTTGGGATAACAGCTGCGATAGGTGAAATATAGAATACGCCTGCCATCCTCCTGCATCAGAAACGGTACATTGATTCTTAAATCTTCATAAACAAAGCGGGCATGGATAAGCACTTTTTTCTCATGCAGTGCCTGCAATGCCAGCTCACCGCTGTCATTCGCCTGCCCGATAAACGCTTCCTCTTCGCGAATCATAAGCAGCTGTTTCACCAGCTCACTCATGCTTTCATTATAATTTACAAAGGGAACGAATTCCTTTTTTTTGCGCCGTGACAGCCAGAAGGCTCTGGGACAGCGCTCATATTTCTTTATATCTGTAAGATGCAGCATCGCGTATCAACTCACTCTCCAGGTAAAATTATACCAGATGTAAGAGAAATTAGGAATATAAAGAGAGCATATCTTTTGCAATCGCATGGATTTCCTGCTTCAGGTCCTGCGGACTGACAAGCCGGCACTGATTTCCCAGCGACAACAGGAAATTACGCGCACTGATTCTTCCCTCCATCATGGTGGTCAGATACAGTGTCTGCTCATCCACCCATTCCAGCACCGGGGAAATACCGGGCTTTTTTTCACTGATTAGGCGCGCACTTTCCCCATAGACATACAGCTTCAGCTCGATGATTTCATCACGGATCAGTCCGGTCTTCCCGATGTAATCGCGGATGTGAAAGGCCGCATCCCGCACAAACGGACGTCTGGTCAGGCGTACATTTCGCATACGCTCCTCACTGAATTTGAAGTTTCGATAATCTCTGGCCTTCAGCGAATATGCAAGACAATAATAGCTGCCCTTTACATTGATGATTTCATAGGGCTGAATTACGATGGTTTCAAATTCAGAAGCATGCAGACTTTTATACTGCAGCTCCACCGCAAACAGGGCATCCCTTCCCTGCTCACAGATGCGGATCATCGAAATCATCGCACTGGTTACATCCGCGCTTTCTTCCACGTACACGCCGCTTTCACGCACCTGCAGCGTGGTAGTTGCCAGAAATTTATCGATTGCCCTGCAAAATGCGGGATAAGGCAGAAAGTCACGGTGACTTTCCAGATAGCGTCTGGATTCCTGAAGGGAGCGCAGCTCCTCCTCATACAGCCCCGCCACCGGAAGAAGCGTTCCGGATTTCAGCTGATAACCGCCGTATTTTCCGGTTGTCCCCTCAATCACATAGCCCGCTTCCTCTAACTCCTTGCGGTATTCCAGAATATTTCTGACATTGGTATCCAGCTCCTGTGCCAGCTCCTCACGCGTCATAAACCCGCGGGAACGCAAAAGCTGAAGCATACGGATACAGGCAGCACATCGTTTCATAATTCCTCCCGTCTATGCTCGTGCAGGTAGCGGATAATCGAGCGGACAGTACCGGGACGGGTAAGGTCCGAACTTCTCCTTGACCTCTTCCTCCTTTGGCACGATTCCCAGAAATGCCAGCGGAAATATCATCTCTCCCACACAGCGATCCAGTGCAAAGCCCAGTGCTTCCTCAACCTGCACGGCCCCTGCCTTGATCAGCAGCATCATAATTTTTTCATTTCTTGTGAAAACAGCATGAATCAGAATCGGATATCCATTGAATATCCAGTTTGGATCCGCTCCCATGCGAAGTACGCGACGCAGACCTCTGACATCCTCATTCCATACAGCATTCAACATCATTGTTGCCAGTTTTCTATCACTCATCATAAGGCACATCCTTTCTTGATGTCTTTATGATATGCCCTATTGTTACATTATACATGTAACAATCCAATTTATCTATAAAAATATGGGAACACAGCAATCACATCAGCATAGCGGATGATCCTATACGCTGTCCTATACAGCCTGTATTGCACACAAAAAAAGGAAGCAGATCTTTTTGACGACAAGTGAGCTTGCCTATCCTATGATTGATAGCGTTCCTACGCGAGCTCGCAAAAAAAGCAGATTCACAAGGAACCTGCCTTTCTCCATAAGCTGTTTAGTCTTCCATACCGTTTTTGGCATCATTCGGTGTATTGACATTGCTGTTCTGCTCATTTGCATTATTCGTAGTCCCCGGATTGGAGGGCTCACTCACACCATTTGTTCCATTTGTTCCATTTGTTCCGGTTGTGCCCGTACCAGCATAGGTATAATTTGGGAATGCCGTGACAACATCATTCCAGTCCGCATTGGTATCATACAGGAATAGGAAATCACCGTTTACCTTGGCACCGTATTCCTGTTCCTTATTATTGATGCTGACCTTCACCTTACCGTTATCCTTTGCTTCCTTCAGAACCTTTTTCATATTGTCATCATCGGATTTTACACGATACAAATACCCAGTGCTGCCATTGTAATCAAAGCTTCTGCCCTCATAAGCCGCAAAGTCAATATCAGTAATCGCCTTGGAATTTTCATATTTCAGACCTTTATCCTTGAAATAATTCATGACATTATCAATGCTGTCTTCCGTCTTATTCTTTGCGTCCTTTACGCTTTTTTCCGCAGCTTCCTTGGTTTCATTGGTTTTTGTATTTGCATCCTTCTTGTCATTCATACTGCAGCCGCCCATCAGTGCCGCCAAAAGCGCGATGCATGCTGCTTTCTGTAGTAGTTTATTCATATTCCAGCCTCCTGTCATAGGTAGTATGTCTCATCCTTACGGTTTTATACCTCATAGGTTTTCAGAAGCAGCACCGCATCATACAGGTCATACGTTTGTTCACGCTCGCATGCCCGAAGCAAGGTGTCCAGCAGCTGCTCCAGACTTTTTTCCCCGGCTTCGTATGCCGTTATAGCACGTTGCAGCAGATTGACTGTACGCTGTGTCCAGTCCATATTCTGTACTACATGCTGCAGCATACGCGAAACATCCGAAGCACTGTGCACTCTTCTTCCGATATCCTCGCATACATGGTAAAAATCAAGACTTTGAATCTCACAGCTGCTGTGCATAAGCGTATTCCAGACCTCATACAGACGGGTACTGTCGAGTAAAAACAACAGCCAGTATCGCTTCCACTCCCCTTGCGCATCCTGCAGCGATTTCGCTAATAGATTCCTGCATTTGATTGCAGATATGTTTTTATCCTTCACCTCCAGCATGATATCCAGATCCAACCCTTCCCGTTCGCGGATAAACGCCAGAAATGTATCAGCATCAATGTGCATTGCATGAGCACCCTTACGCTTTTTCACATCCTGCTGACAGAAATGTATTTTCATGATGCCATCCTCTTTTTTCCATGTGTTGGATACAAGCGTGAGCCATTCCAGCTGTGTACGCTCTATTGCCGGAGGAAGTATGGCGTGATGCAGATTATCAAATACCACCGGGATGGATAGCTGCGCTGATAAATATAACACATCCTCTATTGTATAGTAGCGATCGTCATTTTCTATTATGAGATGCTTTTGAATGATGGGATCCAAACGCTTGTATACGCTAGCAAAGCGCTGCATCGCCTCCTGCTTATCGCCATAGATGCCACCGACATGCAATACCATTTTATGTGTCGCATCCAATCCCATCGCTTCCAGAATGGACGCATGATACCATAGCTCATCGATACTGCGCTCTACGACATCCTCACGCGGTGAATTGATCACACAATACTGCCCCGGATGCAGGGATACACGCATCCCGTGTTTTCGCACATAGTCCCCCAGGCTTTGAAACTGTGCAGCAAATTCCTGTAGCCAGGGAACGGTATTGACCGGACTGGAGCCAAAGGGAATCAGGTCAGAGGACAGCCGATACATACGGATGCTGTGTCCTGCATTATATTCCAGCAGCTTTTGCATCGTTGTCAGATTTGCACGGATAATACTGCGCAGCCGGCTCTCAGTCGCAAATTTTTGTATGCAGGTTTCAAAATGAAATCGCGGGTCAAGACATATACAGGCATATCCGATTTTCATATACACAACTCCTTTTCTCTTTCCTTAGCTTGTGCATATGCAGAAGAATTATGAGCAAACGCTGAAAAACAGGATGCTCCATGGCGAACGTTACGAAAAAGCCGGCAGCATGCAATCACTGCACCACATCATTTTTTCTTGTCAATTTCCCTGATAGCCGTTATGATAAAGACGATAAAGGAGGATGGAAATTCATGAAGAAAAAGTATATGTTTTTCGATATTGACGGTACGCTGACGGATAATGCGACGAAAGAAATCGTTCCCAGTGCCCAAAAGACACTGGACAGTCTGCAGGAGGCCGGGCATTTTGTCGCAATCGCCACAGGAAGAGCTCACTATAAAGCAAGGGGCTTTATGGAGGCTGTAGGTTTGCATAACATGGTATGCTGTGGAGGGAACGCTCTGGTGATCAATGATGAGCTGGTCATAAATACACCGCTGGACCGGCAGAAAGCAATCGCAGTTTATAAGGAGGCGCGCAATCTGGGCTATGGTGCACTGGTGATGCTGGATGATTCCATTGATGTGTACGATGTGGATGATCGTTTCCTGCGGCAGTGCGGAGAGCGGAAGGAACCAACCAATTACATATTTAATGCAGACTTTGATATTGATCAGGTAAAGGATATTTATAAGCTTTACATATCTATTCCCAAAGAGGAGGAGCACCGACTTACGAAAAAAGATACGCTGGGGAATCTTCGCTTTGTCGAGGCGTATCTGATGTTTCAGCATGACCGCAAGAAGCAAGGCATTCTCGATATGATGGAGCGTCTTGGCGGCTCCGTGGAGGATGTTGTCGTATTTGGGGATGATTATAATGATCTGGTTATGTTTGATGATGCATGGTTCAGTATCGCTATGGGCAATGCCTGTGATGCGCTGAAGAAAAAGGCGGATTACGTTACCGAGCGCAATGTGGATGACGGAATCTATAAGGCATGCTTGAAATTCGGATGGATTGCATAGGACTTCGATGTATCAAACAGCATTCCAAAAAGGCGTTTCATTTGAAATCACGAAGCGCCTTTTTTCTTTTGCTTTATCGATTGCCTGTGTGCTTGCTTTTTATGCCCCTTTCTTTTCCTGCTGTGAAATAGTCTTTTTCTTTTGTTTTCATCGTGGTGAAAGCTTCTTGCTTGCAATGATTCAGCTGCAGTCCAAAAGAAGCAGATGCCTTATGGAAATGCACCAATGATCAGTTTTGTCCTCCCCATAGGACGATATGAAAGTACGTCATGGCTTACTTAAGCAATTCATTTTGATGCTATCCTATATGTATGGAAATGCTGCACTGTGCCTATTTGTGTTCAGCACATTTCCTGTTATTCCAGCTTTGTCAGTACCTCCAGCATGGTATGTACGGCTTGTTCAAATGCCGCGATTTCCCTGTCACTCAGCTTCTGCAGCATCTGTTCGTATAACGCTGTGGCATCCAGCGCATTTTCCTTTAGAAAGCAGGAGCCCTGTGTGGTGATCCCTATGTAGATGCTGCGACGGTCTCCGGGATTTTCGCTTCGCTCCACAAGACCATAGCGATGCAGACTGTCAATCATGTGGGTAGCCTGCTGCTTGCTGAGACGCATTGCCTTCGCAAGCTCTCCCATTTTCATTTGTCCGCAGTTTTTCAGCGTCATCAGACAGAAATAAGTCTCATAGCTGATCTGTCTTGATTTTTGTTGCCGCCGGATGCTGCGCTCTACTTTATAGTGCCAGTGCGGCAGCAGACGAATCAGTTCCTGCATGGAAGCTGTGTGGTTCATGGTGATATCCTCCTTCGTTTGGTATTGACATATTTTCAAAAACGGATACAATACAATTAGTACATAATTATGTACTATTCATTTATATTTACTATATGCACATCATAACGGAAACTTTGTAAAAAAGCAAGAAAAGGTGAAAAAAGGAGTGATATCATGCGCAAAATCAGTATATCCTTTGCTAAAGAAGCGCTCTACAATGCTTTTCGATTTGTTATCAATGTCGGCTTTATCTTTTTGTTTCAAATGATTTTTCATGCAGAAAATACGCTGACTGCGGTTGCACTGGGGGTAGGCTTCACCATGCTTCCCAACAGTGAGCTGCATATACGCCCCGGCGCTATGTGCTGCATTGTTCTGCTGCTGTATATCGGTGGGGGAATCGCTGCGCAGAGTGCATTGCTGCACCCCGCGCTCGCTTTCCTCATCAATTTCTGGTTTCTCGTATTGCTGCTGGTGCTCATCAGTGAGCCAATGGAAATGAAGGCAAATATCTCTTTTCTGCTCTGCTTTGTATTTTCACAATCCACCTATGTTCCATGGACGCAGTTTCCTGCACGTTTGGCATGCGTGAGCTTTGGTGCGCTGCTGATCTGCGGCTGCATCGTCCTAAACTGGAAACGAAAGGGCATTGGCAGAAACGGCTGTACCCTGAAAGAACAGTTTCAGCGCAGTAAGGTGCATCGCAGCTATATTCTTCGGATGTCGCTGGGAATATCGATTGCCATGCTCATTGCCTCCATCTTCCAGCTATCCAAGCCGTTATGGATCAGCATTGTCGTGATGTCCCTGACACAGCTGGAGTTTTCCGAAACGCTGGAAAGAATACGGCATCGCTTCATCGGTACACTGGCCGGAATCGTGCTGTTCTTCGTTTTCTTCCAGCTGCTGATTCCCCAGCAGTATGCGATGCTGGTCATCATGCTTTTGGGTTATATCGGCTTCTTTCTACCCGAATACAAATACAAGCAGGTGATCAACGCCATTTCAGCCTTGAATGCATCCCTTGTCATTCTGGACACCAAAACGGCCATCGAAAACCGGTTGTTCTGCCTTGTATTGGGTATCGTTATCGTGATCGTGATCTACATGCTCGCACATATAGCACGCAAGGTCCATCGAATACAGCGCTGGAGCGTGCATACCGCCATGGCAGATGATCATCCAAAAAGCAAGGAAACTGCAGCACTGTTTTAAATCAGCACCTGTACGTGCGGTGAACGAATTCACCGACACCATCCGGTGCTTTTTTCAATTAAAAAAATGGAATTGACGAGAGCATTTTCAGTATGAAAAGCTATGGTGCAGAACTACCATATGCAGGCAAAGGTGAACTCAGAGTATTTGTAATCCGAAAGTATAAAGCATATACCACCGCAAAAAAGCCACAAGACAACAGAGCTTGGCGCGTATAAGGAGGAGACATTTCCTATGCAGCGATGGATGCATCGTGCCTGAAATTTGCACCGGATGCTCAGGCTGGATACAATAAGCGATCATCCCGCTCGCCTGCATGCCCTTGCTGCCTCCTTGCAGAACTTTGATTATTCCTGTTTTTTTACAGACGCAGCACCAGCGATTGCTTCTGTGCTCTGTTCTCCAACCGCAGCAAGGCAGGAGGTGTCTCATATCAAGTACTGTTATGTAGCTGCAGCAAATAGAAAAAACGGTACCTGCAGAGCATGTAGAACACTGTGTGCTCACACGCTTCTTTTACAGGTACCGTAGGTTCCTTTGCATCGCTGCTACTTGTTTCTGCATGCTTTTCTTTAGTGCATATGGCACTGCTTGGTATCGACGGCAGATTTCATAAGACGATATGCTGCATACAGCAAACCGGCCGCAAGCAGAATACCTCCTGCACTGATTACGATATCGATGGTACTCAACATATCCATCACCTTCCTTACACCTATATTCTAACAGCGGTCAGGTTAATGTGCCGTTAGCAGGCAGGAGGTATTGTTAAGATGATGCAAATACCTTTAATCGTTGATTGTATAGCCATCCAGCTCCAGATTGACCTTTAACACATTGACGCGTTCCTCACCCAGAAATCCGAGGGTTTTGCCTGTGGTGTATTTATCGATAATCCTGCGAACACTTTGTTGTGATATCTTACGTACACGGGCGATTCGCTCTACCTGAAAATAGGCAGCCTGCGGACTGATTTCCGGATCGACACCGCTGCCGGATGCCGTCACCAGATCCTCTGGTATATCCTTTCCCTTGGTTTGGGGATCAAATGCATTCCACCATGCCACAGAATCAGCAACCGCCTGCTGCTGCTCATCGGATACTGCACTGCGGTTTGTCGGTGCACCGCTGTTCGGACGTCCGATCAGATACTCCGGCTTTGTCCAGGACTGTCCGATCAGGGCTGATCCCACATTCTGTGTTTTGCCATTTCTTGTCACCGTAAGCTGACTGCCCTTGGCCTGTTCGGGAAACAGCAGCGATGCCGAGACAGTCATAACCAGCGGATAGATCAATCCGCAAATCAGCGTCATTGATAAAATACAGAGCAATGCCGCAATCCATGTCTTTTTTCCTTTTTTCATCATTCTACCTCCTAAGCAATGCCACACATGGTAAGTGCCATATCGATCAGCTTGATGACGATAAATGGAAGGATGATTCCCCCGACGCCATATATCATCAGATTGTGCCGCAGCTGTTTATCCGCTGGAAGCTCCCGATATTTCACACCGCGCAGGGATAAGGGAATCAAAGCTATGATAATAACGGCATTGTAGATGACCGCGGATAGAATGGCCGTGGTCGCGCTTGTCAGATGCATGATATTCAGCGCTGCCAGATTGGGAAAGATTCCCATAAACAGCACCGGTATGATGGCGAAATACTTCGCTACATCGTTGGCAATGGAAAATGTGGTCAGTGCCCCGCGCGTCATCAGCAGCTGCTTTCCGATACGAACAACCTCAATCAGCTTGGTCGGACTGGAGTCCAGATCCACCATATTGCCTGCTTCCTTTGCTGCCTGTGTACCAGAATTCATTGCCACAGCGACATCTGCCTGTGCAAGCGCCGGTGCATCATTTGTTCCATCTCCGGTCATTGCAACCAAATGCCCCTTTCTTTGGTATTCCCGAATCAGCTCCAGCTTGGTTTCCGGGGTTGCCTCAGCGACAAAATCATCCACGCCTGCTTCCGCTGCGATGGCTGCGGCGGTCATCGGATTATCCCCGGTTATCATAATCGTTTTGATTCCGCTTTTGCGCAGCGCTTCAAAATTTTCCTGTATGCCGTCCTTTACGATATCCTTCAGATAAATAACACCGAGCACCCTATGGTTTTTAGCGACAACCAATGGTGTTCCTCCCTGCTCGGCAATGGCTTGAACAGCTGCTTCACACTCCTTCGGATATGTGTTTCCACCAGCCTCCACGTATCTTCTGATAGCATCTGCGGCACCCTTGCGAATTTCCATACCGCCGGCAATATCGATGCCGGACATACGGGTTCTTGCGGAGAATTCGATAAATGTAGCATGCAGCTGCTGCATGGGATGCTCACGGATATGAAACTTCTTTTTTGCGAGTACGACGATACTTCTTCCCTCGGCGGTTTCATCCGCCAAGGAGGACAGCTGAGCTGCTTCCGCAAGCTCCTGCTCCTGCACCCCCGATACGCTTTGAAAGGCAACTGCCTGCCGGTTCCCCAGCGTTATCGTTCCCGTTTTATCCAGCAGCAGAACATCCACATCCCCGGCTGCTTCAATGGCACGTCCGCTCATTGCCAGTACATTTGCCTGATTCAGTCTGGACATGCCGGCAATTCCGATACTGGACATAAGGGCGCCGATCGTTGTCGGAGCAAGACACACCAGCAGGGCAACCACATTGCTCAGGGATACTGCCGCCCCCTGTCCCACCATATCTCTCACATACCGGGAAATCGGAAGCAGCGTTGCACAAACTATCAGAAAGATGATGGTCAAAGTGATCAACAGAATCTGTAAAGCAATTTCGTTGGGCGTCTTTTTTCGTGCCGCTCCCTCAACCATGGCAATCATCTTATCCAGAAAGGACGCACCGCTTGCGGCCGTAACCCGCAGTACGATCCAGTCACTCACAACGGTGGTACCTCCGGTCACCGCACTGCGATCGCCTCCGGATTCCCGTATTACCGGCGCACTTTCTCCGGTAATCGCCGATTCATCGACAGAAGCGATTCCCTCTATCACTTCCCCATCCATCGGGATAATTTCTCCTGTTTTTACATAGCAGATATCACCCACCTGCAAATCAGAGGAGGATACATCGGTATATGCTTCTTTCTCTGCAATGCTTGAAAGCTTATGTGCAAGTACCTGTTTCCTTGATTTTTTCAAGCTCTCTGCCTGTGCCCGTCCTCTGCCCTCTGCGATTGCCTCCGCAAAATTGGCAAATAGCACGGTAAACCATAAAATCAGCGCAATGACGAATACATACCAGGAGGGCTCGTCCTGCATCCCCCCTATACCAGCGACAAACAATATTGTCGTAAAGATTGCCCCGATATAAACGATAAACATAACCGGATTATGCACCTGCACATTGGGTGCCAGCTTTTTTAATGCCTGCAGTATGGAATCCTTGTATACTGCCTGCTTATTTACCTGCTTCATAGCATATCACCTGCCCTTTCAACCGAGTACATGCAGCTGCGTAAAGAATTCCGCAAGCGGCCCAAGCGCCAACACCGGCAAAAATGTCAGTGCTCCGACAATCAGCACGATCACAATCAGAAATCCGACAAACAGCGGGGATGTTGTCGCAAGCGTTCCCGAGCCGGCCGGTACGTATTTTTTACTGGCCAGACTCTGTGCCAGATAGATAACCGCAACCATGGGAAGAAAGCGTACCAGCAGCATCACCGTACCGCCCATCACATTGGTGAGCACCGTGTTAGCCTGAAAACCGGCAAAGGCACTTCCGTTGTTCCCCGCCATGGAGGTGTAGGCATACAGAATTTCTGAGAAACCGTGACTTCCGGTGTTGCTCAGCCATCCGCCGTCAGCCTGCAGCTGCTGTGCAGCCGGGAAAAGGGTGGTGATTGCGGTTGCCAGCAGCAGACACAGCGGCGGTACCAGAAGGATGATGCAGACCATCTTCATATCAAAGGCATTGATCTTTTTGCCGATGTACTCCGGTGTGCGTCCGACCATCAGCCCGGCCATAAACACCGTCAGCAGGGCAAAGGCCAGCATGCCATACAAGCCGCAGCCCACGCCGCCAAAAACGACCTCACCCAGCTGCATGAGAAACATGGTGATCATCCCGCCAAGGGGAGTCAGAGAATCATGCATTGCATTTACCGAGCCATTGCTTGCGGCAGTTGTTGCCGCAGCCCACAAGGAGCTACCACCGACACCGAAGCGGGTTTCCTTCCCCTCCATGCTTCCGCCAAGAGATGCTACGCTATCCCAGGATGGAGCACCGAAGATTTCCGCACAGCTCAGACCCACCAATGCAGCAACAAAGATCACCGTCATAACGATAAGAATCGTCTTTCCCTGTCGGGTATCCTTAACCGCTTTTCCAAAGGTAAAGCACAGAGCAGCCGGTATCAGCAGTAAGCAGAGCGCTTCAATAAAATTGGACAGCGGGGTTGCATTCTCATACGGGAATGCTGCGTTGACACCGAAGAAGCCGCCGCCATTGGTGCCCAACTGCTTGATGGCAATCTGACTGGCCGCAGGTCCCAGCGGCAACACGCCCTGTGTACCTTCCAGTGTTGTATAGGATGCATACGGATCCAGTGTCTGTACAACACCCTGACTGACCAGAAGCAGGCATACCACGACAGACAGCGGCAGCAGAATATACAATGTAATCTTTACAAGATCACTCCAGAAGTTCCCGAGATTTTTCGTTTCCCTGCGCACAAAGCCTCTGCATAGGACAAACAAAACAGCGATTCCGGTAGCCGCAGATACAAAGTTCTGTACGGTAAGTCCTGCCATCTGCGTCAGATAGGACAGTGTGACTTCCCCGGTATATGCTTGCCAGTTTGTATTGGATACAAAGCTTGCGGCTGTGTTGTAGGCGAGATGCAGACTGGTGTTTTCCAGCTGCTCTGGATTCAGCGGCAGCCATGCCTGCACCAGATGCAGCCCCATGACGATCAGAAATCCGAAAAAGGAAAACCACAAAACGCTGGATGCATATTTTTTCGCATGCATCTGTTGCTCTTCATCGACTCCCATCACACGGTACAGCAACTGCTCCAACGGTGCAAAAACCCGCATGAGAGCTACTTGCTCCCCGTTATAAATCTTGTAGATATAACAGCCAAGCGGATATCCGATGGCAAGCAGTGCCACGACATAAACGACATCCTGCAAAATCCATGCGCTGTTCATATGGATTCACCCTTAAACAGCATGTAAAACAAATATGCTAACAGGACAATGGCAACGCCATAAAACAATATAACGATCATTTCCATATCCAAACCCTTCCTTTCTTAACGAGTTCCATTATAGCGAATCCCGTATAAAGCAGGTGTGAAGAACAGGGAGCAAATGTTAAGAAGCTGTAAGGATTTCTGATGAAAGCGATTGCGCCTGACGATTCGCTCAAATGGAAGGAAGAAGGTATCGTGAGAGGGGATGCAATCGAAAAAATATTGAAAAAAAAGAGGGAATGCTGCGGTAAACCACGGCAGTCCCCTCTTCATGATATGGATGCTGTTTATCCCTATCCTCACGCTTGAAAATACGGTTTTTAAAATCTCTTTATGCAATTTCGCGCAAGCTGCATACTCCTGTTTGGTTGCTATACAGCTTTAGCTTTGCGCAGTCCTTTGTATCCGTCATCAGTTTGCATCCTTTATAGCGCAATACGATTGTTTGTGCGAAGCTTTGTCATAGCCCCAGTTATATGGATATTGCACACGACGTATGTTTGCATGAAGGTTTACAGCGCGCTGGTATGGTTTAGCAATATGCCTATGCAATGAAAAAACCGGTTTGTACCGGTCATTCATCGACAAAGCGATATCCTACGCCTACCTCTGTCAGTATATAGCGGGGATGTGAGCTGTCCTTTTCTATTTTTCTGCGGATATTCGCCATAAAAACGCGCAGGGACTGTGAATCCTCACAGGAGCTGTACCCCCAGATATTACGGATGATAAAGCTGTGGGTCAGCACCTTGCCTGCATGCTCGATCAGCAATACCAGAAGCTTAAACTCGATTGGCGTCAGATGCACCTCTTTGTCTTCCACATAGACCTTGTATTTTTCAAAATCCACCCGCAGACCATCCAGCACAAACACCTTTTCCTTAACAACGCGCGGTGTTTTCTTGCGCAGTGCTACGCGTACTCTGGCAAGCAGCTCATTGATATGAAACGGCTTGGTGACATAATCATCCGCCCCCAGATCCAGTGCCTCCACCTTTTCCCTTTCCTGCCCTCTGGCAGATACTACCAGAATCGGCACCTCGCTTTGGGAACGAATCTGACGCAGCACCTCACTGCCGTCGATATCCGGCAGTCCCAGATCCAAGAGAATCAAATCCGGATTATCGCTCATGAATAATGAAATTCCCTCAATGCCGTTTCGTGCCTCTATCACCTTATATCCGTTCTTATCCAAGGACAGACTCAGAAATCGAATAATGCTGGCATCATCCTCAATCAGCAATATTTTATCATGCATGGTATTCCTTCCTTTCTGCGGCCAGCTTCAGCTGAAAGCCGAACACTGCGCCCTGCACATCCAACCGGTTATAGGCAAAGATTTCCCCGTGATGTGCCTCTACTATGCTTTTGCATATGGTTAAGCCAAGACCCACGCCGCGTCTGGAATCGCTGCGTTCACTTTTGGTGGTCACAAAGCTTTCAAACAAATGCTCGCGGATGGATTCATCAATGCCTTCTCCCTGATCAATGACCTCAAACACCGCCCAGTCGTGATTCTTATAGCAGCGAATATCGATACTTGTCGCATCCGGTGTATGCTTAATGGCGTTATCAATCATATTGACAAGCACCTGTATGATCAGCCGTCCATCCATTTCCACAAGCAAAACCTCATCCGGCAGCGTCACCCTCAGCGTATGCTCCCGCTTTCTGCTTTCACATCGTGATACGGCTTCACAGATGATATCATCCACGACCTCCTCATTCTGTTTCAGCAGCAGCTTCCCATCCTGAATCCTTGTCATATTCAATAAGTTCTCTACCAGCTGATTGAGCCACAAGGCATCACTGCTGATGGACTTTACCAGATGGTAGATGGTATCATCGTCCAGATCCTGATAATTTTCGCAGATCAGCGTGCTGCTTCCCGCAATCCCAGTCAGAGGGGTACGAAGATCATGAGAGATACTGCGCAGAAGATTGTTGCGCAGCTTTTCCTTTTCTATTTCGATTCTGCTTTGCTCCTGCTCCGCATACAGCAGCTCCCGTTCCACCGCCATTACCATCTGTGAAATCAGTGTATGGACAAACAGACGCTGTTCTTCCCGCAGGGAGGTTTCCTCATACAGCGCATACACACCCAGCAGCTGATTGTTGCAGTGCATGGGATGATAGGTCCAGGGCTGCGCTTCATAATAGGAGGTTCCCCCACCACAGTCACAATCCTTTTCCATACACCACGCCGCCATACCGTCATCCGGCGCAGCGATGGTATCCACTGGCTCCTGTATCTTCTTTAGTGCCTCTTTATCTTTATAATAGACAATACAGATGGTCTGCTGGGCAGTATACAGTGAGCGAATCGTGTGCTGTAAAATCGTATCTACACCGGACAAAGTCAGATAGGCTCTCGTAATTTCATATAAGGCAGTGGTTTGACGGGCACTGCTTCTGGCCTTATGGGCATGCTGCTGCAGCTTGTTGACCAGAGAGCCGGTCACAAAGGAAACAATCAGAAACACGATAATCGTGATAATATAATTGAAATCATCAATTTGCAACGAAAATGTCGGATTGGTAAACAGATAATTAAAGGTAAGAATACTCAGAAGGCTGGAGGTGATGCCCCACAGAAAGCTTCTGGTTTCCACAACGATCAGCAATACTCCGATCAAATAAATCAGCATGATGTTTTCCGTACGGATTTCTATATCATCAAAGACAGAGGATACCAGTGTGCAGAGAAACAGAATCACAGCAGTGATGCATAGATTTTTCCATATATGACTGTTTTTCATCAGACCCCTCATTTCCTTACCAATTATAGCAGATTTCATGTGGTTTTCCTACGCCTTACACAGCTGCGGATATCTTTACCAGCCTTGCTGCCGCAAGCAGTACAACTTAGATTTCCAGCCTGACAGGAGTCCAGCACATGCACATTCGCCGCACTCCTCTCAATCACAAAGCCCTGAAGGCTGTCCGACAGATGCTGAAAGGCACTTTTCAGTTTATCTATCACCACGACAGCATAGCCTGCCTTACTCAATGCTGCCAGACAGGCTCCAAATCTTCCAAAGCCCGCAACCAGCACCTTCTGATTTCTGAAATGATTTCTTATAAACATCAGGAACACCTCTTGCCTTAGCCTCTCTTATCTCCTATATACTAGCAGGTTGCATATAAAGACAGTGTAAGCAATCCAAAGCCGGTGTTAAGAATGTGTGAAGACTGCATAAAGAGTGCCGGCGTTTCCATTAAGGATATAAAGATTTTGCAGCTTTTTTGTTAAGAAGCTATGCAGAGAGCAAGACATAAAGCTATTATGGGAAATCGGAACGATTATTCATAATTGCGCAGATTTGCTCCATTATAGAAAGTCGGCACGATTTCCTATACGAATGGACAGACAGCAGTCCCCTCGAATCGATTGCTTTTTGGATGCACGCAGAGAAATCCTATAACGTTCAGGAGACTCAGGCTTTCTATTGACTATTTCGTACGATATGCTACGATGAAGACTAGAAACGGGGTGATCGTGTGAAAGAGAAGCCGCTGACAATCGGAGAAATCGCAGAGCTTTGTGCAATCAGCACCAAAACACTGCGCCATTATGATAAAATCGGATTGCTGAAGCCGATGCAGCTTCATCCGGAAAACGGGTACCGCCTGTATTCCAGAAAGCAGATTGCTCAGCTGCACGTCATAAAAGGATTGCAGGAGCTAGGATGCTCACTAAAGGAGCTGAAGGAGCTTTTGCAGATCGATCAGCAGCATGTCGCATTTGACCAGCTGAAGCAGCAGCTCGCTGTTCAGGAAACACGGCTCTATGAGGAGCAGAGGCTTCTGCAAAAGCGTCTGGATACCATACACCGTATACAAAAGGAGCTGCCAGAGCTGCAGCCTGCAGAGCTTACAATTCGTAGGTTTCCATCACGGCAGCTGCGCTTCGCCTCAACCTCTCCACTGTCAGAAGCTGCATTTACCGATGGATTTCTGCAGCTGGAGCAGCAGATTGCACAGGAACAGACACAGGATGGATCCATGTTTCCCTCCCTGCTGCTCTCTACAAAGGCACAGATGACAACCGTATCCTTCTGCACACAGTGTACACTGCGCTCCCCCTGTGATTATCTTCTTCCTGCGGGAGATTATGCCTGCTTCACCGTCAAAGGCTCCTATGCCAATCTTGGCTTCCAGCTGCAATGCTTACGACAGGAGCTTACAAACAGATGTCTGCAAACACAGGAGGATGTCTTTATCATCTATTATATAAATGAGGCAGTTACCAACAGTGAAGAGAATTACATCAGCGAATATCAATTTAAAATCTGCTCCTGAGCACTTGACCTTTCCCCTGGGGCAACGTTTATACTGCTGCTATACAAGGAGGAATATGAATATGAATACGTCCGTATTTAAAGGAACTATGGCAGAAATGAGCTATCCCCAGATTGAGGCAGCCATACAGCAGCAGGCAGCCGTTTTACTGCCTGTATCCGTAATCGAGGAACACGGTCCGCATTTATGCACGGGAACTGATATGTACCTGACCGGGGTCGTATGCCGAAAAATCAGAGATGAGCTGCAGCAGCAGGGGAAAAGCACTGTGATTGCACCACCGTTTTACTGGGGCATCAACAGCATAACGGATGGCTTTACCGGAAGCTTTAGCATTCGCAAGGAAACCGCTCAAGCTCTGTTAAAGGAAATCATTGAGAATTTGGACAGCTGGGGCTTTCAACATATTTTTCTTGTTAGCTTTCATGGCGATTTCCGTCATATGAGGATGCTGGCAGAGACGGTTATCGAGCTGCATTCAAAAAGCAGTCCGGTTGCATACCTCGCCGATCAAAGCATCTTTCAGCAGCTTGGCTATGCTCCTCTTCCAGACTGTCTGATACCGGTTTCTCTGTCACCAGATACGATAGCGATCGAAACCTCCTGCATCGATATCCATGCAGGAGCAATGGAAACCAGCTGGATGGCTTTGCAATATGAGCAGCTTGTGGATATGGAATGTGCAAAGGCCTTGCAGCCGACACAGCTGAAACTGTGTGATATGAAGCAGTGGATTCAGGGAGGAAGCAGTGCCAAGCAGCTGACACCGCTTGGCTATTGCGGGAATCCCGCCAATATACAGCTGGATAAAATTCAGCAGGTGGAGCAGGAGGTTATACGCGCGTATACAGATCAGATTCTCATGAATCTAATGAAAGCGGCGGCTGCGTAGAGTTGATAAGCGCCTTTATGCAGCAGCGCTCCTCACGCTACCGTTGTAATCAAAGTATGCAGAAAATGGATATTATCTGAAATTCTTCCTCTGTTTGATTATACTGACCTTTGAAGGATTTCACGAAATATATGTCTGTATTCCTTTTACAGCATAAAGTGAAGACTTATAAAACCTTCCTCTATTCCTGTCATAGTTCCACAAAAAAGGAGAATTTCAATTCTATGCTCAGAGTTGAATTCTCCTATTTTATACTATCTGCTATTTGTGAAGCTACGATATACTATTACAACCGTTTCAGCAATATCGGGAATGCTTTTTTATCGCTTGCAGGGCCTACAGCAGCTCCTTGGGATCAGTAAACGGCAATCGCAGGGCATCGCTGACTCCCTGATAGGTGATATGCCCTTGGCATGTGTTCAATCCTGCTAAAAAGCCTGCATCCTCCTTCAAAGCATCCATTCCCTTTTCCGCCAGCTTTAAGATATATGGAAGCGTAGCATTGGAAAGCGCCATCGTTGAGGTACGAGGTACCGCCCCCGGCATATTAGCTACAGAATAATGCATAACACCATGGCGTTCAAAATACGGATCATCATGTGTTGTGATATGATCACTTGTTTCAATACAGCCACCCTGATCAATCGCCACATCGACAATCGCACTTCCCGGCTTCATTGTTTTGACCATATCCTCAGTTACGATTTTCGGTGCCTTTGCGCCAGGCACAAGCACTGCTCCGATAACGAGATCCGCTGTACGCAGCGCTCTGCGCAGATTATATTCATTGTTGTAGGCTGTATGAATCGTTCCTCCGGAAATATCATCGATATAGCCCATACGCTCTGCACTGATATCGAATATTGTTACGATTGCACCTAAGCCGCAGGCAATTTTTGCCGCATTCAGACCAACAGTACCTCCGCCGATCACCACAACCTCTGCCGGGAACACACCGGGAACTCCCCCCAGCAGCAAGCCGCGTCCACCATTGTTTTTCTGCAGCATCGTTGCTCCGACCTGAACAGCCATGCGTCCCGCAACCTCGCTCATCGGTGTCAGCAGTGGAAGTCCGCCTTTTCTGTCACGTACTGTTTCATAGGCAATGGAGGTTGTCTTTGATTCCAGCAATGCATTCGCAAAGGCTTCATCATTTGCGATATGCAGATACGTGAAAACCATCTGATCCTCACGCAGATAATGATATTCCTGTGGCAGATATTCCTTGACCTTCACAATCAGATCAGCCAAAGCAAATACTTCATCGGCCGCTTTGATCTGTGCACCGGCTTCTTCATATTCCTTATCCGGAAAACCGCTTCCTGCTCCGGCATTTGTTTCCACATAAACTTCATGTCCCGCCTTGCATAATGCAAATACACCAGCAGGTGTACAGGATACACGATTTTCGTTGTTTTTTATTTCTTTAGGGATTCCAATCTTCATAATGATTCACACTCCTTATGTGCTTCATTATAACACTTTTTGGTAAAGGTTTCCATGCTCTGTCTTCCTGAATCACAAAGTTTTCTGTAACATCTTTCATGAATTGTAAAAATGACCAGCCTTTTTTCTCATACTATTCTTAATCCGGAATCTGTATCATTTATACGTGTTTTCCTGTATTCTATATAAATATGAGCTGCTGCCTGTTAAATAGGCTTATCACCGTTTGTTGTATGCAAATAGTCATAAACCTGCGCTTGATATTTTTCAGTTGCATATGCAATCAGATTATGTGCAAAGCAGGTCACAGCAACCTTTGGACAATCCTCTCTTCTTTTTACAATATCCCACGGGTTAATCACCGCTTCCTGTGTATCCTCAAAACCACTGTACATCCTTCATTCTCCTTTTTCATTTCTCAGGTATCCGCAATTTTTCTATATCCAATCCAGAAGCTATCCCTACAACACCGCTTTAACAATGAGGCAGATAATCAGCAGCCATATAACGACAATCGGAACCGCATAATACCATTTCTTTTGCTTCTTCTCCTGGTTTTCTTCGCATTGCCGGCGATTTCGCTTCCAGATTTCATCAGGAATCAGTTTACACGTCAATACAATCAGCGCCGGTAACAAAATCACATCATCCAGCAAGCCGAGCACCGGTATAAAATCAGGAATCAAATCAATCGGTGAAAGTGCATATACTGCCGTCATAGCCGCAAGCACCTTCGCTAACATCGGCGTATCCCTATCCTTCCATACCAGATAAATAATCGGCAAATCCTGCTTCAGCTGTCTTGCCCTTTTTTTCAAAACCATACGTAACGAATTCTCTTTCAATTTCCTTCACCCTGCCTTACGCTTCTTCGCGATTTTCTCCACAGAACCCCATTGCTTGTAAGCTTTTGTGTACCCGCTCACACGATAGGGCGGATATCCTTAAATTCGGATTCATACAGCGCCCAGCACACCCGAATGCAGGCACAGAGCTTCTGAATTTTTCCGCATGCTTTCTCATCCCTTCTGTATACTGCACTCTCTGCTCAGTTTCATACAATTATGTTAAAAACATCCGTTCTTCCGAAAGCATTAGCTTATAGGCAAGCTTGGGACTATTTAAGAAATCACACCGCAAGGTTGAAACCCTCTTGCTGTAAAGTATACTGCATCCTCTTATTATGCGCAGCGGTGGCAACACGGATGCATGTACAGCTACCGCCTCCTATGTAATATACCGGCAATCCACAGTATGTATTGCAAGCATTCTATGCCTATTATATCATCCCAGGTAAGCTGCGTCATGCCTTTTCCATGCTTTCCCGTAAGTTCATAGCATGGATTGCACAGGGCTTATGCAAAGCCCGGATATAAAAAGGAGGTCTATTGTAAGCCTCCCCTTTCCTTCCGAAAGCAAGGAGCCGATAACAGATATTCTTTGCCCTGTTGTTCCATATAGCTCTTAATGATTCGTACTTCTGCGATTCTGCTTGCGCATAGAATCCATTGCCAAAGCAATCTCATTCAGCATGGTTGCCAGCATACTGCGCTCAAACGGTGACAATACCTCCTTTTGCTGCAGAGCTATTCCAATAACAGCATAGACCTGTTCCCTCTTTCGGATGGAATAATACAGGGCCTTTGCATAGGGCAGCGTACTGGTTGAAACCCCGGCCTTGCGATTGTTTTTTAACACCCATTGTGCAACAGCACGCTCGTTATCCGTAAGATATTTCTGTTCCTCTTCCTCACTTAAATGCTCATGATAAATGATTGGCTCCTGTAGGGTTTTATTCCTTACACTGTATATGATGATGGTACGGTTCAGCAGCTTATACAGCTGTCGGACTGCCTCCTCACCCAGCTGTGCCATGTTCTCTGCCAGCTGCAGCTGCTGTGAGGTTTCCAGCAACAGCTCCATGCGATGTGCCTGCATGGCATTTACCTTAAGCTGCATGCGCATTGTTCGGGTCAGGGTACTGATGATAAAGGAAACGATAAACAGGACGGCAAAGGTCATTGCATATGCAGGATCGTATGCCTCCATGGAAAAGCGGGGTGCTGTAAAAAAGAAATTGAATACGGCGACAATCAGCAGAGAAACACTCAATCCATAAACGCGGGAGCTGGTGCTATAGGAAATCAAAACGATTGCCAAAAGATATACCATGATGATATTTGCTTCCGGCAGCTGAAAATGATACATGAGCAAATTGATTCCGGTCGCTCCCAGAAACAAGAATACTGCAAGCATGAAGTCACGATGATGGAATACATGGGGCTGTATCCGCCTTCGCCTTTTCTTTTTCACAGGCTTCACATTAGCGTCCGGAATGATATAGATATCAAGATCGGGAGCCAGCAGAGTGAGCTGATCGATCAGTGTTTTTGCACGGAAGTGCGGACGGGGAGAGGTACGGCCGATAACAATCTTGGAAACACCGCTGATTTTGGCATATTCACTGATCTGCTGTGCAATATTCTCTCCTGCCACAGATACGATATTCGCATGAAAATGCTGCGCAAGACGTCGGTTTTGTTCCAGCTGTTCCAAATCCTCACGACAAAGCGGCTCCTCGTTTACATTTTCTACATACAGTGCCGTGAACTCTGCGAAAAAAGCACTTGCCATGCGTGCAGCGGTACGAATAACCAGCGCATTGCTGCGGGACGGGCTCAGACAGAGAAGGATATGCTCCCGTGTGGACTTGCGATCCTTCAGGCTGACGCGCATATTTACCCGATCCGCACAACGACGCAAGGCTATTTCACGCAGTGCGATGAGATTATCTCTCACAAAAAAATTATGCATCGCCTTCTGTGCGGCGGTCTTATGATAGATTTTCCCTCTTTTCAGACGTTCAAGCAGCTCATCCGGTTCTATATCCACCAGCTCCACCTGATCTGCTTCATCAAATACAGCATCCGGAATACGCTCCTGTACCTGCACTCTCGTAATACCTGCAACCACATCCTGCAGACTTTCCAAATGCTGTACATTCACAGTCGTATACACATCGATTCCCGCATGCAGCAGCTCCTGAATATCACTATAGCGCTTAGGGTGCCGCGATTCATGTGCATTGGTATGCGCAAGCTCATCTACCAGTATCAGCTGCGGATGTCGCTGCAATGCCTGATCCAAATCAAATTCCTCCAGTGTAATACCATGATACATAATCGCTTTTAACGGTATACACTCCAGTCCCTGCATCAATGCAATCGTATCTGATCGATCATGCTTTTCGATGTAGCCGATAACCACATCCATGCCTTCCCGTCTCCGCTCATGGGCAGCTTCCAGCATGGCATAGGTTTTTCCCACACCTGCACAATATCCGAAGAATATTTTCATTTTACCCTGTTTCATTGCCATCACCCTGTATCAGTATAACAGCGATTGCAGAAGCTCTTCCTTCCATATATATCATATTTACGAAATATATACCTATCTTTATGAAATCCAAACAGTAGCTTATAGAAGCGGCTCTGCATATGTACTTGAAGGATACAGGAGCCTTTCATAAGTAGGGAATGCTGTTTTAGAATTCCTTCGTGAAAGCAGCCGAACATACATTGCACACAACCTCTGCCGGAAGAATAAAAGACGATGTGTAAAAGCTCAGACTTCCTTGTCTTCCTCATGATTTCTATGCAGCAATACCTTACTCCATTCTGTTTCATAGTAGGTAGAGGGATTCCGCTGGCGGTATTTTTCTATTTTGGATAATTTTTCAAGATTTTCATAGTGCTCCATAAACAGCTGCTTTGCGGTACCCTCTACAAAAATGAATAGGATACACCAGCATGGAAAGCAAAAGATGCATCAGCATGTAAATGTATTCCTAACAAGCTCAAAGAAGTAAAGGCTTCTATTCCCTATCAGCTTTATTTTTTTCATTTCTTTTAAGATAACTCTGATACAGCATATCCTTTAATATTAGAAAGGTGTCCAGATCATTCGTACCATATACTTGTTGGAAGCGCTGAAACCATATATCTATTTTTTCCTGATGCTTATGTATATCCTCCATCGTTTTATATTCCTGTAGGATAGGATATTTCTTTGCCCATGCAGATGTCCAGTCAATTAGGTCACTGGCAGTATCAAAGGGCTGCTGTGCATTTGGCAGCGCGCTTCCTTTCAGCAGACTCTCCACACCAATACCATAAAGATCGCTTAACTGTTTTAACCGTTTTGTATCTGGCATCGTCGCGCCGGTTTCCCTTAGTTAAAAATATTACTCTTGTTGATTACTCAACTTTTCCGATA
>ERZ781275.929-NODE-929-length-25378-cov-2.949572_pt1 | contig 25378 bp, 28 predicted proteins | sample MGYA00375853_ERZ781275 | MGnify/ENA primary metagenome ERZ781275 (study PRJEB29790, sample SAMN03653691) | human gut metagenome | host: Homo sapiens | place: USA: Dallas, Texas | collected 2012-07-23 | study: EMG produced TPA metagenomics assembly of the Gut...
CCGTCCGCCCATTTTAACAGTCGTGTCATAAACGATCCTGTCAATCTCCTCGGTGGTCATGCCGGCTTTTATCTGGCTGGCCACCTCGTCCAGAACAGCGATATTGATCTTGCCGCTGACCCGGATCCCCTCGATCTGCTCTGGTGTCTTGAGCATCCCCCGTCTGGGCACCATATGCCCCTTAAGGGCAAAGTCCGCTATCCTTTCATCTATTGCCTCGTGGCACTTTTTATATTTCTTACCGCTGCCACACCAGCAGGGATCGTTTCGTCCAATTTTGTTTTCCTGCATACATGCCTCCTGTTTCTGTCATTTCTATATCATTATACCATATTTAAAAATACTTCACGGCTTTTTTACTGTTTCTTTTTCTCCTCAGCCGCCTCACGGTGCATTTGTAAAAATACACGTCCATACATAATAAAGGACAGCAGCAGAAAAAAGCCTGTGACGCCCATCAGCACATTAGCCCAGACCGTGCTGATTTCCGGAAACGCAATGAGAATAAAGGTGAGCACATAGAATACCGCCGTGGATACTTTGCCGTACCACATGGCGCCGCCCAGCTTCTTACCCTTGCGCATGAGGACAAGGTCATTGATTAGCATGAAAAGCTCCTTAATCACAAATAAAATGACCACAAAAATCATACCCTGATAACGGAACATCAGGCTGAAAACAATGGCCGCCTGGGTGAGCTTGTCCGCCACCGGGTCCAGCGCCTTGCCAAGCTCAGTGATCATGTTAAACCGCCTGGCGATCTGGCCGTCCGCAAAGTCTGTCAATCCTGAAATCAGAATAATAAGCGCCGCCAGATAGTAATCCCGGGGTGTCTGGGCATTGATATAAATGCCAATGAACACCGGGATCAGTAAAATGCGGACATAGGATAAAATGTTGGGAATGCTGAAAATTTCTTTTGCTTTCATTTCTTACCTTACTTTTTATATTTAGGTTGTTAAGGGTCCCTATTGCCCCTGGCTTCTCTCATCTTCCAGACAGTGCTTTTCCATCCTTTTACACAGGCCAAGCTCTGCCCCCATCAGAAGCAAAAGTAAACCAAAGGAGAGAATAATACTGCCTGCCCCGGCTTTCCTGACAGGCTCGGTGGTATCCTGTCTGGCTTCTTCCTCCCGGGAGGATGCCGTCTGGGCGGACCGTGCTGTTGAGGCTGTATCTACCTTCACATCTGTTGACTGCTGAACATCAATGACAGTTTCACCAGCGTTCTTTTCGGTGTAGTCCGCCCCATTTCCAATGGTGTCGGCGCCGTCACCACCGTGGGCATTTATATTCTCAGAGGTGGTATCAAGGCTCCCGGCCAGGCCGTAATGTCCCCCGCCGATACCGGCAGCGTACTTCCCTCCCCGGGCAGTTACCATTCCGCCGGAAATCCGGATCACACCGCCGTCTCCTTTGTAGCCGCCGCCAATGCCAGCGCCTTCCTCTCCGCCTGCGGCAGTAATGGTCCCACTGTCAATGGTGATGTTTCCCCCTGTTCCGTACCAGTGTGTGATGTTCTGGGCACCGCCAATGCCGGCAGAGCCTCTGCCACCAATGGCGGTCAGAGCGCCTGTTCCGGGTATTCGGACTTCTCCGGCCTTTCCGCCAAGATTTTGAGCCTGCAGACCAGCATAATAATCCGCACTGGTCAGCCGGTTATCGGTTCCGTCCATCAGCTCAATGACGACCGAAGCATTTTCTAAAATAGAAAAGGCACACAGATCATTTTTACTGGTATCAATCTGAAGATTATCAAGCTTGAGCTTGACAGGGTTGCCAGTGCCGACACCGTAACGGACGGTGATACCGTACTGGTCGCTGGTTCCGGTCAGCCGGAGGCCTCGGTCATTGGAAAAGGTATAGGTATTTCCGGCCTGTGTCGCTTTTCCCACCTCCGAAATGGAGATATTGCCATTTTCAATATTCAGAGTATCTGTGGGCTGTTCTTCCGCCATGGCCATCTGTGAAAATAAAACAGGCGATATAAGCAGAAATACGCCCAAAAGAAACATTGTTTTTTTTACTTTTAACCGCATAAGACATGCCACGCCCCGGATCATCAGTCCGGGGCACCTTTCTTTCAATCATTTTGCCATATAGTAGCATTTTCAGCTTAAATTTAAAAGTAATATCAGGGGCGCCAGATAATCAGCACTTGATTTTCATCATATCTCAGGTAGCGGACTCCAGACTCGTTTAAAATATCACTTTCCTCAATGCCGGCCAGTGCGCGGTCCATCATACCAGGCTCTGTAAACCGGGCTTCCATCACACTGCCGTTGTCGAGCGTACCCCTCAGGGTATCAAGAAAACGTGTCTGTTCATCTGCGCTATTTAAATCGAAAAGCATATTTTCCCGGACATAATAATTATCCGCTGTTGCCGTGAAGCCTGGGTAGGTGCTCAGGGTATTATCAAAGGTATGGTTTTTCAAAAGCTCTTCTGTTGTCAGGCCAAAATAGACATACTCGATGTTCAGCGGCGGGTCTGCACGAAGGGCCGGGTCCTCCCAGGTTATATCGTCAAAGCTTGGATCATCCCAGGTTGCGTCCACATAATAGTATTCACCGTCCATCTGTACCAGATTCCAGGCATGTGGGCCTCTGCCCACTGCGTTGCCTGTGACATAATTTGAAAAGATCCCGATGTCTTTGAGCACATACTGCAGAGCCTTGCTGTAACCGGCACAGACAGAACGGTTATTTAAAAAGACTGAGCATATATTCTGGTTGTCCTCTGAATTCAGATCATATTCGGTATGGCTGACGATAGCGTCATGGACAGTCTTGACCTTGGTATAATCATCCATTTCCGGTGTAATACCAGACTTGATCTGTGTTACCGCCGCATCAATTTCGCCCTGGCGCCGTTTGATTTCATCGGTATTATAATGATAATTAAAATTGACATCTGTCACCATACTTGTTTCCTGGTCATAGTGATAGGTGTAGCTGTCCAGCCAGAAATACTCTGGTTTATCCTGTTGAATGGCTGTCCAGACACGGTTCAGGCTATCTACCGATATTTTGTTATCGCCAAGCTCTACCGTACTCTCATAATTGTCCAGCTTGTCGGTCAATCGAAGATAGGCTTTCCTCTCATCTTCATTCAGCTGTGAAAAGCCACTGTAAGGGTTGGATAAAAAGTGATCCTCTGCCATTATCTGACTTAAGCGTTCATCTGTAACAGCGTCCTTATCCTTTGGGGTGAAAAAGGATACCCCTACCAGCCCAACGGTTATGACGATCAGCACTGCAAACACGACTTTAATGATTTTTTTAAACATCCACACCGTCTCCTTTTTATTATTACTCTCTATTATACCGGGAATATCGTTTTTGCACAATAAAAAAGGCAGGCAAAAGCCTGCCATAGAAATCGGCGTTTCTTTTTCTTTTTTAACGGTACGCTGTCTTCAACGCTTTTGCCAGAACCTTGGGGTCACGCTTATAAGGCGTCACTGGGATAATGGGCTTCTTAATGTCGAACAGAGTATAGATTGCGGTTCTGGCTGCTCTTACAGAGTACTCTTCTGTAAAGACCATGTCCTCAGGAATTTCTACAAACTGGCTGATCATGGCAAAATTAGTGGAGCCTTCCGGAACCACTGCGGGTCGGTCACTCATGGCCCTTGGCTGGAACTGGGCATCAATATAAGGCATCATGCACGGTACCACATTGACAACGGAGTCCATCAATTCTTTTTCATGTTCTTCAAAGTGAAGCTGGTGGATCAGTTCTTTTAAAATTTCAGCACCGGTGCAATCCTTCATCGGTTTCTTAACATAATCGCCTTCCTGGTCAGGGTACAGGCCATAGCCCCAGAAGATTGTGGTGTCCATGGGCTGGTTTCTAAAATGCGGCTGAGCGGCCACGACAATGCTCATAAGCCAGCTGGAATCCTTAAAGGTCATTAAGGCCCCGCTTCCAGGGATATTGCCGGAGTAGTCCTCGATCATCTTAAGGAATTGATTGCCCTTACAGGTAACTGTAAAGCTTTCCCATTTTGTTTCCTGCACGTTGCCAAAGAAAGGCTCTGGATTTCCAAGTCCGGCTTTCTTCGCGGCAATTTTACCCCAAAGCTCACCAGACATGGAGGGTTCTTCCGGCTCCGGCGCTGGTTTTTTCATATCGCCAAGCGTTGCGCTGTCTGTCATGCAGCCATTGGTGACAATGCACACATCGCCATCCTTCAGGGTGATTTCTTCCGGTTTACCCTTCTTTTCCACATGAATGGCAGTGGCAGTAATCTCTTCGCTGTCCTTAAAGTCAATATCGACAACCTTGGTATTAATCTCGAACTGGACGCCGTGATCTTTTAAATAGGCCTTAAGAGGAAGAATCAGGCTGTCATATTGATTGTAAGGCGTACGGGTGACACCCTCCAGTGTCTCGATACGGCTGAATTCCAGAATCATTCTTTCCATATAGCGTTTAAGCTCAAACAGGCTGCTCCATTTCTGGAAAGCAAAGGTAGTCTGCCACATATACCAGAAATTGGTTTCAAAAAAATGAGGGGTACGGTTAAACCAGTCCTCAATGGTCAGGTTATCCAGATCCTTTTCCGGGGTTGCCAAAAGTCTGGCCATGGCCATACGGTCTTCATTGTTAAAGCCCATGCTGTAAACATCTAAAATTTTTCCATCCTTGTCAATAAGACGGGCCCGCGCATGGGTTGGATGGGCATGGTCAAAATTCAGGATTTCTGTGGTGACATCACGGTCCGGGTTGTCCAGAGATGGAATGGAAGAAAACAGATCCCAGAAATTTTCATAGGTCTCTTCATTCAGCATTCTCCCGCCGCGGCATACAAAGCCTTTTTCTGGCGTGCCGATACCATCATTACTCCCGCCGAGGATATCCATCCCCTCAAGGATATGGATGTTTTTACCCTTAAAGTTAGCATCGCGCACCAGATAGGCGGCGCCGGCCAGGCTCGCAATGCCGCCTCCCACAAAATAGACCTGTTTATCACCGTAATCACGGTTCTGGACCACATTTTCGATTTCTTCTTCCTGCTGTCTGCGCATTTTTTTAGTTGCTGCCACTGTTGTTGCCGCCACCGCTGCTGCTGCAGCAGCACCGGCACCAGCAGCCAGAGCTTTACCTAATTTATCTTTGTTCATGATTCATAACTCCCTTCGATTGTTCGCTTTTGTTACGGTAAGTATAATACCCCAAAAGCCCGGCTGTCACCTTACGAGTCTGGACATTTGTCAAAAAAAGTGACAAAACCAATGGATTGTCTTAAATTTAATGCTGAAGCTGAATGAAAGCTTAAAAAGCCTTTTTGTGTTATAATAATCACATTAACACTTCGGAGGTTTTACAATGAGCGTCACTGTCGCGGATTTATTAAAGCTGCCCTGTCTCAGGGAAGCCCGGGTGGCAGGCGGCCACAAGGGGCTTGGCCGTTTTGTAGGCTCCATCTCTGTTCTGGAGTACGCTGATCCTGGCGCCCTGGTGGACAGCTTTTTTGAAAATCCATCCTTTGTGCCGGGCAGTGAGGTTGTGGTCAGCGGTTTTATCAATATAAAGGATGATGTCGATACCCAGTGCCATGTGCTCAAACGGCTGAGTGAAGGGGGCGAGGCTGCCCTTATTCTTTATTATGTTGGTATTTACCTGCCCTCCATTGATAAAAGGCTTGTTGATCTGGCTGACACTCTGGGCTTTCCCCTTATCTGCATGCCAGAAAACCGGCTGGATTTCAGATACAGCGAGGTTATTACCCAGACCATGGAAACCATCTTTATGGATCAGAACAAAGATCCGCATTTTGTGAGCGCCATGCTGGAACGCATCACCCAGCTTCCTGACAACAGGCGTACCCTGGGCAATGTGCTGCGCATGCTCAGCGACCGCCTGCGTTCCTCTCTCATCCTTTTTGACCATACCCTTAACCACCCTGAAATTGCAGCCTGGCCTATCTCAGCAGCGGAGTATATCACCAATGTTCTTCCAGAACTCCCCAGGGAAGGCCTGAGTTCCGGCTCTCTTGTATTAGCGGAAGAAAACCTAACGCTGTACAGCACCGTCCTGCCGGTTCTGACCGACCATACGCCCAAAATGAATCTGGTGCTGGTATCTGAAAATCCTGTTCAAAGCACGGCTGCTCTTGAGGACGCTGCTGAGGTTCTATGTCTTTTTATCAACATCTGGAATAAAAAAGAGGGCACCATTGGCTACAGTGAGCTGATCCGTTCCATTTTAAATGACGAACCTCTGAAAATGCGCCGCCTTGCCGATATTCTTGGCATTGATGTCGCATCGATCCACACCATGTGGCTTGTCCGGCCCGAAAATGGTCTCAAACCCACCGCTTTGGCACAGCTCAACGAACAGGTTTTAAAAATCTGCCGCGATTTTATGCAGCGCCAGCATCTGGCAGGCCCCTCAGATATTTATGACAACACAGTGGTGCTTTTTATCCAGGACACGCCTTTATCCTCACAAATGCTGGCCCATGCCGAAAACCTGATGGCCTGTCTGGAGGAAGAAGCCTTTCCGGTCAGCTTTGGCTTTTTTACAAACCAGCCCGATACTTCCAGTGTGCGCAAAAGCTTTTTACTCTATCAAAATCATCTGAAAAACGCCCGTATCCTCTACCCTGCCAGCGCCTTTCTCTCCCAGGCAGAGCTGAGTTTTACCGCCGATTGTGCCGAGACTATCGCCAGGGGTGAAGCCATGGTCAGGCAGGTCACCGCTCCCATTGAGCCGCTGCTCCATACTGATTCCACCATACAGGAAGATCTGCTGGCAACCCTGTCAGTCTATCTCCTCGACGCCCAGGCCAATGTCAGCCGGACGGCCGAGCTTCTGTACCTGCATAAAAACACGGTGAAGTACCGGCTTCATAAAATTAACAGCCTTCTGGGATATCTGGTGACTAAAATGCCGGAGAGCAACCAGCTTTATACAGCCCTGGCAGTCAGGCGGCTGTTAGATGGCCAGTAGATGCCTTTGTCCTTTTGGACAAAAGCATCTTTTTTATTTTATCCCATTGGCCCATTACTTTTATTTTTACTTTGTTTATACTGTAACCATTGCAGATAAAACGGATAAAAGGAGAATAAAATTGAGAACGCTTGGTATTAACGAAATCGAAGATATCGCTCTGGGCGCATCCCTTTTGGGTGCTGGCGGCGGGGGCGATCCCTATATTGGCAAGCTCATGGCTATGGACGCCATCAAAACCTGCGGCGATGTCACCATGCTTGACCCTGAGGAAATCGCTGATGATGACCTGGTTATTCCCATCGCCATGATGGGAGCACCCACTGTACTTGCCGAAAAAGGCATAAACGGCAGTGAGTACAAACGCCTTTATGATATGGTCAGCCAGTTCTATGGCAGAGAAATCAGGGGCTTCTTTCCCATCGAAGCCGGCGGTGTCAACAGTATGCTGCCCATTGCGGCTTCCGCCCGTCTTGGCATCCCACTCGTGGATGTTGACGGGATGGGGCGGGCCTTTCCAGAGCTTCAGATGGTTACCTTTACCCTGGGCGGCGTCAGCGCAACACCCATGGCCCTGACCGATGAAAAAGGCAATACCTGTATTTTTGAAACCATCACAAATAAATGGACCGAAGACCTCGCCCGGGCGGTCACTATGACCTGCGGCGGGTCAGTCTGTATTGCCCTGTACGGCATGGACGGAGCCACCATGAAAAAATGGGGAGTCAAAAACATCATCACCCGCTCCCAGAAGCTGGGCGCTGCTATCCGGGGCATTAAACAGCTTGATAAAAGCCAAACACCCGAAGCAAGCTTTCTTACGCAGACCGGCGGCTACAAAATCTTCAAAGGCAAAATTACCGATGTGCTGCGTGAAACCACCGGCGCCTTTAACCTTGGCCATGTTATGCTGGACGGTATTTCTGAATACCGGGGACAGCAGGCCGAGGTAACCTTCCAAAACGAAAACCTGACCGCTACAGTCAACGGCCGTATAAAGGCAACGGTTCCAGACCTGATCTGCCTGGTCGATACGGAAACCTTTATTCCTGTGACCACTGACGCCTTAAAATACGGCAAACGGGTTATGGCTGTGGGACTGCCCTGCTATGATCTATGGCGCACACCACAGGGGCTTGAGATGGTCGGCCCGCGTTATTTTGGCTGTGATACAGACTATATTCCTCTGGAAGAACGATTATCTGGAAAGGAGATTGCATCATGTACAAAATAGGAATTGACGTTGGCGGCACCAATACCGATGCGGTTATCGTAGATGAAAACCGGAACATCATCGCGGGTATTAAGCACACCACCTCTGAAGATATTTATTCCGGCATTCTGGGCGCCTTGAAGGATGTTCTCCGTGAAGCCGATATTGACCGCACACAGGTTCATCAGGCCATGCTTGGTACTACCCAGTGTACCAACGCCATTGTGGAGCGTAAAAAACTGGCTCCGGTAGCTGTAATCCGCCTGGCAGCGCCGGCCATGCAGGGAATCATGCCCATGGTGGACTGGCCAGAGGATCTGACAGATTTTGTCATTGCCACTGCGACAGTGGCCGGTGGTTACGAGTTTGACGGCAAAGAAATTGCCGCGTTTGACGAAGCCGCCGCGCGCACTTTCTTTGAAAAGATCAAGGGTAAAACCCAGTCCATTGCCATTTCCTGTGTTTTCTCCCCCGTACGGAATGAGCATGAAGAGCGCTGTGCGGAGCTGGCCCGGGAAGTCCTGGGGCCGGATATTCACATTTCAAAATCCAGTGAAATCGGAACACTAAGCTTTATCGAAAGAGAAAATGCGACCATCCTGAACGCTGCCCTGTATGAAGTTGCCGAGAGCTTTACGGAAGGCTTTGCCAAAAGCCTGGCCGACGAAGGCATCGAAAACGCCGATGTTTTTCTGAGCCAGAACGACGGGACCCTTATGACCATGGACTTTGCAAGACGGTATCCCATCCTCACCATTGCCTGCGGGCCTACCAATTCTATCCGCGGCGCCTCCTATCTGAGCCGTCTCCACGATGCTGTTGTCATCGACGTGGGCGGCACTACAACAGACTTTGGTGTCATTCAGCATGACTTCCCGCGCGAAAGCAGTGTTGCCGCCACCATCGGAGGTGTGCGGACAAATTTCCGCATGCCGGATGTTATATCCATCGGCCTCGGCGGTGGGTCCATTGTCCGTGAAGAAAACGGTGAAATAACAATCGGGCCAGACAGTGTGGGTTATCAGATAACTGAGAAAGCCCTGGTCTTCGGCGGAAATACCATAACCGCCACCGACATCGCAGTCCGTCTGGGTATGGCCAGGGTGGGCGATCCATCAAAAGCGGATATCCTTGAGCAGAATTTTGCTGAGAGGGCCATGGCTGTTATCCGCGAAATGATCGAAGACAGTATTGATCAGATGAAAATTTCCAACGACGATATCGACGTGGTGCTGGTGGGAGGCGGCTCCATCATTGTCCCGGAAGAGCTTGCGGGTACCCGCCAGGTGGCAAAGCCAGAGCATTTTGGCATTGCCAATGCCATCGGCTCTGCCATCTCCAAGGTCAGCGGTACCTATGAAAAACTGGTATCCTACGATGAAGTTCCCAGAGATGAAGCCCTGGAAAATGCCAGGGAAGAGGCTTCAAGCCTGGCTGTTGCGGCCGGGGCCATCCCCGGGACTGTAGCCATCATTGATGTTGAGGATGTTCCTCTGGCCTACTATCCCGGCAATACCAGCCGTCTGAAGGTTAAGGCGGCCGGTGATCTGGCATAGTTTTCCGTAATAAAGGGCCCCGGCTGTCACGAAACAGCCAGGGCCCTTTTCACGTTTATTTTTTTACAGGGACATAAATCTCGGTAATATTCTCTTCAGGCAGTACCCGTGAGGGGTCCGTCTGATAAATTTCATAAGGGGCTCCCGAAACAGTGTAGCCTTCCTCTTCAATCCACTCTCTTATTTTTGCGTAAACAGAGGGCAGTTCAGTATAAGCTCCCCTTAATACGGACATGACACATAAGCCGCCCTCCAGGATACGGGTGCTTTCCTCCGCCTCCCTGATGGCGACAGCGTCCTCCATATCATAGTTTTCAGGATCATAAACCTCATCATGAAAAATACTCATGGGGCCGGCTGTAAGTGTCAACCCTTTTTCCTGAACGGTTGTCATCAGTTCCATCATATATTTTTGTGAGTCCCTGACATTCATTTTCTTTCTTATGGATAAAATGGGCGTGGGCTTTGTTTCAACGAGCTTGACTTCAATCTGTTCTAAATAGGCCATAATGTGTTTACCTCTTTCTAAGTTTGAAATATCTTTTTCCAGCAGAGAGAGAAGCATCTGATAATGCTGCGCCGCCTCCCTCAGACCTGCCTCCTTCTCTCTGATCCGCGAGAGAATAAAGGTGTTATCCTCGGGATTCTTAAGCACTTCAGCAATTTCGTCCAGCGAGAAACCATACCATTTCAGCTTGCCTATGAGCAAAACTGTCTCCAGCTGGCTGGTTGAATAATAACGGTATCCGTTCTCATCATTGACATAAACCGGTTTGATCAGGCCGATTTCATCATAATACCGGAGAGTTTTAGTGGTAACATTACTGATTTTTGAAAATGCACCAATGGACAGCATTTTGTTCCTCCCTTTGCAATTCATTGTTCGAACATGCCTTAAGTATACACATTCCAGTTACTGGAAAGTCAAGCACTGTTTTAAAACTTTTTAAAAAAGCCTGCCTTTCTACCCGGCAGGCTTTATGCTGTTCTACTCAAACTTCATCTCAATATCGGTCTTGAGGGCCAGTCCCGCTTCAGCCTCCATGGCCTTAATCACGCCGACAGCCACCGGACAGGCCGGATGCTTCATATGCTTTGCAAAGATCTTATACACGGTATTGCTGTCATATTTTTCTTTACTACAGATTCTCAAAGCATCCAGCGGCTCTGCCAGATCATCATTTACAGCCTTGTAATGAGGGCATTCCGATTCAACGGTCACCTTAACCTTGTAAGGCTTTTCGGTTTCAGCTTTAATGACTGTGTTAAAGCCGCAGGGGCCAGCATTCAATTTCAGGGTTGTCATTTTTTCACTCCTTCTTAAAATCTTACCCTTATCATATGCCTTTTTGCCACAAAAAACAACATTAAACTTTTTAATGACCAGACAGGCTTCCAACATCAAAAAAGCCCCCGGCGAACCGGGGACAAGGGAAGGTGGCGTCTTTATTTACTGTTCAAGCGCAACCTTGATGCCGCCTTCTTTTTCAACAATGGCCTGTCCTTCATCTGTCATTAAGAAATCTAAGAAGGCTTTTGTCTGATTGTTGAGACCGTCAGTCTTATAAACGGCCAGGAACGGTCTGGATACCGGATAGCTTTTGTTTACAACATTATCGACGGTAGCTTCGACATTGTCTACATTTACCTTTTTAACGGTGTTGTCCACAAAGGTTAAGGATACATAGCCAATGGCATTTTCATTTCCAGCGACTGTGGATTGTACGTTTCCATTACCTTCTTTAATGGTAGCGTCTGGTTTTAGTTTATCCTCAAATTTTAACAGTTCTTCGACCGCGGAACGGGTGCCGGAGCCATCTTCTCTGGATACGACCACGATCGGGGCATCGTTGCCGCCAATCTGGCTCCAGTTTGTGATTTCTCCAGTATAAATCTTTGTTAAGTCTGCTGAGCTAATGTTGGTGACCGGATTGGATGGATGTGTGATCATGGCAATACCGTCATAGGCAAAAACCAGCTCGGTCAAACCGGATTTTTCTTCATCTTTCAGTTCTCTTGAAGCACATCCAAAAGCATAGGTGCCTTCCGTTGCTCCCTTGATCCCGTCAGATGAGCCGGTACCGCTGTATGTAAATTTGACATCTGGATTCTGAGCAGCGAATTCGTCGCCTGCCGCTTCGATGATTTTCTGGACTGAGGTGGAGCCTCCGCCATTGATTTCACCGGAAATGGCCGCTGAGGAGCTACCTGTACTGTCTCCCCCGCCACTGCATCCTGCAAACGCAAATGTTCCGACAACCAAAGCCATGGTCAGGCCTGCTAAACGTTTTTTTAATCCCATTTAATTTCTTCTCCTTTGAAATTTAATTTCTTAAGTTGTGCTTAACTACGAGATTAATCATACCAGAGAAAAATGCGACTTTGGTTTTGGATCGGTAAAGAAAAGGTTAAAGCTCTGTTAAATCCGGCTAGAGTACATCAAACGAAAATATCCCCGGCTTGGGGGAGCCGGGGATATTAACAATAAAAGGTATAAGGAAAATTTTGGGGAGATGTAAGTAAGAGGTATGCAGTAATAATATACCCTGATTTTGGTTTTTAAACCGATAGTATACGCCAATTTTTGTTTTTCCTTATTTTTATGATACACTTTCGAGATGGTGCTTAATAGCGCACCCCACTATTTCAGCTTCCCTGTATTTGGACAGCTTTCTTTCAATCATCCAACATATATTTTTCTTTATATTCATCTGTGTGCTCAATCAGACAGATTCGTACGCCATTCGGGTCTAAGACAAAGGTTTGTTTTCCGACTGTAGTGGGAATTACAGGACCGGTTGTCTGGTAGCCGTTTTTCTCAAGATGTCGGATCATTTCATCAATATCATCCACATCTGTTCCAATTGAATACAATCCTACCGGAAAATTGGTATTCTCGATCAATTCGACACTGGCGCCTTCACTTTCCATGATAGTAATGCACCCACCGTTTGGAAGATCGACATGGTACCTTTCTTTAAAACCTAAAACATCTCTGTAAAACTTCACAGATTCCTCTAAACTTTTTACGATCATCGTTGAATATTGTACTTTAACGGTCACTCCATCCACCTGCATCCTTTCAGTTTTTTTATTTCACCGTTTATGATTACTTTATTGACAATAAACTGATTTTTATTATCTATATTTATGCGCGCTGTCTTAAAATTTATTGCTATAATTTCATTATACCGCTTTCTTTTGAGCAAACAACTTATTTGTTCCCTCTTGATACACCACCTGAGAAACTTCCCTCAAGCTAAGACGCAGGCCATCGGAAAAATCATAAGCACTTTAAACCTTCTATATAGAATTCCGTTGCATTTACACTGTTTATTCACAGAAAAATGGGATATGCTTTATACAAAGCTTTAAGCTTCTACGCAATTAGTAGAAATCAAAAAATGGAGGGGTTTTATGACAATACCAGAAATTATGAAGAATCGGATGTGTTTTTCTTTTGAGGTTTTTCCGCCAAAGGAGGGGCAGCCGCTTGAGCCGCTGCTGGATACACTTGATCATCTCTATGCGTTCAAGCCGGATTTTATCAGCTGTACCTATGGCGCCGGCGGAACCAACGCAGGCAGAAATGTGGAAATTTGCAAGGCCATTAAAGACAGTGGCGCAACGATCCCCATCACCCATTTTACCTGTATTGGGAATTCTAAGGATAAGATCCGGGATGAACTCAGAAATTATCTGTCACTGGGCGTAGATCATATTCTGGCGCTGCGGGGCGACTTTCCAAAGGGCAGTGCTTCGACAGGCGGAGATTTTAATTATGCCAACGAGCTGATCGCTTTTATAAAAGAAGCGTTTCCAGAGTTCAGCATTGCCATGGCCGGAGATCCGGAAAAGCATTTTGAAGCCAGCAGCTTTGATGAGGATATTGCCCATCTGCGCATAAAGCAGGATGCCGGCGCTGATTTTATTATGACACAGCTTTGCCACGATGTTGCCCACTATGAGTGGTGGGTCGAAAAAATCCAGAAAGCGCATATCACATTGCCGGTTGATGTCGGTATTATGCCGGTTCTGGCTAAAGACCCGACCATCCGCATGGCGGTATCCAATGGCAGCTCCATTCCAAGAGACCTGGCTGAAATTATTGCCCGCTATGGCGATAATCCTGAAGACTTTAAAAAAGCCGGCATGGAGTATACCGTCAAACAGATCCACCGCTTTATAAGCGCCGGAATCGACGGGCTGCACATCTATTCCCTTAACAAATGGGCAGACATTTCCGAGATTGTCCGCGCTGCCGGCATCCGTTGACCAATAGCATTGAAAGATCGGACTTTGCTTTTCTTTAAAGTCACTCTTAAGCTATATTCATTATGATAATGATAAAATAAACCATAGAAAGAAGGCATTTCTTATGAAATTAAGTGCTCGCAACCAATTGGCCGGAAAAGTCGTCTCGATTAAAGAAGGCGCCGTAAACGGCATTGTTGTTTTAGATATCGGCGGCGGAAACCAGATTTCCTCCACCATCTCCATGGATTCCATCCGGGAACTGGGCTTACAGGTTGGCTCTGACGCCTATGCGGTGATCAAAGCGACCTCTGTCATGATCGGTATTGATGACTAGTATTAAAAAACCAGGACGTCTTCATTAGAAGCGTCCTGGTTTTTTAGAGCTGTGCTTTATACGCATCCAGCAGTGCTGCGTATTCCCTGTAGGGAACCTTGTACTTCTTTGCGCAGCCACAGCCAAGCCCTACGCAATATGGTTCCAAATGCACCTCTATCCAGTCGTCCAGATCCAGATTACCATCAAACTGAGACCATATTTTTGACTCGGCCTTTTCCCGGTTTGAATCGAAGGGGTAACGAACCCCCACAAAGCGCGGGCTGTAGGAAAGCTCAATAATATCATCATCCCGAACGTTTTTGTCATTTTCATCCCGCCGTTTTTCGGCCTCTGCCTGCAGCTCCTCGATCTCTTTATCAAGACTTTCAATCTGCTCCAGATAAGCTGCCTGCACGCTTTCGGGGATAGCCACATAGAGGGCCTGTCCTTTTTTATTTTCAATGCCGAACTGCTCCTCTATCCACTTGGCCATACCAAACTTAAAGCATAGCGCAGGACCTTCTTTTTTATTGGTTTCGGCATAACAGCTGATAAAAGCCGGATTTTTCAGGGCTTCACCGTTTACCATGACCTGTTCACATTTATAGCCGCGCAAAGTCGTTTTCTTGGCGGCGTCCTCATCGGTTAAAGGAGCTGTGCGGAGTTCAAACACGGCATTTTTACCACCCAGCTCTGTTTCAAATCTAAATTCCATCCATTCTACCTCATTCTGTCAATTTTCCTCGTCTATTATACACCTTACGTCCAAGAATTTCAGCAAAAATTCAAGATAAAAAGTGGTTTATAAAACTGTTTTATCTGGATTTAAGGGCGTGAATAATGCCCATATACAAAAAAGGCAGAGAATATAAAAAATCCTCTGTCTTTTTCAGCGGCGGCCTAAGCCTGCTGCCTTCTCTTAACATCCTCTAAAAATGCTTCCAGGCTTCTGTCGTGGAGCTTTTCTCCTTCTTCGGAAAACAGGCAGCCTGGTATCTGTCCCCGGCCCCGATGCTTGGCGATACATTCACAGCAGTAGCCATGCTGTTTACAGCCAAATTCGGTACAGGTACAGCCCTGCTCATTTTTCTCCCTCCGGCAGATACGCTCTTCGGCAGTTTCGGGTGCCTGACATGTATTGCAGCTCATGATCATATTCCTCCTGATTTGTTTTTCAGGATTATTATATCACAGTGCCCGGCACTTTGAAAACTTTCCTTCTTTTTCTCCCACAATATCCCATCTTAACTATAGGCTTTTGCACAATTTTATGATATTATTTTAGGAAGTATAAAAATTAAGAATCACAACAGGAGAGAATAGATGGAGACAAACGAAAAAACCAATTTTATTATCAACGCCATTGATGAGGATAACAAAAACCATGTGTATACCGACGAGCGCGTACACACTCGTTTTCCACCCGAACCCAATGGCTATTTACATATTGGCCACGCCAAGGCCTCTTTGCTGAACTACCGAATCGCCAAAAAATACAACGGAAAGTTTAACCTGCGTTTTGACGACACCAACCCTGTCAAGGAAGACATTGAATATGTCAACTCGATCAAAGAAGATTTATCCTGGCTGGGCATTGACTGGGAAGACCGTCTCTACTTTGCGTCTAGCTATTTTTCAAAAATGGCGGAATACGCCGTTGAGCTCATTAAAAAGGGCCTGGCCTTTGTAGATGACTTAAACGCAGACCAGATTCGTGAATACCGCGGCACACTCAAGGAGCCTGGTAAGGAAAGCCCCTTCCGCAACCGCTCTGTATCCGAAAACCTTGAGCTTTTTGAAAAAATGAAGGCCGGCGAATTTGACGAGGGCGTCAAAGTGCTCCGGGCTAAAATCGACATGGCCAGCCCGAATATGAACATGCGCGATCCGGTCATTTACCGTATCCTGCACACCAAGCACCCCAACACCAACGAAGACTGGTACATTTACCCCATGTACGATTTTGCCCATCCGGTGGAGGATGCCATCGAAGGCATCACCCATTCCCTCTGCACCCTGGAATTTGAAGACCACCGTCCTTTCTACGACTGGGTTCTGGCCAACCTGGACGACTTTAAGGCCGAGCATCCCCGCCAGATCGAATTTGCAAAGCTGAACCTGTCCGGTACCATTATGGGCAAACGCTACCTGAAAAGACTGGTCGATGAAGGCATCGTGGATGGCTGGGATGACCCGAGGCTGGCGACCATCTCCGGTATGCGCCGCCGTGGCTATACACCGGAGGCTATTCAGGCTTTCTGTGAGGAGATCGGCGTCGCCAAGGCAAACTCCACTGTAGACATCGCCATGCTGGAGCATTTTATCCGCGACGACTTAAAACTTAAAGCCCCGCGTGTCAATGCTGTACTCGATCCGCTCAAGGTTACCATTACCAATTATCCTGAGGGTCAGACCGAGTGGCTTGAAATTGAGACGAATCTGGATGTACCGGAAATGGGCATGCACAAAATGCCTTTCGGACGTGAAATCTATGTTGAAAAATCAGACTTTATGGAGGTTCCGGTTAAAAAATACTTTCGTCTCTTCCCTGGCAATGAAGTTCGCCTGAGAGGCGCCTATTTCATTACCTGCAACGAGGTCATCAAGGATGAAAACGGCGAGGTCATTGAGCTCAAATGTACTTATGACCCCGAAACAAAATCCGGCTCAGGCTTTACCGGGCGCAAGGTCAAGGGTACCATCCACTGGGTATCTGCTGACTTGGGAAAACAGGTCGAGGTTCATATGCTGAACCCGCTGCTTAAAGATGAAGAAGGCTTTGACGCTGACACCTTCCTTGATAAGATTAACCCGGACTCACTGAAAAAGATCACCGCCTGGGTAGAACCGCGTGTGCTGGAAGCCAGCCCCTATGACAAGTTCCAGTTTGTCCGCCAGGGTTATTTCTCCGTTGACCCTAAATATTCAACCGAGGGAAATCCTGTCTTTAATCAGGTCGTGCCGCTTAAAAGTTCCTGGCGTCCAGGTAAGTAATCCGCATTCAATCGCGTTTATCATAAGGAGTAAATATGATTTGGTCACTAAAAGAAACCCTGCCCCGCGAAGAAATTCGCGAAATTCAATTTAAACGTCTGAAAAAAACACTCAAGCACGTCTATAAAAATGTGCCTTACTACAGAAACCTGTTTAAGGCCAATAAAATCAAGCCCGATGATATCCGTTCTCTGGAGGACCTGCGTTTCCTGCCTTTTACCACCAAGGAGGATCTACGGATGAACTATCCTTTCGGGCTGTTCGCGGTGCCAAAGGAAAAAATCGTGCGCTACCATGCGTCCTCCGGCACCACCGGCAACCCCACCGTTGTAGGCTACACCAGAAAGGATCTTGAAACCTGGGCCGAGTGTATTGCCCGTCTGGTTACCATGGGTGGCGTTACGAAACGCGATACTGCGCATGTATCCTTTGGCTACGGCCTGTTCACCGGCGCTTTTGGCCTGCACCAGGGCCTTGAAAAGGTTGGGGCCGGCGTTGTGCCCATGTCCAGCGGCAATACCCAGAAGCAGATAAAAATCATGAAGGATTTTGGCGCCACTGTACTCATCGGCACGCCTTCCTACGCGCTGCGCCTGGCCGAGGTGGCCCAGGATATGGGCCTGGACCCGGCGACGGATTTAAACCTGCGGGTCGGCTGTTTTGGCGGTGAAGGCTCCACCGAGGCCATGCGCGCCAAGATTAACGAGGCCTTTGGCCTGTTTGCCACTGAAAACTACGGGATGAGCGAGCTCATCGGACCCGGTGTTTCCGGTGAATGCCACGCGCTCACTGGCATGCACATCAATGAAGATCACTTTATCGCAGAAATCATTGACCCTGTGACCTTGGAGGTTCTGCCTGAAGGGGAAACCGGCGAGCTGGTCATTACCCCCATCACCAAGCAGGCGCTGCCGCTGATCCGTTACCGCACAAAGGATATCACCCATCTCGATTATTCCCCCTGTGCCTGTGGCCGTACCAATGCCCGCATGGCCAAGATTGAAGGCCGTACCGATGATATGCTCATCATCAGCGGTGTCAATGTCTTCCCGTCCCAGATCGAGGAAGTGCTGCTGAGTATTGACGGCATTGGCTCCAACTATCTGATTACCGTCAGCAAGAAGGGGTACCTGGATAAAATCGACATTGACGTGGAGGTTGGCGCCTATGACTTGCTGGATTCTGTCACCAAGCTGGATGCACTCTATGCCGAAATCAAGACCAAGCTTCATACCATCCTGGGGATTCATCCGACCGTCCACCTCGTTGAACCAAAGAGCTTAAAACGTTCCGAAGGAAAGGCCCAGCGTGTCCTTGACCTTCGCAATGAAAAATAAGGAGGCCCGATATGTTAATCAAACAATTATCCATTTTTATTGAAAACAAAAAAGGACATCTTGCCAGCATCACAAAGGTGATCTGTGACGCCGGAATCGATATCCGGGCAATCTCGGTCTTTGACAGTTCCGAATTTGGCATACTGCGCCTGGTCGTCAACGACCCCTACAAGGCCGCTGAGCTTTTAAAGGAAGCTGGCCATGTGGCCAAAATGACCGATGTGCTGGCAGTTGAGCCCGAGGATCGTATCGGCGCCATGTACCGCATTTTTGACACTTTATCCGAGAACGACATCAATGTGGAATACGTCTATTCCTTTGTCATGCGCAATCAAAGCGCCATGCCCCTGGTCATCATGAAAACAAACGACCAGGAAAAAGCCATCGAGGTGCTCAAGAACTCTGGTGTCATCGTTCTGCCAAAGGAAGATGTCTATCAGGTCGACTGAAAACTGCTTTTACAGATAAAAAATCACAGGGCCGCTGCTCTGTGATTTTTTACTATACATGGTTCTCAGCCATGGCTGCTGCCTGCTGTTCGGTGTTCTACGGCGATGTGGTAGCGTTTTATTTTATGCTGGAGGTTTTGTCTGGAAATCCCCAAAATTCTGGCGCTTTTGGAAATATTGTAGCAGTTCTCGGCCAGCACATCCAATAAAAGCTTTTTTTCATAGGCATGAAGGGCTTCTTTTAAGTCGCGTGTTCCTGTTTCTTCGCCTTTCATTTTTTCACCTCCATTTTATCCAAATATCCGCGCATAGGCTTCGGGGTCAAAGGGAACCTTTCGTCCGATGCAGTCATATTTCTTGCACAGACTACAATTATCATAATCCGCATCGCTTGAAAAGAGCAGCTCTGACACCGAGTATCCCGGCTGCATATAGTTTTTTTCTGTCAGCCGAACCCCGATGGTCTCTGTCACGTCGCCGATGATCTCAAAAAGCGCGGGATTGTTGGCGATCGGCCAGTCTGGCAGTGAGCCCGGATTCAAACGTCCCATATGGTCAAAGGCAAAATGCTCTTTTAAATAGCGGTCCACCGCCGCGCGGGCCTCTCTGAGCGCGGCATATTTCAACAGATTGCGCACCTCATCTGAAGGCTCCTGTAGGGCGTCCAGCTCGTCACCAGCAGTTACCACTGTGGCAAAAACCCGTTCGATTCCTTCTAGCTTTTCCGCCAGCAGACGGCTTTCAAAAATTTTATGCGCAACCTGCACCCGGTCATCGCCAAGGGCCTTTACGGCGCACCATTTAATGATGGCCCTGGGCCTTACAAGCTTTTCGGCCGCTGCTGCCCATCGAAGAAGCTCGCTGTAAACCTGTGATTGGGGATCAATGTGTTTATCCTCTGCAAAGGCCTCGATGTCATAAAAGATTTCCATGGGGTTAAATACGATTTTTTCCATTTTGTTTTCCGCCTTTCTCGCGATCACTTTTTATCATCAAGCAGATTACCACGGCTGAAACTGCCATTACCAGCATGAGCTGATAGGCCAGAGTAAAGCTGCCTGTTGCCTTTTTAATGATACCGCCCGCATAATTGCCGATCATGGAGCCCAGCCCCAGCGAAAGGTTCAACAGCCCGAACAGGCGGGCTGTTTTATCCGGCGGCAGAATTCTTGAAACATAGGTAGGGTGCAGTCCAAAAATACCATTGTAGGTCAGTCCAAAAATAGCACAGGCCAAAAGCGCGGCAGCCGCGCCGTCTAAAAAGACCACTGAGGCAATGGACAGCACCGATATCCCGTAGGTTATGATCATGGCTGTTTTGGCCGAGGTGCGGTCCGCCAGCATACCGGCCATAAGCCCGCTGAAAATGCCGATAAAGCCAAACAGGCTCCAGCAAAGTCCTGAAACCTGCTCACTGAGCCCCAGATCCTCCTGCATAAGAGGCACAATGTAGCTTTGAAAGGGGATCAGATAAAGACCAGAAATCACAAGCAGAGCCACCAGCAGCAAGTAATGCCGCCAGACACTACCGGCGGGCTGTCCTCCCTGCGCAACCGGTCCGGGCTTATGCCCTGACTCCGCCAGCCCAGGACCCTCTGGGCTCTTTTTCCCGAGCGCCGTGACTGCATAAATTCCTATAGCTCCCAGAATAAGGCTGATTATCCCAAAGACCAGCCACACTGTGTGCCATGTACCGTATTTAAGGAGCCACGGAATAAGCACCCCGTTTAAAATCAAGCCAAAGGAGGTTCCGCTTGAGATAATCCCCAGGCTCTTTCCCCGGTTTTTCTCCTGGATATTTTCTGCCACAAAGGCCACCATGGGGATCCAGGAGGTAGCGGCAAAAATCCCCTGGAGGGTAACAATACAGAGCAGTACCCATGGGTTATTCACAAACGCCAGTAGTGTGACGCTGAGGCCGCAGAGCACTACCGAGCCTCCAGTCAAACGCCTGACGCTGACCACGCTGCAGAGCAGCCCGCCAAGCAGTGAAAACAACAGATAGGCGCCCTGATGAAAGGCGTTAATCCGGCCTACAAATTCATAGTCAATCCCCAGCTCTTTCACAATATCCGGGGTAATCATCGAAAAAATATATCTTCCAAAAGCAAAGGTAATCGTGATAAAGCCTGTCAGGCAGCAGACATAAATAAGCTCTCTGCGTCTTTCAGTCATGATGATCCCTTCCTTCTGTCATTCAGTTTTTAAAAATATCCTTGGCTTCCCATCTCTCCGGAATCCGCGTCTCTATAACGTCGCATACCATTTCTTCATAGCCTGTTTATGTTTTATGGAGGTTTTTTAACCCGCTTTTTTTCTACATTCATTATACTTTCCTTTCCCTGTTTTAAACAAGCCTTTTCTGCCTAAAACAAACTAAATTTCCTGACATTATACCAACGCAATTTTCGTGCCAGTTCCTTCAATATTTTCAAGGAAAGTCTGATTTTCATCATACCTAAAATATCTTATAAAATCACAATTATTTTATAAAAACAGACTGCATATTCTTTTGTCAGGCCTTTTTTACTGCATAAACCCATTACACGCAAAGTCACATGACACCCTCCCTATTAAAGCCATTGTCAACGTTTTACAAACCGCAATTTAAAAAAGCGCCAAATATTTTGCATCCAATATGTCTTAAATAACAGCAAAAAATAGAAAAATCTTGAGCTTTTTCAGACATTTTTTAACAAGCCGGACGCTCTGACCTCAGGGAATGATCTCCACATGAATATACCCGCTGCCGTAATAGGGCAGCACGTTCAACCCGCAGTCCTTTGCCCCGGCGGCCAGATCCCCAACACCCACCCCAGGGCAGTAGAGATCCGCCGCGCAGCCCCGCTTGTGGAAGGACCAGCTGACGCCTCCAACCTCCTCATTGCGAGCTTCGCACCGCACGCCTGAGGTGATGATGACTGGCCGTCCAAAATAGCACCGCAGGGCTTCGATCTTCTCTAAAAGCTCGGGCCGCATGGCGCAGGGCCAGCCATCACAGCAGCCCGCACCGTCGCACCGATATTCTTCCATGGCAAAATGGGGAGATGCCATGAGGGGTTCTCTTTGTTCGGGTTCTGGCGCTTTTGGTTCTTCTGTCGCCCCGGTCGGGATTTCCGGCTCAGCGGGCGGCTCCGGCTCTGGCGGCCCCACTGTCTGCTCTGTTGTGGACACTGGATGCTCTGTCCTTAGGGTTAGTTGCCCGAAAAAGACCAGAACAGTCAATGCACAGGCTGCTATCAGTGTGAATACCACACCTTTTTTATATGTGTTCATTTAATTTTCCTTTCTTTTCTAGTTTGTTCTAGTTTGTCCCTTTCGCTATTAAAAAAAGGGCTTTCGCCCCTTTTTTACGCTGTTTCCTCAATGACCACGTCAGTTTTTGTGGTGTCGACCTTCACGGCCCCGGTCACCTTGACCAGCCCAAACCCGTCGGGCAGAAAGGCGCCCTGGTCCACAATGGCCTGGGCCCCGGTCTTGATCTCGGCGTCGGTGATGCCCTCCTTGTAATCGGGAATGGTGATTTTAAACTCCTTCCCGTCCGCGCGCTGAAAATAGATGGTTAAATCTTTGTTGGTTGTTGGCATTTTTGTAGTCTCCTTCTTATTTTTAATTTTGTGGTTCTGGTTTACCTGTATTCTTTTTTAATGGAGAATTGAGAATGCAGAATGGAGAATTTCGGAACAAAATCGCGATGCGATTTTGATGAAAATCAAACCGGCTCTGCCGGTTTGGCCCTTTAATTCTCAATTCTCAATTCTTCATTCTCCATTGTTGAAATCGCTATGCGATTTCAACAATCTCTTCCGCGGTCACCTTCACCTGCTTTTCCCGGATGGGCTCCTGCATGCCGGCGATGGCTTTGGCAGTGCCCACAAAGGACGCATCGGTGACGGCGGGATCAATATCCCCATAGGTCTTTGAGGACTTGACGATCTTTCCTTCCCTTTCGCCGTGGTTCACGGTGATCTTCATCCCTACAGATTCAATGTTTTTTTCAATGGTTGCCATTTGCTGTACCTCCTGATTTTTGATTTGGCGTTTTTGCCTTACACTTAATACAATCGCTCAAAAATCAAAAAGGTTCCCGGATTTTAAAAAAAATTTAAAAATTCTGCTCAGCACGAAGAATACCATTGTTTTTTTATATTCTTTTTATAAATCTGTGGTATGATTAAAAATAAATACAAACGCTATGAATTGGAGGCAGCAGTCATGCTCTATTTAAAGGCACTGAACACAGCAGATACCCGGCAGGAATACCAGTTTTTTCAGGAAATCCAGAGTGAAAGCGGCTTTTTAAACCCATACCACGGCATTTCCTACAGCGATTTTGTCCATCAGGCGGTTCCAGAGCGCATTGATGCCTCCAGAGGCATTGGTGTGGCCGAAGGCCTTGTCCCGGACACTTATTTCTTTCTGTGGGAGGATACACAGATCGTCGGTTTGTTTAAAATCCGCCATTACCTGAATGATTTTTTAAAAAAAGACTGGGGACACCTCGCTTATGCCATTTTGCCAGAATACAGGGGCCGGGGCTATGGCACAAAGGGTCTGGCACTGGCAGTGGAGGTCTGTAAGGGCCTGCTGCCTCCCGGGGAGGATGAAATCTACCTGTCCTGCTATCTCGACAACACGGCCTCCCTGAGGGTTATGCTCAAGAATGGTGCTACCATCCACCACCACAATTCGACAGACTATTTTACACGAATCAAAATCCGATGAAAAAGCCGGAGCCACACGCTCCGGCTTTTTCAGCTATTCCAGCGCATCCCGCTGCCGCCGAAGAGCCTGAAGCCCACGGTGAAGCCGGGTTTTGACGGTGGCGGGCGCAACACCCTGAATCCCGGCGATGGCCTTCAGGCTTTTGCCGCCATAGTAGTGCAGGCGCAGCACCTCAGCCCGCTCTGGCGGCAGGGCGTCCACCATGGCCCGAAGCCGGGCGCTGCGGTCAGACACCTTGTCAAGCAGGCATTCCTCGGGCGTGGGGCCCGGGTCTGGGATGGCTTCATCCCCCGGCAGAAGCGGCCTTGTCTCCATCCTGCCGCTTCTCGCTGCCCTGCGGCCCGCGTCGGCAAAGCGGTAGCGCAGGCGGGCGCTTAAAAAGGCCGGAAAGGGCTGGCTGCTCCCGGCCCGGTAATCGGCTGCGGCCTCCAGCAGGATCACACCCCCGTACTGCACAGCGTCCTCCAGGCTGTCGTGATGGTGCCTGTATTTGGCGGCCTGCTTGTAAATCAGCGGCTTAAAGCTCATGAGCAGCATTTCCCTGGCGGTCTGGTCGCCCTCGCCGGCCATGCGCACCCACTCGTCCAGGGCGCTGTATTTTTCATCCTTCAAGTAATTCCCCCTTTTGGGCTGTTCGTTTAAAACAGCACGTCATCCTCCCGGACATCCTGTATGGCAAACATCACCTCGGGATGGGTGCCCTGCAGGGCGGCCAGGTAATCGTTGAACTGATCCTCCGCGTCCTCCGCATCTCTGGCGTGAAAGCCAACCCGGACACGGCACTCTGCTGTGACCACGTAGTCTCTTTTCCGCCTCACCAGACTTCCTCCGATACCGTAACGATTTGTGGACAAACTGCACCTCCTGAATAATAAAAGATTAATATAGTATATTATTAATATATTATTAATGGCGGACACGGGCGTCCGTGATTCTGCCGCCACTTTTGCTTTTTTAACAATATTGCGGACATAAATGTCCCCGAATCCTGTTTTGTGAAATTTTCAGCCCGACTTATCCACATGCCCATAAACGGACACCTGCTCACCGGAAAGATTTTCAAGGATTACAGGGGCCACGTTGTCGGCAAAGGGAATCAGGGTATAAAATCCTACCTGTTTGTTTTTAACGGCCCGCTGGTATTTCAGACGGCCCGAGGCCTCCAGCTCACTGCGATAGCGGCGGATATGGCGTTCAGAGCATTTTAATACCCGTTCCAGCTGCTCAGGCCGCACCCAGAATGCCACCCGCCACAGCCACCGCCCGTCTAAGGACGGCAGCGCGCAGGCATTGCAGCGGTACAGCAGATAGTGCCACAGAGCAATGGCCCCGGGCGACAGCTTTTTCTCGTCGGGCAGACTGGCGTGCCATTCATAAAAGGCGTCGAGCTCTGTGAAATAGTTTATAACGCCGCCTCCCTGTCCTGGGCTACAAACCAGTCTACCAGGCAGGCCTGGCCCACAGGTGTGACACGGGTCACCGACCAGAGCATTTTGCCCTCCCCGCCCAGGGGCCTGTCAAAGAAACCCTCCTCAATCTCAAAATAGCCCTGCTCCATGGTCCATTGAAGC
>ERZ781275.933-NODE-933-length-25262-cov-7.236085_pt1 | contig 25262 bp, 17 predicted proteins | sample MGYA00375853_ERZ781275 | MGnify/ENA primary metagenome ERZ781275 (study PRJEB29790, sample SAMN03653691) | human gut metagenome | host: Homo sapiens | place: USA: Dallas, Texas | collected 2012-07-23 | study: EMG produced TPA metagenomics assembly of the Gut...
CCCGCCAGCCCTTGTTTCTCTGCCTATACCTTTTTCCCTTCTTGGGTGAGGATACATATTATCCTAAACCTAACTTTCAACGGACAAGCCCCAAGGAACCGGCGTAGAAAAAACATGAGGTTTCAATCCGTAGTGTTCTCGGAAGCATTTCAATTGACGGAAAACATTTTTTAAGCTTATAAAGAAACATTCCGAATACGGTTAACAGGTGGGAGAACACCTTTTGAAAACAGCAGTCTTATCCGCAACACTTGGTATTGCTCTGATCGCTTTTTCCGGTATGAGCTTCGCTTCCGACGACTTTGCCGGTGGGTGCAAACGTAAGGAACAGGCCATTGGGACAAAGATGGAATACGCCAGAAAACACGGGAATCAGGAGCAGCTCCGTGGACTGGAAGAGGCTCTCAGCCAGGTCCGCCGATGGTGTTCGGACGGTACGCTGCGCTCCAAGGCAGAACTCAATATCTTGGAAAAGCAAGATAAAGTAAAGGAGCGGCAAGCGGATCTCGACAAGGCTGTCACGGAAGGCAAGGGAGAAAAGAAAATCGCCAAGCTTCAGCGCAAGTTGGATAAAGCCAAAGAGGAGCTGGCGCAGGCCGTTGCGGAGCGTGACGCATTGGCTCAGTAATACTCCCCCATAGAAGCTGGGATGACCAATTGTTGAAGAATCTACGGCCTCATTTCTAAATATAAAGAGCGCGGTTTCTGCACGGGCAGAAAACCACGCGAGAGAGCCGCACAGTATGCCCCGTAGATAGCTTCTATGAGGCAATTGCCTTTCAGGGCGTGAAGCCCTCGGGCCATTCCAAGTGCCTTAGAAGCGTTTTAGAAAAGATTTGGATTCTAACCGGAGCGAAAACACGGTAGAAAAGGTGTTCGTGGGGCAAAAAAATCAGAAAAAAAATAAAAAGACGTTGACAGAGGCGTCGTGGAGGTGCATAACCCGTTCTCGCCGCTGCGGGACGGAATGTCTCGCTGAGCCGGGCAGGGCCGAGAGGCCGGGTACGGCGGGGCGAAAAAGTTTTTTGAAAAAAGCAGAAGAAAGCGGTTGACAGCGAGAGGGGGCCGGGATAGGTTCCCGCTTCTGCGCCGGGGAGAAATCCTCGCGGCGCGCTCCGAAAAAAAACTTCGGGGTTCGAAAAAAAAGTTGTTGACAAGCTGGACCGAGCGGGGTAAGTTCCCGCTTCGCCGCTGACGGAAACGCAGCGGCTGAGGCAAGCGCCTCTGGTTCTTTGACAAGTGAAGAGCGAGTTGGGAATAAGAAACTTTGAGTTTTAGCCCATAGAGATATGGGCAAGCTAGTTGTTTTCAATCAACTGGAGAGTTTGATTCTGGCTCAGATTGAACGCTGGCGGCGTGCTTAACACATGCAAGTCGAACGTGAAAGTCCTTCGGGACGAGTAAAGTGGCGCACGGGTGAGTAACGCGTGGATAATCTACCCTTAAGATGGGGATAACGGCTGGAAACGGTCGCTAATACCGAATACGCTCCCGATTTTATCATTGGGGGGAAAGATGGCCTCTGCTTGCAAGCTATCGCTTAAGGATGAGTCCGCGTCCCATTAGCTAGTTGGCGGGGTAACGGCCCACCAAGGCAACGATGGGTAGCCGGTCTGAGAGGATGACCGGCCACACTGGAACTGGAACACGGTCCAGACTCCTACGGGAGGCAGCAGTGGGGAATATTGCGCAATGGGCGAAAGCCTGACGCAGCGACGCCGCGTGAGGGATGAAGGTTCTCGGATCGTAAACCTCTGTCAGGGGGGAAGAAACCCCCTCGTGTGAATAATGCGAGGGCTTGACGGTACCCCCAAAGGAAGCACCGGCTAACTCCGTGCCAGCAGCCGCGGTAATACGGAGGGTGCAAGCGTTAATCGGAATCACTGGGCGTAAAGCGCACGTAGGCGGCCTGGTAAGTCAGGGGTGAAATCCCACAGCCCAACTGTGGAACTGCCTTTGATACTGCCAGGCTTGAGTACCGGAGAGGGTGGCGGAATTCCAGGTGTAGGAGTGAAATCCGTAGATATCTGGAGGAACACCGGTGGCGAAGGCGGCCACCTGGACGGTAACTGACGCTGAGGTGCGAAAGCGTGGGTAGCAAACAGGATTAGATACCCTGGTAGTCCACGCTGTAAACGATGGGTGCTGGGTGCTGGGATGTATGTCTCGGTGCCGTAGCTAACGCGATAAGCACCCCGCCTGGGGAGTACGGTCGCAAGGCTGAAACTCAAAGAAATTGACGGGGGCCCGCACAAGCGGTGGAGTATGTGGTTTAATTCGATGCAACGCGAAGAACCTTACCCAGGCTTGACATCTAGGGAACCCTTCGGAAATGAAGGGGTGCCCTTCGGGGAGCCCTAAGACAGGTGCTGCATGGCTGTCGTCAGCTCGTGCCGTGAGGTGTTGGGTTAAGTCCCGCAACGAGCGCAACCCCTATCTTCAGTTGCCAGCAGGTAAGGCTGGGCACTCTGGAGAGACCGCCCCGGTCAACGGGGAGGAAGGTGGGGACGACGTCAAGTCATCATGGCCCTTACGCCTGGGGCTACACACGTACTACAATGGCGCGCACAAAGGGTAGCGAGACCGCGAGGTGGAGCCAATCCCAAAAAACGCGTCCCAGTCCGGATTGGAGTCTGCAACTCGACTCCATGAAGTCGGAATCGCTAGTAATTCGAGATCAGCATGCTCGGGTGAATGCGTTCCCGGGCCTTGTACACACCGCCCGTCACACCACGAAAGTCGGTTTTACCCGAAGCCGGTGAGCTAACTCGCAAGAGAAGCAGCCGTCTACGGTAGGGCCGATGATTGGGGTGAAGTCGTAACAAGGTAGCCGTAGGGGAACCTGCGGCTGGATCACCTCCTTTATAGGAAAAATTCCCAACTCGCTCTTCACTTGCAAGGAACAAGGGCTTAATGCCATGCTCTTTGAGAAGAAAACGTCAGGGGCCTGTAGCTCAGGTGGCTAGAGCGCACGCCTGATAAGCGTGAGGTCGAAAGTTCAAGTCTTTCCAGGCCCACCACTTATCAGGGGGTATAGCTCAGCTGGGAGAGCATCTGCTTTGCACGCAGAGGGTCGACGGTTCGATTCCGCCTACCTCCACCACAAGCTTGCTGACGTACAGTCCATGATTGGTCATTGGCGCGAAAATTTCGCGGCAGTCATCCAGGCATGGCCTGGTCGCACCGGTCGGAAACACCGGCGGGTGCTGCTCATTTACAATTGAATAGGGGAATGGGAAGGGAATAGTAAAGTTCTTGAGAAATAAGATATCAAGGGCAACAGGTGAATGCCTTGGCGCTGAGAGGCGATGAAAGACGCGGTAAGCTGCGATAAGCATCGGGGAGGAGCTAAACATCCTACGATCCGATGATTTCTGAATGGGGAAACCCGATGGGAGTCATGTCCCATCATCCTGAGCTGAATACATAGGCCCAGAGAAGCCAACCCGGGGAAGTGAAACATCTCAGTACCCGGAGGAAGAGAAATCAAACGAGACTCCCAGAGTAGCGGCGAGCGAAATGGGAAGAGCCCAAACCGAGTGGTTTCGACCATTCGGGGTTGTAGGGCCGGCATACGCGATTCTGGAGTAGGCAGAGGAAGCGAGCTGGAAAGCTCCGCCACAGCGGGTGATAGCCCCGTACTCGAAACCGAAAAGGACGCAGCCGGTACCTGAGTACTGCGAGGCACGTGAAACCTCGTGGGAATCTAGGGGGACCATCCTCTAAGGCTAAGTACTCCTCAGCGACCGATAGTGAACTAGTACCGTGAGGGAAAGGTGAAAAGAACCCCTGTTAGGGGAGTGAAATAGAATCTGAAACCTGTTGCCTACAAGCTGCGAGAGCTGCTTTTTGCAGTGATCGCGTGCCTTTTGTATAATGAGTCAGCGAGTTACTCTACCGTGCGAGGTTAAGCGAAAGCGTAGCCGTAGTGAAAGCGAGGCTTAATAGGCCGACTAGTACGTTGGAGTAGACCCGAAACCGGGTGATCTATCCATGAGCAGGTTGAAGCAAGGGTAAAGCCTTGTGGAGGACCGAACCGTCAACGGCTGAAAACGTTCCGGATGACTTGTGGATAGGGGTGAAAGGTCAATCAAACCCGGTGATAGCTGGTTCTCCCCGAAATATATTGAGGTATAGCCTCGGGAATTGATTAGCGGAGGTAAAGCACTGACAGAGCTAGGGGTCCTACCAGATTACCAAACTCTATCAAACTCAGAATGCCGCTTAATTGTATCCCGGGAGTCAGACGGCGGGTGCGAAGGTTCGTCGTCAAAAGGGAAACAGCCCAGACCAACAGCTAAGGTCTCCAAATCCATGCTCAGTGGTGAAGGTAGTGGAACCGTTCAGACAGCCAGGACGTTGGCTTAGAAGCAGCCATCGTTTAAAGAAAGCGTAATAGCTCACTGGTCTAATGGCTCTGCGCCGAAAATGTAACGGGGCTAAGCATGGTACCGAAGCTTTGGCAATCTCCTTTGGAGATTGGGTAGGGGAGCGTTCGCTGCGGGCTGAAGGTGTGCCGGAAGGCATGCTGGACTGCAGTGAAGTGATTATGCTGACATGAGTAACGATAAAATATGTGAAAAACATATTCGCCGAAAACCCGAGGTTTCCTGGGTAAAGGTAATCTTCCCAGGGTTAGTCGGATCCTAAGGTGAGGGTGAAAGCCGTAACCGATGGAAAACAGGTTAATATTCCTGTACTTGTTGTGTAGCGCGATGGAGGGACGCAGGAAGATAGGCGGGCCGGGTGTTGGATATCCCGGTGCAAGCGTGTAGGAATATCCGGTAGGCAAATCCGCCGGACGAATCTGAGACGCGAGTCCGTGGGCGCAAGCCCTGAAGCCGTTGAGTCTATGCTGCCTAGAAAAGCTCCTAAGTTTATCCACAGCAATCCGTACCGCAAACCAACTCAGGTGGGTGGGATGAACAATCCAAGGCGCTCGAGAGAACTCTGGCCAAGGAACTCGGCAAAATAACCCCGTAACTTCGGAAGAAGGGGTGCTCTCTAGGGTGACATGTTTAACATATGAAGCCCCGGGGAGCCGCAGTGAATTGGTGGTGGCGACTGTTTACTAAAAACATAGGTCTGTGCGAAGTCCTAAAGACGACGTATACGGACTGACGCCTGCCCGGTGCTGGAAGGTTAAAAGGAGGGGTCAGCGCAAGCAAAGCTCCGAATTGAAGCCCCAGTAAACGGCGGCCGTAACTATAACGGTCCTAAGGTAGCGAAATTCCTTGTCGGGTAAGTTCCGACCTGCACGAATGGCGTAACGATCTCCACACTGTCTCGGCCAGAGACTCGGTGAAATTGCAGTCGCGGTGAAAATTCCGTGTACCCGCAGAAAGACGGAAAGACCCTGTGCACCTTTACTATAGCTTGACATTGGATTTTGGGCCTGCATGTGTAGGATAGGTGGGAGGCTGTGAACCCTGTACGCCAGTATGGGGGGAGCCATCCTTGAAATACCACCCTTGCATGTTTAAGATCCTAACTTCTTCCGGTTATCCCGGAGAAAGACAGTGTCTGGCGGGTAGTTTGACTGGGGCGGTCGCCTCCTAAAGTGTAACGGAGGCATGCAAAGGTTCCCTCAGCCTGATCGGAAACCAGGCGCTGAGTGCAAACGCATAAGGGAGCTTGACTGTAAGAGAGACATCTCGAACAGGAACGAAAGTTGGCGTTAGTGATCCGGTGGTCCCGTATGGAAGGGCCATCGCTCATTGGATAAAAGGTACGCCGGGGATAACAGGCTGATCGCATCCAAGAGTTCACATCGACGATGCGGTTTGGCACCTCGATGTCGGCTCATCACATCCTGGGGCTGAAGCAGGTCCCAAGGGTACGGCTGTTCGCCGTTTAAAGTGGTACGCGAGCTGGGTTTAAAACGTCGTGAGACAGTTTGGTCCCTATCTTCTGTGGGCGAAGGAGAATTGAGAGGGCCTGTCCCTAGTACGAGAGGACCGGGATGGACGCACCCCTGGTGATCCTGTTGTCGCGCCAGCGGCATAGCAGGGTAGCTATGTGCGGAAGGGATAACCGCTGAAAGCATCTAAGCGGGAAGCCTGCCTCAAGATAAGTTCTCCCCTCGAAAGAGCTGAAGGGCCCGGGTAGACTACCCGGTCGATAGGCTGGAGGTGTAAGCGCGGCGACGTGCTCAGCTGACCAGTACTAATAGCCCGAGCGGCTTATTTTTTAAAAACTTTCCCCTTCCCAACCCCCCTATCAATTAATATCACATAGAGATTTGTCTTGGTGTTCATGGAGGAGAGGGTACACCCGATCCCATTCCGAACTCGGCAGTTAAGCTCTCCATCGTCGATGATACTGCGCATTCTTACGTGGGAAAGTAGAACAACGCCAAGACTTTATTTCCAAAGGGCCGTCCTGTCCAGGACGGTCCTTTGTTTTTTTGCCCGAAGCTCATCCTCATCGCGGCCACCCCCTCCCTAAGCCCCAGGCCCGGCTCAAGCCCTTCCTTCTGTTTCCCCCCTTCCCTCGGTTCTCCTCCTCCCCCCCCAGCTTCTGTTGCCTTCGGCTTTATGCACCGGTTCGCTTCATAATCGGCGTTAGTTTTTCCCCTCTTCCCTTTTCTCGCAAGCCTTACCGGGTTTGCCCGGCAGAGGCCCCGGAAAACCTCCGAGTAAGGCGGAGAGATGTCCTTATGGAGATGCACAGCTCTCATGCCGTTTTCATAAAGAAAGGGCAGGAAACGGGTAGGGATGTTCTCGGTAACTCCTCCCCAGCTACGTAAAGCCTGAGGCATATAAAAAAAGGGGGAAGGAGCTTTACTCCTTCCCCCTTTGGGTGGGGACGTCAACTTTTTGAAGTTGGGGAGCTCAAGGGATGGGCGTGGAGGAGAGATGATGCCCATACGTACTCTCCTAGTGGGATTGGCAGCTAGCTTCGTTTTGGAAATACGATTGTGATGGGGAATACTGTCCAGAGGCGAGCCGGGGATAGAAAAGGTTTTTCACTGAAAATGCTTATTGATATTCGGTATACGAGGTGTTTTGAAAGAGTGCGAAATATCAATTTTTTGAGATGCTCTCTGTTTGTAAAACCCATAGTCTGATTTTCTAAAATTTATTCGAATAATGAAAGAGTTGTTGACGCGGAAAAGGGACCGTACCCTCACCCTTTCTGTATTAGAGGGGGACCAGATATAAGCCGTTATGGTTATGTGTGAACTGGATTATTTTTGCTAAGTATATTTTAGCTCAGATCTTTTTGAGTATAACACAGTGTCTTTTATTATAAAATATTCCCAATAACTACCCTGGATGAATATTTATTTTTCCTTATATGTGAAAACAAAGCAAAATTATAAGAGCATTCTCAAAGGAATTGACTTGTATATTGGGTAATTTTCTGAAAGATGAAGATAGCGTCTCTGTATATTCAAACAGATTTTGTTCATGGAAAAAATGTATTCCTCTGGGAGAGGGTATATACAGAGATACAAAAATGGCTTAGGTATGACCCGCACATTGTGATTACGTTTTACAGGAGTTGATATGATGATCAGCGATGCCGAACTTCTTAAGCTCGTTATGGATAGATACCCCGAACAGCCGGCTCAGTTTCTTATTGAACAGTTTACGGTCATGAAGGCGGGCCTTATTCAGGCTAATAACAAGCTCGCGGGCATGGATTCTGAGGCGCTCTCCGAATCGTTGTGTTGTGCGGAAGACGCTCAGAAAGAAGAAGCCATTTCCGAGCCAAGCGCTCCCAAGAAAAAATACACTCGCCGCAATCTGGTGGTGAAACCGGAAGAAGCTATCTCCGAGCAGGAAATCGCTTGCTGCATTTGCGGTAAGACCTTTCAAAATTTGACCACCAAGCATATTCAGAGCCACGATTTGACTGTGGAAGAATATAAGAAATTGTGCGGCTATGGTCCGGAACAGAAATTGATCAGCAGCAAGTTGCTTAACAAGCTTCAGGCGAATGTCTTGAAGGCTCAGCAGGCCCGCGAAAAGAAAAAAGCGGAATAATACCCGAATCCAATGAAGTAAAAGGCCGTCTCCTTTATGGTAGACGGCCTTTTTGTCTTTGGGGGGGGGTGCGAGTTCTACTTTTTCCTATGGGCGGCTTTCGTGGATACGTAAACCCCGGCCAGGATGACGAGGCCCCCTGCGATGGCGATGGGCGTGAGATGTTCGTCGAGGAGCAGCCATGAGGCGAGCATCGTAATGAGAGGCATAAGGTAAATGAAATTATTGACCGCGACCGGGCCGATTTTCCAAATGATTTTGCTCCAAATCAAAAAGCAGAGCGAAGATGCAATGACGCCGAGGAAGATCAGGTTGAGATAGGTACTTGGCTGCCAGAGGCGTGAAAAGTCGTAACGGAAATCGCCGAACGCGAGAACCGGGAGCATGGTGACGATAGCGTAAAAGAAGATTTTACGGGTGATGTAGATCCCGTTGTAGCGATTGCCGATTTTTTTGACGAGGGTGGAGTAGAACGCCCAGGAGAGCGCTGCGGCAATGGCAAGGAAATCGCCTATCGGATGAAGCTTTAGGATAAAGTGCCCGTTGAAGATGACGAGGAAAACACCCAAAAACGCAATACAGAAGCCTGCGGCGAGTTGCCTGTTGAACGGCTCTCCTGTCGTCAGGAAACGGGCCACTATGGCAGTCAGCATGGGCGTCGTCGCGAGGAGCAGCCCGACGTTGGAAGCCATGCTGTATTTGAGGGCATAGTTTTCCGTCAGAAAATAAAGGGTACTGCCAAATATCCCCGCTCCCGCGAACAGCAGTTCCTCACGAAATCCTCCGGACGGATGACGGTGCGGATACGCGGCAAGGAGGACGAGGTAGGCGAGCACATGCCGGTAAAACATGATTTCCTCCGGACTAAGGCTGCGCAGGAGGATTTTGGTGGAGACGAACGTCGTACTCCATACCGTGATGACGGCGACGGCGATGATATAACAGCCGATCTTGCTTTGCATGGGAGGTCGATCCGGGATTGCATTGTCGCCCGGTACGCGGCCGCGTGCCGGAAGGAGCCGTCTTGTGCGGCGCGTCACCGTGTAGCATATAAGCCCATGAAAGTCGCGCGGGGTTTCATCATCAACTTGTTGCCGTTTCGTATCATATGGTCAGACAAGGGAAAACCAAGAATGCTATTCATATGTAACATGTTTAATTTAAATGTTATTTATACAATGACAAACGGATTTAAAAGGTCTAAGATACTCCTCATCTCATTGTGAGCGAAGATTCAAAACCTGATCGATTGCCTCGAGCAGGTGCCTACCAAGGAGGGTATCATGACGGAACTCACTCAATACGTGTATGCCTTTGACAAGGCGAATGAACCCATTGCACGCGCCAAAGACGGGGATGAATTCTCGTTCCGCACACTGGATTGTTATTCTGGCCAGGTTTGCACGGAAGAAGACATTGTCGGTGAATCGTTTAACTTTTCGCGCACCAACCCGGCGACGGGGCCGCTCTATGTGGAAGGGGCCATGCCCGGCGATGTGCTCGTCGTGGATGTGCTGTCCGTTGAAGTGGCGGATAAGGGCGCCGTCACCACGATTCCGAACATCGGCCCTCTGTATGATCGGTGCGTGGACCGTACCAGCATCCTTCCCGTGAAGGACGGCAAGACGGAACTCGGCGGCCTGATCATTCCGATCAACCCGATGATCGGCGTCATGGGCGTTGCCCCGGCGGGAGAACCCATCGCCTGCGGCTATGCCGGAAAGCACGGCGGCAACATGGACTCCAAGAAGCTCACTGCGGGCAGCCGGGTGTATCTGCCTGTGCAGGTTGAAGGCGCGTTGCTCCAGATGGGCGATATCCATGCCGTCATGGGCGACTGCGAACTGTGCGGCACGGGGCTTGAAATCGGCGGAGTCATCACCGTCCGCGTGAGCGTGCTGAAGGGCCGCAAGCTTGATTGGCCCGTTATCGAAACGGCCGATGCCTGGCATGTCGTGAGTGCCCGCAAGGATTATACTTCCGCGCTTATCGACGCCTCCGCGCAGATGCAGGAACTCGTCTGCGCCGCCTACGGCCTCGATCCCACGGATGCCTATCTGTACCTGTCCCTTGAGGGCGACGTGTGCATCAATCAGGGCTGCCAGCCTTGTCCTGTGGAAATCGTGCTCCGCATCTCCGTGCCCAAGCGCGCTGATAAGCCGCTGTTGTAAGAATTCCGGGAGGAGAACCCGTTTGTGGCTCTCCTCCCGTGATTGCTTTTCCTCCTTCCAATGAAGGAGGGGAAAATATATCTCCAGTTTTCCGAACGGGGAAAACGGGGGAAGCGAGAGGGGACGGCTTCACCCGAGAGGGCGGGCCGTTTTGTATAAGGGAAGCGAGGGGGCGCGCCCCATCGTTTCCGGAGGGAAGCCCGCCCGGGGAGAGGGTCCACGGGCGGACGTTCCGGCGCGTTTGTTTCGTGCCGCGAGCGTTGAGTCAACATTTGTGGAGGTTACAATGGCTGAAGAAAAAGGGTCCGTCGAACAATTCGGGTACAAGCAGGAACTGCACCGTACTCTGAGCCTGTGGGATTTGACCGTGTACGGCTTGCTGTTCATGGTCATCATCGCCCCGCACAGTATCTTCGGATACGTGAACCGGGATGCGCAGGGCATGGCGCCTCTCGTGTATCTGGTCGGCTTCTGCGCCATGTTCTTTACGGCGCTGTCCTACGTCCAGATGGCGAAACGCTTCCCCATCGCCGGGAGCGTGTACTCGTACGTGCAGCGCGGCGTGAACCCGCATGTGGGCTTCCTCGCCGGGTGGCTCATTCTGCTTGACTATGTTTTTGTTCCCAGCCTGCTGTACATCTTTGTCGGCAACTGGTGCCAGAGCCTCATCCCGCAAATCCCGGGCTGGGTCTGGATTCTTATCTTCATCGCCGTGAACACGGCTATCAACATAAAGGGTATTGAGACCACGGCCCGCGTGGACATGTTCTTCTTCGTCGTTGAAATCGGCATCGTCCTGATCATCGTGATCGGCGGCCTCAAGTACGTGCTCGGCGGCGGAGGCGCCGGAGAGCTGACCATGACCCCCATCTATCAGGCGGACAAGGTCAACCTGACCTTCATTGCCACGGCCTGCACCATTGCGGCCTTGAACTTTACTGGCTTTGACGGCATCAGCACGCTGGCTGAAGAAGTTTCCGAACCTGAGAAAAACGTGGGCCGCGCCATCCTGATCGCGCTGGTCGTCATCGGTACGGTCTTCTTCCTCCAGACCTACATCGTCTGCCTTATTGAACCTGATTACAATAAGTTCAATGCTTCCACGGCCCTGTTCGACGCCTGCGCCGTCGCCATCGGCGACTGGTTCCGCATCGTGCTGCTTGTGGTGAACATCCTTGCCGTGGGCATCGCCAACACCCTGAACGCGCAGGCCGCGTGCAGCCGTGTGCTGTTCTCCATGGGCCGTGACAGGCTGCTGCCCGGTGCCCTCGCCAAGGTGCACCCCAAGTTCCGCACGCCGTATGTCGCCATTCTGCTCATCGGCGTGGTATCGTTGGCCTGCACCATCATCTTCACCGACGAACAGCTCACCAAGCTCGTCAACTTCGGCGCGATCAGCTCCTTTATGATGCTGAACCTCGCGGTGATCTGGTTCTTCTTTGTGAAGGAACAGCGCCGCAGCGGTATGGACCTCGTCAACTACCTTGTCTACCCTCTGGCCGGTACGCTCATCCTGTTGTACGTCTGGAGCGGCTTTGACCATCTGACCCAGATCCTCGGCTTCAGCTGGCTTGCCGTGGGCATCGTCTTTGGCTACATCAAGTCCAAGGGCTACAAGGAAGTTCCCGATGCCTTCAAGAAGAGCATGATGTAATCGTTTCCGTTCTCGGAACGCTTGAGGCCGCCGGACGGATTTTTCCGCCGGCGGTCTCCGCTTCCGGCACGTCTTTGAGGAGAAGCTATGCGCATTACTCGTGAGCGTCATGTCTACAGTTTGGGCGTCTCCGAACCCGTCGCGACGGTGACGGCACCCTGTTCGCTGACCGTGGAGACCTGCGATTGTTTCAACGGGCAAGTGACTAAGGATGGGCAACCGAAAGCCCGGCTCAATTTTTCGCATGTGAACCCGGCCACCGGCCCTATCGTGGTGGAAGGGGCGGAACCCGGCGACGTGCTCCGCGTGCATATCCGGGCCATCCGTCCTGAGAAGACCGGGGCGCTCATGACCGCGCCGGGCGCAGGAGCCTTGCCGGATCGGGTGAAGGGGGACACGCGCATCTGTCCCATAGCGGATGGGCATTTCACTTTTATGGGCGTGGAACTCCCCTTGAACCCCATGATCGGGGTCATCGGCGTGGCTCCGGCTGGCGAGGCGGTGCCTTGCGGCACGCCGGGCGATCATGGCGGCAACATGGATACCATCGGCATCCGTGAGGGCGCGATCCTGCGTCTGCCCGTTTTCGTGAAAGGCGCGTATCTTGGCCTTGGGGATCTGCACGCGGCGATGGGCGACGGGGAAGTCTCCGTAACCGGCCTTGAAGTTTTCGGCGAGGTGGATCTCGATCTTTCGCTGGAGAAGGGCGCATCCTTGCCGTGTCCGCTGTTGCACGACGGCGATGAGGTTTCTTTCCTCGCCAGCGTCGAAACCGTGGACGGGGCGATCCATGCCTCGACGGGGTACATGCACGATTTCCTTCTTGCCAAGACGTCTCTCAATGCGGACGAGGCCCTCATGCTCATGAGCCTCTGCGGTCATGCCCGTATTTCCCAGATTGTCGACCCCCTCAAGACCGCCCGTTTCGCCATGCCCGTATCAGTGCTTGCGAAGTTTGGGGTTGTAGTGGAGTAGGGGAGATGAAGACTAGGGAGGGGGAGGAAGAACCTTTCTGAAGAAAGGCTTCTTTCTCCCCCTCCCAAAACCCCACCCCCTCCATCTCCCAAGACTTTTGCAAGCGGCTCGGCGGGGGTGGCATGTTGGAACTTTCCCGTATGGGGGTGGGTCTGCTGGATGAGATTGTTTCGTTGGGTGCATTGGCAGAGAAAAGTATCTCGGGAAAGTGTGGAAAGGTTTTCTGACGTGTTTCGTTTCCTCAACGCGTTTTTTTGAAGAAAGATACCTTATTCTTTTGAATGGAATAAAAGCATGTTGGCGCAGGATTGATTTTGGCGGAAAGCCTGCGCGTGGCGTATGCCTGATTCCCGTGCCCGCATCCGGGATGCCGCCTCACCGGTCAAAAGTCTTCGGGGAAGGAGGGAGGAGGTTTGGAGGAGGGAGGAAGGCCCTTTCTCCAGAAAGGGCCTTCCTCCCTCCTCCGAGTATCCCTCCCTTTTTCGCCTTCCAAGAAGAGCGACATGGATAATAAAAAAGTAATCGTACTGACGACGGGCGGAACCATCGCCATGAAGCTTGACCCGGCGCACGGCATCGTGCCTGCGGTGAGCGGCGAGGATCTGGTGGCTTCCGTCCCCGGGCTGCGCGAGGCGTGCCCCATTGAGGTTATGGAATTCTCCAATATCCCGAGCCCGCACATGACGCCGAAACGGATGTTCGAACTCGGCAACAAGGTGGAGGAACTGCTCCGCCATGAGGACATTCTGGGTGTCGTGATCACGCACGGCACGGATACGCTGGAGGAAACCGCGTATCTGCTGGATCTCGTGCACAACAGCGAGAAGCCGGTCTGCCTGACCGGAGCCATGCGATCGGCGGCGGAGATCAGCCCGGACGGACCGGTGAACCTGCTGTGCGCCGTGCGTACGGCGGCGAGTTCCGAAGCCCGGGGCAAGGGCGTGCTTGTGGTCATGAACGAGGAAATCCATGCCGCACGCGAGGTCGTGAAATCCCACTCCGCGAATACGGAAACCTTCGTTTCGCCGTTCTGGGGGCCGCTCGGCTATGTGGACCCCGACCGCGTGGTCTTCCGCCGCAATACGCTCGGCAGGCAATCCATCCGTCCGCCGGAGCTGGTGGAGGACGTACACTTGATCAAGTTGGCGAGCGGCTCGGATTCGCTGCTGATCGATTTTCTGGTGGAGCGGAACGTCAGAGGGCTCGTGCTTGAGGCTTTCGGCCGGGGCAACGTGCCGCCCGCCGCATTGCCGGGCATCCGCCGTGCCGTGGAGAAAGGGATTCCGGTGGTCATCACCACCCGGACCATAGCCGGGCGTGTGCTCGACGTGTACGGCTACGAGGGCGGGGCCAAAACCGTGCTGGAGGCCGGAGGGATTCTCGGCGGCGAGACCAGCGGGCCCAAGGCCCGGCTCAAGCTTATGTTGGCCCTCGGCGTGGCGTCGGGCCGTGACGAGCTGGCGGTCTTTTTCGATACGCCGTGATCGATTTCATGAAAAAGACAAACGGGTAAGCTAAAGATGGCGCGGGGCGATTCCGTGTCATCTTTTTTTTGCGGCACGGATCGTGAAGAAAACAGGGCGCAACGGTCCGGAATCGCTGACCCGTGGGCCTCCGGGGTGGAAAAAGCCCCGAATTTTTCCGGGACCCCCCGGGATAGTGGGCTTTTTCATTGTTGCGTCTCTTGCTACACTGCCCCCGTCCTGAAGAAAAACGGGACCCTGGAGAACCCCGTAACTTGCCGTGCCGTACATCGGCAGGATGCCGAGGAGCCTTTTCATGAGCTACCCGAGAGCCCTGACGAGGGCCGTTCTGTGTATGTTGTTGTCTTTGATGCTGTTGGCCTGTGAGGAAGGGGGCAAGGGTGCCCCGGGTTCCTCCGGTCCGCGCGAAGTCGTGATAATCAAACTGGAGCCCCGGCGGGAAGTCTACACGACGGCCCTTGCCGGGCGCATCGCGTCGTTTCAGGTGGCGGAAGTCAGGCCGCAGGTCGGCGGCATCCTTCAGCAGCGTCTGTTTACCGAAGGCGCCGACGTGAAGGCGGGGCAGGCCCTGTATCAGATCGATCCCGCCACGTATGAGGCCGCCTTGGACAGCGCGCAGGCCGCGCTCATGAAGGCCGAAGCCAACGTCACCCCGGCGCGGCTGAAGGCGGAGCGTTTCCGTGAGCTGCTGGCGATCAAGGCGGTGAGCAAGCAGGAGTATGACGACGCGCAGGCCGCGTTCAAGCAGGCCGAGGCGGACGTGGCGGTGAACCGCGCCGCCGTGAAGACCGCCCGCATCAATCTGGAATACACCAAAGTCCGTTCCCCCATTTCAGGGCGCATCGGCAAGTCGGCGTTCACGCCCGGCGCGCTGGTGACCGCCAATCAGGCGCAGGCGCTGACCTCCGTGCGCCAGCTTGATCCGGTGTATGTGGATATCACCCAGTCCAGTCAGGATTTGCTGCGCCTGCGCGCTCAATTCACCAATGGGGAATTGCGTTCCGCCGCCGAGGAGGCGCCTGTCCGTCTGAAGCTCGAAAACGGCGCCATGTATCCGCATGAGGGCCGCTTGCAGTTCACGGACGTCAGCGTGGACGAAAGCACCGGCATGGTGTCCCTGCGCGCCCTGTTCCCCAATCCCGAACACATTTTGTTGCCCGGCATGTACGTGCGCGCGGTCATCGCCGAGGGCGTGGACGAAAACGCCTTGCTGGTCCCGCAGCGGGCGCTGCGGCGCGATCCGAAGGGGCAGGCTTCCGTGCTCCTTGTGGACGGCGACGGCAAGGTGGAAGTCCGGCTTGTCGACGTGGGCCGCACCGTGGGCGATTCGTGGCAGGTGCTTTCCGGCCTGAAGCCCGGAGACCGCGTTATCGTTGAAGGTGGGCAGAACGTCCGCCCCGGTATGAGCGTGAAGATCAGGGGCGAAGGATAGCGGGGGAGGCGGAGGGTGCCGGGAGAGGGCGCGTTGTCCTGTCCGTGAGCCTCTGGATTCTGGAGGGCTGGAGCTTGACTCCCGTTCCGCGTATCTTCCCGCCGCCAACGGTTTTTGAACAATCAATAACAGTCTGGTGATACGGGGAACCTCCCGTCAGCAGGCGTTTCCCGGTGGTTTTCCTTAACGGCCTTTTTTCGGCCAGCAGAGGATGAAAGCTTCCCTTGAGGAAAAGAGAAGGCCACCAGAAGGCTTTTGAGAGCACCTATCCTCTTTTTTGAAAAAGTCCCGTATGTAACCATATAACTTCATAGAGAACTTATGGCACGTTTTTTTATAGACCGCCCGGTGTTCGCGTGGGTTATCGCCATCCTGATCATGATGGCGGGGGGGATTTCGATATTCCGCCTGCCCGTGGAGCAGTATCCGCGCATCGCGCCTCCGGTGGTCACCATCACGGCTAAATATTCCGGGGCCTCGGCTCAGACGCTTGAGGACACGGTCGCGCAGGTCATCGAACAAAAACTGAACGGCATCGACGGCCTGCTGTATATCAACTCCACCAGCGACGCCGCCGGGCAGGTTTCCATCCGGCTCACCTTCGATCCCGATACCAATCCCGACGTGGCGCAGATGCAGGTGCAGAACAAGCTCCAGCTCGCCACTTCGTCCCTGCCGGAAGAAGTGACGCGGCAGGGCATCACCGTAACCAAGGTGGCGGACAGCTTCCTTCAGATGTACGCGTTCGTGTCGTCCGACGATTCCATGAGCGCGGCGGACCTGTGCGATTTTGTGGGCTCCACCATCCTTGATCCCCTGAGCCGTGTGGACGGTGTGGGTGAAGTGTCCCTGTTCGGCGCGCCCTATGCCATGCGCATCTGGCTCAACCCCTCGAAGCTCCTCTCATACAGCCTGACGCCGTCCGACGTGATCAATGCGGTGAAGGCCCAGAACAAACAGGTTTCGCTTGGGGAAGTCGGCGGCAAGCCCATCCGGGACGGGCAGCAGATGAACGTCACCATCAAGGCGCAGAAACAGCTCACGTCCGTTCCGGAATTCGAGCGCATCCTGCTGCGCGTCAATCCCGACGGCTCCGCCGTACGCCTCCGGGACGTGGCCCGTGTGGAACTGGGGCAGGAAAGCTACACATCGTCGGCCCGCTACAACGGCAAGCCTGCGGCGGGCGTGGGCATCAAGCTGGCTTCGGACGCCAACGCCCTGAACACGTCAAATGCGGTGGCGGCCTTCATTGAGGACATGCGCCCCTATTTCCCGCACGGCGTGGAAGTGGTGTCGCCCTACGATACCGTTCCGTTCATCAAGATTTCCATCATCGAGGTGGTCAAGACCCTGCTTGAGGCCATTGTGCTGGTGTTCGCGGTCATCTACCTGTTCCTCCAGAACTTCCGGGCCACAATCATCCCATCGCTGGCGGTTCCCGTGGTCCTGCTCGGCACGTTCGGCGTTATGGCGGCGTTCGGGTTCAGCATCAATACGCTGACGATGTTCGGCATGGTGCTGGCCATCGGCCTGCTTGTGGACGATGCCATCGTCGTGGTCGAAAACGTGGCCCGCGTCATGGAAGAGGACGGGCTGCCTCCGCGCGAGGCCACCATCAAGACGATGGGCCAGATCACCGGCGCGCTCATCGGCGTGGCGGCGGTGCTGTCCGCCGTGTTCGTGCCGATGGCCTTTTTCGGCGGCACCGTCGGCGCCATCTACCGCCAGTTCTCGCTGACCATCGTGTCGGCCATGATCCTTTCCGTCGTCGTGGCGGTGGTGCTGACGCCCGTATTGTGCTCCACCTTTCTGAAGCCCGGCCACATGGCCTCGCAGCACGGCTTCTTCGGCTGGTTCAACCGGAGTTTCGACCGGGCGACCACGGCCTACAGGGGGGCCGTCGGCAGGATCATCACGGTCGGCGGCAGGATGATGGTCATATACTTGGCCATGCTCGTGTGCGCGGGCTGGATCTTGTGGCGTATGCCCACATCGTTTCTGCCCAATGAGGATCAGGGCATCCTGACCGTGGAAATCCAGCTCGGCCCGGGGTCGACGGAAACGGAAACCCTGAAGATCGTGGAACAGGTGGAGCGCCATTTCCTTGAGAACGAAAAGGAAAACGTGCGGGGCATGATGCTGACCCTCGGGCGCGCATCGGGCGGCAAGGGGCAGAGCACCGCGCAGGGGAACATCCGCCTCCGCGACTGGAGCGAGCGCAAAGACCCGGAGCGGCGCGCGCAAGCCATCATCGACCGGGCGAACCGGGCTTTTTCCTCAATCATCAATGCCCGGATATTCGTCTCCGCGCCCCCGGCGATCCGTTCGCTCGGCAACGCCACCGGCTTTGACTTCGAGTTGCAGGATCAGGCGGGGCTCGGGCATGAAGCCCTCATCGCGGCGCGGGATCAGCTGATGGAGCTGGCGCGGCGCAGCCCTCTGCTGCGGAACGTCCGGACCTTCGGGCAGGACGACAGCCCGCAGTTGGAAGTGAGCATCGATCAGGAAAAGGCCGGGGCGTTCGGGTTGTCCCTCGACGCCATCAACGCGGATCTTTCGGCGGCGTGGGGCGGGAAGTACGTCAACGACTTCGTGGACCGCAGCCGCGTCAAAAAGGTGTATGTGCAGGCCGATGCGCCGTTCCGCATGAAGCCCGAAGATTTCAATCGGTGGTATTTCCGCAACGACAAGGGCGAGATGGTGCCGTTCACGTCCATCGGCGAGGCCCGCTGGACGTACGGCCCCATGCAGCTTGAACGCTACAACGGCGTGTCCGCCGTGCGGATACAGGGCCGCGCCGCCGCCGGGATGAGCTCGGGTACGGCCATGCTGGAGATGGAACGGCTGATGAAGGAGCTTCCCGAAGGCATCGGCTACCAGTGGACCGGGATGTCCTTTCAGGAGCGCCTTTCCGGTTCGCAGGCGCCGTTCCTCTATGCCTTGTCCATCTTGGTGGTGTTCCTCTGCCTCGCCGCGCTGTACGAGAGCTGGAGCATTCCGCTGTCGGTCGTTCTGGTCGTGCCCCTCGGCGTGCTCGGGGCTGTGGCGGCGACCGGCGCGCGCGGGCTGTCCAACGATGTGTATTTCCAGATCGGCCTGCTGGCGACCATCGGGCTCGCGGCGAAGAACGCCATTCTGATCGTGGAGTTCGCGCGGGAGTTGTTCCAGCAGGGCGCGAGCCTTGCGGACGCCGCGATGGAAGCGGCCCGGTTGCGCTTGCGGCCCATCCTCATGACCTCTTTAGCTTTCCTCATCGGCGTATTGCCGCTGGCGATAAGTACCGGGGCGGGGTCGGGAAGCCAGAATGCCATCGGGACCGGCGTCATGGGCGGCACGTTCGCAGCAACGGCCCTTGGGATTTTCTTTGTCCCGGTCTTTTTCGTCTTGGTCTTCCGCCTGTTCAACCGGAAGGCTCGGGAAGGCCGGGGAACCGCCGTTCCGAAGGGGAAGCGTTAGAAAATCCCTCCGGCTTGACTTTGGCGCAACAGGAGGTACTGTAAAGATAATCCTGTATTGTCCAACTCGTTACGCTGGAGGCGTCTCATGGAACTGAAGAAGATCCTTTGCGCAGTCGACCTGAAGGACAGCGTCAACCCTGCCGTGGAATATGCGAAGATGCTCTCGGAACTTTCGGGGGCTTCGATTTCGGCTATTTATGTCGTCTCTTCGCGTTCGGCTTATGAGAACCTGCAAGTCCCTGTGGAGGACATCGCCAAGGGGATGCGAAGCATCTGGTCCCGTGCCCGGGGGGATATGGATGCCTTCGTGGAGAAGCAGTTCCCCGGCATGGACGTCAACGGGCTCATCTATGAAGGGCGCCCCGCCGAGAAGATTGTGGAGATCGCCAAGGAACTCGGCGTCGACATGATCGTCATGGGAACCCACGCCCGCGAAGGGTTGGATCGGCTGTTCTTCGGCTCCGTGGCCAATGAGGTGGTGAAGTCCGCCAAGTGCCCCGTGATGACCATCCGGCCCTCCAAGAAGCCCGAGTAGGCACTTCAAAAGGCATTGTCATCAAGAGAGGATCTGGGAAGGTCCTCTCTTTTTCTTTCCGGCGGGTACGGGGGTATGGAACGGGGCAGCGAAGGCGGCGGGAGCGCCTGCATGGGCATGAAGCCGTGTCCGTGAGCGGATTGGGTGCTATGGCTTTGCGCCTGGTGCGCATGTGTCTTGGAGGCGACCTTCCCGAACCCCGATTGGATCATGGATTCTCATATAATTCAATGTGAAAGAAATATAGGATGAAAATCACCGATTCTCTGTTGTTACTTTTCTTTGTGTTGTGTTACTCATGGTTTCACGGCGTGAGGCGTGCCCTTTTGGCTGCCGTCGGCCCGACACAAGGAGATTCGGTTATGTGGAAAACGTTTCTGATGAGTTGCGTCATGATGCTGTCCGTTTCCGGCGTTGCGCTTGCGCACTTCGGCATGGTCATCCCTTCTGCGGGCACGGTGACGGACAAGAAGGACGCCGACGTCACGCTGGACCTGTCCTTTACCCATCCTATGGAAATGCAGGGTATGCCGCTGGCCAAGCCGAAAGCGGTGCAGGTCATTGCCAACGGCAAGACCGAAGACCTGAAACCCAGCCTCAAAGCCAAAAAAATCGTGGATCACGACGGCTGGACCGCGCAGTATGCGATCAAGCGGCCCGGCGTCTATCAGTTCGTCATGGAGCCGCAGCCGTACTGGGAGCCCGCCGAGGATTGCTACATCGTCCATTACACCAAGGCGTATGTGGCGGCGTTCGGTGACGAGGAAGGCTGGGATGAACCCGCCGGGCTCAAGACGGAAATCGTTCCCCTGACCCGTCCCTTCGGCAATTATGCTGGCAATGTGTTTCAGGGGCAGGTGCTGCTGAACGGCAAGCCCGTGCCCGGCGCCGATGTGGAAGTCGAGCTGTACAACAAGGATAAGAAGTACGAAGCGCCCAACGAGTATATGGTGACGCAGGTCGTGAAGGCCGACGCCAACGGCGTTTTCACCTATGCCGTGCCTTTTGCGGGCTGGTGGGGCTTCGCCGCGCTGAATACCGCCGATGAGAAGCTTGATCACGACGGTACGCCCAAGAATGTCGAGCTTGGAGCCGTGCTGTGGGCCGAGTTCGTCGACCCGGTGAAGAAGTAAAAAAAGACAAGCGGAAGGGCGCCGCAGTGGGTGGGGTGAACGCCTGCCGACATGCTCTCCGATTCACCCTGCCTGCAGGGATTGCGCAGGTGGGGAGGAACAGGCGCTCCGCTGCTTCGAGAACTCGGGAAAGCCCTGGAACAGGGATTCGTAAAGACGAGCGATTTTGAAGAGGGAAGGCCGGGCTCCGCGCTGGCAGGTTTGGGGAAGGGAGGGTGAAACTTTTTCCGGAAAGTTTTCGCCTCCTTTCCCCAAGTTCCTTCCTCGGCAAAACAAATCGAAGGTGAACCATGCATATTTCGGAAGGGGTGCTTTCCCCGGCGGTCCTTGGGGCAGGAGCCGTACTGGCGGCGGCCGGTATTGTCATTGGGCTGCGGAAACTGGACTACGACAGGCTGATGACGGTGGCGATTCTGGCCGCGGCCTTTTTTGTGGGCTCACTCATCCATGTGCCCATAGGCCCGAGCAGCGTGCACCTCATCCTGAACGGGCTCCTCGGGATGCTGCTCGGCTGGGCGGCGTTCCCGTCCATTTTTGTGGCGCTCATGCTTCAGGCGATCCTGTTCCAGTACGGCGGCATCACCGTACTTGGCGTGAATACCTTCAATATGGCTTTTCCGGCGGTCGTCTGCTACTACGCGTTCCGCCCCATGCTGCTGAAATCCGCACGTCAGCGGATTGTCGGCGCATTCTGCTGCGGGGCTCTCTCCGTCGCCGGGGCCGGGCTGCTGACGGCGTTGTCGCTGAGTTTCAGCGATGAAGGCTTTCTCCGTACCGCACAGATCTTGTTTCTGGCGCACATTCCCGTCATGATCGTGGAAGGTGTGATCACCGCGCTTGCGGTTTCGTTCATTGCCAAGGTCCGCCCGGAAATTCTGCAATTTTCCAAGGAATAGCGATATGCGTATGTTTCGCCTTTGGTGCATGGCGTTGTGCCTCGTATTCGCCGGAGCCCCGTTCGCTTCGGCGCACCGCGTGAATATCTTCGCCTTTGTGGATGGGGATGCCGTACAGGTCGAGTGTGGGTTCAACAGAAGCCAGAAGGTCAAGCAGGGGACCGTGGAGGTCTTTGACGCAACGACCGGCGTCCAGCTGTTGCAGGGAACCACCGACGATAACGGCGTGTTCCGGTTCCCGGTGACGGCGGAGCTCCGCAAGGCCGGGCACGATCTCAACATCCGGATCATCGCCGGGGAAGGGCACCAGAACGACTGGACCGTGGCCGCCGACGAGCTGGCTTCTTCGGGAACCCCGAAGGCCGTCGCTGTTGCCGCTGCGGAAGTCCCGGCTACCCCGGCCTCCCTTGTCGCCGGACAGGCGGCGCCTTCTGCCGCCGCTCCGGTTGCGGCGGCGCGACGCCCGCCGAGATCGAGCGCATCGTCGACGCCGCACTGGACGCCAAATTGTCCCCCATCAAACGTATGCTTGCGGAACAGACGGAAGCCGGTCCGAACCTCCGGGACATCATCGGGGGCATCGGCTGGATTTTCGGGCTGATCGGCGTTGCGGCGTATTTCAGGCGTCGGCCCTGATGTTTGACGAACCCTTTGCCCACGGGCGCTCTTTGGTGCACGCCGTCGACCCCAGATTCCGTCTGGTGGCGGCGTTCGTGTGCGCCGTGTGCCTGGCCGTGGTGCGGACCCCCGAGGCGGCATGGTTCGGGTTCGGCATGGCCGCGCTGCTCCTTGCCCTCAGCAGGCCGCCGGTGCGGCCCGTGCTCCGGCGGCTGGTCGTGGTCAATGTGTTCATTGCGTTTCTGTGGCTGACGGTCCCCCTGACCTCGGGCGGAGAGGCGATTGCCGAGTGGGGGCCGCTGGAGGTCAGCCGCGCGGGGGTGCTGCTGACCCTGCTCGTGACCGTCAAATCCAACGCCATCGTCATGACGTTCCTCGCGCTGGTGGCGACGATGGATTCCCCGACCATCGGCTACGCGCTGGAGCGGCTGCGCTTCCCGTCCAAGCTGGTTTTCCTGTTTTTGTTCACGTACCGCTACCTGCATGTGATCGCCGATGAATGGCACAAGCTGCACGTCGCGGCGCGGCTGCGCGGGTTCGCGCCCAAGACCAACATGCATACGTACCGTACCTTCGGCAACATGCTCGGCATGGTCTTTGTGCACAGCTTCGACCGTTCCGTGCGGGTCTACGAAGCCATGATCCTGCGCGGTTTTTCCGGGCGTTTTCAGTCCGTGACCGCTTTCCGGGCCACATCCCGCGATGCCGTGTTCGCCCTGGCGGCGTTCGCGTGCATGGTTTGCCTCGTGGCCTTTGATCTGTATCTGGAGTTTCCCCGTGGCTGAGCCCATTTTCGCGCTGGAGCATATTTCGTTCACGTATGCCGGGGGACGGCAGGTCTTCCGGGATATGGATTTTGCCCTGTACCCTGACCGGAAGATCGGCTTGTACGGCCCGAACGGAAGCGGCAAGACGACGTTTTTCCGGCTGATCATGGGGCTGGCGGCACCGCAGGAAGGCCGTATCCTCTTTCACGGGCGCCCGTTGGAAACGGAAAAGGACTTTCGGGAATTGCGCTGCAAGGTGGGCTTGGTCCTCCAGCACGCCGAGGATCAGCTTTTCTGCCCCACGGTGTTGGAAGACGTGGCCTTCGGGCCGCTGAATCTGGGCTGCTCGCAGGACGAAGCCCGGGTTCGTGCGGCGTCCACGCTGGAGCGGCTCGGGCTGGCCGGGTTCGAAAACCGGCTGACGCACCGCCTGTCCGGGGGCGAGAAGAAACTGGTCTCGCTGGCTACGGTTCTTGTGATGGAGCCGGAAGCCCTGCTGCTCGACGAGCCCACCAACGGGCTGGACCCGGAAGCCCGGCAGCGGATCATCGGCGTCTTGAAAACCCTTCCCACGGCCCGTATCATCATTTCCCACGACTGGGACTTCTTGGCGGAGACCTCTTCCGAGTACCTGACGGTTGAGGGGCAGCATTTCACGGACGCCGCGCCGTCGCACGCTCATGCCCATATGCATGTGCATCCTCTCGGCAACAAACCGCACGAGCACTGAGAAGCCCTTCGTACAACCGTGCCGCACGTCAGGGCCGCGGCATGAAAACGGGGGAAATATGTGGAACTGGTTCTCGCCGAAAGGCGTCGTCTTTGGGGAGGGGAAAGCCGTTTCAACGGGCCTGTTCGCCAGACAGTGGGGGAGGGGCCGGGCGCTTGTGATCACGGGGCCGTTCCTGCGGCGTTCAGGCGTTGTGGAGCCTGTGCTCCAGTCCTTGCGCGAGGCGGGGCTGCTCGGCGCGGTTTTTTCGGATATCCCGTCCGAACCCACCGACCGCCATGTCAGGGAGGCGCTTGACCTGTTCCGAAGGGAACGGTGCGGGACCATCGTAGCCTGCGGCGGGGGAGGGCCCATCGACGTTGCCAAGGCCGTGAGCCTGCTCGACGCCAACGGCGGAACCATTCGGGATTACGCGGGCGTGGGCAGGGTGCCGCATCCCGGCGTTCCGATCATCGCCATTCCGACGACGGCGGGTTCGGGGAGCGAGGTTTCGGGAACGACGATCATCACCGAGGAAGCCGCCCACGAGAAACTGCTCGTCATTTCCATGTATCTTGTCCCGGAAATCGCCATCCTCGATCCTCTGCTGACATACGGGATGCCTCCGGCACTGACGGCGGCCACGGGCGTCGATGCCTTGACCCATGCCATTGAATCCTGCGTATCCCGCAAGGCTACTAAACTGACCATCGACTTTTCCTTGCGGGCTGCGGGGAGGCTCGCCCGGTTCCTGCCCGTGGCGTTCGCCAGCCCGGACGATGCCGAAGCCCGGCGCGAGTGCCTGCTTGGTTCGCTGGAGGCGGGCATCGCCTTTACCAACAGTTCCGTGGCGCTGGTGCACGGCATGGCCCGCCCGCTTGGGGCGAAGTTCGGCATCCCGCACGGCGTGAGCAACGCCGTCTTGCTGGAGGCGATCATGAGGTTTTCACTTCCCGGCGCACCGGAACGCTATGCCCGGCTGGCGGAAGCGATGGGGGCGGTTCCGGCGGGAACGCCTTTGGAAACGGCGCGGGCCGGGTTCGCCATTGTGAGCCGGCTGGTGCGCGAGCTGCACATCCCCCGGCTGCGTGACTTGCTTTCCCGCGAGGCGCTGGATGCCCAACTCGGCGTGATGGTGCGGGAAGCCGTTGCCAGCGGAAGCCCCGCCAACAATCCGCGTCCGGCATCGCCCGAAGAGATCGCGTCACTGTACGGGGAGGCTTTTTAGAAAGGCGTTTCCGGGAGCTGTCCAGCCCCGGCAAGGGAATGGTTTCCTCATATCTTCAAAACGGTTTCCTTGGCGGCATAGCCTCAGGGAAACCGTTTTTTTCAGGTAAAGGAGTCATCACTCTGTTGCCTCAGGGAACGCTGCGAACAGGGATTCAATAAACGCAAAAGTCTTTGGAAAGGGAGGGATGGGGTTTGGGGAAGGGAGGGAA
>ERZ781275.940-NODE-940-length-25159-cov-6.300550_pt1 | contig 25159 bp, 19 predicted proteins | sample MGYA00375853_ERZ781275 | MGnify/ENA primary metagenome ERZ781275 (study PRJEB29790, sample SAMN03653691) | human gut metagenome | host: Homo sapiens | place: USA: Dallas, Texas | collected 2012-07-23 | study: EMG produced TPA metagenomics assembly of the Gut...
TACTATATTGATATACATCATCACGTTGTGTTTCTTCACCTGAATCTGTACGCACATCATTCCCCGCAGATACTAATACATCGTTTGTTCCTAAAATATTAGAACCTGTTACCGAAACATTACGATTAGCTTTCACATTAATCGTATCGCCACCAATAGTTGAAGATAGCACACCTGTGTGTTCGTGATCTGTACGTATGATATTAGTTGTACGAGATAGTAAACTTTTTTCTTTATACTTTAGACCATATTCATCACGGCTATAGCTTTTCCCATTAGTGATAGTAACATCATTTCCCGCTTCAACTGATGTTAAGCCATGTTCACTATTAACAATACCATTACGGATATTTACATCATTTCCCGCTCGTAAAGTAACATTGCTATCACTTAAAATAGCTGTACCTAATTCTGTACGGCGGTCAGTACGATTATAATTATCACTATTAACCGTCATATCCTTTTTAGCAGATAATGCCTCTGTTGTTACATTAATATTCTGACCAGCATCAATACTTACTTTGGAATTATCTCCAGTATGAACAATAGCTCCTTTAAGGTTAATATCTCGTTTAGCAGATAAAACTAAATCACCTTTTTCTCCTACACCTATAGTACCTTGACGACCAACAACATCTTGATGTTGTAATCTATCTACCTGAGTACCTACATTAATATCACGGCCAGCATTAATATAAACTTGTTTATCACCATGAATATTACCAGTATTTATTACATCTTGAGATGCTTTAATAGTAACTGTACGTCCATCTATACGCCCTGTATTTTCTACATCAAGAGCCCCTAATACAATTGTATCTGCAGTCATAATGCCTTGATTTAGAATATCTGTATTAGCATTGCTAACGATAGCTTTGCCACTTATAATTCCCCCCATTGTATCCATAGATTTAGCAGACTGTTTGGCTAAATACACTTTAGGATACAAAACTTGTTGCGCTTTTCCATCTACTATAACGGTTTTAGTTTCCAACCAAACCATATCTGTTGTTATAGCGTCCATTTGTTCTTTAGATAAAGCAATTCCAGGTGTTAATTTAAAAGCTTTACCAAAAGCTACACCAGCCTCTAATAAAGCTTTATATTCAGCTTCATTATCTGTATAACCTTCTAAATATTGTTTACCTGTAGCTGATACAATTTGCTCATTAATAAGTTGCTGTTCATAGAATCCATCACCTAAACGTTTGAATCTTCTTTCAGGATTATTTGTCAACGCATCAATCATAAATTGAGAGGATAAAAAATTCTTTCGATTAGTAAAAGCAGGATCAGTCTCTATCAAAGCATTAGCCGTAATATCAGGATGAATTTGATATAGTGCCTCTCTTGGTAGCGATAAACCATCTATGGTTTGACTTGCTTTACCTTTGCCCCCACCCAGACCATATGGATCTAAACTATCATTGACCTTTGCAATAGTAGCTTTGGATACTTTATCTTCAGCGTGCTCTTTTAGAGTACCAATTGGTTTTACATTTTCTTCAGTAATCGATGGTGTCATAAAGACTTCAGGGCCCCAAACACGTATACGTTTACTTCTATAACCATGACGTTTCCTTTTCTTTTCGGTTCTACTCTCTTGAGTAGTTCCAGTAATAAAGGTTTTATCACTAATCATATCTGATATGTTTTGTATCGAGCCATTTGTCTTAAAAGTTCCTCCTGAAATCACTCTGCTATTATCATTATAAAGTATACCACTAGTTATTAAATCACCACCACTACTAATGATACCTGGATCATCATTAGTAACCTTTTTGTGAGTTTGTTCGGCTTCACTTCTAATGATTGTAAACTGATTTATTCGGTTCTCATTCTTATTCATTTCCTTATTATAGGCTTCATCTTCAGGCGTTTTAACTGGTTTGATATGTGCTACACCATAACCACTTGAATCATCAGCATATGGGAACTCAGACTTATCAAATACCTGTCCTTCTAATTTATGATGTGGATGAGTAACTTTAATTTTATCTGGATTTTTAGTAATGCCATCTGAAACACGCTTTACACCTAATGCAACATTTTTATTATTTACTACAGGTGTATCTAATTCAATAGATTTAACGGATTTAATAGTCGCTCCCGTATTATTTATACCTTGTTTAGCTTTAAGGTCCATAGTTCCACCACTATAAATGAGACCTTTACCAGTATTATCTATTGTATCTGAAGTTATATTAACGTGATTACGACCCGCAATTACACCAGACTTATGAGAATCTAGTTCTACCTTAATAGCAGTAACCTTCTCTTGTACATCATCATACGCTTTTGTTAAATCTTTAATCCGTTGACGATGTTCCTCTAGCTCAGGCTTGGTCTTATATTTAGATATATCAGCATTCCATTCGGCATCAAGTTCATTCTTTGCCTTTTCTAGCTCTTTACCAGCTTTATGATAGCGTTCTTCTATTTCACTATTAGTATGATTTGTAACTATATTAGCTTTAATAGCTACTGTATCACCATAAATACGTCCACCTTCATGATTATCTATAGATTTAGCATTTATAGTTGTAGTATTTCCAGAGTTTACAAGACCACTATTGTTTACCTTTTCTTGACTATATACAGTTGTAGAAGAATCTCCTTGTACTACAGCATTTGAATGAATTGCTATACTTTGGCCATCTAAAATAGTATTGCCATTACTTGTAACACCACCATCAACTACAATTTGACCATCACTAGTAATACTAGAGGCCTGTGAAGAACTCACTACACCTTTAACATTTACCCCAAGACCAGTATTGGTTCCTTTCAGAGTAATAGAGTTTGCATACATTCCCCCAATTGCAGATACATCTAAGCCAATATTGTTAGAATTACCAATTTTTTGCGTGTCTAATGTATTAGCATCTATTTTGTTCTTACCCGTGCGAGCTTCAATCGAATTTGCCCAAACTCCAGCATTTACACTTGCTGCTTCTGTTAAAACTTGTAGCGAGTTAGCATCTTTGGCATTTAGACCGTTTCTATTAATAGCAACAGTTCCTCGCTCTACACGATATGAGTTTAGATTTCCTGCTGAATCATATTCAGGTTTACCTGTAGTTAATACTGCTCGATCTGTATTGATAAATCCACCACCATCTACAGTAATACCATTAGGATTTGCTATAACTACGGAAGCTTTGTGACCTGCTACCTCAATAAACCCGTTCATATTAGTTGCATTGTGTGAAGTAACCTCGTTAACAATGACATTGGCAGAGCCACGCATCATATTAGCATTACCAGGTACATAACCACCAAGCTTAGTATTAGACATTTGGTAAGAGTTATTAAGAATTACACCATTTTGTGGTACGTTAAAGTTAGTATAATCATTTCTAGATACTCCACCAGCACTAGGGCCAACGACATTTACTAATGTGACACCGTTAGCAGCTTGTCCGATCATGGCTTGTCTTTCATGTGGCGCATTTCGATCTACCTCTATAGGATTTTCTGCATATACAAACGGTACGACTAAAGGATCAACGATCATTAAACCCATAGTAAGCCATACTGCTATTTTATATTGTAATCGTTTTTGTTTCATATTTACTCTCTCAATTAATACGTATACTATATTAGAACCGCACACCTGCTTGGAAACCTGCGGTTACAGAATCAGTTTTGTAACCACTTGGTTTAAATAAAGGAGCTCCAACAAATACATCATAGAATAATCCAGATTTAAATTGCCCTCTCATCCCAAGACTAGTTCCAACAATAAATTTTCCTGTTAATACCTCCGTACTTGGACCATATACGGCGCCAAAATCAATATTAGCATAAACACTTGATTTCCATTTAGGGATGTAACTAGCAACCTCATTACGCATATACCAGCCACTTTCAGCCATTAGTGTATTTTCACCATCAAATCCTTGTACAGTATATCGATTCCCAAGGCTAATCATATCTCTAGAGAATAAACGTTTATCCCCTAATGTCCATTGTCCATGGAAAGATGTAGTGATACTTGCTGGTCTATGTCCCCATATACGTGGAATTTGATAATCCACATCTACTAAAAATTGTGTAAATCGAGTGCTAGGTGCTCCATTACCATATTCAGGTTGTGAACCAAACCAACCAACCCCTTGTTTAATAGCCACTCTAGAATATAACGTGTTTTGCTTAATATATCTTCGTTCTGATATACCTACTTCTAAAGAAGCTGTATTAGCACGTTGTACAGCAACTTCTACATCATTAATATAATTTTTAGCATTACGCTTGCTGATAATAATATCCCAACTACGTTTAATCGTTCGGTCTCGATGAAATACATGATTCCACGAACCTCTTACAGCCTTTGCATGACTAGAACTAATAAATGGAGTAGCCATAGAATTAATCGTTTGATGATATTTCATATCACTATAGGAAATACTAAAGGTATCCTTCCCTCTAGGTATTGAATAAGAAATAGTATGGTTTCGACTACCTTTTCGTTCACCATCTTGAGCAGCATCTCGATTAATACTTAAATTTAATGAATCATTAGCATTAAATACCCTATCAACTCCAATTGCGGCCGTCCACTGTAGTTTACCAGTATCTTTTAGTCCAGAATCATCTATAGATATCATTCCGTGAATTGGTGTTTTTTTAGTAGTTTCAAGTACAATATTCGTAGCTAACGGTTTTGTTCCTGGCTCAAGCTCAACAGACACATTTTGAGAGCCAATTCGCTTCATTTGCTCGATACCCTGTTCTATATTTCGAATATTAAGGATATCCCCTTCACGAATAGGAAATGCATTTTGCCATGTCAATGGTTGTGCATACGTTTTATATAAGACTGACTCTACGCGACCGAGTTGTAAATTAAATTGTAGATTACCTGAAGCTAATGATTGGGATGGAATGCCAATCCGAGACGTGACGTATCCATGTTCTATAAGTGCAGTATTTAAGCTAGTAGATAATCTATTTACATCTTCAACTGTAAGTTTGCGATTTACAAATGGTTTAATTGTTTTACGTAGAAACGTAAACTCGTTAGGCACATCTAATTGTATCTTCTTTTTTTGTGCTTCATAATATAATGGACCTTTAATTAATCGTACACTTGCTGCAGAACTATTATCCACAAATGTCGTCTGATCCATAGTAGTATTTATCATATTACTATATGTTAATTCTGCAGACTGACTAATAGGTTCTTCAACAACACGGATATGAGATACAAAAAAAGATGGCTCTACATGTGCTGGCTGTTGTGCCGGTACTGTATAACCATCTTGTGATGTTAAAGAGCCAGATGAAAAATCTATTCCACCTGTTTGTACTGTAATTCGTCCCTCTCCAAGCCGCGCCTCTCTCGCTAGTTGTTGTTCTCTCGCTCTATCTAGTTGTTCTTGAGTATCAATAGGTTTAGCACCCAAAATATGTATTGGTACCATACACACTAAACTTAGACAGAATAATAACTCTCTCTTTTTCATATTTCTCCTTTTGTAATAAAATATAAGCCTATTTTTATATTTTATTATGTTTTTATTTTAATAGTCAATAGAGAGTTTAAACTGTAAAACCACCTACTAAAGATAATCAATTCGTCTTCGATAGGTGGTTTATTTTATTCCCCCTTAGCAATGCGGTCTAAGAGTTCAATATAGCTTTGTTTATTTAATGCTGGTGTAAAGTTGTCTAACACATCTTTAGCACCTGCTGCATCATCGTATAGTAAGTCTACGATTGTCATAGCCAAGGCTTGTGCCGTTTTAATGTACGCTACATCAGGTACAGAGATTTCATATTCTGCACTGTGTAGAACACCATTAATACAGCCCACCCAAGGATGGATGACCGGCATCAAGTGAGATACGTCACCCATATCTGTACTTGCTGTCATGTGATTGCCTTGGAATACATTTTCTTCACCAAATAGCGGATTAGAGTTTTGGCGTAACATTTCATTCATACGAACATCGTTTCTCATCGGTAAGTAACCTGGTAAATCCTTAATTACACAAGTGGCCCCTACTGCATCACCACCAGCTTTTAAGGCCCGATTTACACGATGATTACCATCTACAATAGCTTCAATATTAGAGGCACGAACGTAACTTTCAACTTGAACATAATCAGGCACACAGTTAACCAATGTACCGCCTTGATTAATAATCGGATGGAATCTGAAATAGTCGCTTTCTTTGAAAGTTTCACGAATGGAGTTAACACCCATAACGCCCATCAAGGCAGCATTAAGAGCATTGATACCTTCGTGAGGCGCCGCCGCTGCATGAGCTACTTTACCATGGTATTCTATCAATTTAGCAACAAAACCATTTGATGTACTACCTAACCCCATTTCCCCTGCCGGAGTTTTAGCAGTTTCTACATGCATTTGCATTGCCATGTCGATATCGTCAAAAGCACCTTCGTAAATGAGTTGTTGTTTACCGCCCATGTATTTAATCTTGCCTTGTTCACGCAATTTATTGCGATAATCAACTTCGATCATTTCCTCAGCTGGTACAGCAAATAGAACTACATCGCCACCGAGTTCATCCATTACAGATTGCAAGCCCATTGCTACGGCGAACATATTTGTAATTTGAATATTGTGGCCACAGCAATGTGCTGCCCCCGTTAAATCATCAGCACGAGGATGGCGAGGACAGAGAATAGCATCTAATTCCCCCACCATGGCAACCGTATATTTGCTATCATGGCCTTTCATTCTACCTTTTACACCTGTCAGTGCATGACCAGTAGTATAAGAAATGCCAAGTTCATCAAACATATCTTGAACCTTTTTAGAGGTTTTTACCTCTTTAAAACCCAATTCTGGTTCAGCCATAATAGATTCTGCTAGTTCTCGTAAACGTGGTTGTGCCGCAACGATAGCCTCACAAACCCTTTGTTTTACTTCTTCCTTTGTCATACGGCTAATCAGCTCCTAAATTAAACCTTCTAAATGAAGTACTAATTGTGCCAATGCTGTGGCACAGATGAAAGTACCTGCTGTTACAGCTAATGCAACGGGAATAATGCGCCAAGATAAACGACGGAATGCACCAAGGTCTTTGCCCAAGGATAAACCTGCATACGCAAGTACAGGTGTTGTTGTAGCAAGGAATGTTACTTGGCTAGTTTTAGCAATGATCCATTCTTGTCCAGGCATACCTGGTAAGGATGCAACAACACCCACTAAGGAAACCCAGAATACCATAGGTAATTTATTCGCATATGGCAAGTTGGAGATCAAAGCACCAATCGTAGCAAGGACTGCTAAGATAGCCACGCCAACTAAGCTATCGCTAAATAGATGTTTACCATCCATTACGTTACCTACTGCAGTAATGATAGCAGCAATACAGATAACGATGACAAATTGTGTTATTTTTTCACTTTTACTCATGACGTGCTGCCTCCTCTGCTAAATCTTGTTCACGGGTACGGCCAGTAAAGAAGTTATAAGCTTTTTCCATTACTGGTAAGGAAATAAATAGACCGAAGTATACGCCTAATACTGTAGTCAACAAGTTTGCGGCCCCTGCGAGTGCCATAATTTGTTGTTCAAACTCAGGATATACCGCGACGATTGGCGCTGTAGCAGCGGCCATCATACTAGCACTACCTACACCAGCACCCATAGCAAGAGCCAATGGATGGAACCAACCAGATTGTGCTAACATACCAGCCAATACGGAAGACCACATAGCGCCGATAAGAACGCCACAGATGTACATGCCCATAACGCCACGACCTTCTGGAGAGCTAAACCCAAATTTGTCGATGATGATCGCTACATTTGGCTCACGATCTACAGAGTAACAAGCACCTACGGCTTCGCGGCGCATGCCAACTAACAATGCTACTGGCAAACCAAAGATAATTGTACCGAAGAAATGACCTAATTCTTGTAATAATAATGCCCAACCCGCGCTTGTAAGAATACCGAGATTAGGACCGATACCAAGACCTACTTTTACCATCAAGATCATAACGGCAATACCGATATAATCAGCGGATTTTTCCATTTGTTTAATTGTAAGAATCTTAAACTTAGGAATAGAAATTAATAAACCTAGAATCAATGTGTACAATAATGGTAACAATACAACAGGACCTAGCTTCTTGATACCCACATATTCAGCGACTACGGTTAATACGAGCGCTAAAAAGTGGATTTTGAGATTACCCAAAAGCTGCATAATGACCTCCCATAAAAATATATAATATAAATATTATTTAATTATATATAATCTGTATTTATAGAGTCAACTTCATATGTCATCTATGTGTAGAGCCATCCATTTTATACTTAAAGATAACTTTAATACTCTCATAATACTTCATTAAGTAAGTATTTATAATTAAATTTTTTTAATAAAAGAATATTATACTTTGAAATTTAATTGACCAAGTCATTATATAAAATAATAAACCACCTACTAAAAATAGGTGGTTTATTATTTTATTCTTGAAGCACAATCTAATAATTCAATATACTGATGCGAATTAAGCTTTCACTACAACAGATACACCATCAGGAATAACTGTAATACTTGCATCTTTACCTTTTAATTCCAAAGCCTTATTCAATGCTTCATCAAATGTGCTAGCATGTTGCAAATGCATATCTGTAAGCATCTTAGGATCGCATTGGTCTGTTACTACTATAACTGTAAATTGATCTAAAATACGAGCCAAGATTTGCATTTCCCATTGGTCTGGAATTGTTTCATTACGAGGAACCTTAGCAATGCGGTCTAGTAATTCACGAGGTGTTTTTGCATTTTTAAGGTTTTCATATAGAGATTCCCCACCATGACCATCATTACAAGCAGCAATCATGATGATAATACCATCTTTTTTACAGGATGCTTCAGCAGCGGTCATACCTTTTACAGCTTGATATACGTTTTGGTCTAAAGGATAACCACCATTTGTAGTGATGACGATGTCTGCTGGTACAGCTTTTACACTGGCTAGTTCAGACACAAAAGAACAGCCTGTTTCATGAGCTTGTTCCATATCACCAGCAAATGCATTGATAATATGTTTTTCAGCATCGATGACAACATTTAAAATAAATGCTAATTTTGCAGTACGTCCAGCGTATACCATATCCTTATGAATTGGATTGTTCTCGATAATACCTGTACGAGCATAGGGGCTGTTGATAAATTCAGCACAGTGATTTGCCATTACAGTTACTTCGGAAGCAATACCTGGCAATACGCTTTTTCTACCGCCAGAGAAACCCGCAAAGAAATGTGGTTCAATAAACCCTTCAGAAATTAATAGGTCAGTTTCTACAGCAAGTTTATTGATGATGCAGTCCCCACCGGATGGCAACACGCCGATTTTAGTCATTTGGCTAGCATCGCCAGAGATATGGTTTACAATCTTTTCATTGGCTACAATTTCAAGACCGAATTTATCTATCATTTCTTCATGTGTAGTAGGGCGATGAAAACCAGTAGCTAATAAAATGGTAATATCAATGGATGGATTGGCTTCACGAATACGGCGAAGTAAAATTGGCATCGTAATTTTACTAGGCACTGGACGCGTATGATCACTTGTGATGATGACCATGTTGGATTTACCCTTAACCAATTCTTCCAAGCGTTGGCTGCCGATAGGGTTATCTAGCGCATGTTCTACTAATGCTTCTTGTGAAAGCTCCGCCTTATAGGAATGTGCTTTAGATTCTAATACACCTGCTATATTTTGATCAGGAATATTAATATCTACAAAGCCTTTAGCATAGGGTACATTGAATATTTTCATGAGAATCACTCCTTAACTTAAACTATCAAACTATAAATAACCCTCTACGACAAATCAATCCTCCTTATTACGCAATCGTCGTTTAAGGTCTAATAAACTCATATCATTACACTTAGCAATAGCAGCGAGTGAATCATATTCATATTTATGTCTCACTACCCCAAAACCACAGCTTTTTTTGAAAGCAATTGTATGTCCTTCCCAGTCTATATCTCCTGTAGACCGGTTCAGAATATATCGATCACAACGATGGTATCGAATACCAAGGCTTGTAGTATGCTTAAAGATTAAATCTCTTAAATTGTCGATATCGTCTACCTTACAAAGGACAGTCAGCATCGTGCCAGGTCGTTGTTTTTTCATCATAATCGGTGTGGTAAATACATCTAAGGCTGATGAAAGAACTAACTGTTCTACTGCATAGCCAATTTCTTCTGGCGTCATGTCGTCGAGATTGCAAGACAGTTCAATGATTGTATCCTTTGAATCATGTAAAAGTTCTACAAAGGCACGAATGCAATTTGGTCTCTCAAATTGTTTCGTGCCAAACCCATAAGATACCTTTGCTGGTGTCATAACAGGCATATTACTATACGATGTGCCAAAATACTGTGCTAAAGCAGCACCTGTAGGAGTGCACAGCTCACCTTTAATCTGATAATCTGCATATATCGGTATACCAGCTAATAATTCCATTGTTGCTGGTGCTGGTACAGGTAGTTCTCCATGAGCACAGTGAACAGTTCCAGTTCCTACATGTATAGGAGAGATGATAATCTCATTAAACTTCAATTCCTCTATGAGTACACAAACGGCCACAATATCTGCAATAGCATCGAGCATACCTAACTCGTGGAAATGAATTTGTGTCACCGTTGATTTATGAACCTTAGCCTCCGCTTGTGCTACCAAATTATATACATTTATGGCATTCTGTTTACACGTATCAGAAATAGATAAACTATTAATTATATCCCTTACATCTTGTAATCCTCGGCCATGCACATGCTGTTCGCTATGTACATGATGCTCCGAATGTTCTCCGTCCCCATGTGTCTCACTATGTTTGATATGTTCATGATAAGAATCATGATGATTATGATGCTCATCATGATTTTCAGATTCTTCTATACCATTAATGGTAACAGCTACCCGATAGCCTTGTAATCCCTTATCTTCTTTCGGTATTAGTGTATAGGTAACATCAGGCAATCCTATTTGATTAAGCCTTTCTATCCACATTTTAGAGTTATCTACTAAACCGAGTAATGTAGCGATCAGCATGTCGCCTGCAATACCCATTTGGCAATCTAAAAATAATCGTTTCATTTACTTTCACCTATATGATTAATCATATTCGCCGTATAAGCAGCACCAAACCCATTGTCTATATTGACAACAGTAACACCGCTAGCACAGGAATTGAGCATAGATAATAATGCCGTTACGCCCCCAAAGGCCGTTCCATAGCCTACACTAGTCGGCACAGCAATGACAGGTACATCCACGAGGCCACCAACTACACTAGCTAAGGCCCCTTCCATCCCCGCAATAACAACGATAACCTTAGCAGTCATGATGGTATCTAAATGTTGTAACAATCGATGAATGCCCGCTACACCTACATCATAAATTCGATTGACCCTATTACCGTAAAACTCAGCCGTAATAGCACATTCTTCAGCTACTTTATAATCACTTGTACCACCAGTAACAATAGCTATACTAGATTCTGTTTTCTTCGTAGGCATGTCACCAATATACCCAATATGAGCATCCTTAATATATATCAATGAGTGTTGTTTTTGAATCTCTGCGGCCACATCAGGTGCTAAGCGTGTAATCAATATGTGACCTTGCCCGTTGGACTGCATGGAGGAGATAATACCCACGATTTGTTCACTAGTTTTACCAGCACCATATATAACCTCTGGCACACCTTGGCGCAATTGACGATGTAAATCAACGTTTGCATACCCTAAATCATCTATAGGCTTCATCTTTAGCTTTAATAAGGCGGCATCCACATCTACCTGTCTATTTTTTACTTGCTCTAAAAGAGTTCTAATGTTTTCACTCATGAACGCACCTCTAAATCTAATACAACATCATCAAACATAGATTTTAAATATGTGAGAATCTCTATCCTATTTTTAATAACAATAGCGATTTGATTTTCAGGAACTTGAATTTTAGCATTGTTTCCTATCAAACGAACACGAAAATCTGATAAATCTAAGGAAAATAAATATTTTTCTGCTAGTTCGATATGTTCTAAATCATGACTAGTTATGCGTTGTCCCGCTTGAAATCTAGTAGCTAAGCAAGCATAGGATGGTTTATTCCAAGTAAATAAATTAGCCTGTTGGGCTAATTTGCGTATCACAGATTTTGTTAAGCCACAGTCTCGCAATGGCGACTTAACAGATAGCTCAGCTATGGCTCTCATACCAGGGCGATCATCTATATCATCACTTGCATTAGTTCCATCGCATACTACGGTAAATCCATCGCGTTTAGCATATTCACTTATCGTTGTGAACACATGATGTTTACAGTAATAACAACGATTGTTTGGATTACTCGTTACATCATCATGTGCAAGCACATCTATATCTATAATTTCTAAAGGAATATCTATAAATTCTGCAATTTTCTTGGCATCATTTAATTCAAATTGTGGCACAAACTGAGATTTCACAGTATATGCCTTGCATGAAATACCAGATTGTTTGGCAACATATGCTAAGTAAGATGAATCCACTCCGCCTGACAGGGCAACTGCTATATTACCAAGACTCGTTAAATACTCTACCAAATTCATAACTTATGTAACCTTTATTAATTCTCTATATTCTATAGTATTCTATATAAAAAACAAAAATAGAGTCTCAAACAAAGACTCTATCAACACATATTCTTATAGATTCAATTAAACAACTAACTTATGTATGTAGTATAAACTTTTTGAATTAATATTTCTAACTCATAAATAAGATAAATGTGGATGTATCAAATTGCTTTTTTTCTATATAAGAAAACCACCTGACTTAAAAAGATTTGTAAGACCTTTATTAGACAAGTGGTTTAATATTAAGAAAAAAATATTATAAGCGAAAGATATATTAATTCTTTTAATAAATATATTAAATCTTTATATACTCATCAAAAATTTAACACTTTGTAACGGCTTACCTATTTCTTGTTCACAGTAAGAAAATAATAATTTTTCTAGTTCCTTCCATATTGTTTTTGAAAGTTCTAAAGGCATATCTTCACCCCACTGGTAAGCTAAAATCTGAGGTAATGCGGCTTTTACAGAGGGCGAAATAGTAAGACTTGTTGATTCTCTCACCTGCATCCAAAATGGATCGATTCCATCTTGATGGCTAAAAGCATTAGCACTAGGTACAACCCCTGCGAGGGATAATAATTGCCATCCAAGCATTATCGTTCCCAATTGTACATTTCGGCGCCGAATTTGCTTGGAATAGTTTACAACGGTATCAAAGACCTTGCGATCTACGTCATACATGGCAAATAACTCTTGAATGAGCTCGCTCGCTACCGCTGCATAAGCAATATTATCGAGGTTTACATCTAAGGATTCCACTACATAGGAACCATCAATTTGCGTAACATTTACATATTCTCCATCAGGCACGACTGTAATATACATGGCACTAAATGGACGTAAATAGGAGCTGTTGCGCATCGTCATCATTCGCTTATGCGGAATCGATGCTTTAATAAGTCCCAAGCTAGGCGTAATAAATGTAAATACGGAATACAACTTATATTTTTTTCGACTTATGACGATGGCAGGTGTATTAAAACCACCATTAAGCTTCTTCATTTTCTTCTTCCGTTGGCTCCTCTACTGGTATAGGTGTTACTTTAATGCGAGAAATACGATAACCTTGCATTTGCGTAACTTCAAAGGTATAACCATGAGCATCCACCGTATCACCTACGATTGGTGTACGTTCTAATAAACCAAAGACATAGCCACCGATTGTATCAGAGTCAGAATTATCAATTTCAATATTCATAATCTCTTCTACTTCGTCTACGAGGACCTTGCCATCAAACTCGAAGGAACCATCTGCATAGGACATCGTAGCCGGCAAATGCGGCTCATGCTCGTCTTGTATATCCCCAACCAACTCTTCGATAATATCTTCTAAGCCTACGAGACCAACCATGCCACCATATTCATCTACTACAACGGCTAGATAAATACGGCGCGTTCTCATATATTGCAACAAGGTAGATAATTTCATTACTTCAGGAACAGTAAGGATATCTCGTTTAATATTGCGCAAATCTTTACGGGCTTGATTAGGGCGTTCCATTAAATCTTTAATATGAACAAGGCCAATAATGTGATCCTTATCCTCTACACAGAGTGGATAACGTGTATGTACTTTAGAGCGGATAACCTTCATAGCTTCATCGTAACCGTCCTCAACGAATACGCAGTCTACATCTTGACGAGGGACCATAACCTCTTTAGCCATGCGATCTACGAAGTTAAAGACATTATCGATTAACTCAGACTCTACTTGGTCTAACTGACCTTCCTCGTGACTTCGAGAAATCATCATACGAATTTCTTCTTCAGAGTACACAAGGTCTAGCTCCGTCAAATATTTTGTTTTGTAAAAGCCTAGAATAACATTGGAGATTTTACTAGCAATCCAAATAAAAGGATATACCAAGCGACCGGCAGCCACCACGATACGGCTATAGGTATTCACGTATTTCGTAGGGAAGGATAAGCCCAATGCTTTAGGTACAATTTCGCCGAAGATTAAAACGATTAAACTAATTAATAGTAATAAAATAACATCTAGTACCAAATGCATCCATGTACTATGAATATTAAGAACCGCCACTAAACGATCAACGATATTATCAAATACAAATGTACCAGTGCCTGCAAGAGCCAAGATAAAAAATAGAATCAAAAACTGCGTAGTATTTAAAAAATACTCAGGATTTTGATAGAGCTTTAATAAAAACTCTCTATCCTTTTCTAAAAGGATATCCATATCCTCTACATGTTCTTTACGAAGACGGGCAAAGGAGAACTTTGCAACCACAAAAAAGTTAATTAAGAAAATACATAACAGACCAAACCCGACGGGTATCAGGCCATCTACACTATCCATCTTTATTCCTTTCATATGATTATGGAAATACTTATTATCTTTTTATTATATCAAATTATTTTCTATAACCAAGTTCAGATAACATACCAGATTTATTTCGCCAATCTTTTTTTACCTTAACCCAAAGATCTAAGTAAACCTTTGTAGCTAATAGTTTTTGAATATCTGCACGCGCTTCAGCACCAAGTTGTTTTAACAAAGCACCTTTTTTACCAATAATAATACCCTTTTGAGAGTCTCTTTCACAGTAGATTGTAGCGCGGATATAGGTAGTACCATCATCACGTGTTTTCATTTCATCTACGTCTACAGCGATAGCATGAGGAATCTCATCTCGTGTAGCTAACAAGATTTTTTCACGAATGATATCGGAAATAATAAGGCGTTCCGGTTGATCCGTAATCATATCCTCTGGGAAATATTGTGGACCTTCCGGCAATGTTTCTTCTAGAACCTTAAGAATTTCAGATAAGTTCTCTTTATCTTTTGCAGAAATAGGAATTACACCTGCAAATGGATATGCATCTTGATAAGAAACGATTGCTTCTAAAAGCTCTTCTTTTTTGAGTGTATCAATTTTGTTGACTACCAAAAATACAGGAACCTTTACACGTTTCAATTGTTCAATAATAAAATTATCCCCAGGACCACGTTTTTCATTGCCTGCTACGACAAATAAAACTGCTTCCGTTTCTTTTAAAGACTCAATAGCAGCATCTACCATGAATTCGCCTAACTTATGTTTTGGCTTATGAACACCTGGTGTATCCATAAATACGATTTGTTTGGCTTCATCTGTATATACGCAGATGATACGGTTGCGTGTCGTTTGAGCCTTATCGGATACGATAGCAATCTTATCGCCAATAAGAGCGTTGATTAAGGTAGATTTACCCACATTAGGGCGTCCTACAACGGCAACAAAGCCTGATTTAAAATGTTCGTTCTTATTCATTATATGGTGCATCCTCCCGCACATAACCCAGATTACCTAGGATAAATTCTTCCTCTGTGCGCATCTCTTTTTTATCTTCGTCGTTCATATGGTCATAGCCTAAGATATGTAAACAGCTGTGAGTCGTCAAGTATGCTAATTCACGCTCAAAACTATGTCCATATTCAATAGCCTGTTCACGAGTGCGCTCTAAGGATATAATCATATCACCAAGTAAGTGATGTTCCTCTTTACTACCTTCGTAATCATCCCCCTCATTAAGGGCAAAGGACAATACATCGGTAGGTCTATCAATGCCGCGATATTCCTTATTAAGTTTGTGAATCTTAGCATTATCACAGAGTAAAATACTCATTTCATCTTCTTCAAGACCATATACGCGACTCACTTCGTCACAGACCTTGCGTATAACAGCCTCAATATTGGAATTCTCTTGAATTCCTTCGTCATAGCTAATGTGTATATACATGCTTATCCTTTCGCTACATTCTCTTTGGATACTGCGTTAGATTCTGTAGTCTCACCAGCTAACTTACGTTCGTGATATGCATCGTAAGCTTTTACAATGCGACCTACTAAATCGTGACGAACAACGTCTTGATCGCTAAAGTACACCATATTAATACCTGGCACATGACGCAATACCTTTTCAGCCTCGCCGAGGCCAGACACAACACGTGGAGGCAAGTCAATTTGCGTCTTATCACCATTGACAACCATTTTTGAATTATTACCCAAACGAGTTAAGAACATTTTCATCTGCTCTGCCGTCGTATTTTGAGCCTCATCAAGAATGACGAAGGCATTTTCCAATGTACGGCCACGCATATACGCTAGTGGTGCTACCTCGATAGTACCACGTTCCATAAAACGTTGTACTTGTTCAATGCCAAACATTTCATGTAATGCATCATAAAGAGGTCTCAAATATGGATCTACCTTGTCTTGTAATTCACCAGGTAGGAAGCCTAACCGTTCACCAGCCTCTACAGCAGGGCGTGTCAAAATAATTTTATCTACATTGCGATTTTTTAAATAGAATGCAGCTAAAGCTACCGCCAAGAACGTTTTCCCTGTACCAGCAGGACCAATACCAAAAGTAATAGTATTTTTACGAATGCTGTCTACATAGTATTTTTGGCCTTCTGTTTTCGGCGTAATATTTTTGCCACGCATATTAACAGATAAAGTATCTTCAAACATAGTATGTACGGCATCAGCTTTACCATTAGCCACGAGTTTAGCTGCAATTCGCACTTGAGACTCAGTTATGGTACTGCCTTCACGATACAAGAATACTAGTTCTTCTAAAGTGCGATATAGAGCCTCTACGTGTTTTTCATCACCCTTAATTACTACTGTATCACCACGAGCGACTACATCTGCAGAGATAACTTCAAGCATCATATACAAATATCGATTATGTTGACCTAGTATTGATTGTGCTAGGTCATATGTAGGAAATGTAAATACTTGTTCGCTCATACAACCTCCTAATCTATAAATTTACGAACTGCTTTACCATTTAGGTAATCACATAGATCACCTTGATGAGCATCTAGTTCGTCTAGTTTATCATCAATTAAATCTTGTACGCGCCACCAACCCATAGACCAGTTTGTAAAAAGCGTATTATCTTCAGGTGCTCTCCCTACAAGACGCTGTAAAACAATGTCAGGATGTAAATGACGTACAAAATTAACAACCCGATCAGCATATTCTTCCGCACTAATTAGGGTAAACTGACCCTCTTGATACCACTTGGCCATCAATGTATTTTTTACAATATACAAAGCATGTAGTTTGACTTGATTAATACCGAGTGCAGATAAAATACGAGCCCCTTCGATTGTATCCTTCATACTATCCCATGGTAAATTAACTATCATATGAGTAGTTATGTTAAATCCATATCGCTTAATCCGTAATACGGCATCAATAAACTGGGCTAAATCATGACCACGATTAATTTTCTCTAATGTATCATAGTTAACCGTTTGAAGACCTAGCTCAATATAGATATCCTTATGAAAGCGATCACTAATATCAGCTAATATCTCAAGATATTCATCGGCAATACAATCGGGTCTTGTTGCAATAGCAATGCCCACGGCTTCATCAATACAACCTTGTTCAATATAGCTTTTAAAATCATCAAGATTCAAGTAGGTATTACTAAAGTTTTGGTAATAAGGGATGAACTTCTTTGCTTTATATTTAGGGCCTATGTGAGCAATATTTTCCTCTAATTGCATGCGCACAGTCATCCAGGCAGGACGATTTTCGTAGCCCGCGCCAATTTCACCACAAAAGGTACAGCCTCCAACACCAGCCGAACCATCTCTGTTAGGACAGGTCAAGGGTAGTGCTACAGGTAATTTATAAACCTTTTCCCCATATGTTTCTTTATAATATTTAGATACCATGCGGTATCGTTTTGGTCTCGTTGTATCAGTCATAATACTCCTATTAAACTAACCAATCATCGCTTATTATGTAATATTTCAACTATCATAAATTCTCTAATCTTTTGATTATAAAAAATTAGATAAACTATTTTTATATTACTAACAAGCCTCTATTTCAGGACGTATAAAAGGTTTTACCTCTTTATTTACGTCGATTACAACTGTAAAAGGTACATTTGGTACATTCTTTATACCTAACACTTTAGCCGTATCTTCAGACATAGGCATTTCTACATATTGTTGGCGAATTTTGCGCCACTCTTTAAATGTATAGTTAGGAATATACTGAGATGCAATTTCTTCATTGCGCCAGAATGCTTCCCCTTCCTGTAAAAGTTCTTTTGTCTGTTTTGGTAAACCTACGGCTTCACTGCGGACCTTACCACGATAGCTAACGAGTGTATCATATTGTAATAATTCGGCAGCTACTGTATCACCTTTAGATAAGAAAAAATTGTACAAGAACTCTATTTGATCTATATCTTTCAAATTAATCTTATGATTACCTGCATCGAGCCAAGCCTGTGTCATGTCACAAAAATAGGAAAAGGCATCTTTTTTTGTCTCCACTTTAGAAGGATCATACTTTTTCATAGGTGGTACATGATTAGTTTCTGTATCTTCCCCAGTTATAGATGTATCAGTATGTTCTTTTATAAGCTTACTACCAATATAGCCAAACACAGTTCTAAATCGTTCACTATTATAAAAGCGTTCAAAGACATCTTCAAAGTGTTTTAAGAAACGTATATCTCTATAAGGGAGCACGTGAGTACTTAATACCTCATATGGCGCTAAGGGATCACTAATATATTGATACTCCTCCATACGGCGTACACCAGAACCTTTTAACAGTTTTAAAAATCCAATTTGTAACGCATGTGGCTGTAAACTAAAAAGATCATTAAAGGATAATCCAAATCGCTGTTTATTCTCGTAAGGCAGGCCTACAATTAAATCCATGTGCACATGAGTTCGGCCTGCTTCAATAATAGGGCGAATAGCCTTTTGAATATACGGCCAATCATTATATCGATTAATAGCATCTAAGGTTTTCTTATGTGTACTTTGAACCCCTACCTCAATTTGAATACGGCCTGGTGGTGTTTCACAGAGAATATTTGTTTCCCATTCCGTCATTAGCTCTGGTTCCATTTCTAGATGGAAATTCGTCTCCGTATCGGCATCACGCATGAATTCCATCATAGGTCGATGATGATGTGGCGCACAGTTAAAAGTTCTATCAACAAATTTAACTTGTTTTACCTTATGATCGATAAACCACTGTAGTTCTTTAAAAGTTCTTTCCTGCGGAAAAAAGCGAACGGTATTTTTATTGCCAGATAAACAGTACTGACAAGAGAATGGGCACCCTCGAGAGGATTCATAGTAGATGATTTTATGTTCTAAATCTATCATATCCTCTTCCACATATGGGAATGGTATAGTACTCAGATCTTTTACCTCCACCGTATCAGTAGAGCCCAGGAGTCGGCCAGAAATGTGGCGACCACGTACGCCAGGAATCTGCTCTTCTAAGCCATCCTTGCCAGCGATTAGTGCACTAATAAGTTGATAAAAAGCTTCTTCCCCCTCACCTTGTACGACATAGTCCACAGCAGCACAACGATTTAAGATTTCATCGGCTGTGAAAGACACCTCCGGCCCACCTAAAATAATTTTAATATCTGGTCGCACAGCTTTCACCATGTCTACTACATGTAAAGTCATCTCAATATTCCAGATATAGCAAGCAAAGCCCAATACATCTATATTGCGCTCTGTAATATCGCTAAGAATATGTAAAACAGGCATATTAATAGTATATTCTACTATATCGTATGCCTGTCCGTGAGCCTGCCCATACGCTTTGAGATAACGCAAAGCCAGAGAAGAATGTATAAATTTTGAGTTTAATGTGGATAAAACTACGTTCATAGGTCCCCTTTAAATCATCGAATGGCTCAGCCACCGTCTAGTCATAATATATGTATTATACCATTAAAAGAGACTAAATATAATAGAAATAATAGCACCCACTAAAATAACAACAGATGCGACAGTGAGAATGATACTGCCAAAGAATACAACAGCAGCCAAAATAATCGCTAAAACAATAAACAAGACAATTCGACTAAGCCAGCTTGTACTAGTAAAGCTATACACCTTAACTTTCGGTTCATATTGATTGTTTTCATCGTAATATTGTTGCTCGTCATTGATATTGGTTGGCGTTGAATCTACATGGACGGAATCGCCTACCTCTTCAATAGTTACACCATCAAATTCTCGTCTCTCATCATCGGATAATACGCGTGTATTAGGTTCACCAGAATAAGTACTGCGACTATAAGTATCATCTGATTGACCATTTCTATATGTATATTGATTATTGTTTATATTGTGTTGATCATTCATATGTATTTCCTTTATATGAACAAATAATAATAAATTTTATACAATTTATTATACCATATTTTACCATCATAATAGCAAATAGAAATCCCTTCAGATATAAAGCCATATATCTGAAGGGATTATTTTTTATATTACTTAATGCTAATATATGTTAACACTCATATCAGTCATTTAAGAATTTTTTAAGTAATTCATTTACCATTCCAGGATTAGCTCGGCCTTTGGATTCCTTCATAACTTGACCAACTAAGAAGCCTATAGCCTTACCATTACCACTCTTGAAGTCTGCTACTGGTTGTGGATTATTAGCAATAACTTGCTTAACAATTTCTTCAATAGCACCAGTATCTGTGATTTGAACTAGACCTTCCTCTTTTACAATAGTATCAGCATCCTTGCCGGATTCCCACATGGATACGATAACTTTTTTCGCAATTTTGCCGGAAATTGTACCTTTATCGATAAGAGCAATCATACCAGCCAAGTTTTCAGGGCTTACTTTAGATTCAGCAAATGTTAAACCGCTTTCATTAATCATCTTGGATAAGTCACCAAGCATCCAGTTAGCCACAGTTTTAGCATCTGCACCTGCTTTTACAGTAGCATCTAAAAAGTCTGCAGTCTTACGAGATACTGTAAGAATTGTAGCATCTTCACGAGACAAACCATATTCAGATACAAAGCGTGCAATTTTAGCATCTTGTAATTCTGGCAATGCACGGCGCACTTCTTCGATTTTTTCGTCTGTAATTACGATTGGTACCAAATCTGGTTCTGGGAAGTAACGGTAGTCGTTTTCTTCGTCTTTCTTACGCATACCAATAGTAATGCCTTGAGCATCATCCCAAGTACGTGTTTCTTGATCTACTTTGCCGCCAGCTTCGATTAACTTAGCTTGACGCAATGCTTCATATTCAACAACTTTTTGAATTGCAGTTAAAGAGTTAACATTTTTAGTTTCTGTACGTGTACCAAATTCTGTAGTGCCACGTAAACGTACGGATACGTTGCAGTCACCACGCAAAGAACCTTCTTCCATACGACCGTCAGATACTTCTAAATATTGCAAAATAGAACGTAGTTTTTCAACGTATGCTCTCGCTTCTGCACCGGAACGAATATCTGGTTCAGATACGATTTCAAGAAGGGGTACACCCGTACGATTGTAGTCAACATTAGAAGATTTAGAATCGGAAATAGTATTACCACTATGAACGAGTTTGCCTGCATCTTCTTCCATGTGAATGCGCGTAATACCAATGCGTTTAGTTTCACCATTCACTTCGATGTCTAAGTGACCATTCAAACAAATTGGTAAATCATATTGAGATGTTTGATAGTTTTTAGGCAAATCAGGATAATAGTAGTTTTTACGGTCAAATTTGTTAAAGTTAAGGATTTCACAATTCAATGCTAAACCTACTTTAATAGCAAATTCTACTACTTGTTTATTTAACACAGGCATTGCACCAGGTAAGCCAAGGCACACTGGGCATACATGTGTATTTTGATCACCGCCGAATTCAATGGTACAACCACAGAAGATTTTAGACTTAGTCTTAAGCTCTGTATGAACCTCTAAACCAACGACTGTTTCGTATTTACTACTCATAGAGAAACCTCCCCAGTTGGCGCTACTAATTGACAGTCTGGACGTGCTTGTTCAAATGTGAAAGCGGCACGTAACAATGTTTCTTCACCCATAGCAGGCCCTAGCAATTGTAAACCGATTGGTAAGTTACTGCTGCTCATACCTGCTGGAATGCTAATGCCTGGAATACCTGCAAGGTTTGCTGGTACTGTACAGATATCTTCTAAATACATTGCCAATGGGTCGTTTGCTTTTTCACCAAATTTATAAGACGTATTTGGTGCAGTTGGCGTCAAGATCAAGTCTACTTTGGAGAATGCTTCATCAAATTCGTTTTTGATGAGGCGACGCACCTTCAATGCTTTCAAATAGTAAGCATCGTAGTAACCAGCACTCAATACATATGTACCTAACAAGATACGACGTTGTACTTCTGGACCAAAGCCTTCTGTACGAGTTTTAGTAGACATTTCTACTAAATTATCTGCAGGTACGCGCATACCATAGCTTACACCGTCATAACGAGCCAAGTTGGAACTTGCCTCTGCCAATGCGATGATATAGTATGCAGACAACGCATATTTAGAGTTAGGCAAGGAAATCTCAACGATTTCAGCACCTAATTTTTTATATGTTTCGATAGCCTCTTCTATAGCTTTGCGAACTTCACTATTGAGACCTTCGCCAAAGAATTCTTTTGGCACACCGATTTTAAGATTTTGTACATCATTTACAAGAGCTGTAGTGTAATCTACGCGAGCCCCTGGAATCGATGTGGAATCTTTTGCATCGTAACCAGAAATAGCATTCAATACCAATGCAGCATCCGTTACATCCCGTGTAACAGGTCCGATTTGATCTAAAGAAGATGCAAAAGCAATAAGGCCGTAGCGGGATACATTACCATAGGTTGGTTTTAAACCTACTACGCCACAGAAAGAGGCTGGTTGACGAATGGAGCCACCTGTATCAGAACCGAGAGCCCAAATTGCAGAACCACTAGAAACAGCAGCTGCACTACCACCAGAAGAACCACCCGGTACACAGTCAATATTCCATGGATTAATCGTTTTTGCTAATGCAGAATTCTCTGTAGAACCGCCCATAGCAAATTCATCCATATTAAGTTTACCAAGGCTAATATAATGATTGTCTTGTAAGCGCTCGATAACAGACGCATTATATGGAGGAACAAAGTTTTCTAACATTTTAGACGCACAAGTTGTGGGTTCGTCTTTAATACAAATATTATCTTTAATTGCACCAGGAATACCAGCTAATGGAGAAATCGCTTCACCTTTAGCAATTGCTTCGTCTACAACCTTAGCTATAGTTAAAGCACGATCATGAGAATCGGACAAGTACGCATGCACAGTCGGTTCCACTTTAGCTTTATGAGCAATAACAGCATTCGTCAATTCAACGGCACTGATTTCTTTATTCACAAGTTTTTTATGTAATTCATGAATTGTCGGCACAGCAAAATCTCCTATTCTTGTACAACACGAGGCACTTTAAAGTACCCATCTTCTGCTTCTGGAGCATTGGATAAAGCTAACTCATGATCAAGGGATGGTTTCTTTTCATCCTCTCTAAATACATTGTGTAAAGGTACAGCATGAGCCATTGGTTCAACACCATCTAGTTCTAATGCATCTAGTTCAGCAACATAGGTCAAGATGTCGGACAACTCTTTTTCTACATGTGCCATATGTTCTTCTTTAACTTCCAAACGTGAAAGCAAGGCGATTTTTTTTATTTCCTCTTGGCTGATTTTCATCGGAACACATCCTTTCATAATTACTTATTATAAAGCATAGATGTATTATTTTCAAAGAAATTAACCTATCTATGATTAATCTTAAAATATAAATATCATAAACAAAAGTTGCTCGTTCTGCCTTTCAAAACATCAAAAGTTCAAATTATATAAACCCCAATAATCATAATCAAATACCATAACTATTGGGGTTTCTTTTATAAGAAAGTTAAATATCTTCTCCGAGTTCTTTTAATAGTTCTACGAACTCTTCTTCGTTCATAACACGAATGCCCAATTCATTTGCTTTAGTGAGCTTACTACCGCTATCTTCTCCAGCTATGACGAGTGTTGTCTTCTTTGAAACAGAACCAGTAACCTTGGCTCCATGAGCTTCAAGGATTTTACCGGCTTCACTGCGCCCCATAACCTCAAGCTTACCTGTGAGAACGACGATTTCGCCTTCCATTTGATTGCCTGCAGCTTCTACTACATCTACGGTCATCTTAAGACCAGCTTGAGTTAAGCCTTCAATAATTTCCTTATGTGCTGGATCTTGACGATATTCAACGATGCTATCTGCCATTGTGGGCCCGATTTCTTCAACTGCTACTAGTTCATCCTTCGTAATAGTCATGAACCGATCTATAGATTGCACCACATTAGCAATTGTAGTTGCAGCCTTTGAGCCGATTAAACGAATTCCCAATCCATATAATACACGGTCTAAACCACGTGATTTAGAGTCATCAATAGCTTTCACCAAATTTTCTGCAGATTTTTTACCCATACGGTCCATCGTAACAAGTTGGTCTACAGTTAAATGATATAAATCAACAACATTTGTAATTAACATGCTGTTGATCAAATTTTCTACGATACTAGGACCAAGGCCATCGATATTCATAGCGTCACGAGAGGCAAAGTGGATAATTTGTTCCTTTTCAATAGCTGGACAATGTTTATTCGTACATCGAACTGCCGCTTCTCCTTCACGACGAACTGCAGGAGATTCGCATACAG
>ERZ781275.943-NODE-943-length-25081-cov-3.814113_pt1 | contig 25081 bp, 24 predicted proteins | sample MGYA00375853_ERZ781275 | MGnify/ENA primary metagenome ERZ781275 (study PRJEB29790, sample SAMN03653691) | human gut metagenome | host: Homo sapiens | place: USA: Dallas, Texas | collected 2012-07-23 | study: EMG produced TPA metagenomics assembly of the Gut...
CTGGATTATCGGCGTTTTAGGCGTTGCTTTGGGCTTTGGCATCGGCGGGTTTACCGTGACCGCGGCGATCCAAGGCATTCTGGCAGCAGCGGCGGCGGTTTACGGGAACCAGCTGTGGAAACAGGTCGTGAACGGAATCAACGAACACAAGGAGAGCAATGAAAATGAACAAACAAAATGACGTCCGGGCAGCCATGCACGCGTTGGTCGGAACCTCCGGAGAGGATATCCAAAACGCGTACGGCATGCAGGGGGACTGGTGCATGATGACCATCTGGGTCGGCTTTCAAAACGCCGGGGCGCCTGATTGCCTTTGCGGCGGCGAAAAGACCGCCTGGGTGCCAACCTGCTGGGAATATTACCAGTCCCGCGGCATGACCGGCACCGAACCCCAAGCTGGTGCGCTGACTTTTTTTGATTATAACGGAAACGGCACCCCCGATCATATCGAGTACTGCGATGGCAGCAATGGCGATGGCACCTTTAACGACATTAGCGGCAATAGCGGGCAGGATTACGTCTTTGCCGAATGCGTCGACATGTCCGGCGTGCTGGGCTTTGCCTACCCCGATTATGGAACAGAGCAGGTAATAACAAACACACAGGAGGAACAGAAAATGCAGTTTATTTTTAGGCCTAACCAGGAGAATTATTTAGCGTATTACGATGGGAGTAAGGTACACGTCCTTACACACCCAGACGAGGTAACCGCCATTAATATGTGTTACAGGCAGTGCTTCGGACGGGACATTCCAATTTTCGAGTTTGGGGAACCAGGGGCGCCCTGGGCTACGCGATTCATGGAAGCAGTGTCACGATAGGAGGCAAGAAATGAGCGAAAAAACAATGGAAGAACAGGTCTTAGGACAGGAACATGAGCTGGACACCGAGGTCAAGCCGGTTGCGTTGTCGATCGAGCAGGCTATCGCGCTTTTAAAACAGAACGAAACAACGTAAAAGTAAAGGCCGTCCTTCGGGGCGGCTGTTTTGTTATAATCTTTGGAATGTGGGTATGTATCAATAAAAATTCATATTTTACTGTAGCAATCTTCTATGGAGTGTTATATAATTAATAGCACAGTAACCGTAGGAGGTATGTAATGGCAGGTTGGGATGATATTTTGAGAGAATTAAACGAAACAATGTCGCAAAGTGACTATATTCGTCGGAAATATCTTAAACTTTTGTCAAGGTATACTGGGAGAAACACTATAGCGTATTATTCTGCGTTTCTATCAAGGGGAAATAGTAATATCGGAAATCTAGATATTAATGATCTAGATATGACAGGATTTATGAATTCTTTAAAAGGTATGGATTGTTCAAAGGGGTTGGATCTTATATTACATACACCTGGGGGATCACCAGCTGCGGCAGAAGCAATTATTAGTTATTTAAGAAGTAAATTTAATTCGGATATAAGAGTTATTGTACCTCAATTAGCTATGTCTGCTGGGACTATGATGGCTTGTGCGGCAAAAGAAATTATTATGGGAAAGCAGTCAAGCTTAGGCCCTATTGATCCCCAATTCAATGGAATCCCCGCTTATAATATCCAAATGGAGTTTGAGGAAGCGAAAGAAGATCTTGCTGAAAATCCCCAAAACACTCAGTATTGGGCTATTAAATTACAACAGTATCCAGCGGCTTTTTTGAAAACTGCCATTGATGCAATTGAATTATCGAGCAAATTAGTGGAAGATTGGTTGGGCTCTTGTATGTTTGATCAAGAAAAACCCGAAGATAGAAAAACGATTGCAACGATAGTAGGTAAATTAAATGAGCATGTCGATTCAAAATTGCATGGCCGGCATTTTAATATGGAATTTTGTAAAAAAATTGGCCTTAAGGTAACCGCTTTAGAAGACGATAGTCAATTGCAAGATGCTGTTTTAAGTGTACATCACGCATACATGCTATCAATTGGAAGCTCTGATGTGGTAAAAATAATAGAGTCACAAAACGATAAAGCTGTTATTAACCATGCTTAATGGCAAGATAAATATAACGATTTAACGAAAGATTCTAGGAGGAAAACATGAGAAACAGTAAAAACGGTGAAGTGGAGAAATTGTATCGCGTTCTTGGTATCGAAAATACAAATAGGACGATAAGAAATACGATTAATTTGGGAACATTGAATAATGAATTGAATTCTAATTTTTCGTCATTTGGTAATAAGCTAAACGGAAGTTGGAATAATACGGTTGTCACATTTAACAAATGAGCGTAGATCCCCTTGCCGAGGCGAGGGGATTTTTTATTTTTTCATGTTTAAAATATTATTACCTGGGTATAATTATTCTCGAACACACATACCTCTTACTTTTTAAAATACAAATTACTCTCCCCATGTATTGCCCTGGTCTTTGGACTGGGGCTTTTTTATTTTTCTGTTGACAGAATAAATGTTCGGTAATATAATACAAATAAGGGAACTTACGGTCTTTTTAAGAATAGATGTTTTCAAAATCTAAAGAACGGGGTAAAAATTATGAGTAAGAAAAATGTTTTAAAGTTGGAACCAGTCACTCAACAAATTGGTAATGCAAAAGAAGAAGCTCTTAAAACTGCATTACAAAAAATTGAAAAAGCACAAGGAATTGGGTCGATTATGAAACTCGGAGATCGACCTCAGAAAGACTTTGATGTAATATCAACGTCATGTGTTTCGCTCGATCTGGCGCTTGGCATTGGCGGTATTCCAAAAGGGAGAATCATTGAGATTTATGGCCCAGAATCGTCAGGAAAAACGACGCTTGCTTTGCACATTGCAGCTGAAGCCATGAAAAAAGAAGGGACGAATGTTCTTTTTATTGATGCAGAGCATGCTTTAGATCCAGTGTATGCCAAAAGCCTCGGCGTAAAAACAGAGGAGTTGCTCATTTCTCAGCCCGATGATGGAAACCAGGCACTTGAGATACTTGAAAAAATGGTTCGGAGCGGGGCGATTGATTTGGCAATCGTTGATTCGGTAGCGGCATTGGTACCCCAAGAGGAAATATCCGGAGAAATGGGTCAGGCTACGGTTGGTTTACAGGCGCGATTAATGAGTCAGGCCTGTCGAAAATTGGCATCGTGTATTCAAAAATCTAACACGGCTGTTATTTTTCTCAACCAGCTTCGAGAAAAAGTAGGAGAGAGCAATTTAAGCTTTAAACCGCAGGAAGTTACAACAGGAGGCCGCGCTTTGAAGTTCTATTCATCTGTAAGAATGGATATCCGGCGGGTTGAAAATATAAAGCTTAAAAAAGATGTGTTTATCGGCTGTAGAACAAAAGTAAAGGTCACAAAAAATAAGATGGCGCCGCCTTTTAAAACTTCTGAGTTTGATATTTATTATGGGAAAGGAATTTGTAAAGAATTGGATGTTCTTGACTATGGAACAGAGATTGGTGTCGTCCAAAAGTCTGGATCGTGGTATCAATTTAATGAACTTAGATTGGGGCAAGGGAGGCCAAATGTTAAAATTTTTTTAGAAGAAAACCCTGAGGTTTACGAAGAGATTAAAGCCGCAGTTATAAAGAAGTCCAACGATGAAGAAACCAGTCTGCAAAAAGAAGAGTCAAGTGACGAAATAGAATCAAATGAAGAAAATACATTGACGGATGAAGATATAGACTTTATGGAAGACATGCGATTCGATGCGAATTTTTAATGCAAAAGAAGCCCTTAACAAAATGTCTGGGGCTTCTTTTGCAATCAAATAATTAAGCATTTAAATACATATTATATTAAGCTTCAACGATAATTAAATTGAGACAATTACACTATAATAATGAAGATAAAAGTATATTGTGTTCATTTCCAGTCTTGAATAGTCCACCATTTTGTTTTTTAGAACCGTCACAGACGGTTTTTTTATTTTTTGATATTACCATTTACAAAAGCGGGTCATCTGATCGACAAAAAATTGATTGATGATGACATTGCCTTTATTTACTTTAAAATGGAAGAAGTCCTGTAATTCATCAATGTAGTTAAGTGTGTGTGAATCAGTGGCGATATTAATAATGGCCGCTTTATCATCAGGTACATTTTCTTTAATACGATCTCTATATTCAAGGTATAATTTTTTAGCATAGTCTTGGGCACTAGGCGATAATTTTCGGTATTGCATTTTCTCCATTCTCCTTTCAAGTTTAAATCGTCTGTTTTAAGCTAATTATGGGTTTTGTGCGGTAAGATAATCAAAATTGATTCGGAGAGCATAAGCGTCTTGTTATACTTTATATCCTGTTTATAACAAGATTAACCCATTTAAGCGAAATTAAGAATTAACCAAGTGTGGAGGAGGATGTTATGATTATCAGTGCCAGCCGTAGGACAGATATTCCTGCTTTTTTCTCAGAGTGGTTCCTTAAAAGACTTGAAGAAGAGTATGTTTATGTTCGAAATCCTTTTAATTCCAAATTGATTTCAAAAATCAGTCTGATGCCTGAAGTCATTGACGGAATTGTTTTCTGGACTAAAAATGCTGTTCCGATGCTTCCCAAACTAAACCGATTAGGGACATTTCCTTTTTATTTTCATTGGACGGTAAATCCTTATGGAAAAGATATTGAGCCACACATTCCTTCGAAAAACGACATTTTAATTCCGGGATTTAAAAAAATGTCAAATCGATTAGGAAATGACAGAGTAATCTGGCGTTATAACCCAATTGTTTTTACAAACAAATACACCGCGGCATATCATCTTTACTATTTTGAAAAACTGGCAAAGAGGCTGAGTGGTTATACGAGACGTTGTATTGTAAGCTTTTTGGATTATTATGAGGATACGAGACAAAACATGCGTGGTCTCGGGCTAACAGACAAAACAGATACGGAGAAAATCGATTTGATCCATAAATTTGCAGACATTGCTCAAAAATATCATATTGATTTGGAAATATGTACAGACAGACAAAAACCTGAAGGGGTCAAAATGGCTTGCTGCATCGATAAGACCATTTTTGAGCGGATACAGGGATATCCCATAACTCTGGGGAAGGATCCGGGACAGAGGCCGGAATGCCGATGTATGGAGAGCATTGATATAGGAATGTATGATACCTGCGGTAATGGTTGCCTTTATTGTTATGCTAACCACAGTAAAAGAAAGCTGTTATATCATCAAAAACACCATCATCCCGAAAGCCCCTTAATCATTGGGGATGTGGAGGCGGATGATATTATTAAGGAGCGAATCGTATCGTCTGATAAAGATTATCAGATGAGATTTTTGATCAATTAAAAAACCTCTGCGCTGGCTTGCGCAGAGGTTTTTTAGGTTGGCGTTTTTATCATTTGATGGATATAAATTAACAGCAGAATTGAGAGCACAAACTCTGGAGTGAATTTTTTTATAAGAGCATTTAAGCGAAAAAGTGGCATATCCTGTCTTGCGCCTACAAACAAAACATAGAAGGTGATAAAATCAAGAATGGTTGTTGGTTTATAGTCGATGGGGCAGTCTTTAAAAGCATCTTTGATGGTGCTTTCTTTTTTGATCAAGGACAGGTTGGCTTTGGTCAACGCATTAAGAGCATTGAGTAAGGCTGGCAGATACTGATCCATTGTGTAATATTCCAATCTTTTTACCCCCAGTGATTTACCAGCAATTTCTAACAATGTCATCAGAAGCGGTTCATCCTCAGGATAATTTGTGCTTCGAATGATGGCGTTAATGGCCGCTAAAATTGACGGTTTATCTGAATCGGCAGGGATACTAAGCAGATGGGCTACCTTTTCACGGGAAATTTCGTCTTGTAGAGGTGTTCCAATAAAGCGGTCAAGCCGGTCATAGAGCTTTCGCTGGCGGCTCATATCAAAGTAATAAAATTTTCCTTTTGCCGCTTTAAAAGTCTTTAAACAGTCGAGATGACCCATTGTAATGTTGTTAAGGATTGTTTTTTGATCAAATTCAAGCGTCATACCAAGATATTCAGAATTATTGATGACCTTGAGGTTGATATCTTTATTTCTTATTTTCTGTTTAACGCCAAGAGCTGGAAATTCAACAGAAATAATATCATTATAGCCATTTTCGGCCATAAAATTTATGGGAACATTATCATAAAAACCGCCGTCAAGATAGGTGGTGCCATCAATTTCCTGCTTCTGGAAAACCGGGAAGGCAGCACTGGCGAGCAAATAATCAAGCAACTGCCCTTCAGGAATGTCTTCAATCATCAATTTGATGGGTGAAAGTGTATTCAAACGGACAGTTACAAGTCCAAGACGTATTGAGGATTTGCGAATCGTGTCTTCAGATATAAGATTTTGAAGATTTTCACGTAAAGGGGTAATGTCAAATCCGCCATGAAACAAATCATTTAAAAAAGATAATCTAAAAAAGTCAAAACTCGTTTTGGACCATTGCTCAACATATTTATTGGTCATGTGTGTGTTAAGGTTGAGAACTTGATTAATGGTCAGATTTGACCAGAAGTCAAGCGCCTTGTCAAAGTCGTTTTGGGCGATAACTGCAGCGTTTAATGCCCCCACAGAGGTTCCAATCACACAGGGCGTGTGAATTTTCATTTCGCGGAGAGCCTGCCAAACGCCAATTTCAAAAGCACCTTTTGTTCCGCCGCCGCTAAGGACTAAACCATATTTTTTCATGCTGATACTCCTGTTCTGCTATAAAAAAGGGTAACGGGTGCTGTTGGTATACAGGCTGTTAGTAATCCGGTTAATCAAGCTATGGCCTTGAAAAACAGCCAGGCCGATTACTGGAAGTAGAAAGATCATGATGATACCAAGCGCGCCAAAAATAATCCCAAGAATGGCGAACAAAGCAGGGGCGTTTTCCCTTTTTAATTCCTGATAAGACAGGATGCCAAAAATAACCGCACAAACACCAACCCACAAACCACTGCCGGCAAAGCTGGAAAGCATAGAAAGAATCCCGAAGCAAAAGGACAAAACAGCCCGGGGATTTTGACCACAGGGTCTTGTTATTGGAATATCAGTATAATCTGGAGCTCTATCTCTCAAGGAGAACCAGAAAAACGGAATGGTGACCGGAAAAATAATGCTCAGTACCAGATAAAGCGTTGCGTTTTTAGGGTTATAAATTCGGTAAAGCCAGTAATAAGCTGAATATTCATAGATAGCGATCAGAATACCAGCGACAAACAGAAAGATCCACCCGACAAAAGGAATCAATGTTACGGTATTGCTTAAAAGTGTGGATACACCGGATAAAAGGGGCAGTATAATGGCAGCATAGGGGATATGAAGTGAACCGATAGACACTTGATCGTTAATGAGTGCGCCCAGCAGATACCGGTTAGCCATGGGAATCCAGGAAATCCATGGATAGCGCAGATTTCTTTTTTTGGCAAGTGTATAGAGGCTTATCCCTTTAAAAATATAGGCGATAATGGCAAAAATACATGCAAATATTATAATACAAAGACAGATTACAATGATAATGCCAATAAAAGCACCGAGAGCATCATAATTGTAAAAAGAATCACCGAAATCGTAGTAATCATAATAGTAATCCATTGGTGAACCTCCTTTAAATAGGTGTTTAGTTTATTGTAATGTATTTTGAAGATGAATGCAAAAAATAATGTGAATACCCAGAGGATTTCCACTGAGATATTCACATTTTTTTAAGAAAAGCTATACTCATAGGGGTCCCTGTTACGAATGACAAAAGGAAAAATCGAAAGCATAAAAGGGAAAATGATACTGAGTACAAGAAACAGTACTGCAGAATCTGAATAATATAATTTATATAATCGGTAGTATGCTGCATAATTGTACACAGCAATTGCAATTCCAATAATCCAGCCGAAAAAAGGGATTGCAATTAAAGCGCCGCTGCAGATAGACGCAACGGGTAAAATCACTTGTGCATAAGGGATTTTAAGCGAGCTGATTGTCACTTTTTCACCGATGATTTCGCCTAATATAAAGAGCTTAATAATCGGAATCCACGCTAACCACGGATACTCGATATTTTTTTTCAAAGCCATGGTATAGAGCCCAAAGCTCGAGAAAAGGTACAGAGCGATTGGTATAAGGCAGATAAATAGGACGGTAAGGATACCGAGCCCTGCCACAAATGCCACTAAACTGGCGATGAGCGAAGTTTCAAGCATGTTCAACACCTCCTTTATTAACCGTATCATTGTATCCTAGATGAAACAAAATTACAAAGGATGAGTTGTCAATTTTTTGTATCATTTTCTCGAATTATCTATTCATATTTTTCTTTTAATGCATCAACCAGCATATAGGCAACCTTATTGATGGTTTGAGAGCCAGCGACAAGGACTAAATCATCAGATTCCAGATTGTCTGACAGATATTTTACAATGGTGTTAAATTCTGACATAACAATGGTGGGAATATGATATTTTTCCTTAATTCGTTTCGCCAGATCTTCAGAATAGATGTCCCAATCATTTCCCTCACGGTCAGAATAAATATCATTGAGAATGATAAAATCTGCTTTCGCAAAAGCATCTACAAATTCATCAAAAAGATAGAAGGTTCTTGAATAGGTATGGGGCTGGAAAATAACCCACAAATTATTATGCGCATGATTAAGACAAGCGTCAATAACAACCTTCAACTCAGTTGGATGGTGAGCATAATCTTCATAAACATTAATGCCGTTTACTTCTCCGCGAAACTCAAAGCGTCTCTTAGCGCCGTGAAAATTATCAAGCGTTTTTTGGACAGTAGCCTCGTCAATACCTAAAAATTCACTGCATGCAATGCAGGATAGGGCATTTAATACATTGTGCTCACCAGGAATCTTCATGTTAAAATGGCCATAAAATTCATTGTGATGATATGCGTCAAAGGAGGGGTTTCCCATAACATCGTATTGGATATTATGGGCAGTCCAGTCATTTTTTTTCTCAAAACCATAGGTGGTGACTGGACAGCGGAGGCTTTCTACGGTATCCAATACATCTTGAGAATCACCATAAGCGATCATAAGACCATCTGGCGGCAGAATTGCGCCAAATTTGTGAAAGGATTCCTTAATTTGTGGAAGACCTTCTGTAAAATAATCAAGATGATCCTCTTCAATATTCGTAATAATACCAATATAATGGGATGTTTTTAAAAAGGAATCGACATATTCGCAGGACTCAATAACAAAGTAGTCACTGTCCCCCAGACAGGCATTACCACCAATTTCGGGCAGTTTTCCTCCGATACTGACACTCGGATCAAAGTCAGCATAGTGCAGTAAGGCGGCGATCATGGAAGAGGTCGTTGTTTTTCCATGTGTACCGGCAACGCCAATGGTTTTATCAAAAGCCAGGGACAGTAGTCCGAGATAATCCGAACGTTCGACTATTGGCAAGTCAAGATCTTTAGCGCGAACCATGTCGGGGTTATCTTCGTGAATTGCTGCTGAATAGACGACCATATCCGTATCTTCCGGGATATTGTTGTAATCATGTCCGATATGAATTTTGACATCGCGGTCTTTCAGTTTTCCGGTATAAGAGGACTCAATCATATCGGAGCCTTCCACTTTAAAGCCCTGGTCCAGGGCCATCCCCGCCAGTCCGCTCATGCTGCTGCCTCCGATACCGATAAAAAATATCTTTTCAATTGGACGATTGAATTTCTTTTTTAATATTTCTTTCAATTTGTTTGCTCCTTATAGTTCTCATGGACTACAAGAATTATATCATAGCTATTTATTAAGATAAAGTCCTACCATTAAGGAATTTTATTAAGGAAAGGCGAAAAAGACTTGCACTTTTTTTGAATATGAATAAAATTATAAATAGACTAAAAAATGTTCGGGTTTTATAGGTGAATAAATGAAAAAGAATGAACGTGTTTGTGCAATTACAAAAATATTGACAGACAACCCCAATAGGGTTTTGACCTATAATTATTTCAGCCAGCTTTTTGAAGCGTCTAAAACAAGTGTCTGTGAAGACGTAGCGATTGTGAAAAGTGCGGTGGAAGTGATGAAAATGGGGAAAATTGAAACAGTATCTGGCGCAGCGGGCGGCGTTAAATATCTTCCTGTCGTTTCAGATGAAGAGGAAAGAGCAATCCTCTTAGAGATAGCCGAAAGGCTTATGGAGCCAGAGCGTAAAATTCAGGGAGGATTTATCTATTACAGCGATATCCTTTCCAGCCCTTATTACGCACAGCGTCTTGGAAAAATTATTGCGGGAAAATACCTGGAGCAGGGCGTAGAGTATGTTGTGACGACAGAAACGAAGGGAATTCCGGTAGCTCTTGAGAGCGCCCGGTTTTTAAATGTTCCCATGACGGTTATCAGAAGGTCGAATAAAGTGACAGAGGGCACTACGACGAGTATGAACTATGTCTCTGGCTCGACGAATAAAATTAATACGATGTATCTGAGCCGGAGAATAAACCTCGAAGGAAAAAAAGTCTTAATTATTGACGACTTTATGAAAGGCGGGGGAACTGCAAAGGGAATGATGAATTTAATGGAGGAAGTTGGCGCTGTCATTATCGGGCCTTGTGTTATATTTGTGACAGAAGAACCAAATGAAAAACTCGTAGATAATTATTTACCACTGCTGCGCATGCACACCTCGTTAAATGACAAAGAAAAAATGCTTGTAGAGTTGACCGTGAAATAGTGTCCATAAAATGGTGATAGAATACAAAATAATCGGGTAAGTTTTTGTTTTAATTTTGTCCGAAATATGATACTATAATGTAAAGGTATAGTAAGATGTGATTTTATTTACTACAATCGAAGGGGAGGCTTACATTATGGTAATTACAGACGTAAGAGTAAGAAAAATTTATCCTACAGGGAAAATGAGAGGAATTGTGTCGGTTACATTTGACGATGAATTTGTCGTGCATGATATTAAGGTAATCGAAGGACAGAATGGTTATTTCATTGCAATGCCTAGTAGAAAAACACCGGACGGAGATTTTAAAGACATCTGTCACCCGATCACCTCCAGTACCCGCAAGGAAATGCAAGGAATCGTTTTGGAAGCCTATGAAAAAGCAGTTTTGGAAAAAGCTGAAGAGACTGAGCCCGAAGAAATTGATCTTGAAGTAGATTTTGAAGATGATTCAGAAGAATAAGGGGTTCTATAATCATTTTAGTACAAATAGAAAAGCATTAAATTGAGAGGAGGGAACATGGTTCCCTCTTTTGACGTTTACAAAAGTAAATTAGCTGTAGACATTTATCACGATAAAGGGTATTATTTTTCATGGTAAAGAGTCCCTTTATATGAATGTTAATATAAAATTCAGGTTTTTAACTGGAATATTGGAGAATTAAAAAATGAAATCAACCAAAACAGTGATTTTGGCTGCCGGTCATGGGACAAGGATGGTTTCTGAAAAACCAAAGGTCCTTCATGAAGTCGGCGGAAAAGCAATGCTGGATTATGTCATTTCCGCCAGCGAAGCTGCTGGCGCAGATGATATTGCCGTAATTGTTGGTTATAAAGCAGATACTGTCAAAGCTGCTCTCCCCGAAAATCTTACAGCGATTGAGCAAAAGGAACAGCTTGGCACAGGGCATGCTGTTCTTCAGGCGCTGCCGTTCTTTGAAAATTTTAATGGCAATGTGCTTGTTTTAGTTGGAGACGCACCTCTGGTCCGTAAAGAGACGCTGGAAGAGCTTGTAAAAGCGCATGAAGATGGCGGTTTTTCAGCAACGGTGTTGACCGCTGTCTTCGACGATCCAACGGGTTATGGAAGAATTGTCAAAAAAGGTGACGAGCTGATTAAAATCGTAGAGCACAAGGATGCGACCGACGAAGAACGCAGTATAAAGGAAATTAATTCTGGAATGTACTGTTTTGATGCACAGGCATTAAAGGCTGCGTTGCAGGCAATTAATTCTGATAATGTTCAAGGTGAATATTATCTCACCGACACCATTGAAATTTTAAGGGGAATGGGTAAAAAGGTAGGTTCCTATCCTACTCCGGATGTGGATGATATAGCGGCTGTAAATTCAAAGGTCCAGCTGGCTGAAATTGGAAAAATTATGCGCCGCCGAATTAATAGTTCTTTGATGGAAGCGGGTGCGATCATTATTGATCCTGAAAACACTTATCTGAGTGTAGAGACAAAGGTTGGAAAAGACACCGTTGTTTATCCTGGCGTTATCACAGAAGGCAGGGTTGTCATTGGTGAAAATTGTATTATCGGCCACAACAGCCGTATTGTAAATTCCACCATTGCAGATGGCGTAGACATCCAGATTTCTACCATATTAGACAGCTTTGTCGATGAGAATACACATGTGGGTCCTTATGCTTACTTACGTCCCAACAGCCATATTGGAAAAAATGTCAAGGTTGGCGATTTTGTCGAGGTTAAGAATTCTGTTATGAAGGATGGTGCAAAGGCATCGCATTTAACCTACATTGGTGATGCTGAGGTTGGAAAAAATGTTAATTTGGGCTGCGGCACTGTTTTTGTAAACTATGATGGTACTAATAAATATCGCACGGTCGTTGAAGATAATTGTTTTATCGGCTGCAACAGCAATCTGGTTTCACCAGTAACCGTAAAAGAAGGCTCTTATGTAGCAGCAGGCTCAACCATTACCAATGATGTGCCGAAAGATACTTTAGCGGTTGCACGTGCTCGTCAGGTAAATAAAGAAGGATATGCCCTTCAGATGAAAAAAATTAAAAAAATAAGTAAATAATTAAATTTAAATAAAATATGAGGTGCAAAAAAAGATGGATGGAAAATTCGGCGGAATTAAGATCATTGCAGGTAATTCCAACAGAAAATTAGCTGAGGATATCGCAGACTATTTAGAAGTACAGCTATGTAATGCAGATATTCTTCATTTCAGTGACGGAGAAATTGGCCTTAATGTATTTGAATCTGTTCGCGGAGCAGATGTTTACGTTATCCAGTCAACAGGGAATCCTTGTAATGATAACTTGATGGAGCTGTTGATTATCATTGATGCGATGCGCAGAGCTTCAGCAGGCCGTATCAACGCGGTTATTCCTTATTACGGTTATGCAAGACAGGATCGTAAGGCAAAATCCAGAGATCCGATCACAGCTAAGCTGGTCGCAAATTTGATTACAACAGCCGGTGCAGACCGTGTCATCACCATGGATCTTCATTCAAATCAGATTCAGGGATTCTTTGATATTCCTTTGGATCATTTATCAGGCGGTGGCTTAATCGCTGAATATTTTAAAAATCTTCGTCTGGATGACATGGTGGTTGTATCCCCAGATGCAGGAAGTGTTAAGCGTTCCAGAAAATTGGCAAGAACGCTGGAATGTCCCTTTGCAATTATAGATAAGCAGCGACCAAGACCAAATGTTACTGAAGTCATGAACGTTATTGGTAATGTTGAAGGAAAAAACTGTATCCTGATTGACGATATGATCGACACTGCTGGAACCATTACCACAGGTGCTGATGCTTTGATGAAGCTGGGAGCAAAATCAGTACGGGCGGCCTGTACCCACGGTGTTTTCTCTGGCCCAGCCATTGACAGAATCCAGAATTCAGCCATTGAAGAGCTGATTACTTTGGATACGCTTGTGGTTCCAGAAGAAAAACGGATTGATAAAATCAAAATCCTTTCTACCGGAACTTTATTTGGCCGTGCCATTGATTACGTTCATTTTGGCCGTTCTCTGAGCAAATTATTCTCAGAAAGATATGTATAAACTTTCATGTATTTGATTATAGGGCTCGGCAATCCAGGCAGAGAGTATGCCTTAACACGTCATAATATTGGCTTCGAGGCGGTAGATTATATTGCAGGCCAGAAAAATGTTCAGATTACAAAGGACGAGCACGAAGGATTGACAGGCGTTTATTTTGAGAATGGCGAAAAGGTAATGCTGGTTAAACCAATGACTTACATGAACAACAGTGGTCTCTGTGTGGAGGAACTGGTATCCTACTATGATGTACCGCTGGAAAACACACTGGTCATTTATGATGATATTGACCTTGATCCGGGTAAAATAAGAATACGGAAAAAGGGAAGTGCAGGAACACATAATGGTATGCGTTCAATTATCTATCAGCTCCAAGATCAAAATTTTCCAAGAATTCGGATAGGAATTGGGAAAAAGCCGCCTCAGTGGGATTTGGCAAACTATGTTCTCAGTAAATTTACACCGGATGAAACAGAAGTAATGCGTGAAGCAGTAAAAAAAACGGCAGAAGCGGTTGAGTTCTATATAAATGAGGATATCGATTTTGCCATGAACCGTTTAAACCGGAAAGAAAAAGCTGAAAAAACAGATTCTGAGGTTCAGAATCAGTAAAATAAATAAGTGCAGAGCCCGGGTCATTTGATCCGGGCTAGTGCTGTATAAGGAGAGGAAATGGATCGACTGTTTAATGACTTAAAAGGAACGCCTAAAATCGAAAAAATATTTGAAGCCATTGAAGAATCCATAGGGGTTAATCTCTCAAATGTCAAGACGGGGCTAAAAGGTTTTTTAACACTTTTGACCTATGAACATTTTGATACGAATGTTTTGTTTATCACCCATTCCGACAGAGATGCTCAAAAAAAGGCTGAAATTTTGAGAAAGTTCAGAGATACCGGGGTGCTGTATTATCCATTGGAGCCGGTTCATGATTATTTTTCGGATGCTCATAGTCAGGATATTGCCCATCAGCGTATGACCGTGATCGAAAAACTGTTTTCAGAAAAAAAACATATCATTGTAGCATCAATCGACAGTATTTTGAAAAAAATGGTACCCAAAGAAGCGATGGAAGCGCTGTTTTTCTCAATTAATAACGGTGATACCTTTGATCTGGAAGCATTGGTCGTAAGGCTTGTGAATTTGGGGTATGAGAGAGTTTATCAGGTAGAGTCGAAGGGGCAGTTTGCACTGCGTGGCGGAATTTTAGATATCTATAACGTAACCTCCGAAGATGCTGTCCGTATTGAGTTTTTTGATGATGAAGTGGACTCAATGCGTCTTTTTGATGTTGACAGCCAGCTTTCATATGATCAGATAGAAAATGTTCGGATAGCCCCTGCAAAAGAAATCGTTTTGTCTGAGGAAGAACGGCAGAGAATTTTTAAAATGATCCATAAAAAATATGATGGAAATGAGCTTTATATGGAGCTTGTTGAAAAGCTGGAGCAGGAAGGCGCTCAATATGACGAAACCCTGTTTACCTTTATTAAGGAAAACGACTCCTTTATGGATTATGTGGGGAAAAATATTGTTATTTGGGATGAATATACGCGGATCAAGGAAACCTATGATATTTTTATCAAAAAAACATGGCTGGATTATGAGTCGCTTATAACACAAGGATACATTCTGCCTGAGGAAAAAAACAAGTTTTTTACATTCCACCATATTGAAAAAAGCCTGGAAGGCTGTCCGGCAATTAAAGAATATCTTTTTAACAGCAGAGCAAAAAAAGGAATGAATCTGGATATGAATTCCCGAGATCTTGAAAGCTTTGCGGGCCAGTTTCCATTATTTTTAGATTTTTTAAACCGGCGGCTTACCTTAGGATACCGGATCCATATCTGTTGTAAAACTGATAAGACCCGTGAAACGGTCAAGCAATACCTGGTAGACCAGGAGGTCTTTAATTTTGTTGAGAATGAAGGGCCAGGTGTGCAGCTTTCAGTTGGCGAAATTTCCGAAGGCTTTGAAATGGAAGATGAAAAAGTTGTCTACATTAATGAGTCTGAGATATTTAAAGAAAAGCGCACCTCGCAGAGAAAGAAAAAACACAAAGGAAGAAAGATTGATTCCTTTGCCGAGTTACACGTAGGGGATTATGTTGTCCATGATGTGCATGGTATTGGGATATACCGGGGAATTGAGCAGCTGACAATTGACAATGTAACCAAAGACCTGATGGTAATCGAGTATGCCGGAGATGCCAGGCTTTATATTCCAGTAGAGCAGATGGATTCCGTCCAGGTTTATATAGGTACGGGCGGCGATAAAAAGCCAAAGGTTAACCAGATGGGAAATCCCGATTGGCAGAAGGCTAAAAATAAAGCCCAAAAAGCAGTCGAGGATATGGCCGATGAGCTCATCGCTTTGTATGCCAAAAGACGTTCGATGAAGGGATATGCCTTTAGTCCAGATACTTCCTGGCAAAAAGAGTTTGAGGATGATTTCCCTTATGTTGAAACAGAAGATCAGCTGCGCTGTGTTGAAGAGATCAAGGCGGATATGGAATCGGAAATACCAATGGACCGCCTTTTATGTGGTGATGTTGGATATGGAAAGACTGAGGTAGCCTTGCGCGCCGCTTTCAAAGCTGTCATGGAAGGAAAACAGGTGGCAATGCTGGTTCCGACAACGATTTTGGCACAGCAGCACTACAATACAGTTTTAGAGAGGTTTCGAAAATATCCTATCAGTGTAGAGGTGATCAGCCGTTTCAGAACCTCTGGACAGCAAAAGAAAATTTTGGGGGATTTAGCGCTTGGCAAGCTGGACATGATTATCGGCACACACCGCCTGTTATCCCAGGATGTTCAATTTAAAGACCTTGGGCTGCTTATTATTGATGAGGAGCAGCGCTTTGGGGTACGGTCTAAAGAAAAAATAAAACAGTTAAAGCAGAATGTCGATGTTTTAACCTTAAGCGCAACCCCGATCCCGCGTACACTGCATATGTCGATGACGGGTGTGCGTGATATGAGTGTCATTGAAGAGCCTCCAGAAGGAAGGAGGCCGGTTCAAACTTACGTTATGGCTTATAACCCGCTGATTATCCAGGACGCCATCAACCGCGAGCTTGGCCGTGGAGGACAGGTTTATTATGTTCATAACCGTGTTCACGATATCCATGAGGTTGCTATTGATGTACAGAGTCTTGTGCCAGACGCGAGAATTGTTGTGGCCCATGGACGGATGAGTGGCAGTGAGCTGGAGGATATTATGGTTGATTTTTTGAATCATGATTTTGATATTTTGGTGACAACGACCATTGTTGAGTCTGGATTGGATGTTAAAAACGCCAATACCATGATCATAGACGAGGGGGATCATTTCGGCCTTTCACAGCTTTACCAGCTGAGAGGGCGTGTCGGAAGATCGGATGCTCAGGCTTATGCTTATGTTACCCACAAAAAAGAAATTTTGACCGAAGTTGCACAAAAGCGTTTAAAAGCCATTAAGGATTTTACAGCCTTTGGATCGGGATTTAAGGTAGCCATGCGAGATCTTGAAATACGCGGAGCCGGCAATATTCTGGGAGCAGAGCAGTCGGGGCACTTATTTAAAATTGGTTATGAGCTGTATTGTCGTATTTTGGAAGAAGCTATCAGTAAACGTATGGACGGTGTAGAAGTAGAAACTGAAGAGCCAATTCGTATCAATCTGGACATAGACGGCTATATTCCCGAACGCTATATCAGCAGCGAAGAGCTGAAATATGACATCTATAAAAAACTTACATTTATTAAAACGATTGAGGATTATGATGATTTTGAAGAAGAGCTCCTCGACCGTTTTGGGGATATACCAAATGGTGTTTATAATCTGATGTCTATTGCTATGATTAAAAACATGGCTTCATCCATCGGGATCAAAGAGATTAAACAAAAGGGGCAGTTTATTTATCTCACCTTTAGTGAAAAAAAGGAAGTTTTTGTCCCGGATGCTGAAAAAATGCCGGAATTAATACGTAAATATAAAGTAAAATTTAAAGCGGGAAAAGCCAATGAAGCGTGCTGGAGTTTTAACTTGTCATCAGTCAAGGATAAAGATATTTTAAAAGAAATTATTTCATTTTTTGAGGATTTGAAATAATTAAGATGTCATTAAGATAAAATATGTTAAAATATAAAAATCACAATTTTTAAGGAGAGCAAAATGCATAAAAATAAGATCAGGGGAGTTGTATTGGCTTTAGCGGTTACGCTGGGGATTACAACACTGACAACCGGTTGTTCGTTGGTTTCTGTCAATCCAGAAAAGGATAAACAGCAGGTTATAGCAGAGATTGATGGACAGTCTATGACAAAAGAGTCTTTTAACAATTATATGGCGTATTATGACCTGTATTACACGGCAAACGGAAGTACTATGCCCACAGGATCCAAACTGACTGAATTTAAGAAAGATTTGCTGGACAGTCTGGTTCAGGTTGGAGCGATGACTGCTCAGGCAAAAAAGGATAACATTACAATTGATGAGGCGGCGGCTGAAAGCCAGGCTCAAACTGCGCTGGACAGCCTAAAAACATCGGCCGGAAATAAATATGACAGCACTCTGTCTAAATATAACACCAATAATGATTCTTTCACACAATTTATGAAAACCTTCATGGTTGACAACAGCTATGCCAGCGAGTGTTACTCTAAGCATATGGATTATCTGAAAGAGCATCCGGAGGAGGAGCTGGATCAGGTTGTTGGAAAAATCAATGATGAAGAAATTAAACGTGGAATTTACAATTATTATTATATTAACGAGGAAATGACATCCTACTATTCAGGCGGACAAGGACTTCAGACAGACGATGAGAGTGTAAAAGAAACAAATAAATCGATTTTCAACTCAATTGCTCAAAATAAAGCGCTGATTAAGTACTGTGAAGAGTATAATATTGAAATAAAGCAGGAAGAGATTGACAATGCACTTCAGACAAAACAGTCCATCCAGAAAATGATGTTTCAGACAGATGACGAGCTGAATCAATACCTTGAAAACTACTTCCTTACAAAAGAAAAATACGACGAATATCAAAAAGAAGATGCCAGGGGGACCGCTGCGGGCCAAGCCATTCAGGCAAAAGTGACGGAAGATGTCAAAGTCAGTGACACGGATTTGCGGAAATATTATAAAGACCATAAGGATTCTTATGATGAAAGCACCGTTTCAGCAGAGCATATTCTGACGGAGGATGAAGCTCTGGCAAATGAAATTTATGATAAAGCAAAAGACGTAAAGACAAAAGAAGATTTTGAAAAAATTATGAATGAATACAAATCCAATGAAAAAGTAAAAGAAGCAACGGATTTGGGTGCTTTCAATAAAGAAAAGATGGTTAGCGAATTCTCAGACGCAGCTTTTGGAATGGAAAAAAACAGTGTCAGCAAACCTGTAAAAACAGAGTATGGTTACCACATTATCTATGTTTATGATAAAAATGATGCCGGAGAAGCCAGCTTTGAGGACAAAAAGGATGAAATAACCAAGGCTGTAAAAGAAGAAAAGGGTACAGAGGACTATAACAAGTTAAAAGAAGATTTATTGAAAAAAGAGAAAATTGATATCTATGATATTAAAACAACGCTCGAAAGCTACATGGATCAGCTGAAATCTGAATTGAATATTCAGGTTTATGAAAAGAAAGTCCAATAGTTATAATAAGTTAAAGGCTTGCTGAGAGGCAGGCCTTTTAAATTTGCGTATCCACTGCAAAAAAGTTATAATGATACTTATTTCGTTGAAAGAGGTTTTCAAGTGAGTAAAAAAGCGAGCAGTTATCTAAAAGGAGCGACAATTCTGGCAGTGGCCGGGATTCTTTCACGCCTTCTTGGGTTGTTCTACAAGGTGCCGGTATACAACCTTGTCGGGAGCTATGGTAATGGCATATACAGCAATGTCACAAATGTTTATAATTTGTTGCTGATGGTTTCAACGGTGGGACTGCCAGTGGCAATTTCGAAGATGATCTCTGAAAATATCGCGGTCAAGGATTATCTGGCGGCTCATAATGTGTTTAAGGTATCGTTCTGGACACTGCTGATTATGGGTGGGCTATCCACTGCTTTTCTTTTTCTGGGCGCAGATTGGCTGATTACCGTTGCAAACTGGCCTGGAGAAAGCTTTCCAGCCATTATGGCCATTGCGATGGCACCGCTTGTTATAGCGGTATGCTCATCCTTCAGAGGCTTTTTTCAGGGCTTTCAAATTATGAATCCCACGGCAATCTCTCAGATTATTGAGCAGATCATTCGTGTGGGATTAGGTGTTTTTTTGTGCTGGTACTTTGTTTCCAGTGGAATGGGCGTTGGAATGGGCGTTGGCGGAGCTGTTTTTGGAGCGACCGCTGGCGGCCTGTTTGCGATGTTATTTCTCTGGTTTTTATACTGGGCTTTTACTGCAGCTAATAAAAAGACTTTAAAACAAACAAGCCGTCCGGTACCTTTGACAAGCAAACAGATATTTAAGCGTCTTGTTATCATTGCAATTCCGGTCACTCTGACTTCTGCCATTGTCTCACTGTTTTCGATGATTGACTCGTTGATCTATATTCCGAGATTGGCGCTGGCAGGAGTTGATGCTCATACAGCAACAACTATGATCGGTGATTTTGCCAATGCCGATACGCTGATCAATATTCCACTCGTTATCAGCGGAACCCTCGCGGTTGCGATGATACCAGCGATTTCAGAGTCTTTTGCACTTCGGGATAAAAGAGTAATGGGACATAAAATCGATGTGGCTATCCGGTTAGTGATCATGGTGGCTTTGCCTTGTTGTATTGGTCTTTCAGTACTTTCACAGGGAATTTTTGACATTCTTTTTCAAGGTTCACCCTACGGGCCGGAAATTTTAAAATATTACGCTTACGCGACCATTTTTATGATGCTCTCCAATACCTTTCAGAGTATCCTTCAGGCCATTGACCGTTTTAGAGTGCCGTTGATTAATCTTGCCATAGCCATTGTTATCCGTTTTGTAACAGGATGGATATGTCTGGCAGTGCCGGCCTTTAACATCTATGGGATTGTGATCAGCAGTATGATTACATTTGTATACTTAACGATATCCAATTATATCTGCGTCAAACGCTTTACAGGATTTCAGATGGATGCAAAGCAAACGCTTTTCAAACCTCTGGTTTCAGCGATTGTGATGGGACTTGCCACCTGGGGCGTTTATGCAGTGGTCAGTATGTTCGCTGGGAATTTTATCGCAGTGGTGACGGCGATGGTGGTCGCTGTTGCTGTGTATTTTTTCCTGATGATTTTGATTGGTGGAATTACGGAAGAAGAGATGGCTATTCTGCCAGCACAGAAAATTATCGAACCGGTTTACAGGAAAATCAGAGGAATTTTATATCGCTAGGATAGAGGAGAAATTATGTCGCAAATTAGTATTGTCGGTCTGGGACCAGGTTCCTTTGGCCAGCTGACTGTAGAAACACTGGAGTTGCTTCAAAATGAAAATAAAAATTATTTCAGAACGGCGGTCCATCCAGTGGTCAAAGAGCTGGAGAAACGTGGAATAGAATATTGCAGCTTTGATGTATTGTATGAAGACTGTGAGTGCTTTGAGGATGTTTATGAAAGCATCGCGGAACAGCTCGTTAAAAAAGCAGAGGCAGGTCAGCCGCTAATCTATGCGGTTCCTGGAAATCCATTGTTTGGAGAACAAAGTGTGATTAATTTGATGCGTAAGTGTCAGGAAAAGGACATAAGCTATCAGATTTATTCGGGAGTAAGTTTTGTTGATATTTCTATGACGGCATTGAAAGAAGATCCGGTTAATGGGCTGAAGATCATTGATGCCTTTGAAATGAATGAACAAATTCCAGATAAGACCATGGGCAATTTGGTTACTCAGGTTTTTAACCGCCATATGGCCTCAGAGGTTAAGCTTTCTCTGCTCGATTATTATCCAGACGATTATCCCGTTGTTTTACTTATAAATGCAGGTATTCCAGGACAGGAGCTCATTAAAGAGGTTCCTTTGTGCCAGATGGACTGGGTTGAGGAAATCAACCATCTGACGACGCTCTATATCCCGCCAGATAAAAATGATTTAAGAAGCTACCAAAAGTTACTTGAAATTATGGGAATTCTCAGAAGTCCAGAAGGCTGCCCATGGGACAGAAAACAAACACATGAGAGCCTCAAAGCATATTTACTGGAAGAAACCTACGAAGTAATGGATGCCATTGAAACAGAGGATACAGAGAATCTTATTGAGGAATTGGGAGATCTGCTTTTTCAGATTGTATTTCACGCACAGCTTGGCAGAGAAGAAGGACTTTTTACATTCAATGATGTTCTGGAGGGAATCAACCAAAAAATGGTGCGCCGCCATCCCCACGTTTTTATGGCGACTGAGGAGATTTCAACTGAAAAGGTCCTGTCTAATTGGGATGAGATTAAAAAAACAGAAAAGCAGACACAAACCATTTCAGATGAAATGGAACGTATTCCAAAAGCGTTTACTGCTTTGATGGAGGCCTGTAAGGTTCAGTCCAAGGCAGCTAAGGTAGGGTTTGATTGGGAAGGTCCTTTGGACGCATTGAAAAAAGTTGCTGAGGAAGAACAAGAAGTAAGAGTGGAAATTTTAAAAAAATGTCCAGATAAATTGGAAGAGGAACTGGGGGATCTGCTGTTTGCGGTTGTCAATGTTGTTCGTCTGGCGAAAATCCAGCCGGAAATTGCATTGCGCAAAGCGACTCAAAAGTTTATTATGCGTTTCAAAGAAATGGAAAAAATTACCCTAAATGAACAAAAAAGTATGCTTGATTACGATCTTGATGGCCTTGAACAACTGTGGCAACTGGTGAAATCCTTAAAAAACTAAGGTTTTTAGCTAAAAATACAGAAAATGCTTGTATTTTTTAGCGAAACGTGATTATAATAATAATCATAAAAATTAAAACATAAAGATCACACTTTACGGAGGGATAAGAATGAACAAATCAGAATTAATTGCCGCTATGGCAGAAAAATCGGGATTATCTAAAAAGGACTCAGAAAAAGCTTTAGGTGCTTTTATGGATACCGTTGTTGACGCCTTAAAGGACGGCGACAAAGTTGCTCTGGTAGGTTTCGGTACTTTTGATGTTCGTGAAAGAGCTGCTAGAACCGGTTTAAATCCAAGAACCAAAGAACCAATTGAAATTGCTGCTTCAAAAGCTCCAGCATTTAAAGCGGGAAAAGCATTTAAGGACGAATTAAACAAATAATCAAAGGGAGAGCCGGAGCAATATTGCTCCGGCTCTTTTGATTTTCAGAAAGGAAAACCAATGCGAGTTGATAAATTTTTAAAAAATGCCCGTTTAATTAAACGACGTACCGTGGGAAAAGCTGCATGTGATGGAGGGCGGATCATGATCAATGGAAAAGAAGCCAAGCCTGGAAGCCGTCTGAAGGTGGGGGACATTCTCACAATAGCATACGGTGATGGAGAACAGAAAATTGAGGTTTTGGAGCTGTTAGAACATGCGCCTAAGGATAAAGCAACAGAAATGTACAGGGAGCTTTAGATTAAGAATTGACTGTGTTTTATAGGTTATAATAGCTGAATGAAATGGATTGTGTTACAATAAATAAAAAAACAGGTGGTGAAAAAACAGTGGCAGAAAAGAAAAAAAATGGCCTGCGCAGGCGCTTTAAGCCTAAAATGGGAACAATTATTGTGACACTGGTGCTTTTGATCTTTGTCGGGACCCTGTTTGGAACCAATGCCATGAAAATTCATCAGCTTAACGCTCAAAAGGCAGATATTCAATCCAAGCTGGATGAGGCGGAAAAGAAAAGCAAACAGCTGGATGAAGATATTAAGCAAATTGGAACAAAAAATTACATAGAACTCATTGCACGAAAATATTTGGGACTTTATTATCCAGATGAAAAGATTGTAGTGCCTGTAGAGGGCAAAGATAATAACGGACAGAATAATAGCGGGCAGCCAGCAGAACAGCCGACACCAACAACTGACGAAAGCAGTCAGGATAATTCCAATAGCGATGAGCAGCAAAGTGAGGAAAACGAATGAGTGAATCAAGTGTACCTAAACAACCTAAAATCAATCGAGCAGTGATTGATATCGGAACAAATTCAACGAGGATGCTGATATTTAGAAAAGATAAAAAGGGGCAGCTCTTTCGTGTCAATAAGTCAGTCCGATATACCCGGATGGGTCAGGGTGTTAATAAGACAAAACGCCTTCACCCAGATGCGATCAAGCGAAATATCGAGGCTTTGGAAGAGTACAAGAGCATCGCTGAAGATTATGAAGTTAAGGAAATGTTTATTTTTGGTACAAGTGCGCTCCGGGATGCTGAAAATTCTTCGGAATTTATTGATATGGCCCTACAAAAACTTGGAATGAAGATAGAGATTATTTCAGGTGAAAAAGAGGCAGAATATGGCTTTATGGGCGTATCACAATGTTTTGACGAGGGTCTGCTTATTTTTGATATTGGCGGCGGAAGCACAGAGCTGATATACGGTAAAGGCCGAGATCTCATGAAAATGAAAAGTCTGAATATTGGTAGCGTCCGTTCCACAGAAGCTTTTATTGAGAATGATCCCCCCGAAGCGGAAGAACTGAATCAATTAAATCAAAATGCTGCTGAAGCGCTTGAGAAAGCGCTTGCTGATTATGAAGGCTATAAGCCTTATAAACTCATTGGTATTGGAGGAACAGCGACAACAGTATCCACAATCAAACAGAAATTGAAAATTTATGACAGCGAACAGGTGCATCAGAGCATTGTCACCAAGGCAGAGCTTGAAACAATTATCCAGAACCTTTCGTCAAAAACAATTGATGAACGCCGCCAGATCGTTGGACTGGAAGCAAAGCGGGCAGATATCATCATCGCGGGTACCAGCATCCTCGATAATATTTTGACGGTTACCGGAAAAGATTCGTTTGTTGTCTGTGACTATGATAATCTGGAAGGCGCAGCATACAGCCGTTTTTTTGCGAATGAAAAATAAACGAAAAAAAAATTAAAAAAGTGTTGACATTAAGTTTCGCAGACTGTATAATAACACTTGTCCTCAGAAATGAGGCAGCCACACTGAGTGCCGGAGTGGCGGAACTGGCAGACGCACAGGACTTAAAATCCTGCGATCCTTTTCGATCGTATCGGTTCGATTCCGATCTCCGGCACCATCATTTGTAAGACGCGAATGCGTCTATTATATTGTCGCGGGGTGGAGCAGCTTGGTAGCTCGTCGGGCTCATAACCCGGAGGTCGTAGGTTCAAATCCTGCCCCCGCAACCAAATTTTTAAATTATGGCGGCGTAGCTCAGTTGGCTAGAGCATACGGTTCATACCCGTAGTGTCAGCGGTTCGACTCCGTTCGCCGCTACCATTAATTTAATAACAAGATGTTAGAATTAGTTCCGGCCCCTTGGTCAAGCGGTTAAGACACCGCCCTTTCACGGCGG
>ERZ781275.952-NODE-952-length-24699-cov-6.354975_pt1 | contig 24699 bp, 20 predicted proteins | sample MGYA00375853_ERZ781275 | MGnify/ENA primary metagenome ERZ781275 (study PRJEB29790, sample SAMN03653691) | human gut metagenome | host: Homo sapiens | place: USA: Dallas, Texas | collected 2012-07-23 | study: EMG produced TPA metagenomics assembly of the Gut...
CCATTGTACCAGAAGGGCTGACGGGTCCTCAACTTTCATTTAACTTTACAGTCCGCCATAATCAACAAGGAGGATTAACCATGAAAAAGCATTTACACGTTTTGGCACTGCTTCTGGTGGCCGTGATGCTTGTGTCCGCGCTGGCGGGCTGCGGCGGCTCAGGCAGTTCCACCCCCGCGAGCGGGTCTGGCTCTACCTCGGCGGGCGAGCCTGCCGACGCTAACCCCAACGCCGGCCGCGAGACGGTCAACATCCGCTTCGCTCAGTTCGGCAACAGCGTCGACGACGTGGACGGCATGGAGAACGACCCTATTAAAAAAGCGATTGAAGAAGCCGTGAACGTCACGCTGGAGTACGATACCGGCACAGATGGGTTTGACGAGCGCATGCAGACCGAGCTGTTCACGGGCGGCGCCGCCGACCTGTTCCCCACCTGGGGCGAGAGCGAGAAGATCAGCAAATGGGCTGAAGAGGACCTCGTTGTCAATATCGCCGAGATCGTCAATGCTGAGCCTGACCGCTACCCCACGCTGTACAAAATCATCAACAGCGACGAGTACAAGGCTTACAACAAGCTGTACACAGGCGATGAAAACGCCGCCTATGCCATTTATTCCGTGGCCGCGTTTGCGGACCCCAGCTTTGCCGGTGTGCCCGTGTACAATACTGCGATTCTGAACGAAGTGAACGAGGGAAAAACGCCCGCTACCGTGGAGGAATTCATTGATTTCACCAAGGCGTGCGGCGCGGCCGGTTATGTTGGCTGGTGGCCCCGCAACGACAAACTGACCAACTGGCAGCAGATTGACAAGACTCTGGCTGCCCCGCAGGGTACGAGCATTCTGCCTCCGACGGGCGACGTCTGGAGCGGGTTTGTGCCCAGCGGCGAAATCGGTACCGACAGCGAGCACTGGACGCTGGCCACTGTCAGCGATGAAGCAAAGGAAGTTGTGAAACAGCTTGCCGAAATGTATGCGGCGGGCGGCCTGGATTCCGGTATCGGCGTCAAGGGCGATTTCGATGACGCATACTCTGATTTCGGCGCGGGCAAGATCGCTTCTGCGGACTTCGGCTTTGGTTATCCGGGCCAGTTCCGCGACTTTTATAAAACAGCCTGGGCCGCTGCCAATGACGGCGCGCAGATGAGCGACCTGACGCTGGGCACGTCTCTCACGTCCGACGGAAATTATGGTAAAACATATACCACAGGCACGTGGATCGGTGCGCATTACTTTATTCCCACTACCTGCGAAAACCCTGACCGCGTGCTCGACCTGGTGGAGTATCTGGCAAGCACAGAGGGACAGGACCTGCTGCACAACACCACAAATTACGAGTTCCGCAACGATCAGGGCTCTGATTTCTGGCAGCCCATCAACAAAGCTTACGGTTATGACGACAACCGCTGCAAATATGTCTGGTTCAGCTACCTGCTCAGCGGCACGGAATATGAAGTGAGCTTTGCAGACAACGATTGGTGGACGGCCGTGTCCCACCCCATCGACAACAGCAACGAGTGGGCCACTGAAGAGGACGCCGCGCTTGTGGATTATGCCAAGGGGACCGTCTCCGGCTTCGTGGATGAAGCCGTGGAGTATCTGCCGGCGTACTACAATCTGATCAGCCTGCCCTCTGAGGCCGCTGATATCCGCACGAAGCTGCAGGATATCTCCAACCAGTATCTGACGCAGATGATCGGCGGCCAGATGGACGTCGAGACGGCATGGCCGAATTATGTGGCCGAGTATGAGGCTGCCGGTGCAGCCGAACTGGAAACGATGGTCAACGAGGCCATTGCCACAGCCCGCGCCGCCGCGTAAACTTTATTCGGCACTGCCCGCAGCAGCCGCGCCCCTTTGGGGCGCGGCACCGTGTCCGGAGCCCCGGCATGACGGGATTCCGGTCCAAACAGAAAAATATGCGCCGCGCGCCGCGCGGCGCAGAACAAAACGATTCAGGAGGGTATGAATATGCCACAGGCAAAGCTGTCCGATCCTTCCGGCCGCGGCAAGGCCGAGGGGTTTAAGGTGATTTTTCCCATGATGCAGCACCCGTACACAGAGGCCGAGATCCAGGCCGTTGTAGATGTGATGCGCAATGCGGAGGGCCAGACGCAGGGCAAATATCTTGAAAAGTTCGAGAAGGACTTCGCCGCATTCGTGGGTGCGAAGTATGCCTTCGGCGTAAACAACTGCACCAACGCGCTGAAGCTGGCGGCTATCTTCTGCCACATCCAGCCCGGCGACGAGGTCATCGTGCCCGCGTATACTTACTGTGCGTCGGCCATTCCCTTCGGCGACCTTGGCGCACATATCGTCTGGGCAGACATCAATAAGGATACCTGGACCATCGACCCCGATGATTTCGAGCGTAAGATCACGCCCAAGACCAAGGCTGTGGTGGCCGTTCACCTGCTGGGCATCCCCTGCGACATGAAGCGCATCGTGGCCATCGCCCGGCGTCACGGGATCAAGGTGGTGGAGGACTGCGCACAGGCGTTGGACTGCCGCATCGACGGCCAGCATGTGGGGACCTTCGGAGATTTTGGCTGCTTCAGCTTCCATGCGGCCAAGACGATGACGACTTTGGGCGAGGGCGGCATGTTTGTGTGCAGCGACGACCAGGTGGCTCACAACGTGCCGGGCATCCGTCACAACGGCCTGTGCGCGTTCCAGGGGGAACGTGAGCGCTACTGGGTTCCCGCCATGAGCAACGTGGACGAATTCCTGGAGGACCGCTGGCCGCAGAACTTCTGCCTGGGCGAAGCGCAATGTGCGCTTGGCTCCGAGCAGCTCAAGAGCGTGATCGCCAATAACGAGATCCTCATCGAACAGGACCGCAAGATCCGCGAATGGCTCAAGGATGTGCCGGAGATCACTTTCCCGGGCATCGTTGAGGGAGGGCGCTATGTCGTCCACCAGTACATCATGCACTACGACGGAAGCAAATACGGAAAAAACCGCAACGACCTGCTGGACCTGCTGACACAGAAATACGGCGTACGCGCCATCGTGCAGTATTATCCGCTGTATCGCTACCCGCTGTTCCAGAAAAAGGGCTGCGGCGCGTACGACTGCCCGGTGCTGGACGCCTGGTGGGACAACAGTTTCTCGTTCCCGTGGTGGTGCGGTATCGACGACGAGAGCATGCGCATCATGTGCGAAGGCCTCATCCATGCGGTGAAGGACCTGCGCGGTTGAGCGCGGGCAAAAACGGAACGGTACCCTGACAAGCGAAAATGAACAGGGAAACGGCCGAAAAGGCAGCGGGCCCGATGGCGTCCTCGGCGGAGCATCGGACGCCGGCCTTTTCGGTTTCGTTTTGCCATTACGGCGGAGAGGATAAAGAATATGGCATTCGACAAGACACGTTTCGGGGGCGTGGTGGCTCCCATCGTGAACCCCTGCGGTGAGGACGACAGCCTGGACCGCGGCGCACTGGAGGCAAACCTCACCCGGCTGCTGGCAACGGATGTTGCAGGGCTGTACATCAACGGCGGCACGGGCGACGCGGCCAATCTGACGCAGGACGAGCGGCTGGAAACGGCGGCGCTTCTGGTGCCGCGCCTGCTTGCCGCGGGCAAGCTGGCCATTGTGCATGTAGGCCAGACAAACCAGCGCCAGGCCGTGGAGCTGGCGCGGCAGGCCGCTGCGCTGGGCGCGCATGCGGTGGCGAGCATCCCCCCGAAAAAACCGTGGCCGCAGATCGTAGAATATTACAAGGCGCTGGCCGCCGCTGGTGCGCCGGTGATCGTGTATTATATTCCCGGCGTCACAGGCATGACGGCAGGCATGCCGGAGCTGCGCATGCTGCTGGACATCCCGGGCGTGGCGGGCATCAAAATGAGCGACTGGAATATTTTCCTTCTGCGCAGTGTGGTGCTGGAATATCCGGAAAAAGTGGTGTATTCTGGATTTGACGAGATGCTGGTGCCAGGCCTTTTGTACGGCGCGGACGGATGCATCGGCACCTGGGCGAATCTGCTGCCCGATTTATATGCAAAGGTATACGCGCGCGTGCGCGCGGGCGGGACGGACGCCGTGAAGCCGGTGATGGATGAGTTCACCGCATTTCTGGCCGTGGGCTGGAACTACGGCATTATCGATACATTTGAAGAGCTGATGCGGGCCAGGGGCTATGCCGGGCGGTGCTTCCGCAGGCCCAGCGCATGGGAGCCGGGCAAGGTGGAGCCGGCCGTATTGGCCGACCTGCTGGCGCGGCTGCAAAGGCTGGAGGATATGGCGGCGGCGTTATGAGCCGCGGAAAGGAGCGACCCTATGCAGTATACGACGATTCCCGGCACAGACATGCAGGCAAGCAGGATATGCCTGGGCACCATGACTTTCGGCAGCCCGGTGGCCGGACCTGACGCGGTGCGGCTGGTGCGGTACGCGCTGGAGGAGTATGGCGTCAATTTCATCGATACGGCCAATATGTACGAGGGCTACAACCGTTATGCGGGCAGCGCAGGCGGCGTGGCGGAGGAGATCGTGGGCGAGGCCGTGGCACACCGCCGCGGGGATTATATCCTGGCCACAAAGGTGGGCATGAAGGTGGGGGAGGCTCCGGAGGACGAAAATACCAGCCCCGAGGCCATCCGCATTCAGCTGCGCCGAAGCCTGGTGCGTATGCGCACAGACTATGTGGATGTTTATTACCTGCACCGGTACGACCCCGATACGGAGCCGCATGCCGTCGCCCGCGCAATGGGGGAAGAGCTGCGCGCGGGCACCATACGCGCCTGGGGCGTCAGCAATTACACAGCGGCTCAGCTGGCCGCGCTGCTGGCGGCGGCGGCGGACGAGGGCGTTCCGGCTCCGGCTTTGTGCCAGCCTGCCCTGAGTATGCTGAATACCGGCGCGCTGGAGGAGCTGCTGCCGCTGTGTGAAAAAGAGGGCGTGGGCGTGGTGCCGTACCAGCTCCTGCAGGGCGGGATGCTGACGGGCAAATACCGCCGGGGACAGGAAGCGCCCGCGGGCAGCCGCCTGGCGGAAAAGCCGGAGTGGATGAAGCCTTTCACCGACGAAACCTATGATGTGATAGAGCGCTGCGCGGCCGAAGCCGCGGCAGAGGGTGTGACGATGACACAGCACGCGCTGCGCTGGGCGCTGGCACAGCCCGGCGTGGTGAGCGCTCTGGTGGGCGTCAAGCGTGAAGAACAGATCGACGAGGCGGCGGGCGCGGTGCGGTGACGCCGGCCCCGAAAAAATGCGGCGCGCACAGGCGCGCAAAAGGAGAGTGTGAGAGATGGCGTGTTTGACCGACAGCATCCCCTGGCGCGGGGACTTTGAGCAAAAGCTCGTTTATGCGCCGGAAAAACGGCCCGGGTTTGTGGCTTGGGTGACGGCGTTTCCCTACGGAGACGGTTCCATCGGTATTTCGTTCGACGAAACGCTGGAAGCTGAAAATCCGGATTTCATCCCGCCCCGGCTGGAATTTGCCGAGGCGGCGGGCGTGCCGGTTTCTTATTGCTCCGTGGAGGGCGGCAGCGCGCGGCAGCGCTCGTACCGGGTGTATATGCGTTCTGCGGACGGTGTGAATTTTACCGAAACGGGCCGCTGCGGGCGGCGGGAGGGTTCGCTGTGCAACGCAGGCTTTCCCGACGGGCGCATCGTGGGCTTCGACGTGCCGCGCTACAACGATGAGCGCACGGGCTGGAGCGACTGCATCCGCGTGCGGGAGAGCCGGGACGGCGGCAGCACATGGACGGATGTGCGCCGGCTGCTGGAAGGCACTGCGCCCTACCTGTGGCGCGTGCGCTGTCTGCGGGACGGTACGCTCGTGGTGCTGGCCAGCCTGTACGGAACGCCCTGGGGCCCGGGCAGGGAGCGCGCCACACGCAACACCATGCTGCCCGGCGAGACCTACCAGAGCAAGATACAGCCGTTTTTCCTCACCAGCAGGGATGGCCGCGAGTTCAGCGCGCCGAATTACATCCTGCCCGGTATCGGCGCCCATGAATTTGATTTTGTGGAACTGCCCGACGGACGGCTTCTCTTCATCGCGGGAGACGTGCAGGGCACTCCGGTGGGGCGCCAGTTCGTCACGCCCTCTCCGGACGGCTGGCTGAACGGCACGCTGTACCCCATCTGCACGGGCGCGCCCGGGGACCCGGTGCGTGACCCCCAGGGGGGGTATGTGCCCGAGACCATTGCATGGGACGCACAGCGGGGCTGCATCGTGGGTTACCGGCGCAACAAATGCTTTTCACTCTCCAACGATTACGGTGAAAATTGGACGCGCATCGAGCCGGACGTCCCGTTCGATTTCCTCTACCAGCCCTATCTGCTGGCGCTGGACGGCGGGCGGCTTGGCCTGTATGGCCATGTGGGCGGCGACAACGCTTTCGGCGAGAATGACATGACCATCCAGGCGCAGGTGTTTGCACCGGAGTGCGCCCGCGATATGCCGCGCGCCGCGCAGCTCTCGCTGGAGCGGATGCTTGCGTCGGACGGGAGCGGATATATCAATTCGTTCCGCGCACGCCTGACGGCGGGCGGCCGCCCGCTGGCCGGGCAGGAGGTGGAGTTCCGCTTCAACACCTATTGGAACGAAGACGGCAGTGTAAACACCACGGCGCAGGAGGATGCGCCGGATAAAGAACAGGTATGCACGGACGCGGAAGGCTGGGCTGTTGCTTCGGCAGTGCGCTACAACGGCATCGGAGACATACACCTGGCCTACAATGTGGACGTAGTGTGCCATGGCTCGCAGGATGTGCGCGCCTGCACAGGCCCGATGATGACGATCCTGGCGCTGACGCCGAGGCGTGAGACCGGTTATCCCTACGACGCTTACTTTGCGGGCGGAACACTGTACCTTGCGCCGCAGTTCCTGCGGGATTTCCCGCAGGCGGAGGAGGCCCTGCGCGGGGCGGCGGGCGGCTCCGGCGTTCTGCCGCAAGGCGCGCTGTGTGAAGAAGCCGTGGAACGGCTGCTGGGGTGCGGCGTGCTGCGGCGCGGGCAGGACGGGGCGCTGCGGTGGATCCACAGCGTGCATGCGCCGCGCCCGCTGGACGACGTGCGGCCCATGGCGAGCGCGGACTGGTATGTCTGACGGCAGAGCCGGTGACTTGGATAAAAAGAAAAAGAGGGGATACAGGATGGACTATGGCGTGACCATTACGCGGGGCGCGGCCCCGTGGCAGATCTTTCAGCAGGGGCCGGACGGTACGGCGTGCATTCGGCTGGAGGGAAAATATCATCTGGTGCATCTGTCGCAGGAGCTGCCGCTGCAATTTTCGGCCGTGCCGCATGCGAGAACGACCGTGAAGGCTCGTGTAGCGCTGGAGAGCACAGGGGAATCCGTCGTTCCGTGGACGGAATGTACGGTGCTGGACAGCGAAAACTGGACGATAACCTTTCCGCGGGTACCGGCGGGCGGGCTATACCGCATTGAGACGTATATGGATTACGAGGGCTGGGACGGCCTCTCCTGCACACGCGGCGATATGGTGCACAATGTGGGCGTGGGCGATGTGTTCGTCATCGCGGGGCAGAGCAATGCGGCGGGCCGCGCAAAAAACCCGGTAGCGGACGACCCTGAGCTGGGCGTGCACGTGCTGCGCACGAGCGCCCGGTGGGAGCTTGCAACTCATCCGCTGGGCGAGACGACGAACGCCCTGCACATCGGCCATTATGAGAACCACAACCCGGGCCACAGCCCGTGGCTGCATTTCGCAAAGCGGCTCAAGCGAGAGCTGGGGTATCCCATCGGCCTTGTTCCATGCGCTTACGGCGGCGCGCCGCTGCGCTGGTGGAACCCGGAGGAAAACGGCGCGCTTTTCACCAATATGCTGGAGATGCTGGCAGATTACGACATCCATCCCAGGGCGGTGCTGTGGTATCAGGGCGAGGCCGAGGGCTACGAGGACAGCGCGCAGACATATCTGGAGCGGTTTGCGGCTTTCGTGCGGCACACACGCGCGGCGCTGGGCCAGCCGGAGCTGCCGTTCCTCACTGTGCAGCTCAACCGCTGCATGGAGGGCCCGAGTGAAAAGCTGGACCGCCAGTGGGGCATGGTGCGTGAGGCGCAGCGCCAGGCGTGGCACACGCTGGAGCATGTGACCGTGGTGCCGGCCGCGGACCTTGCGCTGTATGACTTCATCCACAATGCTTCAGAGGGCAATCTTGTGGTGGGGGAACGGTGCGCCCGCGCCGCGCTGGCCGAATGCTACGGGCGCGATGTGGACTGGATGGCGCCGGAGCCGGAATCCGTGGTTCAGACTGCCCCGGACACGGTGACGGTTCGCTTTTCGCGCATCCGCAACTGGCTCAATCCCTTTGGCGTGCCCGCGGCCCTGCTGCCCTTTGAAGCCGAGGACGCGCAGGGCCTTGCCGCCCCGAAAGCGTATGAGACGGGCACGGACAGCCTGACCATCACTTTTGAACGCCCGCTTGGCGCGGATGCGCGCCTGCATGGCGCATGGCGCATGAACCCGGGTGCGGCCATCCCAAGCGATTGCATGCGCATGCCCATGCTCTCGTTCTACGGCGTGCTCATAGAACAGGGCTGACTCTTTTTGCCGCGCGCGGCGCGGCCGCATTTCACAGACAGGAGGGCTGCCGCCCTATGAAAAAAGATCCATTTCAATATATTTTCCGCTTCTGCTGCGACCCCGGCTTCAACGATGCCGAGGAGATCCCGGCGCTGCTGCGCTATGTGGACGAGGCGGATATCGACGACGTGGCTGTATTCGCCAACGTGGAGGAGATCAACACCGGCCATATGAGCTTTGACGAGCAGGACGTGTATCTTGCAATGATGCGCAAAATCAGCGCGCTGCTGGCTGAAAAAGGTGTTACGATGTCTGTTAACCAGTGGCACAGCGTCATGCACGCGGACCTTGGCAAAACGCTGCGGCCGGAGCAGAACTTTCGCCCCATGGTGGATGTGGAGGGAAATGAAGCGAAGCTGTGCGTCTGCCCGCTGTGCGGCGAATGGCAGAAATACATCGCCCGGCTGTACGCGCGCTATGCGGAGCTGGAGCCCTCCATCCTTTGGGTGGAGGACGACTTCCGTCTGCATAACCACGAGCCTCTTGCGTGGGGAGGCTGCTTTTGTGACGAGCATATGAAGCTGTACAGCGCCCGCGCGGGCAAGCCGCTGACGCGGGAAGAATTTCTGGCAGGCGTGCTGCGTCCCGGCGAGCCGCATCCTTATCGGAAGATATGGCTGGATGTAAGCCGCGAGACGATGCTCAGCGCCGCCGGCGCCATCGGACAGGCGGTGCGCGCTGCGTCAAAGCAGGCGAAGGTGGGCCTCATGAGCTCGGCTCCGCACATCCACGCCGCCGAGGGGCGCGACTGGCATGCGTTGCTGCACACGCTTGCGGCTGGACGCCCGCCTGTGGACCGTGTGCATCTGCCCGGATATCAGGAAAATTCCCCGTCGAACTATCTGCACGGATTCAATATGGTGTCTATGCTCACCCGTGCAATGCTCCCATCGGAGACCGAGGTATACCCGGAGCTGGAAAACTTTCCGTTCTCATTGTTTTCGAAATCCCGCCGGTTCACGCGTTTCCAGCTGCTGAGCGCACTGCCGCTGGATCTGGCGGGCATCACCATCGACTTGTATGACCTCAACGGCAACGGCATCGTTTGGGAGGATGGCTATCAGCAGATGCTGCACCGTACAAAGCCCTATCTGAATGCCCTGACCCGCAGCGGTGTGTTCAAAGAGGAGCGCTTGGGGGTGCACGTACTGTACAGCCCCTGTTCTTCGTACACGCTGCACACGCGGGAAGGTTCTTCCATGGAGGAGCTGTATCCGCAGGAGGCGTTTTTTGCCGGCTTGCTGCCCGCCATGGGCGTGCCCTATGCTTACACCGGCAGCCCCGAACTGACGGGTCAGATAGTGGCGGCATCCGGCCAGGTGCTGCGCAATTGGGATGCGGGAACGCTGGCGCGGCTGTTCGCTAATAATTTCGTTATTTTGAACGGAGACGCGGCCTGGACATTGTGCAAAATGGGACTTGGCCGCCTTGCGGGCATTGAGAGCGTGCGCTGGCTGCGCCAAAACGACGGCGGCTACGCCTATGAGCAGGTGACGAACGGCAAGACCTACTGCGGGCGTAAAAACGCACGGGCCTCGGCCATCGTCTCGTGCAGCGACGCGCTGGATGTGACCTATGCGCAGGGCGCACAGGTGAACGAATATACTGCGCTGTACGATTCCTTCCGCCGCCGTACCGCCCACGGCCAGGCGGTGGTGGACGGCCGCGTACTCGTCTATCCCTTCGGGAATTTTGAAAGCTCTGTATCCATCCCGCCCATGCTGCTGAACAGCATGCGCCAGGCTGTGCTTCACGACGTGCTGCGCACAGCGGGCGCGCCGTTTCCGCTGGTGTGCGGCGCGCCGTATCTGGAGCCGTACTGCTTTGTACAGGACGGGGGATTGGATGTCTACCTTGTAAACGGCAGCACGGATGATGCCGACGCTGTGGAGCTGGCGTTTTCTGCGGGAACTGCGCCGGAAAGCGCGGAGGTCTGGCGTTCGTACGTGGAACAGGCCGCGCCGCAGGCCGCTGTGTGTGAAGCGGTGGGAACAGGCGTTCGGGTGCCGGTAGATGTGCCCAGCATGGAAGCTGTTCTGCTGCGCATGCCCGCGCCGGGGGCGGAAGGGGAGACCCCGGCATGAGCAAAAAAATAAGGGCATTTATTGGCTATCTGAAGGTGCTGGTGAACGGCGAGACGCTGGGCGGCGGATTTTACCGTTTTTTGTCGGTGCATGCGTGTTTTCTGGTGTTTTACGGCCTGCCCCATGTATTTATCAATACGATGCTGTTGGGGCAGACGGGCGACGTAAAGGTCGTGGTGATGTATAACGCTACGTTTTTCCTGGGCAGCGCGGCGGCCATGCTGCTGGCGGCAGGGCTTTTGCAGCGCACGGATTCCGGCGTGACAGCGGTGCTGGGTATTTTGGGCTACAATGTGCTGTATCTGCTGCTGATCGTGCTGGGGGACAACGCCTCGCGCTGGCACTTGTGGCTTGGGCTTCTGGCGGGTCTTGCGGACGGCTGCTACTGGCTGAGCTACGGCCATCTGCTGTCGGATTCCACAGACCTTTCCAACCGGGACAGCGGCCTTGCCATTGTAAACATCTGTGCCAACGTCGTCAACCTCACCATCCCGCTGCTGGCGGGTTTCATCATCGACGCAGTGGGTGGTACGCGGGGCTATATGGCGGTGTTCGGGCTGTCGTTTGCTGTGTCCGCCGTCACCTGTGCGCTGGCGCTGCGGCTGCCCAAGCGCCGTATGGCGGGCGCGCATAAGGTGGACTATCCCCGCACGCTGCGCGCCATTGGACGCAACCGGCATCTGCTGTACAGCCTGGCTGCGCAGGGCTGCAAAGGGGTGAGAGAAGGTGCGTTCACGTTCATCCTCAGTATCGTTTTGTACCAGATGGTGAAAAATGAGCTGCTGGTGGGCTTCAATACCTTCCTTTCAGCCGCGGCGGCCATCGCTTCCTACGTCATCGCCAGCCGCATCCTTTCACTGGCGAACCGGGTGCGGTATATGGGTATCGCGGTAGCGGTGCTCACAGGCATTGCCGCACTTTGCATCTTGCATCTCAGCCCGATGACGGTTATTCTATATACAGTGGTCAATTCGTTTTTTGCGGGCTTTCTGGAGAATTCCACATACAGCACTTTTCTGGATATGATGCAGCTGGTGCCCGAGATGGACGACCACCGGCCCGAGCTGCTGGCTGTCAACGATACCGTTCTGGAGCTTGGGCGCTGTGTGGGGCTTTCCATCATCATCGTTATGAACGTATATGTGGGCGAGGATGTGGGCGTGCAGGTGTGGAGCCTGCTTGTGCTGACGCTCACCCAGGTGGGCACGGTGCTGCTGTGCCGCGGGGCCATGCGCTCCGCGAAGCAGGCCGCGCCGGGGGCTTGAACGCGGGTGTTTTTCCGCATAAACAAAAATATATTTGCCAAAAACGGAAGAGCCGTTGGCCGCAAAGCACTTTCCGTTGTTAAAAAACTGCGGAAAGAAAACCCTGCCGGCCCGGCAACGCAAAGAAATTCAGGGCGGCTGCTGCCCCAGCAAGCTTCCCATTGTTAAAAAAGGAGAAATATGATGCAGGCAAAGATCATAGACAGAAAGTGGGTCGTCGAGTGGTTCGACGAGCGCCAGTGCTATCATATGCCCAGCCTGACGCTGGCGGACAACGGCAATCTGCTGGCCGTATGGAACGGTGGCTTTTTGCAGTGGAACGGCGACCCCATGGGCCGCGACGCCAAAGACTGGGTGTCTGTGCTGGAGCCGGGCGCAAAAGAATGGTCGAACCCGGACGCCGTGGGCTGTGACATCCGTTATTGCTGCCATGACCCGGTGTTTCTCAAAAACAAAAAGGGGGAGATCATTCTCCTGTTCGCAAAATTTTTGGACACCGAGGTGAACTTCACCACCTGGTGCAACGGCCGGGACGAGCTGTGGACACGCAAAACGAAGGACGGCGGCCGCACATGGGAGCCGGCGCAGCCCGCAGGCATCCAGAGCGGCCACGCCTCCAACGACAGCGTCCTGCTGGATGACGGCACCATCGTGTTCGCCTCCACAAGCAGTGAGCTTCCGGATAAATACTTCGGCGCAGTTCGCATCTATCTTTCCCACGACGACGGCGAGACATGGGAAAAAGGCCCCATCCTCTCTGCGGACGACGGCAATCTCATCCGGGAGCCGGCGCTTTGCCTTCGGCCGGACGGCACCATCCGTATGTTCACGCGTACCTGTCCGGGCAGTACGGGCTGGGGCGCGGGCGTGAAATCACTGGTGTCGTATACAGCCGAAAGCCGGGACGGCGGCAAAACCTGGACGCAGCCTGTGCCCACAACCATCCTCAATAACGAATCGAAGATCGATGTCATCAGCTGGGACAAAGACACCATCCTGATGGCCTACAACGACACGCCTGTGGCAGACTGGCACGAGCGCAGCCCGCTGACGCTGGCCTATTCGAAGGATGAGGGAAAAACCTGGAAAAACCTTATCGAACTGGCCGCCGCGCCGGGAAATAAATGCCAGCCCGCCATGTGCAGGGACAGGGACGGCCGTCTGAATGTGGTATATATGAACCGGCATACGGCCATTGAACACCTGGTGCTGGAGATCACGGAGTAAAAACAGAAAGCGCGGCACGCTGTGCCGCGCTTTGTGTGGTTCACGCGGGCCCCGCGCCCGCGGATGCCGCCGGAAAAATTGTGGATTTTGCGGAGGGGAAACGCATGGTACAGGGACAGGCCGCCGCGCCGCCGGGCGCGGCGGAAACGCAGGACGGCGCGCTTTTGGCGTGCATTCTGGACATGGGTGAACTGCTCTTGACCAGCGGTGCCGAGGTGATGCGCGTGGAGGATACCCTCACCCGGTTGTGTATGGTGTATGGTTTTGCGCAGGCGGACGTTTTTACCATCACGTCCAGCATCGTGCTGACGGTGCGCACACCGGAGGGGCGCGCCCTTACACAAACGCGGCGCATCCGCGCGCGGGATACGGACCTGGGCCGTGTGGAACGGGTGAATGCGCTCTCGCGCAGACTGTGTGCAGGCCCGCTGCCGCCGGAAAAATTCCGGCAGGCGGTGGAGGAGGTACGCAATGCCCCGGCTTACCCGGACGCCGCCCAGTGCGCCATGTACGCCGTTATCTCAGCGGCGTTCTCCGTCTTTTTCGGCGGCACGTTACGCGACGCTGCGACGGCGGCCGTTTCGGGCATGCTGCTGTTCGGCGCGCTGCGCTTTTGCCAGCGGCTGCGGCTCAACGGTATTTTGCAGAGTATGCTGGCCAGCGCGCTGGCAGCACTGGCTGTCATGCTGATGGTGGGCTTCGGCCTGGGCCAGAACCCGGATAAGATCATCATCGGCAACATCATGCTGCTCATTCCGGGCATTGCGCTGACGACCTCGCTGCGGGACATGATCAACGGCGATACCATTTCCGGCCTTCTGGGACTGAGCGAGGCCGTGCTCAAGGCTCTGGCCATTGCCATCGGCTTTGCAGCCGTGCTGATGCGGATGGGGGGATGAAAATGGCTTGGTATTTTGTACAGACGCTTATGGGCTGCATCGGTTCGGTTGGGTTTGCCGTGCTGTTCAATATCCGCGGGCGCAAGCTGCTGCTGGCCGCCGGAGGCGGCGCGTTGGCGTGGGCGGTGTATCTGGCCTGCACCTGTAACGGCCTGGACATTTTTGCGGGCCTGTTTTTCGCCACGCTGGCGGCGGCGTTGGCCAGCGAGCTGCTGGCGCGCGCCGTCAAGGCGCCGGTCATCATGCTGCTGGTTCCCATGCTCATTCCGCTGATTCCAGGCGGCGATCTATATTATATGATGAGCTTTCTTGTGCGCGGGCAGTATGAGGCGTTCGGCCAGTATGCCCAGCGGGTGCTCACCGAGGCCGGTGCAATTGCGTTGGGCATTATCTGTGTGGCGTCGCTCATGAATATCATCGCGGGCCTGCGTGTGCGGGCGCGGGGCGGCAAATAGAGCGCTTCAGGGTGTGCCGCGGCTTGAAAAAACCATCCGTATCCTGTATGATAAAAGGTATATTCCGCATGAGATACAAGCATGCAGGAAGGGAGAATGCAATGAAGATCATGGCAGTGGATTACGGCGATGCCCGGACGGGCCTTGCTGTGTGTGACCGCACCGAGTTCCTGGCCAGCCCCATCGGCATCATCGAGGAGAAGAGCCTGGCCAAGGTGGCGGAAAAAATCGTGTACGCCAGCCGCGAATATGAGGTGGGGATGATCGTCATCGGCCTGCCGAAAAACATGGACGGCAGCGAGGGCCCGCGCGCCCAGAAGAGCCATAAGCTGGCCGATACGCTGCGGGCCATTGTGCCCATTCCCGTGGAGCTGTGGGACGAGCGGCAGACGACCGTAAGCGCGGCGAACATCCTTTCGGAAAACGGCACTTACGGCAAAAAGCGTAAGGATGTGCTGGACGCGGTGGCGGCGACGGTGATTTTGGAAAGTTACATGGCATACCGCCGCAATACGGGAAAAAGCTGAACAGACGGATACAGGCAGGGCCGCCGCAAATGCGGCGGCCCTGCCTGTTTTCCAGCCGGAGCAGCATGAAGCCATAGGTGAGAAAGAAGGGGAAAGGATGGAGCCCGCCGGGTTATCTTCGAGGTATGACGCCAGAAGGCTGTGTGACAGCGATGTCGGCGCAGTGTACCGCCTTTCGGCGGGAAATCCCATATTTTACAAATATTGTCCGCCGTGTGTAACGTTGGAAAGCATCCGGGAGGATATGAAAGTTCTGCCGCCGGGGAAAAGCGGAGAAGATAAATTTTACGTTGGATTTTTTGACGGCAGTATGCTGATAGCCGTTATGGACCTGATCCTCAAATATCCCAATGATGAGACTGCGTTCATCGGCCTTTTCATGGTGGATTCCGCCAGCCAGGGAAAAGGGACGGGAACGGCGATCATCGAAGAGTGCCTCTGCTTTTTGAAACGGCAGGGTCTGAGGCGTGCCAGGCTGGGCTTTGCCAAAGGAAACTGCCAAAGCGAGGCATTCTGGACCAAGAATGGTTTTGTGCGCACAGGCGAGGAAGTGAACAACGGAAGCTATACGGCTGTGGTGATGGAAAGGGTGCTGTAACGCGGGCGAAGACTGGCGGGTATAAAAAAACGGAGCGCACGGCCGGAAAGCGGAAAAATAAAATCGGGGATGTATCATACATCCCCGATTTTCAATTCAAAGCGGACAGACGGTCATTCAGGCCTGTCCGCAGATCCCGCGGCCGGCCGGGCCGGAGCCTCATTGTATAGGATGTCGTGTGTGCGCTCATCCACATGGTCCAGTTCATAATAGGCCTGTGTTTCCTCCGGCATGCCCCTGCGGCGCAGCGAATGGCACACCAGCCCGGAGAGGATGCTGTACAGCACCGCAAACAGCGGCACGCCGACGACCATGCCGACAAACCCGAACAGCCCGCCGGCCAGCAGAATGGCGAACATCACCCAAAAGCTGGAAAGGCCGGTGGAATCGCCCAGAATTTTTGGGCCCAGGATATTGCCGTCGAATTGCTGCAGCGCAAGGATAAAAAGCACGAAGTAAAGCGCCTTGAGCGGGTCGATGAGAAGGATAAGCAGCCCGCTGGGAATGGCACCGATAAACGGCCCGAAAAACGGGATGATGTTCGTTACGCCCACCACCACGCTGATGAGCATCGCATACGGCATGCGCAGCGCTGTCATCCCGACAAAACACAGGATGCCGATGATGAGGGAATCCAGCAGCTTGCCGTTGATGAAGCCGCCGAATACCCGGTGAGTAAAACGTGCGTTATCCAGCACGATATTGGCGCGGCGGGTGCTCAGGCAGCCGTACAGCAATTTTTTGGCCTGTGCGGCAAAAAGCTGTTTGCTGTTGAGCACATAAATGGCGATGATGATGCCGATGAATACATTCTTGAAAAAGGTCAGGGTGCCCAGCAGCCCGCTCATCAGGTTCGTCAGCTGGGGCAGCATGTCCGTTTTTACCCATGCGGTGAGAGCTGCCACGGCTTCGGCATATACCCGCTGTGCGGCAGCTTCGAACTGCGGGTTGTTCTGAAGCGTGTCCTCGATCCAGCCCGTCACGTTCTGGATGCTGTTCGTCAGCAGATTGGATTCCACCAGCCCGACGATGCTGGAGATCACCTGCGGCAGCACCATCCACAGCAGCGCGGCTACAAGCAGCAGCGCCAGCAGCACCGAAAGCGTCGTGGAAAGAAATTTTGCGGCGCGGGCAGCACGGCGTGGATTTTTTACGTGTTTTTGCAGCGCGGGCGCAAAGCGCGCGTGCAGCCAGTTGAACACCGGAGTCAACAGATAAGCCATGGCCAGCCCGTACACAAACGGCATTAAAATGCCCGTCAGCGTTTGGAAAAAATGCACCAGCGCGCCCACCTTGAACAGAGAGAAAAAGAACAGGATGCTCAACGCGACAACGCCGAAGGCAGTGAGCCCCCAGTGCAGATAAGTTTTAAAGGAATCGTGCTTCACGGCAGCCTCCGTCGTTTGAAAATAAGCGTCGGGTTATTTGCTTTTTGCGGGTGCGCCGCCGTCGGGCAGCAGCGTTTTGCGCTTGATGAGGAACAGGGACAACGTGGTAAAGCTGGCGATCACGTCGGCCACAGGCTCGGCAATATAGATGCCCAGCACATTGCCGCCCATGACAACAGGCAGCAGCAATGCCAGGGGCACCAACAGCACCACTTTGCGCAGCAGCGCCAGGAACAGGCTGATCTTGGCCTGGCCAAGCGCCATAAAGGTGGTCTGGCAGGCCATTTGCGCGCCGAAGGCCCAAATGCCGCCGAAGAAAATGGGCATCATCTTTTTAACGATTTCTATCAGCTCCGCGTCCTGAGTGAACATGCGCGCCAGCACGCCGGGAAGGAGCGCGGCCAGGGCAAAGCCCGAGACGGTAACGAGCAGCATTACCTTGAGCAGCAGGCTGAAAGTTTTGCGCACGCGGCTGTAATTCTTGGCGCCGTAGTTGTAGCTCATAATGGGTTGCGCGCCCTGTGTGATGCCCTGGATGGGCATGACGAGCATCTGCATCACGCTCTGCATAATGGTCATGCTGCCCACGTACAGGTCGCCGCCGTAGCGCTGCAGTCCGGCGTTCAGCGTGATATTCACAAGGCTCTCGGTGCTTTGCATGATGAAAGGAGCGATGCCCAGCCCGATGACCTTGCCAACCACACGCTTTTCGAACTTCATGTTCCCGCGCCGGATGCGTATGCCGCTTTTTGCGCTGAACAAAAAGCGCAGCACCCACGCGGCGCTGACGGCTTGAGAAAGGATGGTAGCCAGCGCCGCGCCGGAAACGCCCATGCCGAACACGAAAATAAACACCGGGTCCAGCACGATGTTAATGACCGCGCCGATGAGCACGCTGAGCATTGCAACGGTGGCGTGGCCCTGTGCGCTGATGAAAGTGTTGAGGCCCAGAGCAAGCTGTACGAAAATAGTACCCGCCAGGTAAATGGAGATATAGTCCTCCGCATAGCCGATGATGGCGTCGGAGGCGCCGAACATATACAACAGCGGCGTTTTGAAGATGCTGAAAATGACTGTCAGTGTAACAGACAGCACCAGAAGCATGGAAAAGCAGTTGCCCAGAATTTTTTCCGCACCTTCACGGTTGCCGGCGCCCAGCTGGATGGAAGCCAGCGGCGCGCCGCCCATTCCGGCGAATGCGGCAAAGGCCGAGACCAGCAGGATGATGGGGAACGTAACGCCCACTCCCGTCAGCGCAAGTGCGCCTGTGCCGGGGATGTTGCCGATGTAGATCCGGTCCACGATATTGTACAGCATGTTGATGAACTGCGCGGCAACGGCCGGCAGGGCAAGACTGAGCATCAGCTTGCCAATGGGTTGTGTGCCCAGCGCTTCGTCCTTGTTCTGCAAAAAAACCTCTCCTTTTTGACCTTGTGGAGCAACCCCGCTTCGGGCCGCTCCGGCTCTTTTGTAAATTTTCAATACATTTTTATTATAGCATGCGCAGCAAAAGAAAGAAACCGCATGGTGCCCTTTCCGCACCTTTTACAACCCGCCCGCGCAAGAGTTGCACAGTGCTGATGCGGCGGGCGGGAGGCACGTTCCACAATGCAAAACCTTCTCGCAAGGCGCGGAGTTTTATGCTATACTGAAATTGAAAATAACCGTATGGAGGGCTTTCCTATGGAAAAAAAGGCGTTCGACCTCATTACCTTCGGCGAGATCATGCTGCGGCTTTCGCCGCCGCGTCATGCCCGCATCGTGGATGGGGACATTTTTGAAAAGCGCGCCGGCGGCGCGGAGCTGAACGTAGCCTCCGGCGTAGCGCTCATGGGCCTGCGAACGGGCATCATCTCTCGCTTGCCGCAGAACGAGCTGGGGACCTTCATCAAAAACCGCATCCGCTTCGTCGGCGTGTCGGATGATTTTTTAACGTATGACGACGACCCGCGCGCACGCCTCGGCATCTATTATTATGAGATGGGCGCCGCGCCGCGCAAGCCGACCATCGTGTATGACCGATTCAACGCTTCCGTCTGCGGCCTTACGATGGACGATATTCCGGCCGAGGCGTTTTCTTCCGCGCGGATGTTCCATCTAAGCGGGATCAGCCTGGCGCTGGGCACGCGCGACGTGGCCATTCAGGTGCTGAAAAAATTCAAGGAAAACGGCGCGCTCATCTCCTTTGACGTGAACTACCGTGCGAACCTGTGGGGTGAAGACGAAGCACGAGAGACCATCAAAGGCATCCTGCCGCTGGTGGATGTATTGTTCGTTTCTGAAGAGACCAGCCGCCGTATGTTCCAAAAAACCGGAGAGCTGCAGGACATCATGAAAAGTTACGCGCAGGAGTACGGCGTGAAAATTGTCGCCACCACCCAGCGCACGGTCCTCAGCCCGCGTAAACACAATTTCACCTCGGTGCTGTATTCCGCCCAGCAGGACGCGTTTTACACGGAGCCGCCCTATACCAACATCGACGTCATTGACCGCATCGGTTCCGGCGACGCCTATGTGGCGGGTGTGCTGTTCGGCCTGTTAAAATACGGCGATCCGCAGAAAGCCATGCAGTTCGGTAACGCCACATCCAGCGTCAAAAACACAGTGCCGGGCGATCTGCCTTCTTCCGATTTCAAGGAGATCGACCGCATCATCCGGGAGCACAACGCCACGGGCCCGGTGAGCGAGATGAACCGCTGACCGCACTCCCCGCTTGTTTTGCGGGCCGCGCCACGGCGCGGCCCTTTTTGCTTTGTGAAGAGCAGAAAAAGCACACGCAACCTGCGGTTGACAAACAGGAAAGCCGCCAACCCTTGAAAATACAGGGGTTAGGCGGCTTTTCATGCTCTTTGTGGGCGTGTTTTCCCTTAAGTTTTCCCTTTACAGGTTCAAAACACCTCTTATAAAGCCCTCCATGCGGGCGGCGCTGTCCTGTTTCATCCGCTCGGTAAAGTGGCCGTACCTGTCCAGCGTAAACGCCGCAGAGGCGTGCCCAAGGTTGCCTTGCACCGTTTTGATATCATCCCCGGCCCGGATAGCATTCACGGCATAGGTGTGCCGGAGGTCGTGAAAGCGGATGCCGTGCAGACCGGCAGCGGCCAATATCTTTGAAAAGACTCTTTCTATTTTCCATTGGCTAACCGGAGCGCCCGTCTCCGTGGTGAATACCAGATTGTAGGCATTGTCCCAAAGCGGCCCCGCTTTGATTCTGGCCGCAGTCTGCATGCGCTTTTGCGCTTTGAGTGCATCCAGCACCAAGGGCGCGGGCGTAAGCGTGCGGCTCTTGCCGTTCTTGGGCGATATAAAGGGGCCGTCTGCCCGCTGATCGGGCCGGGCAAGCTGCTTGCTGATGGTGATAGTATCACGGCCCACACAATCCCATGTAAGCCCCAGCAGCTCGGAAAGGCGGCACCCGGTGAACAGGGCCGTTTTAATAAGCTGCTCCACTTCGGCTCCCTGTGCTGCATTCAGCAGCGCGGTAATCTGTTTATCGTCCATAGGTTTGATTTCCTCCTGTTCAAGCCGGGGCAATGTGCAGCCCTCGGCGGGATTCTGCGGGATGTAATGCAGCGCGACGGCCTTTTTCAACGCCTGATACAGCACTTTGTAAGCCAGCCGCACGGATGCCGGGGCAAGCTCCAGCCGGTTGATAAAAGCCTGTATCATGTGTGGGCGCAGCTCCGGCAGGCGCACAGCACCCAAAGCGGGCTTGATGTGTCTTTTCACGTTATTGCGGTATATACGTGCTGTATTAGGCTTCACGCCGCCCAAATATTCAGCCGTCCAGATGTCAAGCCATTCACTCACCGTCATGCGCTCCGGCTGAACGAATAGCCCAGCATCCACGGCCACGGTGGCCGCCTGCAGCTTCTCCCGCACTTCTTTTTGTGTTTTCCCGGTGATGGATATTTGCACCTGTTTGCCGGTGCCGGGGTCTCGGCCAGTGGTAACGCGGGCCTCCCAATAAGTATAGGTTTTCCCGCTGCGCGTCACCGTCTTTTTGCGGATGGTGCCCGCGCCTCTCGCTGCTTTTCCTGCCAAAATAAAAACCTCCTTGTGATACACTTTGACAAGCTCACACAAAGAGGTGTATAATCAAGCTGTTGGGCAGATTTTACACCTTCCTGTGTAAGCTGTTCTATATAAGCCGTCGGTGTTGGTAGCGCCGGCGGTTTATTTTATTTCTGCGCCCTGGGCTTCGGCTCGGGGCGTTTTTCTTTTGGACAATTTTGTCCGAAACTATTCGGATAGCAAAGCGGGGAGCCCGTTGTCCACATTGTGGACAACGGTGCCGCCCTTTGCAATTTGCGACGGCTCCGCTCCGAAGCTGTCCGAATTTCGGACAACTCCCCATGATGAGCTTATCGCAATTTGCGACAAGCGAACCAAAGGGCGTCTTTCAGGTTGCGACAAATTGTCGCAACCTGGCGCCGTGCAGCCCGTCCGAAATTCGGACTTCTACCACAGTTCCGCAACAGTTGCGGAACTTGAAAGGCGCTGCGGTACAGGCCCCTACGGCTCGATTCTAGGCGTTTTCTCCCCCGCCTTGGTCTTTTTCCTCTGGCGGTGTTGGAACGGCTTCTGCGGGCGCTGGCGGGGCGGTACGCTATCTATAATCATCCGGGTCAAGCCCCCGCGCTCTCAAGTAAATATCGATGGTATCCTCAAAGGTTTTCACTATACGCTTATAATCCTCGTCGGGAATCTGCTCCGCTCGACGCGCCAAAACTACCAATTCCCGCTGCCGTGCATTGCTCAGATTGTCGGGGCGTTCCTCGCTCTCTTTCTGATTTTGCGAATAGTATTCAGGAACACTGGATTTTGAGCCGAGTAAATATTCAATCGATACATCGAAATAATGGGCAAGCTTTTGAACTGTTGTGGCGCTGGGTGTTGAACCTCGTTTTTTCCACAAAGATACCGCCTGTTGCGTGATTCCGTTTTCGCGGGCAACCTCCGTTGGCGTAACGCCAAAATCTTTACAGAGGCTTTCAAACCTATCATAAAATGCCAAATTTATCGCCTCCTTTTTGTCAATATCAGCGAAACAACAAAAGTTGTATTGACATACAACAATAATTGTTTTATTCTTACAACAGATGTTGTACTCACATCTTACCACAAACGGAAAGGAGGTGCAACAGGAAAATGCGGATTGACCTTGCAAAGCTGGGGCTTGCCATGATGCAGGCGGGGATTGATTCATCGAAACAGCTTGCCGAAGTTTCGGGCGTTTCGGTAAACACCATTTCTCGCATACACAACGGCGGCTCGGCAAAGATTCCGACCGTTCGCAGGCTTGCGGCAGCGCTGGACACTGACCCGGCAAATATTATTGAGGAGGACTAACCATGAAGCTGACGCGCTACGAGAATGGTCTAACATTTAAGTGATACCAATGGAGGATTAACACATGAAAACGACAATGAAAATCACGCTGCGGGCATTCCCCGTGAAAATCCAGGACACCCGCACAGGCGAAATTAAGGAGGACAGAATTGTCCTGACGAAAGAGCAACTGCACGCCGCCGATCTGGTGGGCCAGAGCAGCAAGGAGCTAATAACCCGGCTGTATAACCGCGAGGGCTACAGGGTGTTGGAGATCGGCAAGGCCGCAAAGCAAAGCGGGGAGCTTAACTTGGAAGCCGCGTACTTGATGGGCCACTTCATGGAGGACGGCGGCGCGGAAAATTCCAGCCCAGAAGATTGCGAGTAAGGCATGGCAAAAGAGTATTTTTGCGCATATCACAGCTATTTAAACTCTATGGAGTTGCTTTCCGACGAAGAAAAGGGACGCCTATTTACAGCACTGCTGCTGTACAGTTCGACAGGAACTATCGCAGATCTAACAGGCAATGAGCGTTTTGTATTCCCAGCCATGCGCGAACAAATCGACCGTGATTCAAAAAAATACGTTGCAAAATGCGAAAAGAACCGCGAAAACATCATGCAACGGTATACGAACGTAAACGACCGTATACGAGCGAATACGAACGCTACCAAGGAAAAGGAAAAGGAAAAGGAAAAGACAAAGACAAAGGAAAAGGAAAAGGAGAATAAGGGGGTTCCAGGGGGAACCCCACCGCCGGACAAGCCGGCGCGCGCCCGTTTTGTTCCTCCGGACGAATCAGAGGCAATCGCATATTTCCGAGAGCGCGGCAGCAACGCACAGGAGGCGGCAGTATTTTTCAATCATTACATCTCCAACGGTTGGATGGTTGGAAAAAATCACATGAAAGACTGGCGTGCGGCAGCGCGTGTATGGATGCAGCGGGCGGGCCAGTATAGCGGGAAAGCAGCAGCGCCGCAGTCGGGTGAAGAATTTACAGACCAACTTACACGCGTGGCCGATCAATTAGCAAGTGGGAATATTTCAATTTTGGGAGGAATCTATGACAACAAATGACGTTGCAAAATTGCTGAAGCTCAACAAGGCTATGTATAAGCATTCAGACCGTCCCTTTACGGACGACACATTAGCCGTATGGCTTACCGTATGGGCAGCAGCCTTAAAGGACGTTCCCGCAGAAGCAGGGCTTCTGGCATTACACCGGGCGTTTACAGTGTGCCGTTTCCCCGTTACGCTGGCCGATCTGTGCGCACAACTTCGCTCCATGCAGGCGGCGAACTGTACGCCAGTGGGCACAATGTGGGAACGCATTTTAAAGACAGCGCACGAGGCAAAAGAAAATATGTCACGGTACGGCCACACATTCAGAGAGCCGGACGGCCAGACACAGGGACAGCATGCCAGAAACCAGAACAAGGCCATTTTCGCCGCCTTGCCTCTTGTAGCACAGGAATGGCTGGGCAGCGTGCGCGAGCTTTCCACGCTGGACACCCTGGACACTACCGCGCTGAACTTCAAGCGCAAGGAATTTGAAAAAATCTACTCCAATCACTTGGACAATTTGCCATTTTGCCCGGAACTTCTGACGCATACGGCAACGATTAACGGCCACCAAAGTGCGGCCATTCTGGACACTAACGAAACGAGGTAACGAAGATGAAACGACAGCCATTGGAGGCGCTGGGCCTCACGCCGGAACAGATCGGCGCGGTACTTAACATGCATCATGCGGACATGGACAAAGCGCGGGCGGAGCATTTTCGCACGCACAAGGCCACGGAGACGCGGGCGGCAATCGCACGCATGTTGCCGTGCCTGCACTCGTTCAAGAGCCTGCGCACGGTGCTGGACGCGGTAAACAGCGCCTATCTGGATGAACGCCGCCAGGGCGCAGACGTTTGCAACCAGATTGCAAACCCTGACACCGATGAAGAAAAAGAACAGGAGGCCGGGAACGAGCATGGAAGAGATTGATATTTTTCTGCGGGACAGCGCCCAGCAAATTGAAATGCTGCACGAGAAGCTGCAGCACATGAGAGCCGAAAGCGCTATAAGGCAAGAGGCTTTCGACCGCTTGGAACAGAAACACCGGGAAAAGCTTGAACACTTAGAAGCTGAATACAACAGGCTTTTAGCCTTGCAGGAGGGGCCGCAGCCATGACCGACCGAGTGGAACGTCTAACAATGAGCGTATCCGAAGCCGCCGCCGAGCTGGGCATAAGCCCCAAGAAAGCGTATGAGCTGGCGCACTCGGCAGACTTTCCGTCGTTCAAAATCGGCACGCGGACGGTTGTTGTGCCCTTCCCGGTTTCGTGGACAGTAAAAATGAAGAAAAAACAGAAAGAAACG